>Ga0163144_10001670_pt1 | contig 52103 bp, 37 predicted proteins | sample OliLak19BULKMAT1_FD_123175 | JGI IMG/M metagenome (GOLD analysis project Ga0163144, IMG submission 123175) | Freshwater microbial mat bacterial communities from Lake Vanda, McMurdo Dry Valleys, Antarctica - Oligotrophic Lake LV.19.BULKMAT1 | ecosystem: Environmental > Aquatic > Freshwater >... | reverse complement strand
GAATTAACGACCTGATTGAGACCGATTGGGAATCTGGAGACATTCCAGGAATGCAAAACGGAGGCGAAAATTTTACAACGCGTCAGGGCGAACTCATCTTAATGTATGAAACCTGGATGAGTTGATTCCATTATTCACTCATATAATGAGTCAAAATGACTAGGCCAATTTGTCTTTACCACCCCGAATCCGTGTGACAGATTTCATAGGTGATTGATGGTACAGGGGTTGATAGATCTCTGCCCATGGCACGGTCTTTGATATATACTGCGCGAACCCCTGTTTTTGGAGTGCTTGCAATATGGCCGAAACGATGCAGTTCAAGACCGAACTCAAACAGCTTCTCAACATCATCATCCACTCGCTTTACACGCACAAAGACATCTTCCTGCGCGAGCTCATCAGCAACGCCAGCGACGCCATCGACAAGGTCCGCTTCGAATCGCTGACGAAGCACGAGCTGCTCGAAGGCAATGCCGAATGGAAGATCAAGCTCATCCCGAACAAGGAAAAGAAAACGCTCACGATCTCCGATAATGGCATCGGCATGTCGCGCGAAACCATCATCGAAAATCTCGGTACCATCGCGCGCTCCGGCACGCGCGCGTTTCTTGAAAACCTGAAAGCCGCGAACGCCACCGACCGCCCCGAACTCATCGGCCAGTTCGGCGTCGGTTTTTATTCCTCGTTCATGGTCGCGGATAAAGTCACCGTGATCTCGCGCACCGCCGGCGATTCCAAATCCGCCGTGTGGTGGGAATCCAACGGAGAAGGCGATTTCTCCGTTGAGACCGTCGAAAAAGAAACGCGCGGCACCGATGTCATCCTGCATCTCAAAGAAGGCAGCGACGAATTCCTGGACTCGTGGAAGCTGCGCGAAATCGTGAAAAAGTATTCCGATTTCGTCGAACACGCGATCGTCATGGATGTCGAAAAAACAGAGAAGGACGAGAAGACCGAGAAAGAAGAAAAGACCGTCGCCGAAGAAGTCCTGAACGCGCAGAAGGCGCTCTGGCTGCGCAGCAAATCCGAGATTACGCCCGAAGAATACAACGAGTTCTACAAGCACCTCTCGCGCGATTTCGAAGAGCCCGCGAAAATCATCCACTACAGCGCCGAAGGCAACATCGAATTCAAAGCGCTGCTCTACGTCCCGTCAAAAAAGCCGTTCGATTTCATGGGCAACGATCCCCACAAGGCGCTGCATCTCTACATCCACCGCGTCTTCATCATGGACGATTGCGAAGCGCTGCTGCCCGAATACCTCTGCTTCGTGCGCGGCGTCGTGGATGCGCCCGATCTGCCGCTGAACGTGTCGCGCGAAAATCTTCAGCGCAACCCGCTGCTCGAAAAAATCAAGAACAACCTCGTCGCCAAAATCATCAGCTCTCTCGGCGAAATGAAGGAGAAGGAAAACGAAACCTACCTCGGTTTCTACAGCGAATTCTCCGCGTACCTGAAGGAAGGCATCAACCGCGATTACTCCAACCGTGAGAAGCTCGCCGATCTGCTGCTTTACGAAAGCACGAAGACCGACGCCGGCAAGACGACCACGCTCGCCAAGTACGTTGAAGCGATGCCTGCCACTCAGACCGAGATCTATTTCCTGATCGGCGAAACGCGCGAACAGCTCGAGAACTCACCCTACCTGGAATCGCTAAAAGAGCAGGGTTTCGAAGTCCTGCTGATGATCGAGCCGATCGACGAAATCCTCGTGCAGTCCATGTCCGAGTACAAAGGCAAGAAACTTAAAGCCGCCGACAAGGGCGCGCCGGATTCCAGCAAGGTGGACGAACAGAAAGCCGCCGCGCTCAAAGATCTGCTCGGCGTAATGAAAACCAAGCTTGGCGAAGTCAAAGATGTGCGTCTGACCAGCCGCCTGAAAAGCAGCGCCTCCTGCCTCGTCGCCGAGGAAGGCGAGATGAGCGCCAACCTCGAACGCCTGCTCAAGCGCGCCGGCCGCGAAACGATCGAAGGGTCCAAGCGCATCCTGGAACTCAACGCCAGCCATCCCGCCGTCGAGGCCATGCAGAAAATTTACGAGAAAAACTCCGGCGACGAACGCGTCGAGAAATACGCGCGGTTGCTTTACGATCAGGCCGTCATCGCCGAAGGCTCAAAAATCAAAGACCCCGCCGCCTTCGCGCAGCGCGTGAACGATTTACTGGTGAAAGACGCTGAGAAATAGCGCCGCAGTAGCGCAGGCTTCCAGGCCTGCCCGCCGTTGGGAGCTGGTTGGATAATGAGAGACGCAGGCTAGAAGCCTGCGCGACGGTGTCACCGCACGCTGCGCTTGCGGTTCCGAATGTAATCCACCAGCAGAAACTGCCCAAGTTTCCCGAGCGCCGTGTAATACGCGCGGCCGCGATTGGTCTTAGTGAGCTCTTCAACAAACTCCACCAGCGGCGGATCGTCAGTCACCATAAACGTCGTGATCGGAATCCCTTTGCGCCGCGCCATCGCCGCCTCTTCCAGCGTCCGGTTGACGATGCGCGGGTCCAGCCAGTATCCCGAATTCTTATAGCGGCGGCCACCCTCATCCAGCACTGTCGGTTTGCCGTCGGTAATCAAAAAAATCTGTTTGTTGGCGGAGCGGCTTCGCAGCAGCAGTTTGCGCGAAAGTTCCAGCGCCGCTTTCGTGTTCGTGTGCCAGCGGCCCCAATTTAAAAAGGGTACTTTATCCAGTGGCACTTCAAACGCGTCGTCACCAAACGCGATCACGTGCAGGCGGTCTTTCGGGTAGCGCGTCTTGATCAACTCGACGAGGCCCATCGCCACCTGCCGCGCGGGCGTCATGCGGTCTTCGCCGTAGAGCACCATCGAGTTTGAACAATCGACGCACAGCGCCGTGGCGCAGGTTGTGTTCGTATCGGTCTCGTGGACGGCCAGATCTTCTTCGGTGATGGAAATCTCGTCGCCGCCGCTGGCAAGCGAGCGCCGCACCGCGTTGTTCAGCGTGTCGGTTGACGAGATCGACCAGAGTTCATCGCCAAACTCGTACGGCCGCACTTCCGGTTGCCGTTCCTGTCCCGGCCCGGTCGTGTTGCTGCGGTGATCGCCGGGCCCGCCCTTTTTCAGCCCGTTAAAAATTTCGTTAAGCGCGTCGATGCGCAGAGACTTCGCGCCTTTCGACGTCAGCGACAATTCGCCGCCCTCGCGTTCGGCAATTTCGCCTTCGCGCTTGAGCATGTCCTTGAAACTGTTGAGATTCAGTTCCTCATCCCAGAGCCCGTGCTTTTGGGCGATCATGTCAAGCCATTCAAGCGCCTGTTCCACATCGCCCGCCGATTTCGCCAGCAACGTGCGAAACAGTTTCATCAAGTCGTCAAACAGTTTCTCTTTCCGTTCGCGCTCGTGATCCCAAGGCCCGTAAAAAAAACGCATTGTGTTAGTTCCATTTCTTGCAATGAACCAGAAACTTGAAACCAGCAACGAGGAATTAGCCTTCATCCCGCCGGCTCTATTGTCGCGCACATGCTTCCCGTCGAGGCGTCCAGCAACTTATCCGCCCCGAACGCCTGAATCTGATCGCGCTTGAGCTCCGCGCGTTCCAGCGTGGTCGTCTCCACAATCGTCACGCCCACGTCATCCACCTCGCAGGCATTTTCGTACGCGGCTTCAGCCGTCTTGCCAAAAAGCTGCATCAACATCGCGATGACGTAATTGTAAGTGTGCGTGTCATCGTTGTGGAGAATCACGTGATATTGCGGCGCCAGACGCGTGACGACGTCGGTCCGCATCTCAGGTTTTACGGTCGTTTCCGGCTTGGCCATCTTTTCTCCACGCGCATTGCCTGCGACCTAACTTAAATAATTATAAGCAAGTTTCGGGCGTTTGTCACTACCGTGATGCGTTCTGTTTTACCGGGGGGCCGACGGCGGTGGTGTTTCTTTCGGGTGCGCATGCTCATGCGGCTCGATCTGCAGCGTGATGTGTTTGATTTTGTAAACGGCCAGCGCCTCGTACGCCTGCTGCAGAATTGTTTCGAGCCTCTTGGCATCCACGGCTTCGTCGCTGAGCCTCAAATGACCGCTCACCGCTTCGACGCCGCACGTAATCGTCCAGACATGGACGTCGTGGGCTTCCACCACGCCCGGCAATTTCGCCAGTACCGATTCGATATGCAGCGGGTCGATATGTGGCGGCGCGATTTCCAATAGGACGCGCACCGTTTCCGATAGTAATCGCCACGCGCTGATGACAATGAGAAGCGCGATCAGGAGGCTGATGATCGGATCGGCCATCTGCCATCCCGTGTAACGAATCACCAGCGCCGCCGCCACCGCCCCCACGGAACCCAGCAGATCACCCATCACATGAAGCAGCGCCCCCTGAAGATTCAGGCTCTCTCCGCCAGACTTCCAAAGTACATAAAAGGTGGCGGTGTTCGCCAGAAGCCCCGCTACAGCGATTGCGAACATCCAGCCGCTTTCAACGATGTGAGGCGTCTGAATACGCTCCCAGGCTTCGTAAAAAATGAATCCGCAAATCACCCACAAGGTCACGCCGTTGACGAGCGCCGCGAGAATCTCCGCGCGATGCAGCCCGTACGTGCGGCGCTTCGTCGCGGGTGCCCGCCCAATCCAAATCGCCGCGAGGCTTAGGGCCAGCGCCGCCGCGTCCGTAAACATATGCCCGGCGTCCGCCAGAAGCGCCAAACTTCCACTGATGTAGCCGCCTGCAAGTTCCACGAGAGTAAAGGCAAACGTGATGATCAGCGCCAGCCACAGCCCGCGCCGGTCGGAATTCCGATCGATGCCGTGCCCATGACCCTGCGCGTGATCGGCTGAATGAGCGTGACTGTGAGCGTGATCACCATCCACCGGCGTAGAATGACCGTTTGCCATAGTGAGTGACTCCAAACCTCCACTCCTAGGCTAAATCCAAAATCGGCAATCCAAAATCCAAAATCAATGTCATCGTCCCAATTCGGCGTGCTGAAAATCATTCCGCGGTGAAATGCGGCTTGCGGTTTCCAAGTGCTCCATCGTTTGCCGCGCGCGCTCGATTTGTTTCTCGGCGCTTACCGGAAGCGGCGCCGCACTGATGCTTGCGGCATACAGATATTTTCTCGCCCGGATTCCCGCAAGAAATTCTTCCGGCGGCGTGTTGCCCAGATGGCATGAGGGGAAAGGCGTTTTCAAAAATCGCTGCCCGAGCCAGTTTAAAAAAGAAATTCCGGCCAGGCTCTGCCCCGGCTGAATCGGGCGCGGCCCGTTGAAAGCAATCACGGGATAGTCATTCGTGTTCAGTGCAAAGCGCTCGAAATCCGGCGCGACCGCGCGCAAATCACCCACCAGCAGCAGCCGAAAATTGGCCAGTGATCTGAAGAAAGGGCACTCTCCACGCAACCGTTGCACCGCGTCGCTCTGCAATTGCCCCGTCAGAAACTCCGACGATAAATCGATCGGCTCACGCGATCCCACCAGTCCAAGAATAGGCTGATAAAGATCCATGTTGCCGCGGATTGCGATCGTATTCGGAAAGGAAAGGTCGCGCCGCTGAAAAATGAGGGTATCGCCAGGATCGCTGCCGCGTAAGCAAAATGGCGCGGCGCAGAACTTTCCAGCCCCATTCCTCCATTCATGATCGGTTCGATCCATGGCCGTACTGCGAAAAAGAGCGCCGCGAACAGCGCACAGATGACTTCACACCAGCCATACAGTCGCAGCGGGTTCGCGCACGACCGAACCGCGCGGCTCGCCCAGAGATTTCCCAGCGCCGCGAATGCAAAAAAGACGCTGATGATTACCGCCGACGAAAACGCCGTGCCGCCCGTCTGGTGAGTCAGCGTGCGAATCCATATCGTTTCAAACGACAGGAAACAGAATCCGGAAATGAAATAAACAAGTATCAGAGCCAGCGGTATTCGCGAAATCGAAACCGATGCGGTGCGGGAATCACGTTTCATATGTAAGAGACAGCCTCACCTTTTCGCACCTAACCGATGATTGGTGACTTCCCGATTTACACCACGAAAACACCCCTCTATCGGCGCTTAGGCGCATCCTGTGACGTCAAAAACCAAAAATTATCCAAAGACATGGACGAATTCATCGAACACTTGTATTTTCCAGTATTGACGAGCCCAAAGCGGCGCTATCGTGTGCAGCTTCGACATTTTTAAAAACCAGTGGAGAGCCCTAAATGAAAACATCGTCCGTTGTCAGCGTGCTCGGTCTTTTGGTCGTCGCATCAGTCCTCAGCGCCGCCGACCCCGTCGGTCACTGGTCGCTCGATGATAAGGAAGGCGACACCGTCCTCGATTCGTCACCCTCAAAAGGAAACGGCAAAGCCATGAAGACCATGGCTCGTGTCGCCGGCAAAATTAGCGGTGCGTTTACCTTAGATGGCAAAGACAATTACATCGAGATCCCCAACTCGGAGAAACTCGAAAATGTTCAGGAAGGCAGCTACACGCTGATGGCCTGGTACAAACCCGCGGACATTCCGGCGGGAACCGAATCCGACAACAACGCGCAGTACGGAATCATCCTCAAGACCGGCTGGCACCTGGGTCTCACCTTCAACAGCGATAAGAAATTCCTGCACACGCACTGGCTCAAGGGCGACACGGATCCGGTCTGGACCGGCGTCGGCACATGGGACACCGAATACGAAGCCGGCAAATGGTATCACGTCGTCGGCATGGTCGACATCAAAGAGCGCGTTGCCAAGATCTACGTGGACGGCGAACTGAAAGGCACCAGCCAGGAATGGGACGAATCCGCCAAGCCGCGCGACTACGAACAGACCACGTGGAAGATTGGCACCGGCTCACCCGGCGCTGAAAAATGGGCCTGGCACGCGAAGGGCGATATCGATGATGTACGCATCTACGCCAGCGCCTTGAGCGAGAGCGAAATCAAGGCCATCTTCGACGCGGGCTCTTCCGGCAAAGAAAAGTAACAGGCGCCATTCCATTTGAACCGTTACGGGCAGCCTTCGGGCTGCCCGTGCCATTTCACGCGTGTCATGGAATATCTGGCTATCGGAAGAAACACCCGCGTCCATGTCGAACTCGGCGGTTCACTCGTTCATATGCTTCGACCCGGCATTGGCACTAGCACTCCCCGCTCATTTTCGTAAATTGCTTCCTTCGTTTGTAGTCTTTAAAAGAGGAATACTGCCATGCCGAAGTACGTGTCGACCGACGATATCCGCAAACGCTGGATTGACTTTTTCGTCCAAGAAGGCCACAAGTACATCGCCTCGGATTCACTCGTGCCGCAGAACGATCCCAGCGTGCTGTTCACCGGCGCGGGCATGAACCAGTTCAAAGACCATTTTATGGGCCGCGCGCGTCTCGATTTCCCAAATCAGCGCGCGGTGACCGTTCAGAAGTGCATCCGCACAGGCGACATCGACAACGTCGGCCGCACGCCCAGCCACCACACGTTTTTTGAAATGCTCGGCAATTTCTCATTCGGCGATTACTTCAAAAAGGAAGCGATCAACTGGGCCTGGCAGTTCTGCACCGATCCCGTTCGCGGCCTCGGTCTCGAAAAAGATCGCATCAGCGTCTCCATTTATGGAGGCAACCCCGCGCTCGGCATCGGTCCCGACGAGGAAGCTGACGCGTACTGGAAACAGTTTGCGCCGGAACTGAAAAATGCGGACGGCTCCTGGCGCCTCTACAAATACGGCGACAAGGATAACTTCTGGCCGGCCAACGCTCCCACCGACGGCCCCAACGGTCCCAGCGGCCCGTGCAGCGAAATCTACTACGACACCAAGCCCGAACAGGGCTCGCCCGAACCGGTCGCCGACAGCAAAGACCCGCGCCGTTACGTCGAAATCTGGAACAATGTGTTCACGCAATTCAACCGCGTGGATGTCGGCAAGCTCGTGCCGCTCTCTCAGAAAAACATCGACACCGGTGCCGGCCTCGAACGCATGGCCCGCGTGATCCAGGGCAAAACGACCAACTTTGAAATCGATCTGCTGCTGCCGATCGTCGAAGAGGTCGGCCGACTGGCCGGAAAAAAATACGAATCCGCCACTGACGACGGCCGCCGCATGCGCCGCATCACCGACCACACCCGCGCCGCCGTCTTCTGCATCGCCGACGGCGTCGCGCCTAAAAACGAAGGCCGCAATTATGTTGTGCGCCGCCTGATGCGCCGCGCCATTCTCGACGGCCGCGAGCTCGGCATCACCGACGCGTTCCTGGGAAAAGTCGCGAAAACGGTGATCAAACAAATGAGCGTCGGCTATCCCGAACTGACGCCGCGCGAATCCACGCTGGTCCGCCTGATCGAGGAAGAAGAAGCCGCCTTCAGCCGCACGCTCGAACACGGTCGTCAAGTCTTCGAAGAAGTCGTCAACGCACTCAAACAGAAAGACAAAAAACAGATTTCCGGTCCCGACGCTTTCCGTCTCTGGGACACGTTCGGTTTCCCGCTCGAACTGACTAAAGAGCTCGCTGAAGGCTCCGGTTTCTCTGTCGACGAAAAGGGCTTCGCCGTCGAGCTGGACGAAGCCGTCAAGCGCAGCCAGGCCGGCACGACCATGGCCAAAGAAATTTTCGAATCCGGCCCCGTCGCTGAACTGAAAAAACAATACGCCGGCAAGCCCACCGATTTCAAAGGCTTCGACGCGCTCCGCCTGCCCGGCGCGAAAGTGCTCGCCATCGTTCAGCGCAATGAACTTTGTCCCACCGGTGAAAGCGGCGAAGCCATCGTGCTGCTCGACGCCACGCCCTTCTATGCCGAAAGCGGCGGCCAGGTCGGCGACAAAGGCTTCCTCGTCGCGGACGGAAAAAACCATCTCGTCCTCGATACGCAGAAGCAGGAGAACATCTTCTTCCATCGCGTGAAAATCGAAGGCGCGCTGAAAGTCGGCGACACCGTCGAGGCCGTCGTCGACGCGCAGCATCGCAACCCGACCATCAAAAATCATTCGGCCACGCATCTTCTGCATTGGGCGCTACGCCGCGTTCTGGGAACTCACGTTGAACAGCGCGGCTCGCTCGTTTCGCCTGAGCGGCTCCGCTTCGACTTCACACATTTCGAACAGATCAAACCCGAGTTCCTGCACGAGATCGAAGACCGCGTCAACATGCTCGTCTCAGAAAACAAAGCGGTGAACACTGAAGTGCTGCCCATCGCCGAAGCCAAATCCAAAGGCGCGATGGCTCTCTTCGGCGAAAAGTATGGCGATAAAGTCCGCGTCGTCACCATGGGCCCCAGCGTGGAACTCTGCGGCGGCACGCACTGCGTCACCACCGGCCAGATCGGCTACATCCGCATCATCGCGGAAAATTCGGTCGCCGCTGGCGTGCGCCGCATCGAAGCCCTCACCGGCCTCGGCGCCGTTCACGACGCGCGGCGCAACGATGAACTTCTGAACAAGCTCGCGCTGCTGCTGAAGACGAAAAAAGAAACCGTCTTCGACCGCTTCACCGCGCTGCAGGAAGAAAAAGTCGCCCTCGAACGCGAACTCGAAAGCCTGCGCAAAAAGGCGGCAAACGCGGCGGCGGGCGACCTGCTCTCCGGCGTCAAAGACGTCAGCGGCGCGAAGCTGATCGCCGCCAATGTGGAAGGCGCCGATGCCAATGCACTGCGCACGACGCTGGATGGCATCCGCAAAAATCTGAAAGAAGGCGCCGTGGTCCTCGGCGGCGCGAAAGACGGCAAAGTCGCGCTGCTCGTCAGCTTCTCGCCGGAAATCGTGAAGCGCGGCGGCCACGCCGGGAATCTGCTGAAAGAGCTTGCTCCGAAAGTCGGAGGCAAAGGCGGCGGCAAACCCGATATGGCTCAAGGCGGCGGCAGCGATATCGCCAAACTCAGCGAAGCGCTCGCGAGCGTCGAAGCCATGTTGCAGGCCATGCTGAAATAGCTCTGAGAACAGGCCAATGAACAACGATCAATGGCATGCGTCCCCCGAGCTTTGGGAGAAGCTCGCCTTACTCCCGCGCGAAAAACGCACGGCCCCGACTGCCGCTGAAGCTCGGGTGTGGACACAACTGCGCGATAAAAAGCTGGGCGGTTTTCGCTTTCGGCGGCAACACGCCATCGGGCAGTTCATCGTCGATTTTTACTGCGCCGAATCGAGAGTGGTCGTCGAAATCGACGCACTCGGTCAACATTCAGACGACGAACAGACTCGCGTTCGCCGGGAGTTTTTTGAGATTAACGAACTGAGCGTCATACACTTTACAGACAGCAGCGTGAAGAGCGATCTGCACAGCGTTCTAGCCCAAATTCTTAAAGCCTCACCGCAATTCTGATCCTCGCGCGTCAGCGCGCACGGAATCTTCGGTGATCGCCGCGTCGGACTTGTGCATTTTTTCATTGTTTTATAAGCACTGCCGAATACGTTCCGCCACCGTACTCATATCGCTTTGATCGGCATATTTCTTTAGCGGCCAGAAAAATCCGCGCAGCCCATCTTTCTTCTTGCGCGGAACAATATGAATGTGCAGATGGGGCACGCTCTGACTGACCGTGTTGTTCATCGCGACGAACGTCCCGTCTGCCTGCATCGCTTTTTGAACCGCCATGACCAACTGCTGAGCATTAAAAAAAAGCGGCTGAATCAAGTCTGCGGGCAATTCCGGAAAGGTCGCGTGATGCGCCTTCGGAAGCAGCAGCACATGTCCGTGAAAGACCGGCCGGTAATCGAGGATTGCGATTGAATCCGTATCGGAAAAAACAACCTGCGCCGGAACGTCGCCGCGAATGATCTGACAGAAAAGACACTCCGCTGTTTTCACTTTTGCCATGGCGCGCGCGTTAGAGCGTTTTCCAATCCACGCCTTCCATCGCCAGGAGCTTCTTCTTCAGGTCGACGCCGCCACTCATGCCGCGCCCGAACCCGCCAAGTCCTTTGCTTGCGACCACGCGGTGGCATGGGATCAAAATTAAAATCGGATTCGCGCCGCAAGCCTGGCCGCACGCGCGCATGCCCATCGGAGAACCGGCTTGCGCCGCAATTTCAGAATACGACGCCGTTTCACCAAATGGAATTTTGTGCATCTCTTTCCACACGCGCACATGAAACGGCGGCTGATCGGCCAGGTCGAAGTCGTTCCACTTCGAATCCGCTTCGATGCCGTTGAGGCGCAGCAGGAGTTTCTCTTTCAATATTTCAAATTTGTCCGCGATCCGTTGCGGCTTTTTGAACTCGTCGATTCCGAGGCAGAAAGGAACCGGCAGGCGTTTATCGGCGATGGACAGACCGCACAGCCCCTTCTCCGAAAAGACCGCCAGCAGCGCAATCTCGTCGCTGTCCCTATTTGAATTGCCAACCAGAGCGGGACTGCTCAACGAAAAAACAAAACTGGCCAGTGTCATCGAAGCACCCATCGATCGCGGTCGGGCGCCATGACTCGGCCCGTCTCACCTTTCATCCCCGTGAACTTCAGCCCGAAGGGAAACAGCGTTGGCTGCTTTGTGCTGATCGCCTGAGGAATGTTGCTGTCACTCAAGCCGATTCGATTCGTCTGTACGCGGTGCACGAATTTTTTCGGATCGAGCAGCACCTGGTAAATTCCAGCGGTTTTAAAATCGGATTTAAACTCCAGCCGCACGGACTTCAGCGCCACCGTCACCGTCTGATCGTAATCGCCAATGCTCACATCCACGCTCGTTGTCGCGCCGACCACGCCCGCCGCTTTGGGCTTACCAAATGGAACATTACCGCCGTCCGCCGAGACGGCGTCCTGCGGCGGCACGCCCAGAACGCGCACCAGCCACTTAGCGCCGATTTCGTCATCCTGCGGAATGATGTCAGCGCCTTCGAGTTCCAGGATTTGAAAAGCTCCGCCGCGTGAAAAACCGCGCCGCCCGAGCGTGTACTGCATGGTGAACCGGCCGCCGCGCACACGCGTTTCCGACATCAGCACTTCGCACGTTCTGAAATTTCCGACCTCGACACCGATGATCAGCGGCTGCGATGTTCCATCCCGAAAAATCGCGTTCCCCGCTCCCACCGCCGCGCCCAGCGAAACGCCTCTGAGCTTCACACTGAGTCGCCCTGTTCCCGCCGAAAACGAAACGTCCATGGCGCCCGCGCCTTTGGTGCCGCCGGCTACAGGTTTTCCGTCCGCATCCAAACCCAGCTTGATTTTTCCTTTCGCGTCAAAGCGGCTGGACCCTTCAAAGAAGGTCCCGCCGTTGAGCCGGAAAATAAAGTGGGTGCCCGCCAGCGACGCGGCCGTCTCGCCCTTCGGATCCAGATACGCCGTGTAAGTGAACGTGTCCTTGTTCAACGAAGCCAGCGGATTCGGCACCTGTCCGCGCAACTGGCATTGCGTCGCCGCCACCTCCGTCGTGACCGGTGCATCTTTCTCAACGCTGATCTTGAACGACTGGCTGTCACGAAGTCCATCGCGTGATTTGGCGGTCAACCCGGCGGCATCCGTGGCGCGCACGACAAACGTGATGTCCGCGCCGCCGATCGGGCGCCCGAACAGCGTGCCATCACCGGGATTCAGGGTCAGTCCTGTATCCTCAAGGCGAGCCTGCGCCATCGCGCCAAGAAAAATCGAATTCGCGGCCACTTCAAATTTAAAAGGAGGCGTGCCCGCAATGAGAGGCACGTTCGTAAAATAGCTGCGCCCCTGCTGAGCGAACGGCAACTGGCTGATGGCGAAACGAAATCCTTCGCGCGTCCCGTCGACGAGATTCAACCGGAACCGTCCCGATCGCTGCGTTGAAATGAAATCCGTCAGGAACACATCGAATCGCGCCGCGCCGGTCACAACCGGCACCGACGTCACCAGTTTTCCAAACGGCAGCAGCAGCGGTGGCTCATACACCGTTCCGTTGGATGCCACATTTCGCAAATCAAGCACCGACTTGGTCAGAAAGCGGTACGGAAGATACCCGCCCGCCGCCGTGACGTATCGCGTGATCGTTCCGCCAGTCACGCTGGCATCACCGAGGTCAAAGCCCGCCGGATCGTTCGGCACATCGCCGCCGCGCGGATAAAAGAGCGTGTCGGCTTCGAGCGCATTGGTGCCGCTGAATTCCTGCAGAAACGGATGGGTGAATTTCAGTTCCTGCCCGATGTCGCGATTGCCGGCCCGCTTACCGTTCTGCCGCGAGGCTCCACGTTCGGTCGATGTTGCAAGTGCGACTGAGAATCCCAGCGCGGCGATTAATAAGGAGAGCGGCAGAATGGATAAAACAATTTTCCGGTCAGCAAAAATTCCAGCGCGCATCCGTTAGCCTTTATTCCTTTCCCGACTCCATTCGGCACGCCGCTATTTGAAAAAGATTCCATCCAGATACATCGTGAACGCCTTCTGCGAATAAACCAGAAAGGCGATGCGCTTGACGTTCTGCTTGCCTTCAATTTCCAGATCGTAGTCCTTGAAGTTATTGCGCTGCGCTTTAAAAATTTTTCCATCCACGCGGATGTTCACGTTTGTCCAGCTGTTGGGCGGCACGCGCATCTGCTTGGTCTCGTGGAACTCACCCTGCGAATTGACGAACGCAATCGCCAGCGCGATAGGCTGCGGCGCGTTGTGGAAAACGCGGATAAACATTTCTTTGCTTTCGCTCAGATCCAGCGGCTGCCCGGTGCGGCTGACTGCGACCTTGTCCTTGTCACCGCCTTCAGTCTGCACCGCGATGGTCTTATTGCCCGTGGTGGGCTCCGCTGAAAACTGGACTTTCGCAGCGATGCCCCAATTCTCCGCGACCCACGTGCCGTCGCCTTCGAGTCCATCGACAACTTTCGGCTTCGTTTTCTCGGCGCCGGGAGTCACCGCGTCGGGATTAACCACCTTATTCAGTTCAGCTACTTTCTCGGATGTCTCAGCGTCTTGCGGGTTCGCTTTTAAATAATCTGTATAATTCTCGAGCGCTTTATCCATCTGCTGCCGGTTTTCGTACGCCTTGCCGAGCAACTTCAACATGTCCGGGCCGGGGCCTTCCTGGCCTTTCAGCTTCTCAAAAATTTCCGACGCTTCCGCATACATCGCCTTTTCCATCGCCCACACACCCACCCTGTAGCGGCCAGCGTGGTCGTCGGGCTTCAGTTTTTCTGTCTGCGTATTGATGTCGTATTCGAGATTCTTGATCTTGCTCTTGGCAATGCGGACGGTGCCCTTGTCATCATTGACCATAAAGAAAATAAATTCGTCCGTCTCGCGGAAGACTTTGCCTTCCAGCTTCAAGCCTTCCTTGGTTGGATCGACCTCGTCCGGCTCCGGTTTAATTTCTACCGTGTCGGCGTGCAATACCGCGCAGGCTAGCAGGCACAGAGCACCCATCGTGGCAATAAATTGAGACTGCATAAGGCCTCACCAACGCCGACAAAGCGAAGCCGATCCGCTGTCGTAACCGTTAGTGAATCATACAGCCTTCAGAGGTTATGTGTCACATGCAAATCTTCCGCGGCGCGGGCGTCCCCACCCCGCGTTCGCTCACCGTTGCGCGCTCGGCTTCCCTGGCAAAGCGTGTTCCTGAAGCAGTTCCGCCAGCTTCAGTCGCGCACGATCCCACGCCTCCGGTTGGTTATTCCATTTTCCTGGAGCAGGACAGACGCTGTCAACAATCGCCGCGATTTCGGCCTCTTTCCCTTTCTGTTTTCCCAACCAGAGGTACTCGTAATCCTGAGCGCCGCGGCGCAGCGATTTCATTGCGAAGCTGGCAACCGGCCCGCTGACGCCCACGTCGTATCCAGGATAAAAGAGCAACCCGTCGCCGTTGATGCGTATCGCGTCTCTCGCCGGATATCCCTTTTTTCGCGTCTCGTCAAAATTCAACGGATCGCGCCACAAGTCCGAAAGGTACTCCTCTGGATTTTCGTTGATCTCTTTGAATGGCATGTCGGGCACCCAGCGCTTGCCTTCCTTGTGCTTGCGGTTCTGCCGGTCCACCCAATAGCAGCAGTCCCACAATTGCCAGCCGCCCAGATTCATCTTCCAATTCATCCATGCAATCGAGCGTCCGCCGAATCCCGGCGAATCCACATACACTCCCGCCGCGTAACCTGCATTCACCGACCAGACAGCGCTGCCGCGCTCGATGATTTTCGCAATGTCGTCGATCTTCGGCTCACTGAAAATATCGACGTCGCCTGCGTCATACTTCTCCCAGTGCGGCGTTGCTATAAATGTTCTCATTGCCTTGCCGGCCACGGCATGAATCCAGCCGCAGCGTTTTTTAGACGCCGCAAAGTCCTCCTCCGAATTCGGCTCGTCCCACACATAACCGATCAGCATGCCGGGCAGTCTCTTCGCCTCGTAAAGCTCCACCGCTTTCTTCGCGTTACTCTTGTACTCCTGTTCCGCATCGCCTTCCGGCGGCATGTTGATCACATTCTGCCCCACCCCGCGTCCCACGCGTTCGGTGAAAGCGCGGCCCGTGTAGTAATTCAAATAGCGCTTGCCGATCTCGTCGATCACGCCCCCGCCGCTGACGTTGAAGTTGAAGCGATGCTGATGCGCCATCTGAAAGTAAGCGTCCTCCACCATTCTGAATTTATCCGAATCCGCGTTTTTGATCCGGTGCGCCCAACGCAAGTTTTCCGGCCCCGTATAAACGTACGTTCGAAAATGAGTCTCATGCGGCAAGGTGAAATCCCACACCGTCAGCTCGACGTTAATCTCACTGAGAACGCGCTCGCCTGCCTTCACTCTAAACGTGCCGGAGTACACGCCGGCGGCCGCCTCTTCGGGAACGTAAATGTCCACCCACACCGGCTGATTGCGATCAGCCCAGATCGCGAACGGCGCCCCGAATTTTTTCGCGCCGAACGGCACCATCTGCGTCGGGTGTTCGCCGGCCGTGCAGTACGGAAAAAGTTCCTTCGCGCTGGATCGGGAGGTGATCGTGACGGTCAGATAGTGCTCGAGGAACAGATCGATATGGCTGGCTGGTATTTCCGCTCCGTTCGGCCCCTTCAAAGCGTCGGGCACGACGGTCACGCCTTGCAGATCATCGCCGGGCGCGCGAACCGCGATCTGAAACGCAACGTACTCATTTCTGGCGCTGCCGAGCTTCACGGTTTTCGACGCGCCATCCCAGATTAGATTCTTATTCTGCGGCGCATCACCCGGCATCACCTTGGTGGAATCGCCCACGCACCAGACCGGTGCCGTCTCCTGCGCAAATACCGCAAGCGCCCCAAACAGTAACACCGCCGCCACACCGTTTCGCATTTTACCGTTTCCGTCAGAGTCATTTCGACGCAAGGCATCTCATTGCCCAACGCGGCGCCCTCAATGCAAAGGGAACGCCATTTACTCTTGCATAGCGATGAAGGATTGAACGCGCGAGCAGGCTGGACGCCTGCGGTACGCGCTACGCCAGAACTTTTTTCACGACGTGGCCGAAGACGTCCGTGAGCCGGAAGTCGCGGCCCTGGAATTTGAACGTCAGCTTCGTGTGGTCCATACCCATCAGGTGCAGAATCGTCGCGTGCAGGTCGTGAACGTGGACCGCTTCTTCGACCACATTGTAACCGAGCTCGTCCGTCTTGCCGACACTCGTGCCTCCTTTGATACCGCCGCCGGCCATCCACACGCTGAATGCGCGCGGGTGGTGGTCGCGGCCGAGGAACTTTGAGCCGCCGCGTTCTTCGTTCATCGGCGTGCGTCCGAATTCGCCGCCCCAGATCACGAGCGTCGAGTCAAGCAGGCCGCGCCGCTTGAGATCTTTGATCAGCGCCGCCGCCGGCTGGTCGGTCTGCTGGCAGAGCTGCGGCAGGCCCGTCATCAGGTCTTTCGCTTTCTGCTCTCCGTGGTGGTCCCAGCCGCGGTGATAGAGCTGCACGAACCGGCAGCCTCGCTCGACCAGCCGCCGCGCCAGCAGGCAGTTGTTCGCGAACGATGCTTTGCCAGGCTCGACGCCGTACATCGTTTGAATTTCTTTCGGCTCTTTCGACGTGTCAGTCAGTTCCGGCACGCTGCTTTGCATGCGGTAGGCCATCTCGTACGCGGCGATGCGCGTCGTGATTTCAGGATCGCCGGAATCGATCAGACGCATCTGGTTGAGGTCGCGCAACGTATCAAGCTGCTGGCGGCGGATGTCGTTGCTGATGCCTTCGGGATTCGACGCGAAAAGAACGGGATCTCCTTTAGAGCGGAATTCCGCGCCCTGGTAGACGGTCGGCAGAAATCCGCTGCTCCAGCACGAGCGTCCGCCGTCGGGATTGTTCTCGCCGGAGAGCAGCACGATGAAGCCGGGCAAATCTTTGTTCTCGCTGCCGATGCCGTACGTCAGCCACGATCCCATGCTCGGGCGGCCGATGATCTGGTGGCCCGTGTTCATCATGATCTGCGCGGGAGCGTGATTGAACTGTGTGGTCTGCATCGAACGGATGATGGAAATGTCGTCGGCCACCGTGGCGAGGTGCGGAAGCAGCGCGGAGATTTCCTGTCCGGATTGGCCGTGCTTTTTAAACGCATGCGGTGAGCCCAGCAGTTTAGGGACGCCCTTGATGAAGGCGAAACGTTCGCCCTTGATCATCGATTCTGGAATCTTTTGTCCGTTGAGTTCGATCAGTTTTGGCTTGTGATCGAGCAGATCGATTTGCGACGGCGCGCCGGCCATGAAAAGATAAATGATGTTCTTGGCTTTGGGCGCGAAGTGAGGCGGCTTGACGGCGAGCGGATCGGTGCGTTCGCCGCCGAAAAGCTTTTCGTTCATCAGTGCTGTCAGTGCCAGGGCGCCGATGCCCAGCCCGCTCTGCTGAAAGAAATGGCGGCGGGTCATCTCTTGAATTTTCGCGTCGTTCATGTCGCTCCGTTTCGTCGCGCAGGCTTCAAGCCTGCAAGTCTGACAAGGTTTCGTTATCGATTTTGCAGAGCATTTAAAACTCGCAGGCTAGAAGCCTGCGCGACTATTCCTTCGTCAGCGTCTCGTCCAGATTCAGAATCACGTTCGCAATCACGGTCAACGCCGCGAGTTCCGGCAACTCAGTCTCCGGCGCGGTAATGCCTTTGGTGATCGCTTTGACGGCGGCAGCGTCACCTTTCAGCTTCTCCATTTGCTGCGTATATAAGGAGAGGAGCTTGTCGAGCTCCGCTGTTTTCGGCGCGCGAGCGGTGCAAAGTTTGAATCCCAACGTGAGCCGCGAGCGCGGATCGGTGCCGCCTTCCTTTTTCAAGCGCTGTGCCAGATTTTTTGCGGCATCGAAGAACGCCGGATCGTTCAGCGTCGTCAGCGCCTGCATGGGCGTGTTGGTGCGCGTGCGGCGGACGGTGCAGAATTCGCGGCTGGGGGCATCGAAGCTGGCCATGCTGGGATAGGGCGAGGTGCGGCGCCAGAACGTGTAGAGCCCGCGGCGGAAACGGTCTTCGCCGGCGCTGATCTGCCAGCGGTCGCCATTGTAGGGAATGTTCCAGATGCCGTCCGGCTGATACGGGAAGACGCTCGGGCCGCCCATTTTTTCGCTGAGCTGTCCGCTGACGGCGAGCGTGCAATCGCGGATCATCTCGGCTTCCATGCGAAAGCGCGGCGCGCGCGCCAGCAGCTTGTTGTAGGGATCGCGTTCGAGAAGATCGGGCGTCACGCGCGAGGCCTGGCGGTACGTCGCCGACGTCAGCACAGTTCGGTGCAGCGCTTTCATGCTCCATGGGGTTTTAATCGGCGCAACCGTAGGCTGCATGAATTCGCAGGCGAGCCAATCCAGCAGGTCCGGGTTTGCCGGCTTGTCGCCCTGGCTGCCGAAATCCTCCGCAGTCTCAACAAGGCCGCGGCCGAAATACTGTTCCCAGAAGCGGTTCACCGTGACGCGTGCGACGAGCGGGTTCTCCGTGCTGACGAGCCATTTCGCGAGCGCCAGGCGATTGACGGGCTCGTTTGCTGGAAGTTTAGTGAGAACGGAGGGCGTGTTGGCGAGGACCTTCTCTCCTTTAGTAAGGAAGTTGCCGCGGATGCGCAGATCGGCGGAGGGACGATCCTTCGATTTTCGTTCCTGCATCACGAGCGTGGTCGGAACGGCCATCGTATCAAGCTGCTTCTTGAGCTGCGCGATTTTGTCGGTGGTCTGTTTATGCAGCGGCGATGTAGAGCGGTAGTAGTCACCCAGCGTCTTTTTCTGAGCGGCGTCGCGCGTGTCGGCGGCGATGGCGAGGATCTGGCGAATGTTCGCGGGCATCAGTTGCAGGCCGGGGTTCTTGTCCGCAGTCACCGCCAACCGGAAGCGCGCGATGTTGTGCTGCGCGTGCGGCGATTGCTGTTCGAGCGTGAAGGTCAGCGACGTCTCACCCGTGTTTTGAATAACTTTCGCCGTCTCCCAAACGGCCGTGTGATTTGCGGACGTTTCAGGCGCAACGGCCCAACCCGTGTCCGGTTTGCTGTCCGTGGTCCCGTTGATCGACCAGTCCTGCTGCGAGAAATCGGCGGATGGTTTCTGCAAAAAGATCTGTTCGATTTTCGCCGGCGTGTTGTTGTGCAGCATCATGCGGCTGAGCACAAAATTTCCGCCGGACGACCGGCCCACGGGCGCGCCCTTGTCGGCGAGGACTTCGAGACGAATGCCGCGGATGCCGTTCACTTTTGTTTTGGCGGTGATGACGTATGTATCTTTAAGCGGATTTTCGCCGGAGACCGAGACGGCGCCGTCGGCTTCTTTTTTCAACGTCGCGCCGAATTCGGATTTGATGTCGTCGGCTTGGAGCACCGTCCAGTTCGCAACGCCGGCCGATTTTTCCCACTCCACCTGTGCGGCGTTGAGCTCGGCGGTTTCGTTCTTCATGGAGTCCTGCAATCGTCCGATCTCGGACTCCATTTCCTTGCGCTTGAGTTCCTGGTCGGGCGAGGGCTTGCGTAACGCCGGTTCGTCGGCGTTCTCCCAAAAAGCATAAAGCGCGAAGAAATCTTTTTGCGGAAAGGGGTCGAACTTGTGGTTGTGGCACTGCGCGCAGGCGAGCGTCGAGCCGAGCCAGACGGTGGACGTGGTGCCGACGCGATCGACGATGACTTCGTAGCGCGCTTCAGCCTGATCGACGCCGCCTTCTTCGTTGGCCATCGTGTTGCGGTGGAAGCCGGTGGCGACTTTCTGATCTTCCGTGGCGTTCGGCAGCATGTCGCCGGCGATCTGTTCAATGGTGAATTGGTCGAATGGCAAATCGCGATTAAACGCGTTGATCACGTAATCGCGGAACATCCAGATCTGGCGGCGATTGTCTTTTTCGTAGCCGTTGGAATCGGCGTAGCGGGCGAGGTCCAGCCAAGGCCGCGCCCAGCGTTCGCCGTAACGCGGCGACGCAAGCAGGCGGTCGATGACTTTATCGTAGGCATCGGGAGTGGTGTCGGTCAGGAACGCGTCCACTTCCCGCGGCGTCGGCGGCAGGCCGATGAGGTCGAGGCTGGCGCGGCGGAGGAGTGTCTCTTTGCTGGCTTCGGGCGCTGGTTTCAGATTTTCTTTCTCCAGCCGCGCGAGCACGAACGCATCGATGGGGTTCTTCACCCAGGCCGCATTTTTTAGCGGCGGCGCAGCGGGGCGGAGCGGTTTCACGTAAGCCCAATGCCTGGAGATTGTGGCGCCGGCGACGGAGGCGGAATCGGGCCACTCGGCACCCTGGTCGATCCAGGCTTTGATCAACGCGGTCTGTTTTGCGGACAACGGTTCGGCTTTGACGGGCATGCGCGCTTCGTCGCCAAGGCCTAGAATGCGGTGCAGCAACAGACTGTCTTTGGAATTTCCGGCAAGAATGGCTTTGCCCGAACTGCCGCCTTGCAGGGCCAACGTTTTGGAATCGAGCCGAAGCTCCCCTTTCTGTTTTTCGGCGCCGTGGCACGTGTTACAAGCGGTCTGGAAAATAGGCTGGATGTGTTTAACGAAATCAATCTTGTCCGGAATTTCAGACGCGGCCGTACCCAGTGACGTAGTCAGTAAGAATGCGAAGCCCAAATGAATCAGACAGCGTTGCATTGAGGCGGCTCCAAGACCCAGACGAAGGATGTTTTTGTCTTACAGGAATACAACTTTAAGTGACGAGCGTTGGCTGGAAAATAGGTAAAACTGAAATCATGAAACGACGACGCTTTCTTTCTCTAGCCGGTAAGGGACTCGCGGGCACAGCGGTTTGTTTAAACGCGGAGGAGAAAAAGATGGACGAACTCCAGACGGGGCTTGTGACCGACATCTTCTATAAGGAGCACGATACGGGGGCCGGGCACCCGGAGCGCGTCGGGCGCTACGAGGCGGTCGTGGGTACGCTGACGAATTCTGGATTGAGCGAAAAGCTGAAGCCGGTGGCGTCGCGAGACGCCACGGAGGCCGAAATTCAGCTCTGCCACACGGCGGATTATTTCAAGATTGCCAAGCAGGATATTCATTCCGGGGCGGCTCAGCTCAGCACGGGAGATACATCGGTTTGCGCCAAATCGTTCGATGTCGCATTGCGCGCGGCGGGCGGTGTTCTCAGCGCGGTGGATGCGGTGTTTACGGATAAGGTGCGCAATGCGTTTTGCGTCGTGCGGCCGCCGGGACATCACGCGTCGGCGGCGCGCGGCATGGGTTTCTGCGTGTTCAACAACATTGCGGTGGCGGCGCGATACGCTCAGAAAAAGCACAAAGCCGGCAAGGTGCTGATCGTGGATTGGGACGTGCATCATGGCAACGGCACTCAAGATATTTTCTACGAGGACGATTCGGTTTTTTTCATGAGCACGCATCAATCGCCGTGGTATCCCGGCACTGGAAAGGCCGGCGAGACGGGAGCGGGAAAGGGATTGGGCACGACGCTGAATTGCCCGTTTCCGGCGGGATCCGGGCGGAAGGAAGTTCTGGCGGAAGCATTTCAGGACAGGCTGAGCGCGGCGATGAAAACGTTCAAGCCAGAACTGGTGATGATCTCCGCCGGATTCGATTCGCGCATCGACGACCCGCTTGGAAAGTTCACGCTGACCGACGAGGACTTTGCGGACCTGACCCAGCACATGCTGGGAATCGCCAAAGAGTATGCGGGCGGCAAGCTCGTTTCGGTGATGGAAGGCGGCTACAACCTGCAAGGCCTGGCGAGCGCTTCCGCAGCGCACGTGAAGGCGTTGATGGGCGGGTGAGCGAAAAAGGAAACACGACATCAACACAGAGTGACCGAGGACGCAAAGGACGCAGAGAGATTGACCGCAATGGTGGCGCAGACATTCCTATGATTTGAACGGGTTTATTCCATAGGAAAACGGGCATTGTTACAGATACAAATATTGTTGCCGTTCAGCCGCGTAGCGGCGACACAAGAATAGCCCACGGCGTAAGCCGTGGGAAACGAATCTTTCGAATTCCAAAGCCCCGGAGGGGCGACACAAAAATGCGTCGGCATTTGTGTCGCCCCTAAAGGGGCTATGTGGAATCGGGGGAATCGGGGCACGTTCCCACGGCTTGCGCCGTGGGCTATTCTTGTGCCGCCGCTCTGCGGCTGACGGCAACGGCAACATAAACCCGTTCAAGTCATATTCCTGTCTGCGGGAGGGTTGCATGGGCCGCGTGGACGGCGCGCGTCCCCGGCAGACAGGAATGTCTGCACCACCATCGTGTGCGACGAATGTGCCCCACCATCGTGTGCGACGCTGAATGCAGATGGAACTAGGAAACCAACGCCGCTATTCTCTGCGGCCTTGCCATCGCGTGCGACGATGGATACCGATGCAATTGAGGCTATTTATTTCCGAGCGCGGGAATGGCGTTCATCAGAATTTTTATATTTTTCGCTGAGAGATAAATGAGAGTGCGGCCGAGGGGTGAACCGGGTTCGAGCGGGTTGCCGAAGAGATCGGTGAGCTCGATGTCCTTTGACTTGGGCAGAAGGAATTCTTCGCCGCCGGCTTTTTTGGAGAGCACGGCGATGGCGCGCTCCTTTCCTTTAAACACGTGAGCGGTGACGGATTCATTGATCGCGGCGCGGCGTTCGAAAGTCGTGTCTTCAATCCGCCAGGCCAGTGCGGAGTGCGCGGCGGCCGACGGATGCAGATAACCTTCTTCCGTGACCAGCGTGCGCAGTTCCGACTTGGCTCCGAAAAAAGTATGCGTGTGCATGGAATAAAGAAAAACTTTCTTCACGTTCTGGCCGAGCAGCGCGACGACGTAGCGGCACAGCGCATCGGATGACACAAAATAATCATCGGCGTCTTTGTACGGCAGTGTGTGATTGTAAAAATTTCCGCCGATGGATCCAGAATTCGGGGCGCCTTCAGTCAGCCAGACAGACTTTGACAGGCGACCGTTCGAATCAGCCAGCGGGCCAACGGCTTCGCTGAAACCTATTTGGATGACGGCGTCATCGAATTTATCAGACGGATAATGGTGGTAGGAAACGACGTCGCAATGGTTCAGGCCGCCTCTTTCCTGCATGGATTGGGTCCATTCGCTTTTTCCGGCAGAGGTGTTAATGCCGACGAGCGCGAGCGTTTTATCGACGGACTTGGCGGTTTTAAACGCGCTCTGCATCATTTCGGCGTAACGGTCTTCGGGATGATCCAGCGCGAGATAGCCATGGCTGTTGGCGCCTAGCTCAGCATCAAAACGGGTGTGCCAGAATTGCGGCGCCCAGGGCTCGTTCCAGATTTCCCAGGAGCCGATACTTTCCCGGTAACGCTTGGTGACGACCTTCACGTAATTGGCGAAATCGCCGATGCGCTTGGGTTCGTAATAGCGATCGAAGTAGCTCTGCTTTCGTTTGAGCAGCGTGCTGGCCCATTCAGGCGTGGTGGACAGCGAACCGAGAATCTTCATGCCGTGCTGGCGGTAGCGCTGGATTTCTTTGTCGAAAAAAGTCCACTCGCGCGCGTTGCGTTCCAAGTGGTACCAGCCCACGTATTCCGTGCCAGCGTCGTGCAGGCGCGTCCAATTGATGCCAGCGGCTTTGGCCATCTGAATGTGGCGGGTGGTCGAAAGCGTGTGAGTACCGAAGGGCGACGCGGGCGCGTCTTTTTTCCAGTAATGCGGCCGGCGCAAACGGTAGATGACGAGTTCGTTGACGGGGCTGATGCGTTCGTTGCGCTGATTCTCAATCCATGCTTCGATGCGGAACGCGCCGAATGGCCGCTCGCTCAATATGGCGCGAGACTGGCTCGTTTTTTCGGGGCGGCCGTCGTCGAAGCGCAGCTTGCCGCGCTGCAGAAAATCGCGGCTGAGATCGACCGAGGACAACATCCATTCTTCGCCATATAGATTTATCAGCTTTGCCTTTAATGCTCCATTCGACGGTTCGCCGGAAACCAGGAACTGAAGCTCGGGTTTTTCGTCGTCGAAAAGGACTCGCGCCGGAGAATCCACGGCGAGCGCGACTTCGCAGGCGGACTGCGAGACGTACTCCGTCGCCACCGGACCGCGCTCGACTTGCAGCGCGTCGATCCAGAAACGCCCGGTCGCTTCAAGACGCATGCCATACGCGCGTGCTTTTGGAACGGGCTTGAACGGAATCTCAATGCGCTGCCAGCGCTCCTGATTGCGGCCGTCAAAGACTTTCTGGCCGAGGATTTTTCCATCGCAGACGACCAGCAACCGGCCGCGGTCGGCGCCACGAATGTAAAGGCTGGCGGTGTGGACGTCGGGCGAGGAACTCACGGTGAATGGAGCGCTATATAAGGAGAGCGATACCGTCGGCAAATCGTCGGAGAGCAGTTTCATCGGTGCATTCAGCAAGGATGTCACCGGTGAGACCACCGGGCGGATCAGCAATGCCGGAACACCGCTGGGGCCGCGGGTATCCACATCGGAGAGGATCTCCACGTCGTCGCCGTCGGAGACGCCGCGATCCAGCGACCAGCCGCTTTGCAGCCCGAGTGGCAGGCGCGTGATGCGTAGAAGATTTTTTACGTTGTCGCCATCACGCAAAGGCGGAATGGGAATGTCGCCGCACGTCGCGAGTGCGGAGTAAAGGATGAAGAAAATGAACATCACTCGAGCCATCAACGTTGTCCTTCACTTCCAGAACCGTCCAACTGTCTCACGGGCATCCGACGGAAGGCTGCCCGTGGCACACGCACGGAATCGTTTTGCAGACGTCAAAATTGCGAATGACTCTGGCTCCGCTTGCGGCCGGCCGTTTTTAGGCGCAGCGCGCGGGCGCGTTCCACTTCGTCCCAATGAATGCGGATATCGGCGTGAATAGTCTGCAGCGAAAAGGACTGCAATAACAGCGGCGCTACGGGCGCAGGCTTATCTTTTTTAGTGAGGCAGACGAAAGAGACGTAGGCACGGAAAATTTCTTCGTCCTGGGCATCGTGATGTTTGAAGACTTGCGTGAAGAGGGTCAACGAAGTGCGGCCGACATGGACCATCATCGAACGGAATTTCAGCAGCGAGCCCTGCCGGACAGAGACTTTGAATTCGACGCGGTCGATGGCGACCGTGACTAGATTAGCTTTGGATTTCAGATGCTGAATGGCGGCGATGTAGGCTTGCTCGTCAAGCCATTCAAGCAGCCGACCGCCGAACAGATAGCCGTGGTGATTGAGATGCTCGGGGCGGACGAGAAGCGTGGATTCGCTGATCATGACTGACGACCTCGGACAACGGATTCACCACAAAAGACTCGAAGCAACATGATGCATGATACATAATCCATAAACGGAATTAGCGTCCTACCCTTTTAGGAATTATCCCAGACTCATGCCGCCATCGACCACGATGGTTTGTCCCGTCATGTACGCGGCGCCCGGCGAACAGAGGAACGCGGCGAGGGCGCCGATCTCTTCGGCTTTGGCGAAGCGGCCGAGCGGGATGGTGGCGTAGAGTTGGTCGCGGCGTTCGGCATCCTGGGCCGCGGTCATCTCGGTGTCCACATAACCGGGCGCGATGACGTTGACAGTTGTATTCCAGCGCGACGCTTCGAGCGCCAGGCTCTTGCACAAACCGCCCAGCGCGCCTTTGGCTGCGGCATAAACGGCGGCGTTGCCGAGCCCGATTTCTCCAGCCAGGCTGCCGATGTAAAGGAGGCGTCCGGTGTCCATTTTCCGCAGGTAGCGCAGCATGGCCTTGGAAAGCATCGCGGCGCTGATGGCGTGCAGGTTCAGCATGGCGTCGAATTCGTCGGCGCGCGTAAAGCCGATGGGTTTTTCGATGATCTGGCCGGCCGCGTGAATCAACGCGGAAGGTGGCCCGAGTTTTGCCGCGACGTGTCCCACTAGAGCTTCCGCTGCGCCGTTGGCTTTGAGATCGGCCTGAAAGATGTCCGCATTGGCAACACCGGCGGCGCGAATTTGCGCGGCGAGGGCTTCGGCGGAGGCGGCATTAGTCTGAAAGTGCAGGGCGATGTCGAAAGGCTGGGGAGCGGCGGCGAGCGCGAGAGCGCAGGCGCGGCCGATGCCCCCGGAAGCTCCGGTAACGAGTGCGACGGGTCGAGCCATTTGTTTCACAGTTCCCGCATGGTTAGACTGGTGCCGTCTTGAGAACGTACAGTGTAGAACTTTTGAGGCATTCCGCCACCGGTGCGAGGCGAATTCGATGTTGATGCAAATGAATCTGCCGCCCACGGCGTTCGATATCAAGTGGAGCATGCTGGGCACGGCGGTTCGCGTTCACCCGACGTTTTTTCTGTTTTCACTGTTCATGGCGTACCGCGAAAAAATCCCGTTCACGATCGTTCTCGCGGTGATGGCGACGCATTTTCTGTCGATCCTGGTGCATGAGTTCGGCCACGCGCTGAGCCATCGCTATTACGGCGATAGAAATCCGTCGGTGCTGATTTATTTTCTCGGCGGGCTCTGCTTCAGTGGAAGCAAGGAACTGCAGCGCCAGCAGAAGATCAACATGCTGCTGTGGGGGCCGGGCGCCGGATTTATTTTGGGCGCTCTTGCTTATGGAATCGGCGCAGTGCTGTTCGGCCCCGGGTTTATCCTGCCAGGCCCGGTCGCCTCCGTTTCGTCGGATGGCATGCTGCATCTGCTGATCGTGCTCGACGCACTGGTCTGGTTCAATTTATTGTGGGGCATGGTGAATCTCGTACCGGTGCTGCCGCTGGATGGCGGTCAATTGCTGGAGACCTGGATCGGCTGGAAGCGGCCGAGCCTGGGCATGGCATTCGTTGCGAAGGTCTCTTTTTTTGCGGCGATCCTCTGCGCGGTTCTTTCGCTTGTGGTTGTCTTCTTTTACGGCAGCCGGCAGCTGGGTCCGGCGATTCTGTTTGGCATGCTGGCCTACAACAGCTGGACGTTGCGCAAGCACCTGGAAATGTACGGCGAGCCCGGTGACTTCGGCGGGGGGCAAGGTCCGCGCGATCCGTGGGAGCAGGATGCGGATTGGTGGAAGAAGAGTTGAAGCAGGGATTCGTCGCGCAGGCTTCCAGCCTGCGAATGCCACAATTCCGCGGCCTGAAAAAGGAATGCGAATTTCCATGCGTGTCCGGGCGGCTCGCCCGGATAAACAATTTCGTTCCCACTTTTCTGAGCGAGACGCCCAGACCACGACGTGGGTCCAATCGGTATCACGAAAGTCACGAAACTCGCAGGCTGGAAGCCTGCGCGACCGTTCAGGTTGCCAGGCTGCTTCTAGAGTCCCTTGGCCAGGCGCGTGCCGTTGCCGTCCGGAAGTTGAGGGATGCTGCGAAAGCGCGATTGTGCTTCTTCCACGTCGTAAGGGACGCGGCGGAAGGTGACGCGCGGAAGATTCAATAGTTTTTCGCGAACCTGGCGCAGTTGGTCGCTGGTTTTTGTGGATTCATCGTCGTCGATTCTCACTTCGATGTCATGCTTATGGACGACGATGGTCTTGGCGTCGGATGCGATCTCCGGCAGTGGCCGAAAAAAGCCGGTTTTAGTGGTGTCACCGGGGGCTTCATAATCGAGCAGGACATAGCAGGCCTGCGGATTGCCATCACGCGGCTGGCCGACGGAGCCCACATTCACGAGGGTCTTGATGCCTTTGCGTATCAGGCTGCTCATGCCTTCGAGTTCCGCCGGGCGCCACCATTTAAAATCTTCGGAGACAACGCCGGGACGGTGTGAGTGGCCGCAGAAGCAAAGCCAGTCCATGCTCGCAAAAATGTCTTTGGCTTTCTGCGTGGGTCCCAGGCCGGAGTCATGGAAATCATCGCGCAGAACGTATTCGTAAATCGGGTCGCGCGGTGACGCATGGACGAACTCAACGTCTTTTTCCTTGTGAATGCTGGTCAGACTTTGCAGCCAGTTCCAGCGTTCTTCGTCAGCAGCGGAACCGTCCAGTTTGGGTTCCAGAATGCCGCGCTGCCATTCGATGGCCAAGCGTGCGTTCTTGCCGAAGTCGACGGGCTCGACGAAAAGGGCTTCGTCGTGATTGCCTTTGAGGGTCCAGATGGCGTTTTTGCGGATGAGTTCAATACATTCGAGCGGCTGAGGACCGTAGCCGCAGATATCCCCGAGACAAACAATGGCATCGACCTGCTGGGTTTTGATGTCGGCCAACACGGCTTCCAAGGCAACCAGGTTGCTGTGAACATCAGAGATGATTGCGCGTCGCGACATGTCGTTCTGTTTTACCAGCCAAGCCTCTAACGCGGCCTCGAGCTGCCCTCTAAAATGGAGTTCACTCCGCTGCTTAGACGATGGAACGACCGCCGTCCACACACAGGGTCTGGCCTGTCACAAAATTTGATTCCAGAAGATATAGCACAGCACGGGTAATGTCTTCTGGAGTTCCCAGTTTCTTCAAGGGCAGCCGCCGCCGAATTTCTTCACATTGCGCTAACGACATGCCATCTGGAGATAGTACCGTTCCAGGCGCGACGGCGTTGACCCGGACCTCCGGCCCAAGCAATTTCGCCATCCCTACAGTCATGGCCATGATGCCGGCCTTGCTGATCGAATACGGAACGTAAGTTTTCCAAGGCCGTAATCCAGAAACACACGCCATATTGACAATGGCACCGCTACCCCGCGCCTTCATGCGCCGGCCAATTTCGGAACATAGAATGTAAGGGCTCTTGAGATTAATGTCCAGAAACGCATTAAGTTCTTTTACACTCTGCCTCTCTAAAGGAGTGGGCCAGAAGACGGCGGCACTATTAATAAGGATGTCGACGCGCCCCCATTCTTTCTCTGCTGACTTGGCTAAACGCAGAGTCTCATTGGACTTGGAAAGATCTGCCTGAGCCAAGGCGACGTTGCTGCCCAGTCGGCGCAGCTCGGTAGCAAGGTTTTGAGCGTCTTTGCGCGACGAATGATAATGTAGAATCAGATCGCAACCGCTTTCGGCTAATGCAGTTGCAATAGCGCGACCGAGCCGGATTGCAGCGCCAGTCACAAGTGCAACCTTCTTATCCAGCGGACGTTTGGTCATCACCGATAGTGCTTTCATTTGGATTTACGATGTGCGCACTTCAAAGATGGACTCAACTTCGACGCAAATTCCGTCCGGAAGACTGGCAACGCCAATCGCGGAACGGGCTGGCGAGCCGGCGCTTTCTCCAAAGGCGATTTGTAAGATTTGTGTGAATCCGTCGAGCACTTTCGGGTGGTCTGTGAAATCCGGCGTGGCCCGCACGAGGCCCAGAACCTTCACAGCGCGCACCACGTTATCCAGTGTACCGAGCGATTGCTTGATCGTTGCCAGTGAGTTCAACGCTGTGATCGCCGCGGCTTCGGTGGCCTCCGCAACTGAGACCGATTCGCCGACGCGTCCGCGAATCAGCGTCCGGTCAGCGCGCAACGGTCCGTGTCCGGCCAGGAAGAGCAGTGCGCCCGTGCGAACGGCCGGAACGTAAAGGCCTATGGCCTTGGACGGACGCGGGAGTTTAAACCCGGCTGCGCTCAAGCGCGATTCGACCTCGGACATAACTTCACTTCCTTAGATCAATCCCAGTTCAGTAAGGCCGCGCGCCACCGTCTTCGCGTCCGTTGCGTGAATTCCGATCATGCCAACCGCTTGAGCGGCAGCGATGTTTTCGGAGAGATCGTCAATGAACACCGCGTTCTCAGCAGGGACGCTCATCTTCTGCAGCACGTGCTGGAACGATTCCGGGTTGGGTTTGCGGCACCGAATCTCGTGACTGGCGTAAACGTGTTCCAGTTCGCGCAAGACACTCATGCGTTCGCGCAGGTGTTTGAAATGCAGCACATTGGTATTGGAAAGAATGCCGACCTTCAGCTCTTTTTTCTTGTGCAGGACGCGCACGAGTTCAATCGTGGATTCTATTTCACTTTCAAAAATGGAATTCCACGCGCCGCGGAAAATCTCAAAGGGAACAGCGCATTCCAGAGTTTTCTCAAGGCTGGCATGAAACTGGTGTTCGCTTATCGCACCGCATTCAAACGCGAAAAAATCGGGACTCGAAAATAAGCGCCGCTGGACCTCGCCGACTTCCAATCCCGACACTTTCGCTGCGGCGGTGTTGGCGCGCTGGAAATCAAAATCGATCAGCACGCCACCGAGATCAAAGACAACGGCTTTAATGGGAGAACTTTTCATGAAGACTGATCGTAATATCGCCGCAGGGATCCAGCAACTTTGAATTGCGAGCCGCAGTGGCGCACCGTTCTAAAAGATGAGCAGGCACTCCTATTGTGCTGGGGTCCGCGCCGACCGCCAGAATTCACAGATCCCGCTTCATTACTTTTCCCGACGGGTTGCGCGGCAGCGTATCCAGGAATTTGATCGTGCGCGGCATTTTGAACGCCGCGAGCCGTTCGTTGGCGAACGCTCTCAGCTCGCGCTCGGTGATCGTGTATCCGGGACGCAACACGACCGCGGCGTGAATCACTTCGCCGAGGGCCAAATCCGGACGGCCAAAAACGGCGGCTTCCTGAATCGCGGGGTTGGCGCAGAGCACGTTTTCGACTTCGATCGGATAAACATTCTCACCGGCGACGATGGCCATTTCCTTTTTGCGGCCACGCAGAAAAACGAAGCCCTCGGCATCGATGTAAGCCGTATCACCCGTATGAAACCAGCCGCCGCGCAACGCTTCAGCGGTGGCTTCCGGGCGCTTGAAGTAGGATTTGAAAACACTGCCGCCGCGCACACACAGCTCGCCCACATGAGTCGGCGCCAGCAGGCTGTCGTGCTCGTCCATAATGCAGAGTTCCAGATTCGGCGGCGGCAACCCGATGGACTCTGCATGTGAGAGCGCCTGCGCGTCGGGAAGCACCGTCGTGACGGATGTCGTCTCGGTCAGGCCGTAAAAATTATGCAGTTCCGCTTGCGGGCCAGCGGCATTTTCCGCAGAGGGCGAGGGAAACAGATCGCGAAGACGCTTAATCGTGAGCGGCGACATGGGCGCGCCGGAATAACAGATCAGCCGCAGCGACTTCAATTTTTCAATCTTCAAATCGCGCACATTGGCGAGCAGATAAAACGTCGTGGGCACGCCAAAAAAAGTGGTGCATTTGAACTTTTCAACCGTGTCGAGGATCTCCTCCGGATCAATGCTCGAGGAGATCACCAGCGGCGCACCCTGCTCCAACGCCGTCGGCATGATGGTGTTCAGCCCGGTGACGTGGAACAGCGGCACGATCAGCAAGTGGACGTCACTGCCGTTCAGCCCATGCCCCGCTTTTGTAGACTCTACATTGAACAGGATATTTCCGTGAGTCAGCATCGCCCCTTTGGGCCGGCCGGTCGTGCCCGAGGTGTAAATGATCGCTGCCACATCGTCCGGGCTGAGCTGCGGAGTGGCCGGAGCCTCTCCGGCGTGCGCCAGCAACTCAGATAATGGGATCGTGCCTTCCGGCGGATGCTCGAAGCCGACCGCGATCACCGGCTTGGCCCAATTCAGTGCCTTAAGTGCCAGTTGCGCCGGCTTCCACGTGGCGGGATGAACGAAGACAACTTGTGCTTCGGCATCACCCAGAATGAATTCCAGTTCCTCGGCTTTTAAACGCGCATTCACGGGGACGGCGACGCAACCGGCACGTAAAATTCCGAAATACGCCGGAAGCAGTTCCAGACAATTGGGCATGAGCAGCGCAGCGTGCTGGCCGGGTGCGATCTGAATTCGAGAGGCCAGCGCCGCCGCGATGCGCTCTGCACTCACCGACAGACTATTAAAGGAGAGTTCCCTGCCCGACTCCGCGTCAACGGCAAAGCGGCGATCACCAAAACGAGAGGCCGAAGAATGGAGCAGTGCCAGAAGATTCGATGGGGTAGTCATGCGGAGCGTATTTAAGCGATCTATCTGTAGACGCAACGGCATGTGAATTTTGTTGAAATTGATATCATGTCAGCCTAATGTAATCGAACATGAGTCGGCTTCAGGGCTCGCGGCTTTTTTCTCGCACGGGAGGTTTGTGATTTTGTTCGAAATAGTATTGAAACCATTCAAAGCAGTCCTGTGCTGGTTTGACACCAGCGCTCGCGAGAACCCCGACAAGGACGATCCCGAAGCAGAGACGATTGATTATTTTCGCGGCATCCCATTTTTCGCGATGCACTTCGCATGCCTCGCGGTGTTCTGGGTCGGTTGGAGCTGGACGGCGGTCTCCGTTGCCATCGCGCTGTACGTGATTCGCATGTTCGCCATCACCGGATTTTATCACCGCTATTTTTCTCACAAAACGTTCGAGACATCGCGTCTGGGCCAGTTTGCGTTCGGGGTTCTCGGCAACGCGGCGGTACAACGCGGACCGCTTTGGTGGGCCTCAAACCATCGCCATCACCACCAGCATTCCGATACCGAAGAGGACGCCCATTCGCCTGTCGTTCATAGTTTCCTCTGGAGCCACGTGTGGTGGATTCTGGCGCGATCACGCGCGAATACGAACGTCAAGGCGGTGCAAGATCTGGCGAAATACCCAGAGCTTCGTTTTCTAGATCGCTTCGATTTTCTTGTGCCGTTGCTGCTGGCGTTTTCGTTGGCGCTGCTGGGCTACAGTCTGGAACGGTGGGCGCCGCAACTGGGTGCCACAACCGGGCAGTTGGTGGTTTGGGGCTTCTTTATTTCGACAGTGGTCCTCTTTCATTGCACCTGCACCATCAATTCACTCTCACATTTGTTCGGAACTAAACGTTTCAAGACCAAAGATCAGAGCCGCAACAATGCGCTGCTCGCCATCATCACGATGGGCGAAGGCTGGCATAACAACCACCATCGTTATTCGAAAAGCACGCGCCAGGGCTTTTACTGGTATGAGTACGATGTGACGTATTACATACTGGTGATGATGTCCTGGGTGGGCATCATCTGGAACATCAAACCGGTGCCGGAGCACATTCTGCGCGAGGCGGAAAGCGGCGGCATTGCCATCGCGCACGAGGCCGGTGAATAAAGAACTCTTAACATATCTATTGACATCGCACGATAGTCAGTTAGGGTATGTGCTCCCAGTTCTCCCGGCGAGACGAGTTTTTCCTCACGCTGGCTAACAACAGCGGCGCAACATTCCCTGAGAACAAGAATACGCCAAAAGTCCCCATCCGGGACGGAGATGTCATGTCCTTTCAAGTGTTTGGTTTAAGCAGCGAGCTGCTGCGCGGTGTCACGGAGCTTGGTTTTACTGAGCCCACGCCGATTCAACAACAGGCGATTCCCGCCGCTCTCGAAGGCAAAGATATTCTTGCCTGTTCGATGACCGGCAGCGGGAAAACCGCCGCATTCGGACTGCCGATTCTCAACAAGATCGCCAGCAAGAACCGGGGCCTAACGCGCGCCCTGATCCTGACTCCCACGCGCGAACTGGCCGGACAGATCGACGATCATTTGTCGGCGCTGGCCAAGTACACCAAAATGAAAGTCGCCTCCGTGTACGGCGGGGTTTCGATGGGACCGCAGAAGCGCGCCTTCCACACCGGCGTTGACATCATCGTGGCCACGCCCGGCCGCTTAATGGATCATTTCCAGTATTCGTACTCGCGCCTGGATGGTCTTGAATTCCTGGTGCTGGACGAAGCCGACCGCATGCTGGACATGGGTTTTCTTCCGGACATCCGCAAAATTCTTAAATCGCTTCCGACCAAGCGTCAGACGCTTTTGTTCTCCGCCACGATGCCCGCGCCGATCGCCGCGCTGACGCGTGAAATTCTGCACGATCCGTTGCGCCTGAACGTGGAACGCAAAGCAGCGCCGGCCACGGGAATCACCGAGACGGTCTACCCCGTTCCGCACCTGCTGAAATCATCGCTCTGCCTGAAGCTTCTTCAGAGTGGCAACATGAAGAGCACGCTGATTTTCACGCGCACCAAGGCGCGCGCCGATCGCTTGACTCAGTACCTGACTCGCGCCGACGTGAGCTGCACCCGCATTCACGGCGACCGGTCGCAGGCACAGCGCCAGGCAGCTTTGGATGGTTTTAAGAGCGGCCGCTTCGATGTGCTGGTCGCCACCGACATTGCCGCTCGCGGCATCGACGTGGACGAACTCAGCCACGTGTTGAATTTCGACGTGCCCAATCAGTCGGAAGATTACATTCACCGCGTCGGTCGAACGGCGCGCGCCAAAGCCAAGGGAGATGCGTTCACATTCGTTTCGCAGGACGAAGAAGGTGACCTGCGCGGGATTGAACGGGCCATCAACAGAAAGCTGAACCGCGTCACGCTGCCGGATTTCGACTACACCAACGTGCCCGTGATGAAGGGACCGCCGGAACGCCAGAGCTACGGCGCCCGCCCCCAGCGCTACGGCAACGACCGCAGTAGTTCACGGTCGCAGGGAGACCGCCCGCGCTACGGCAACGACCGCACACAGCGTTCGAGCAGCGACCGCCGCCCGAGCTACAGCAGCGACCGCAAGCCCAGCTACAGCAACGACCGCAAGCCCAGCTCGACCGGTGACCGGCAGCCGAATTACAGCAATACCAGCCAGCCGAGTGAAGCCAATGGCAATGTTGCAGCGCCGCAGTATTCGTCGGCACCGGACCGCAGCCGCACGGAAGCACCGCGCGATTCTTACACTAAAAAGCCCGCGGGCGCGCCCCATCGCCCATGGGAACGTGATTCCGGCGCTAAGAAGACCGGGGCTCCGTGGGGTAAGCGAAAAGGCTCGACACATTTCGCGCGCTCCTCGAATCCGTCGTAAGTCAAGGCATCAGAAAGTTCAGTTAGATAGGCATCGATAGCACTGGTGGGGCAGACATTTTTGTCTGCCCCACTTTATTTTTGTTTGATTCTTTCGCCCCTGATGTGCTCTGTGGTAGATTTAATTCTTTGCCGTCAATACTCGCGCGCTTTGTATTTCCGCAGCACATCCGCCACTAGAGAATGTTCGAAATCGAACGCATATCCCAGCGCCGTGCGGTTGCCCTTATCACGCGCGTTAAAATCAACGCCCTGTTCGATCAGCAATTCCGCCATCTCCGCCGAGTCGTTATTGCGGGCGCAGGCATGCATGACCGTCTGTCCGTTTTTGCTATTGAGCGCTTTGATATCCGCTCCGTGCGACAGCAGCAGAGCCACCAGATCAATCTGCTTTTCAGCCGCCCAGAACAGCGGCGTGCCACACCACTTTTCTGTGGCTTCGGCATTCACTTCGGCGCCATATTTCAGGAGCAACTCCGCGACGCTGCGATGGCCCTCGTGCGCGGCCCAGTGCAGTGGGGATTCTCCGCACGAACCGCGCGTGTTGGCGAGCGCCGGATTTTCTTTCAGCAGGTGCGCCACGAGATCGATGTCGCCCTTTTTCGCGGCGTCGATCATCACCTGCGCCTTCACGCCAAATTTTCCCTTGGTCTGCGCGGTGGCGCTCTGTGCGCCGCGGCTGCGCAGGAATGCGGCGAGTTTCGCATGCTTGCGGTCATTCGCGAAATCGAGAGCTGTCCAGCCATTGTTGTCCCGGTCGTCCAGATCCGCGCCGAAGCGCAGCAGCACCTCGGAGACATCGCTCGTATCCGCCCATGCGGCAGCGTGATGCAGCGCCGACATACCGTGGAGTTCGAGATCGGCCGCTTCGATCTGCGCGCCTGCTGTGAGCAGAATGTCGCACGTCGTCGCGGCGCTCGACGGATTGCGCCGCGGCCGCACCGCCCAGTGCAGCGGCGTCCCGCCTTGATAGCGCGTGCTGATCAGCGAAGCATCGTGATGCAGCAGCGTCACCACGACATCGGGGCGGCCAAACGTGCAAGCGGTAAAGATATCGAGCAGCGCGCCGCGCGAGAGCAGAAAGTCCGCGATGGCTTCGCATTCGTTGGAACTTCCCGTGAGCAGCGCGGCGCGTTGGAGCGGCGTGCGACCGAGCGAGTCGGGCGCATCCAGCAAATTGGGATAGCCATCGACCACTTTTTTAACGTGATCAACGAGGCCCGCGCGCGCCGCCGTGGGAAGGTCGCAATCACAGCCGCGATCCAGCAGAAACTGAGCAATCCGCGTGTGGTTGGGACTGTCCCACGCCACGCGCTCGGCCGCGAGCTGGATCAGAGAGCGGCCTTTCGCGTCGTGCGCCTTAACGAGCCGCGCATCGAAAGTCGTAAGTTCTTTCACGCGATCGAGGCTGCCGCCTTCCACCGCGGCAATCATCACCGCGCGCCGCAACTCAAGATCGTCTTTTTTCTCAGGTGCCATACCGGAAAAGATAAACACAAAGACGCGAGACTCAAAGACACAAAGACAATTCTGTTCTTTGTGTCATCGAGTCTTTTTAACTTTGTGTTGAAGCTGTTACTGCGGTTTAGAAGTCGGAAGCGTTCCCGCGTCCGCGGCCTTCTTGTCGTCCACGAGCGGCACGGGCGCGAATGTTTTCAGCAGCTTGCCCGAAGGCACTTCGAACAGGCGCAGCGCGCCGTCGAATCCGCCGGCCAGAAGTTGCTGGCCGTTGGGATGAAACGCAAGACTGAACGTCGCGCCGCCGAGGCCGCTGATGGCCGCGACGCGCGCGGCGTCGGCCGCTTTGTAGATGCGCACGCCTTCGTACATGCCGCCGACCGCGACCAGAGTTCCGTCCGGGCTATACGCGACCGAGCGAATCGGGCCGGGCTGGCGTTCAAACACTTTCAGCATGTTGACGTCGTTGTTGGCGGCCGTGCGCTGCTGGTTGTCGGACATTTTATAGATGCGCGTGATGCCGAGCGAGCCGCCGTACGCGACGATGTCTTCCTTCGGATTGCGCGCGAAACACAAAATCGGTTCGAGCAATTTATTGACGTCGTCGATGAGTTGTCCATTCGTGGCGTCGATCAGTTTCATCGCCTTGTCGCGGCTGCCGCTCATGAGGCGCTTGCCGTCTTTGGTGAACGTGGTGCTAAGCACCCAATCAGCGTGATTGTCGAACTTGAGCAGTTCCTTGCCGTCTTCAATCGCAATCATGCGCACGGTTTTGTCCGCGCCGCCGACAGCGACCTTTTTATTATCCGGAGAAAAACTGATTCCGTAGAGCGAATCGGGGCTGACTTTGTACGCCGCTTTCAATTTCGCCGTCGCCGTGTCCCAGATCAGGATCTCCCCGTAAACGCCCGGCGCGCCGCCGCACGCCCCGAGCATCGTGCCGTCGGGTGAATACGCCAGTCCTTCGATGCGCGGCGATTCGCAGAGCAGCCGCGCGAGAATCTCCGAGCCGTCGCTCTTGTGGATGGCAACTTCGTGGTAGCCGGAGACAGCGATGACGTTACCGTCGGGCGAATAGGCGGCAGCGGAGATGACGGGCGGGACTTTATAGACGGCCAGTTCCATTTTCACGGGTGCCGTCGGCGTATCGTCTTTAGCGCCCTCTTTGATCCACTGTTCCAGCAGCGCGAGTTCCTTGGACGAAATTTTATCGCCGTCGGGCGGCATCTTCGGTTCGTCGCCGCGGACCTGTCCGAGAACCATGCTTTTCAAATCGCCGGCCTTGAATGAGAGGCCGTTCTTGCCTCCTTTATTAAACGCTTTGTACGTCGTGAGGTCCAGATCGCCCTTCATTTTCGCGGGCCGGTGGCAGCCCTGGCAGTTGCGCTTCAACAGCGGCACAATTTCTTTGGTGTAAGAAACGTCGGCGGCAACCAGCGTGGAACACGTAAGTGTGGCGACTAGAAAAATCGCGAAGCAGTGCACCGTGTTTCGGGCGTCTCGCCCGGACTTTTTTTGTCTGGGCGAGACGCCCAGACCACGAATCGCGGGTAACGTTGTCATCCCTGCATCCTCTATTTCTGATCGTGGAACAGCACGTCCGCCGGAATTTCCTTCTTCGGAACGTCGGGCCCCTCGTAGCTGACGGTCAAGGCTTCGCCGCCGCTCTTTTCAAAAAAATGAACGGAGATGGCGTGCTTGCCGACTTTCAGTTTGATGTCGCCCTTCTTTTCATCCGCGCCATGCAGGCCGTCGTGATCGACGACTTCGTACGGCCCGATGTACAGGCGGCTGCCATCGTCGGACGCGAGAAAGAAGGTGTAGTTGCCCTCTTTTTTGATGTCGATGAATCCGGTGAACTTGAAGCCGAACTGTTCATCTCGTTTTCTTTTGGCGAGATCAAACTTTTCCGTGATGCCTTTCTCTTTCGGCGTCATGCCGTCGAAATCGGGGATCACGTCCCAGTCGCCTTCGTGATAATTGAACTCAAGTCCAGCCACTGCCTTTTTCGGCTTGTCGGCTTCCTTGGGCTTGTTGTCGGGAAGGCTCGCGCCGACGCTGAGCGGGATCGCGCGACTGTACTGCTGCTCCAGCATGTCCGCGCCGGTGGCCTCTCCTTTTAATACGATTGTCTTGGTGCCGGTGTCGCCCTTGGGAACCGGGCGCAGGGAAAGAATCGCCAGATTTTGATCGGCTTTCAGCGTCAGGGGTTTCACGTCGACGCTTCTAGAAATCACATTCGGCATCATCGTCTTGGCATCGCGGCCGGCCGAATAGCCTTCGGCGCTGACCACGATGTCGGCGGTGAACCCTTCGGCACGTTTGACGCGCGCGATGATGGTACCGGGGGAACTGCGCGAGACGTGCGGGGGAAAGCGCAGGGATGTGATTTTTTTCATGTCAGCGAGCCGCTCTTCGATGCTTTTTAAATGGGGGTCGAGTGACTTGTAGTATTCCACGAGCTCTTTTTTCTGCGCATCCGTTCGTTTGTCGGCGGCTGTTTCAAGAACGGTTTTGACGCCGGCCGGCAGCATTTTTCCACTGCCCGGGTTTATATCGGTCGTGGCGGAAATGCGGAAGCAGCCAATGGTGTGCTGATTGTGAACGGAACTGCAGTCCACCATGAATGTCAGGATCACGCCGCCTTCGTAGTCGATGGGATCTTTGCATTGGAAAATGGCCGCGTGTGATTTGCCCAGCTGCGGTGAAATCGCCCAACCGGTTTCGGGCTTTCCAAGGAGCGCGTTCTCCGGCGGAAATCCGCTTTGCGAGAAGTCGGCGGTGACTTTCGAGAATTGCACATTCACTATTTTGTTCTGATCGGACGGCGTTGCGGCATCCACCTTGAAATGTGTCAGAACAAAATTTCCGTTCTCCGCGCGGCCGGGGCCTTGAGACGGGAGGGACGGATCGGAGAGCGCTTCAAGCTGAAAGGCGGTGATGCCGCGCATTTTGGTGGTGACGATCAGCTTGTAGCTGTCCTTCGCGGGGTTTCCGCCGCTGACCAGAATTGAACCGTCTTTGCGCTTTTCAGTTTTTGCGTACGCGGCGGAGATCAGCTTTTCCGGTTCCAGGATGGTCCAGAGCGTGCCTTTCAGCGCGCCAGTCTCCCATGTGGCCACTGCCGCGGTGAATTCCGGCGTGGTGGTATCCAGCTTTTTCTCGAGCGCTTCGATTTCCGGTTTGATCCGCGACAAATCTTTTTCGTCGCCGCCTTCGAGGGCTTCGATCGTAAACGCCGGCTTGTCCATTACGGTTAAGAACGCCTGCCGCACGACTCGGTTATTCAGCTCGGCCTCGCCATATTTCGTGACGCTCTGGTCTTTATGTTTTGAACTGGCGACGAGGCGAATGGGAAACGATCCGGCTTCGGCGTCGGCTGCGGCGGAAAGGACGATCAGGCCGCTGGGCGCCGGCGCGTTCGCGAAGACGACCGGCTCGCAGGTGATGCCCTTGGGCAGATTTTCGAACGTGATCGTGACATCACCGTCGTAACTGTTGGCGCGCACGACTTCGGCCCAGATTTTTGTATTGCCTCCGCGACTGATGCGCGCGCGGTCCGGCTGAAAGCGCACGTTGAAACTCGGACCGGCGGCGGCTGGCGGCTGAACGGCCAGGCGATACACCAGGTTCGCGCCGTCGCGCTCGTGCAGGTCGGCGATCGAGATGGCGAATTCGCCGGCCTCATTAAAGGTGTATTCGATGCGGCCGTCCGTTTCGTTCTGCACCAGGATCTCACTTTTGGCATTCAGCAAGGTCAGCAGTGGATCCATTGGCGAGCCTAGTTTTCCGGAGGTCACTTCGAACACGAGCTTCTGGCCTTTGACCGGCGTGAATTTGAAAACGTCGACATCGCGCACGTGATTGATGCGGCCGTTGAGAATGACGGGAATGGGAATAGCGGCCGCCTGCTCGATTTTTTCATTCGGCTCTCTCTCGATAAATTCGACCGTGTCGCTCACGTCGAACGCCATGGCATTGGTGGGGCCGAAAGGGGTATCGGCGCGGACTTCCATCCGGCCGAGCGGCGCGGCGGCATCGAGCTTCAGCGCCAGCTTCGCATGGGGCTCCAGATTGGGGCCGCTGAAGGCGACGTCGACCTGCGTGCCGCGCTGGCCGCCCATCGGGAAAATGCCATCCGCGTAAGGAACTTTTCCAGCGGTCAGGCGGTAGTTGAAGTCTCCGCCACCGCCGTATTTGACGTCGTGCATGCGTAGCACGAATTCACCGTCTTGTGCCACGGTGTATCGAATCACCGAATCCAGTTCGACCGCATCGACGCTGGAGACGACTTGCCGTCCCGCCCCGTCGTACAGTTCGATGGTGGGATCGAGCTTCGATCCGATGCGCGCGGCTTGGACTTCGAAAACAAGCTGCTCGCCTTTCACGGCTTTCACGCGGAAGTGATCGACTTCGGTCGGTGCGTTGATGATGCCGGCGACGGTGACCGGCAGTTCGATGAGTTGCGCGGTGCTGGCCGCATTGTTCGGTTCTTTTTCAGCGATGATGGGGAAGAGACCCACAGTGAACGCGATGGGGTTCGAAACGCCCGCCAGCGTTTCGATACGCAGCTCGCGGTCGCCGACCAAAGCAGTCGCTCCGGTGGAAAGTTTGAGGCGAAGCTTTGTTGGCGTGGCTTCGACGATCTCGCTGATGATTCCGCTGTCGCCGCTGACGATCAGTTTCGTGCCGGGCGAGAGAAAATTTCCGGTGAGCGTCACTTCCGCCGTCGAGCCGCGTTGAACGAACTCGGGCGAAAATGTTTTGATCTCCGGCGGCGGCTGGGATGCGGCGAAGCAGGTTCCGCACAGAATGAGCAGCACAGCTAAAAGACTGGTGTTGAGGGGCTGGCGCATCGTGCGGGGCCTCGCGTAGCGCAAGCTGTTAGCTTGCGCAGTGTCCCAATGCAAATTCGTCCGGGCGAGACGCCCGGACCACGACATCAGCCGAACAGATCGACGACGGGTTCGGCGGGCACCAATTCCTTGGGCTGGTTGAGATGGTTGTGAATCGTCGTGTGCGGATCGATGCCGAGCGCATGATAAATCGTCGCGAGAATCTGCGTCGGATGGACGGGCAATTCGAGCGGCGACGAACCGGTCGCGTCGGATTTTCCGTAGAGCGCGCCGCGTTTGATGCCGGCGCCGGCGACCATCGCCGTGTAACAGTATGGCCAGTGGTCGCGGCCGGTCGCGCCGTTGCCGTTGCCGGAGGTGCTGACGCCGAGGCGGGGAGAACGGCCAAATTCCCCGATGGCGACGACGATGGTTTCCTTGAGCAGGCCGCGCTGGTCGAGATCTTCGAGCAGCGACGCGAGGCCGCTGTCGAGCTTGGGGCAGTGCAAATTCTTTAGCGGATTAAAGTTTTCAGCGTGCGTGTCGAAGGCGTCGACGGTCGGATTTCCGTTGGCGACAGCGGGCCGGTTGACCTGCACGATTCGCGTGCCGGCTTCGACGAGGCGGCGCGCCATCAAAAGTCCCTGGCCGAAGGTGTGGCGACCGTATTTTTCGCGCATGGCGGGCGTTTCTTTGGTCAGGTCGAACGCTTCGCGCGCGCGGCCGGAGATGATGAGGTCGAGCGCTTTTTCCTGATAGGTGTCGAGCGCGTAGGAGGCGACGGCTTTGTCGATATCGGGCATCGCGTCGTTCACCTTCTTAAGGAGCGAGGCGCGGCGTTCCATGCGGTCCTTGGAGACTTCCTTGCGCAGCGCGAGATCTTCGAGCTGGTACGAACCGTTGGGATCTTTGTAAAAATAATACGGATCGTAAGCGGCGCCGAGGAATCCGGCGGTGCCGCCTTTGCCGATGATATTGCTTTCCTGCAGCGCGCGAGGAAGCATGACGAAGGGCAGCATGGCGTCTTTGGGCGGGCGCAGCTTGGCGATCTGAGATCCGAAGGTGGGGTAATCGTGCGGATTGGGCGGTTCGAGCTGGCCGGAAGGCGAGACCTTATCAGGCGTGTAACCGGTCATCATCTGGTAGATCGCGGCGGTGTGATTGAACAATCCGGCGGGCGTGTAGCTGAGCGAGCGGACGAGCGTGGCTTTGTCCATCTGCTGCGCGAGCTTGGGCATGACTTCGGTGAGCGAAATGCCAGGCACGTTGGATTTCAGCGGCTTGAATTCGCCGCGGATGTTGTCCGGCGCGTCGGGCTTGGGATCCCAGATGTCGATGTGGCTGGGGCCGCCTTGAAGGAAAATGACGATCGCGGATTTGGCTTTGCCGAAGCCGGGCTTCTTGTCGTTCTGCGACGGGCTGTTGCCGGCGGAGACGGATTCTTTTTCTTTCTCTGCGGCTTTGGCCTGCAGCGCGAGGACTTGGGCAAGGCTAATGCCGAAGAGCCCGGTGCCGCCCACGCGAAGGAACTCGCGACGCTTCCATTCAACGCCGCCGTTGCCGTCACACGTGGTGCCGGGTAGTCCTGGGATTGATAGCATCGCTTGCCCCTCCGAATCGCAGTAATCTTCTCTGCCTGTTAGTTAGCGAGTCGCAGGCTAGAAGCCTGCGCGACGAATCATCTGTTGAAGATAAACGCGGGGCTGTTCATCAGCGCCCACGCCAAGTCCTGTGCGGTTTCCAAGCGGTCTTTGCCAGCGCCTAAATCAATGGATTCGATTTCTTTCTGCGTCGGCGCGCGGTTGAGCACGGCGTAATAAATGTCTTCGATGACTTTTTTGTTGTCGGCTTCGGCTTTGACGATTTTCTCGATGCGGTTGCCGCCGCCGACAAGAGCATCGTTAATCATGGAACCATTAATGAGATTAAGTGTGTGCGAGAGGCTGATGTTGCTGGTGCGTTCGCATTCGCAGGACGAGGCGCGTTCGGGGCGGCCGAAGAGCGAGAGGAAATCGTTGCCTTTCACGTTGCCGTCGGCGAAGGCAACAGCGCGCATGCCTTCCGGCAATCCGGCGAAGCGCGGACGGATTCCCGAGGCGACGGCGACAGCGTCGAGCATCTGTTCGGCGCCGAGGCGGCGCGGGATGGCGTGCGAAAAGTTGGCGCGGTCGTCGGCGTTCCATTCGTTGCTGGCGACGGATAACTGATAGGTGCGCGAGCGGCAGATGGTGCGCATGAGATGGCGCAGATCGAATTTGCTTTTCACGAAATCGGCCGTGAGCGCGTCGAGCAGTTCGGGATTGCTGGCGGGATTGCTCGCGCGGATGTCGTCCACCGGATCGATGATGCCGAGCCCGAAGAAGTAGCTCCAGATGCGGTTGGCGGCGGACTTTGCGAAGAGCGGATTCTCGGCGGAGGCGAGCCAGTCGACGAACGGCTCGCGGCGGTCTCCGCCGGTTTCGGTTTGCCTGGCGCTGCCGAAAGGAACTTTGGGCACGACATCCTTTTCGGTCTTGGGGTGTTTCACTTCGCCGTTGCGCGGGCTGCGGTAGACAATTTCTTCTTCGGGCAAGCGGCCTTTTTTGAATTGAACGCGGGCGAAATACGCGCCGAATTCGTAGTACTGGCTCTGCGTCCATTTTTCGAACGGATGGTCGTGGCATTTGTTGCAGTTGAAACGCACGCCGAGGAACGTCTGCGAAATGTCTTCGGTCATCTTGCCCGGTTCGCGCAGCACGCGCAGGTAATTGGCGGCCGGATTCTGGTAGGCGCTGCCCTTGGCGGTAATGAGATCGTGAACGAATGTGTCGTAGGGCTTGTTCTGATCGACGGCGTAGCGCAGCCAATCGCGGAAGACCCAGACCCCTTTTTCTCCGAGCGATTTAGTGTTGCATTGCAGCAGGTCGGCCCAGCGGTTGGACCAGTAATCCACGAAGTCGGGATTACCGATCAGTTCGTCGATGAGTTTCTCGCGCTTCTCCTTAGAAGGAGTGGCGTCGTTGACGAAGGCGCGCGCGCGTTCAGCGGTGGCGGGCTGGCCGGTGAGATCCAGTGAGACGCGGCGCACGAAGTCGGCGTCGGTGCAGAGTTCGGACGGCAGAATCTTGCGGCTCTTGAGTTTGGTGTAAACGTGTTGGTCGATGAAATTAGTGGCGGCGACGTCTTTCCACGCGAACTTGGAGCGGTCGCCCATCACGGAAACGGGCTGTGTGCCGTAGAGGCCTTCGTAGCGGATGAGAATCGCCGATTCGCCGCGGCGTTGCGCACTGACCAGGCCGTCTTTGACGGTGGCGACATCTTTGTTGCTTGTTGAAAACACGGCTTCGCGGGTGACGTCGCGCGAGCTGCCGTCGGAGTAGCGCGCGACAACGAGAGTCTGCTGCGTGCGACCGGGCAGATCGAAGTCGACTCGCGAGGGCAGCACGTCGATCGCGATGGCGCGGCCGGCGACGGGGTCTTCGTTCGGCGCGCCTTCGGCGATCCATTGCAGGAGCAATTTATGGTAAGCCGAACCGGGCTTGAGCACCTGCTTGCCTTCGTGCGGCACTTCAGCGAGCGGCTTGAGCAGGAAGAGACTCTGATCAGGCGCGACGCGGTTGATGCGGCGGCCGGAGAGATCGTTGATCAACACCTGGTAGTCGTCCTCGGGATCGTATCCGCGCAGAGAGAGCTTGAATCCGTTTTTGCCTTGGGCGGCGCCGTGGCAGACTCCGGCATTGCAGCCAAGGCGGCTCATGACGGGCATCACGTCGCGGACATAACGGACCTTGGGAATCTCGGCGGAGACAACGGTGACAGGGAGCTTGGCGCTTTTGCCGGCGGCCTTGATGGTCACGTCCACTTTGCCGGCGCGTACGGGAAGGATGTAACCGTTGGCGCTGATGCGGACGGAATCGCCGGAGGCTTTCAGTTCGGCGCTGGCGGTGAGGTCGATACGCAGACCTTCGTTGGTTTCGCCAAAAACGAGCACGCGGCGTTCGTCGCGGCCGTCCAGCAGAGTCAGCGTGGCGGGTTCAAGCACGATCGATTTGATTTGCGGAAGCGGTGGAGCGGGCGGGGCCATTTCGTCAGCAGCGCGCACATAAAGGAGAGGCAAGGCGAGCAGCGCGAGAGTGAGTGCAACCCAACGGATCCGCATGGAAAGCCCCTCTCTAGACGATCGTTTTTGCATCCAGCTTAACGGCGAGACTTTCTTTAGTTGTCTACAACATCGCGGAACGAAAAATTAAAAAAAGCCCGGTCGACAGCCCTTCATAAATCAGATATGGATGAGTTCGCTGCACGCGTGAAAAAATCGCTATAAAAAATTCGGCGGCGTGACGGCGGAGCGAGTTCCCCCAAACTCATAGGTAAATCCAGAGAATTAATGTATGACATCAACTATAATTGTCAATCGTTTTTGTGTGACAAATACTTTAAAATCCAAAGGCTTTTTGTGTGACAACAATCGCAATCATGGTATGGTTCCGGCATGGCAAAAAAACCTGGACGTCCAAAACTGCCAAAAAATAAGGCAAAAGGCGTGATGATTTCGCTCCGCGTTCTCCCTGACGAGAGACGGGCATTCGAAGAGCTTGCCGACAAGAGCGGCGTGTCTCTTTCGGAATGGCTGCGCCGGTCGTTGCTGGCTGTCACGGGTGAACGCAAACCGCAGGATGCAACCGAGCTTGACGCTGCGCCCGCGATGCAAGAAGTGTCCCTGCAGGTTCGAGCCGAACAGCGCACGCATTAAGCTTTTGAGCTCTTTGATTAGAGCATTGCGGTGCCGTCCCGGCAGCCGCGATCATTGTCTATTCCTCAGGCCGAATGAGTATGGACGCTATAGCGAACGCGCGTGTGTTTGATTACCGCGCTAATGACCGTAACCTCGATCAAATGCCTACACTTCCTTTGACCTTAAATATCGGTTTCTTCAGCGACCTTGCGGCCACGCGCCGTGTCGCCGAAGAGCGCGGGCTCGGCATTGAGGTCCAGCATTTCGCGGACGGCGCGTTGCTTGATGGCGGCTGGCGGGAGAAGGTTGCGGAAATCAAAAAAGCCTTCGATGGGTTTCGCGGCTTCATCTCCATGCACGGGCCGTACGACGGTCTCGATCCTGGCGCGTGGGATCCGCAGGTGCAGGCGGTCTCGCGCGGGCGTTATCTGCATGCGATGCAGATTGCAGATATGCTCGGTGCGAAGATCATCGTTTTCCATAACTGGTATTTTCCGACGCTGCGTTACCACCACGGTATTCCGCGCTGGGTGGAACGGCGCGTTCCCGTCTGGCGGGATCTGGCGCGCAACGCGGAGAAGTACGGACTGACTCTGGTCCTGGAGAATGTGTGGGAGCCCGATCCTGCCGCGCAGATGGCGCTGCTGGACGCGGTGAATTCCCCCTCCTTGAAGGCGTGCCTAGATACCGGTCACGCGCACATGACGGCAAAAGATCCAGCCTTATTCGATAGTGAGAAGCGCGCGGAATGGGGCGTAATCGATTGGATTCATCTGCTCGGCGCGCGGCTGGTTTATGTGCACGCGCACAACAATTCAGGTTACCACGACGATCATTGGGCGTTTGACAAGGGCACGCTGGATATGGCGCCGGTTCTGCGCACGCTGGCATCATTGGCCGTGCCGCCACGCGTGTGTTTGGAACTGCGGAACTTTGAGGATCAGATCAAAAGTTTGGCGTTGGTTGATGGGGCGCTTAAGGGGTGAGCGTCGTCGCGCAGGCATCTTGCCTGCGAGTTTTTACTTGATTCGAACTGATGGTAAAAAAAACTCGCAGGCTAGAAGCCTGCGCGACGATACTGGCAGGCTGGAAGCCTGCGGTACAAATGAAAAAAACGGACCTTGCGGTCCGGTTTTTTTTGTAGGGCGAAGAGTGCGGGTGAAATTATTTTTTGCGGGCCGCTTCGAGGGCTTCTTTCGTCGGGGTGCTCTTGGGATCGCCGGGGTAGGTTCCTAGAGCTAGTTCCTCGGCGTTCGTTGCGCCGTCGCCATCGGTGTCTTTGGCGGCGATGGCTTTCCAGGCGGCTTCGACGGCGTTAAGTTCTTCCGGCGTGAACTTGTGTTCGTCGCCTTTTTTCAACACGGGCTTCATCTCGACGGTGGCGCTGAGTTCCTTGCCGATCGCGTTGATGTTGTCTTTCTCAGGCGACTCGTTCTTTTCCTTCTCGTACTGGTGGCAGAGTTTGCAGGTGCCGTTCTTTTCCTTTTCGAGCGAGTAGACTTTGACGAGGCGCGTCAGGAAGGGCTTCTGCGCGAAGCTCGCGCTGGCCAGGAATCCGATTGCCAGACACGCGACGACGACCGAGAGAATCTCCAACGTTGCTTTTCTGCTCTTCATGCGAAACAACTCCTCCTTAAAGGAATGAACCCCTGTGCCTGCCTGTCCCGATGAATCAGACGATCCAATCGCGGAACTATTCACTACTTTGCGGTACTCCTTGCTTATCTCAGGGCTGTGGGGCAAATTAAACGAGACGGGGTTCCGCTGCAAGGTAAAGGTGAATGAGCAAACGCAACAGACGTGGGTTCGGTTCGCCCTGGCGTTCATTTCTCCCAGGATTTAAACACCTTGCGGCGTCGATTCCTTTCGTCTTGCTTTCAACGCTTTCGCCCGATGCGCGCGCGGCAGAGGCCGCCCCCAGCCCGCTGACATTGACCTCGGAAAAAGTGAAAGGCGTTTTTTCAACGCGCCCTGACCAGCCTTGGACTGTATCGAGCGAAAACCAGAGCCACTTCAGAACTCTTTCGAGCACCGGCGCCGCGTGCTGGGATTTGCGGCCGTTCAGCACCATCCAGGTTCAGGTGTTGCGCGAGAAAGCCGCGTCTCAGGTCGTGCGATTACGCTGGGCGATCACCAGCCGCGTCGGCGGACTTTATCTGAGCTCCACGGCGGCGGTTGTTCCCAGTGCCGGAGCGGCGACGGTCTCCGTTGCGGTGGCGGCGAATTCATCTGACTTGCTGCCGAGCGGGCATCAGCGTCCGTGGGATTTTCTTTCGGCGTCGGAAGTTATTCGCATCGAACTGCGTGCGGAGTTGACGTTCGCGGCGGGAAGTGAGACCGGGCCGGTCGCCATTCAGCTCAGTAAGCCGGAACTGACGGCTCTCGCTGCGGCGCAGACCGTATCGGCGGAAGTTCTGGATGTCGCGTTGCATGCGGTGCCAGCGGGCTACCGCGCCAAGTCGATGCTGACGTTTCGAATCGAGCCGCCGCCGGGCGATCCATTCAGCCCAGAAGGCGATGGGGACGTTCGCGTCGTGCTGCCGGGCGGGAAGCAGAGCCTGGCTTTCGTGGATCAAGCGTACACGTCCGTTGAGGACGGCTCGGGTTTTCGCGAGCTGGCAACCGGCAGGCCATTCTGGCGAGCGTATCTGCCAGAGATGCCGGTGTCAGTGCAACTGGAAATAGTTAGCGGCGAACGGCGCTGGAAAGTGACGGTGAGCGCGGAACGCTCAGCGGAATTGCCGCGCACACCGGACCGGCCGCAAGAAGCGCTGGACCTCGCGCCGCAAGGGGCGGGAGCTTCACGTTGGACCGCGCCGCTCGAAGTCTTTTTTCCAGAGACGCGCGAGGCGTGCCGCGGATTGCCGGGGCCATCGAAGCTGGGTTCCGACGGGCAGTGGTTGGCGGCCGGCGGCGGGATCACGCCGGAGACCCAAGCCACGCTTTGGCGGCCGGTGCCTTTCTGGAATGCGAACTGGGGCGAGTTCGGTGGGGCATTGCGTCCGAATATGGTGCTGGCGCGTCGGATGGATCAGGTGCTGATGCAGGCGGCGCGCAGCGGCAAAAAGCAGCCGTTGATTATTCTGGACGGAGAGGCGCTGGACCGGCAGGGCGCCTTCAATTGGACGAGTCACCCGCTGAATGGCGCTCTATCGGGCCCAGGCGAAACGTACCGCAGCGCGCCCGGCGTCGATTTTTTGCGGCGCAACATGCGCTATTGCATGGCGCGCTGGGGACTTTGCGAAGCCGTCACGGAACTCTGGATGACACCGCTTTTAAACGCGCCGGGGTGTTCCGATTTTTATACGAAAACGGCGCCGCTTTTGAGCCGTTGGACGAAGCCTCTGGGGATTCCTCTTTACGCGCTGCATCCGCTGGCGCGCGCGCCGCGGGAGTCCAAGCGCGTGACCTCTTTTGAGCCTGGCGAAAAGAGCGCATGGCGCGCGGAGAATACGTCACGCAATGTCTACACCGGGGTGCGGAGCCTGAATGGAAGCCATGGCGCGGACTTCCTTGAAATTCGTGCGGTGGACGCGAAGGCGACGACGCTCGGAGTCATCGATAATTACCTGTCGTCGATAACCGATTGGAAAGCGCCGATTGACAACTTCGGAGCGGCCGACGCGCTTTTTTTTGATCTCTGGGTGCCGCCCCAGGCGCCGACCGATTTGCGTGTAGGACTGCATGTCCGGGATCGGGACGGGTGCTGGTTTGAGGCGCTGCTGCATGGCATGCCGAATCCCGGCGACTGGCGCACGTTTGCGTTGGATCTGACGGCGGCAAACGCGCAGGGATTAAAAGGCGTCAATCACGCCAAGACGTGGACCGGCTACAGCCGGCAACGCCTGGTTGAGATCGGCATTCATTTGTATTCGACGCATCCGAATTGGAATCCCACGGGGCGGGAAATAATTCCGCTTGAGGCGCGGCTCGACCATATACGTGGCGTGACGTTTTCGGCCGTGGAACAGACGCCGGTGACGCTGACGCTGCTTGAACCGAACGCGCCGGAGAACGCGGTTGCAGACAAGAAGGAATTGGCGCGCGGGGAATTGTGGGAGCGCCACGTCGCGGTAAGTAAAACGTTTTCCAATCCATTCGATGCAGCCGAATGCGACCTCGCCGCGCTGATCACGGCGCCATCCGGAAAACAGGTTCGCGTCCCGGCGTTTTTCAATCAGCACTGCGCGCGCCGCGAGGCGACTCCAGGCGGCGACGAAATTGTGGAGCCGCAGGGCGCTGAGTATTTCACGGTGCGCCACCGCGCCGTCGAGAGCGGCATTCACCGCGTTACGTTTGAACTGCGCGAGACCGGCAGCTACGAGGTGACCGAGAGCAAAAAGCAGCCGGACGACCGCTTCACGGCTCAGGGAAAGGCGCAAGAGCCGTCGAATCGCGGCAACTGGGGGCGGACGTATTACGAGCGGCAAGAGGGCGGATGGCGCCCGGTCGAGAAGATCCGTTTTAAACCGGGGACGGTGACGGCGACGTTGACGTTGCCGGAGGCTTTCGTGGTCAGCGAGGCGCCATCAAAGGAGCGAAAACCGTTTCGCGGGTTCGTGAAAATGGCTGCGGATAAGCGCCATTTTCAGTTTGAAGACGGCACTTTTTTTTATCCGATCGGACCGTGCCTGCGCAGCCCCAGCGACACGCGCATCCCCTACATTGATCGCAAGTTTGCACCGGAACTGATCGACCGGTATGCGCGGCGCGGGACGTACCAGTACGACAGTTATTTCGAAGCGTTCGAAAAAGCAGGCATCAACTGGGCGCGGGTGTGGATGTGTTCGTGGTGGGGCGGCTTGGAATGGCGCCGCGACTGGCCCGGTTACCAGGGGATTGGGCGATACAATTTGCTGAACGCGTGGCGCATGGACTATCTGCTCGAACAGTGCGAGCGGCGCGGCATCACGATGGATTTGTGCCTGACCAATCACGGGCAGTTTTCGCTGAACGTGGATACGGAGTGGCGCAACAATCCCTACAGCGCCCGATTGGGCGGGCCGCTGGTTGCCGCCAGCGAATTTTTCACCCGCGCCGACATGAAGAAAGTGCATCAGAACAAGCTGCGCTACTGTGTGGCGCGGTTCGGACATAGCCCGGCGATCATGGCGTGGTCGCTGTTCAGCGAACTGGAATGGACGGAAGAGTACGAACGAAGTTTTAAATTTGGCGGCGAAGAGGAAGACCTGGCGGCGCCAAATATCGAATCCTGGCATACGGAAATGGCGGAGTTCATCCGCGCCATCGATCCCAATAAACATTTGATCACGACTCATTACAGCCATCCCACGCGCGGCGCGGGCACGCTGAGCCTGCCGGCGATCGATTTCGCCACCAGCAACGCCTACTCGGCGTTTGAAGAGTTCCGGCGGCAGGGGCAGCAGTTCAACGCGGCGTACGCGCTCTCGGCGTTCTGGAGCGGTATACCCAACACAACCATGAAAGGCTTCAACATCTATGACAAACCGGCTCTGGTGGAAGAGCAGGGCCGGCATTGGGGCGGCGGGCGGCAGAATTCCAAGGAGGCGCTGGAGGCCGATATGCATTGCGGCTTGTGGGGCTCGGTAGTTCAGCCGCTGGCCGGCGCGACGGGCTACTGGTGGTGGCTGCACCTGCATTACGACGAGCGCTATGGCGATTACAAAGCGCTGGCGCAGTATGTCGCCGGTGAAGATTTCCGCCCCGCCGAAGGGGAGTCGTCGTTTGAGCCGGTGGTGCGGGCGCTGGAGTCTCCGGACGGAAATTTGATTGGGCGCGCCATGAAATCGGATCGCCGGATGTACCTGTGGATTTACCACCAGCGCATGCCATATGGCGACCGCGTGCCGGATAGCGAGGGAGGCTCGCTGAAAATCGGCGCGCTTAAACCGGGCGCTTATACTATTGAATTCTGGGACACCTATGCGGGGACGGTTATCGAACGCAAAGACGTGATCGTGGAGATGGTCGATGGCAAGGCCACGCCCATTCAGATGGGTCTTCCGGTGGTCAAGCGCGACATGGCGGTAAAGGTAAAGCCGAAGGCGAAGGAATAATTCGCGGCAGACCTACAGGATGTACTCAACGTGATAGCCGGAATAAAGAACGGCCCGCCGAGGCGAGCCGTTCTTTATATCGTAAACTTCAGAGAGTGCTTACTTGCCGCTACCCTTGCCGTTCTTGCTGCTGTAGAGGATGGTCGTGATCTTCTCATAAGCCACTTCGCTGACGAGGATGATCAACTGAACATCGCGCGGCGTCTTTGTCGGTGTGGCGTTATCGAG
>Ga0163144_10001667_pt1 | contig 52141 bp, 35 predicted proteins | sample OliLak19BULKMAT1_FD_123175 | JGI IMG/M metagenome (GOLD analysis project Ga0163144, IMG submission 123175) | Freshwater microbial mat bacterial communities from Lake Vanda, McMurdo Dry Valleys, Antarctica - Oligotrophic Lake LV.19.BULKMAT1 | ecosystem: Environmental > Aquatic > Freshwater >... | reverse complement strand
CCAAGAGCCGGCGAGCACGGGTGTGGCGGCGAGAGCGAGCAAAGCGGCGATGGCGGCGGCGTGATAACGCATTGAACAAATCCTCCGGAGAGAGACGAGGGTGGGTCGGGGGGACTGTGACAGCCCACGCACCGACACAGCGTGGTCTTGTCACCGGCCGTCAAGACGGACGGCACATTGCCCGACAATAAGTCGCATTCGCGCAATGCGCCTTGCAGCTCGATCTAGTTTTTCTTGGATGCGGCTGCTATGCGAGCGTTGAGCCGCTCGCGAACATCCGCCGGAAGGCCCGGCGCGGTACGAGCAGAACGGATGAGGGCGGCGCTGGTGTTCCTTCTCATCCTCTTTCAGGATCTCGACGAGAAGAAGTTCCAGAGTGACGAGCGAGCCTGGGAGCGGACGCTGCTCCGGCGTACGTTCCGCATCGCGGAGCTTCCGCACTTCCACACGGCCCAGCGCCGGGCCATGATGTCTGCTGTTGACGTAGATGAGGCCGGGCTGAGCCGCGTTGCTCCAGTTCCTTGAGCGGCTGGGCGTCGTTCAACTGCTGCCTGAGGGCCAGTTCGGCTTTCTGGCCCCGGTCCATCGCTTCATCGATTTGGGCGTTCGGTACGCTGAGGATGGCAACTGGACGGAGAAGTCTGGCGGCGACGAGCGCGTGCCGCCCGCGCGGGATCAGGCGTTCGATGACGACGAGGAGGCGGTGCAATGGCCGACTTCGGCGTCAGGCGACTGGTGAGGCGTTGAGACTTTCTGTTCCGTCCGCCACTCGATTTTTTACACAGGGCTTGCTATTTCGCGCAGATTCGGTATCGTTTTGCTTGTCAGTCCATCTGCGCGGCGGGCCGCGGCGTGGGCTGACTCTGCTCGCGGTGCCCGCGTAACCGTCGCGAGTGGAGTGATTGATCCCATGAACCCTGCCGCGGCACGTCCCGTCGTTCGGGAAAGATACCCACTCGATGGCCACACTCTCAACCCGCAGCGCATTCATCCATGGACAATGGAGTACCGCAGACTCAGCCCAGTTGTACGGCATTCCCGACTGGGGCAAGGGGTACGTTGGTGTCAACAGTCTCGGCAATGTCACCGTCATGCCCACCAAAGAACTGGGCAAGCAGGTCGATATCGCGGAGGTGATCCAAGGCCTCAAGGAGCGGGGGATTCACACCCCCGTGCTTCTCCGGTTCAACGACATCCTCAACCACCGCCTGCGCGAAATCCGCAAGTCCTTCGACGACGCGATGAAGGAACAGGCCTACGACGGCGGATATTCCTGCGTCTATCCCATCAAGGTCAACCAGCAGCGCCACATCTGCGAGCAGATCGCAGGGCTGGCGGTCGAACTGGACTTTGGCCTCGAAGCCGGCAGCAAGCCGGAACTGCTCGCAGTCCTGGGCCTCTCCGCCAGCGCGGGCGGCCCGGGCGTCAACGGCATGCCCATTATCTGCAACGGCTTCAAGGACGAGGAGTTCATCGAGACTGTCACGCTGGCAACCAAACTGGGACGCAACATCATCCCGGTCGTCGAGAAGTGGACCGAACTGGAACTGATCGTCAAGCACGCCAAGCACTATGGCGTGCGCCCAAAGATCGGCCTGCGGGTCAAGTTGTCAAGCAAGGGAGCAGGACGCTGGGAATCCAGCGCGGGCGTGCGCAGCAAGTTCGGGCTCTTTGTCAGCGAACTTCTCCAGGCGGTCGAGTACCTCAAGAAGCACGACATGCTCGACTGCCTCAACCTACTGCACTGCCACGTGGGCAGCCAACTCTACGACATCCGCGTCTTCAAGAACGCCGTGAATGAGTTGTCGCACATTTATTGCGAGCTCGTCCGCCTGGGCGCGGGCCTGCATTACCTGGACATTGGCGGCGGCATGGGCGTGGACTACGACGGCTCGCAGAGCGCCTGGTCCAGCAGCATCAACTACACGATCGCGGAATATGCCCAGGACGTGGTCTACCGCATCAAGAGCGTCTGCGACAGCGCGAAGGTGCCCCACCCCCGCATCGTCAGCGAGAGCGGGCGCGCCATGGTCGCCTATGGCAGTGTGCTGGTGGTCGACGTGCTGGGAAGCAGCAAGTTTGAGGCAAACCCCGACCTGGCACGGATTGAAGAGTTGATCAAGGACGAGGCCACCAACGGGAACGACCGCGAAGTGCCCCAGCCCGTGCTCGATCTCCTCGATGCCTTCAAAAACCTGACCGATCGCAACCTGATGGAAGCCTACCACGACGCAACCCAGGCCCGCGACGAGGCCATGAGCCTCTTTGGACTGGGCTACATGAGCCTCCCCATGCGCAGTGTGGCGGAGCAGTTGTTCTGGGCCATTGGCAACAAACTCCTGGAAAAAGCCAGCAAGAAGGGCGAGTTGCCCGACGAGTTTGAGAACCTGCCCGAACTGCTCAGCGACATCTACTTCTGCAACTTCAGCCTCTTCCAATCCATGCCCGACAGTTGGGCCATCGATCAGTTGTTCCCCATCGTCCCCATCCACCGCCTGGGCGAGCAGCCCACCCGCCGGGGCATCCTCGCCGACATCACCTGCGACAGCGACGGCAAGATCGACCACTTCGTCGACAAGCGCGAGGACAAAAATACCCTCGAACTGCACGAACTGCGTGACCTGCCTGGCGAGGGCCGGGGGTGCGAGCCGTACTACTTGGGCGTCTTCCTGCTGGGCGCGTATCAGGAAATCCTGGGCGACCTCCACAACCTCCTGGGCGACACCCACGCCGTGCATATCTCAATCGACGACGACGGCGAGTGGGAAATCGAGGAAGTGATCGAGGGCGACACCGTCGAGGAAGTTCTCAAGTACGTCCAGTATGACCCCGAAGACCTCAAGCGCGCCATGCGGATGGACATCGAAGCGGCGTGCAAGCAGGGGCGATTGACGCTGACCGAGGGGAAGAGCCTGCTGAAGTATTATGACGATGGGTTGGAGGGGTATACGTACTTGGAGGGGTGATTCAACTAATTTTATATCTACTTGTACTAGAGCGTGACTTTGTGTTGAACAAGCAAGCACATTCTCGCCTCTTTCTATCAACTCTCGACTCTTGGAAGCTCTGAACAACTTCGCGCAGACTTTCCACACGCCTCTGTTTTAGCCGAGATTTCAAGGTTCGGAAGAGACCAATCGCGGTTGTTCAGAGGTCCTTCTTGAGCCACCAGTCGTATTGAGTCGCTTTCGTAGTGCCACGAGGGCACTAGCGAACGCTACGGTGCTTCCGAGGCAGATGTGTTGCTCCCAATTCACCTGAGGTGAGCCAAATCGAAAAAACGCATGCGCAGCAAGTAGGCACAAACCCAACCCTCCGACGTAGTACATTATCCGTTGACGATGTCCATGCTTCACAGGAGTGTGTGTAGTTGCAAGAACGAACATGCAGGCGTGCGCTAGTCCATGGAAGCAAGCGAAGCCCACGACCCCAATCAGGATTGCAATATCATTCGGCCTAGTCATAAGTAGGTACTCTGATCGAAATGCTGCGAACCAATTGTCTACGAAGTAATCGTCTCGCGCCAGGGAGTTAGCACTAACTAGGTATTGCTTGTCGCTGTGAGCGCTGTCGAATGTCGGACGCAAAGTGGCGTGCTCTAACGTTTCGACCAATACATAGAGTGACACCCGGTTATCAATGAGGCGGTTGAACAAAAAGCCAAACTCAATCCAAACGTAAAGAAGCGACAATGGTAGCAGAATTCGAACAAACTTTGTAGGAATAATGTACCCGAGTGGTTTTAGTTCAAAGGTCGACGCACGTACGAAAAAAAGTACGAAGAGCGATGTCGCGATCAGGACCGCTTGGACAGTAAAAATCTTGCGTAGTGACGAATACTGATCGCTTAACAGCTTTGTTCGAGCAGATATAAGCTTGTCCGTTACTGTTTCTAACTTATCTTTACTTATCAAGTCAGTCACGTCATGTCGCGTTGGCGTCCATGCGGGCTCGCCAGAGTGTACGAAACAGATCAAAATGAACAGGCTAAAGACAACGAAAGCCACGATGGGTCCGATCCACCGCAACCACGCCTTGCTCGTTAGATCATCGAGTTCGTAACTGCTTATCATAATTATAGTTCTCTGTTTAATATTATTTATATAATTATCTGATCTGCGAATTGGTTTTTCGCCCGCGCTGCCACCCCAGGCCGCTCTCTCGCTGGCACGCCGCCAATCGATATCATGTGAATGTTTCTGCCAAGAATGTCCGAAAGGACCATCTGCAAGCCGCCCAGCGCGAGCGGCCCTGGCGGGTCAAGCGGATCGGTCTCGACCATGACATCGACATCGCTGCCGAGGCGAAAACGCTTGGCAAGGACGGAGCCAAGTACAGAGAAGCGAACCAAGCCAACGTGACGGCGCGCGGCGCTGATTCGGGGAAGATAAAAGGTAAAATCGTGCAGACAACGCATTGAACGAATTGTACCGCCGCAACCCATGTTGTTGATGCCGGTCGAGTCGCCCTGCCTCACCCCAAAACAAACTCCCCAACCTCCCCCGCCGCAAACCGCTCCGTCTCCTCCCCATCCGAAATCCAAGGCACCGATCGCCGCACTGTTCCACAATGCGATGCGACGCGCCATTGCAGCGCACCGCCGTCGCATGCAACCGACGCCCCCGTTCCTCCGCGCCTTGGTCTCCACCATCTCGTTGGACTGACGGTCGCACTGAAAATCAGACATCTCGGCTAAGTCGCCCCCCCCACCCAAACGCCGGTCCTCCATCAGCCCGTCCGCGATTCTCCAGCGGCATCGCCACGTTCGTCGTTGCCGCGTCCAGCATCTGCCCCGCAAAGAAAACTAACTTGCACACCAACCCCACCCCGCCGACCAGCGCGAAAAAGCGCAGTCCATCATTCCAGAGCGGCGTCGACGCGTTCACCTCGCGAGCCAGATGAATGCGTTCGTCCCCATCCACAATGTTCGGATTCTGATCAGTCTTCGATAGGGATTGATCCCACTCGGCTCCCCCGTTGGTTCCATCCGCGACAACATCAGTCTGCGTGGCCAGGATGCGATACCTCCATGGGGAAGCGAACCGTGCGAGCCGAGCGGCGTTTGTACGCCTCAGCGGGCAGGTTGTGACGGACCTCCGCTTCCACCCGCCGACCCCGCGAAAATGCCGAAAAACATCGACGCAATCCGATATTCTAATCATGGCTGACGAGCGGCTTACCTAGACTTATGATCGCGCCGCAAGGGGTGCGAAAACCGGTCTGCCCAGGTATCGATTCTCGACCTCCAGATGCCCGAAGCAAGCCCAAGCCGGACGGTCCCGAAGCGAAAATTCTTGCCGTCGACACTGCTCCTGGACACCTAACGCCATGCCCGAACAATCAACACCATCATCAACCCCCCCAACAAGCGCGCCGACCACCCCCGCCGCCCCAACCAAGGCTCCCCGAAAGCCAGTCGAAGCCGCCGCCCCGCCCCTCACCACCGAAGCCGCCGAGGGCTCGGCCAGCGCCATCGGCAAAACTGGCGAGCAGTACGGCGCCGACCAAATCCAAGTGCTCGAAGGCCTCGACGCTGTTCGTAAACGCCCGGGCATGTACATCGGTGGCACGGGCCTCAACGCTTTGCACCACATGGTCTATGAAGTCGTCGATAACTCCATCGACGAAGCCATGGCCGGGCACGCGACTTTTATTGACGTGATCATCCAGCCCGATGGATCGTGCAGCGTCGTCGATGATGGCCGCGGCATTCCTATTGATCCCTTGAAGCACGAGGACAAGGCCCTTAACGGTCGCCCCGCCATCGAAGTCGTGCTGACCAAACTCCACGCGGGCGGCAAGTTTCAGCAGGAAGGCAGCGCGTACAAAGTCTCGGGCGGCTTGCACGGCGTGGGCGTCTCGTGCGTCAATGCACTCTCGACATATCTCACGGCGGAGGTGTATCGCGATGGGCGTGTCTACACCATCGGCTTTGAGCGCGGCAAAGTTGCCCATTCCCTGCGCGAAGTCGGGAAGATTCCCGATCAGTCCGCGCGCAAGCGGGGCACAGCCGTGACCTTCGCGCCAGACCCCGAAATTTTTCCAGAGACTCGTTTTGATGCCAACGTCCTGGCCAATCGTCTGCGCGAGTTGAGTTTCCTGAATCCGGGCGTCGCGCTGCGTTTCACCGACGAACGTGTCGGGGCGGATGGAAAGATCAAGCGCGAGTCCTACCAGGCCAAACTTGGCCTGCCTGAGTATGTCGCGTACATGATGACGGGCAAGGCACAGGTTTCAGAAGTAGTCTACTTCCGGCGCGAAGACGCGGCCCAGAGCCTGATCGCGGAGGTCGCGTTCCAGTACCATGACGGGTACAACGAATCGCTGCTCTCGTTCGCGAACAACATCAACAACGTTGACGGCGGCACGCACGCCCAGGGATTCAAAGCAGCCCTCACGCGAGCGCTGAACACCTACGCACGCAAGGCGGGCATCATTAAAGAGAAGGACCCCACGCCCAGTGGCGAGGACCTGCGCGAGGGGCTGATCGCGATCATCTCCGTCAAACTGCCCAACCCGACATTCAACAACCAGCCCAAGGAAAAACTGCTGAACCCCGAGATCGAAGGGTTCGTCTCGGCGGTCGTCAACGAAGGGCTCGAACGCTGGCTCGAAGAGCACCCCAGCGAAGCCAAGAAGTTGTGCCTGAAGGGGATTATCGCCGCCCAGGCCCGCGAGGCCGCTCGCAAGGCCCGTGAGTTGACGCGCCGCAAGAGCGCTCTCGACAGTGGCAGCATGCCCCACAAACTCCGCGATTGCAAGACGCGAGATGTCGAACGCAGCGAACTGTTCATCGTCGAAGGTGACTCCGCAGGCGGCAGCGCAACCCAAGGCCGCGATGTCGAGACCCAGGCGATCCTGCCCCTCAAGGGCAAGATACTCAACGTCGAGAAGGCCCGCATCGATCGCATGCTCGCGTTTGAGGAAATCCGTACGCTGATCGCCGCCCTCCGTGTGGGCATCGGTGTCGACTTTGACATCAGCAAACTGCGCTACGGCAAGATCATCATCATGACCGACGCCGACGTGGACGGCAGCCACATCCGCACTCTGCTGCTCACGTTCTTCTTCCGCCAGATGCCCGAGTTGATCCGGCGCGGCCACATCTATATCGCCCAGCCGCCCTTGTACCAGATCGCTAAGGGACGAGGGGGCGGGGGTAAGGCCAGGCGGGTGAGCTATGTGCTCAATGAGAAGTTCCTCGACGACGCACTGATGGACCTGGGGCTTGAGAGCAGCGCGCTGGTCGTGCGAGATATCAAGCCGCGCGGCGAGGCTGGCTTTGACGTGCGCGAAGTCCGGCGCTTGGAGGGGCAGCCTCTCAAGCGTGTGGTGGGCCTGCTGCGACGCGTACACGAACTTGTAGAGATCGCCCAGCGCCGCGGCGTGCCATTCGTCCGGGTGCTGGGCCAGCGTGAATCAGATCCGTTGGGCAAGCGCCGCATGCCGACGCATCGTGTCAGTTGGCGGGGTGGCGAAGCAGTTGCTTGGAGCGAGGGTGAAGCCCTGGAGATCGTCGCCCAGCGCAAACTGCGTCTGATCGACCAGAACGACGAGAATGGCAACGGGGGTTCGGGCGTGGGTGCGGGGGCCGGAAGTGGGCCAGTCATGACAGCCGCGACCGTGCGTGAGTTGCACGAGAACCGCGAACTCGACAAACTCTTCGCCGAGTTGGAAGCCGTTGGTGTTCCAGTGACGGCGGAAACCTACGGCGCTGTGCAAGGCGAGACCGTGACGGGCGAGAAAGCGCCAACACCTTTCGTGTGGATGGCCCTGGGAGATGCGGGTGCAGAGACAGTGACAGACCCCGACACAGAACCAACCGCCCAAGCCGACACCGACGACGCGAGCGAGTCCGCGAGCGCGAAGGCCGCCGGCAAGCCCGGCAAGGTCGTCGAAACGCCCAACATTCCCTCCATCCTCTCGGCTCTACGCGAGATCGGGCGGCGCGGACTCGAAGTCAAGCGCTTCAAGGGGCTGGGCGAGATGGACGCGGATCAGTTGTGGGAGACCACCATGGACGCCAGCAAGCGCACGCTGCTCAAGGTCTCGTCCGACTCCGCCAGCCAGGCCGATGCCCTGTTCACCATCCTGATGGGCGAAGAAGTCGAGCCCCGGCGCAAGTTCATCGAAGACCATGCCCTCGAAGTGAAGAACCTGGACGTTTGATCGCAGAGAACTTCGACGCATCGCCAGTTTTTCCGTAGGCAGAACCTACACGCAAGCGTGGTGCGATAACCCGCTCAACGCCCCACGCACTGTCTATCCACATGGCCAACATGGCCATGCCGTCTGGACCATCTGCGGGGCCTTTATCGACAATCACGACAATACCATCCGCGCGATGGTTCCTGCTCCCGCCAAAATGGTCCCCATTGCTCTCAATCCGCGTTGGTTTCTGGCGACATGGAGGGGATGAGTCAATCAAAGCGGGTGCGATTGTGCATGCACGGGTATTGGCATCAACTGACCCACTCGTTGTGCCGATGCAACGGCTGGCGGTTTTGGGTGGTGCCGCGCGCACAGGCTTGGCGCGGCATGAGATGAGGGACCTCGCGAGGAATGGCACAGCCACACGATCCAACCGGAACGCCACGTCCTTCGCTGAAGGTCAAAGCCGCGGAGCGCCCCAACACGCTGGGACTTGGCCAGCGTGAGTTGGAACTCATGCTCACCAAGATCGAGGCTCTGGACGCGAAAAACAAGACTCCGGTCCGGCGCGAGTTCAGCCGCTGGCCCTATCGACAGGCGACCATCCGTGTTACCCTGGTCCAGCCCTCGGGGGGCGAAGTACACCTGAAGTTGGCATGCAGAAACTTGTCGCGAGGCGGGGTCTCGCTGCTGCACAACCAATTCATCCACCCAGCCTCGACGGCTGTCGTCTCCTTGCCGCGACTGGCGGGCGGATACAGCACGGTGTCGGGCGTGGTCAAGCGCTGCGTCCACAAGCGGCTCACGCTGCACGAGATCGGGATTGAGTTTGACGGACCGATCGATCTGCGCGAGTTTTTTGGTTCCGGGCGCGGGACGGAGTTCTACTCCCTTGAGCACGTGGACCCCGAAAAACTCGAAGGCCAGTTGCTGTACGTCGAGGACAGCGACATCGACTTTCGCGTCTTCCAGCACTTCCTGCGAGAGACCAGCCTAGCCGTCACGAGGGCCAAGAACGCGACCGAAGCCATCGGGCTGTGCGACAAGTTCTACGACATCATCATCTGCGATTGGCGACTGCCGGACATGAGTGGCACGGACTTCGTGCGTCGCTTGCGTGAATCCGCCATCGAGACACCAGTGCTGCTCATCACCGCCGACCCTGTCTCTCTCATGAAGTCCGGGATACAGGACATCACCAATACCAGCCTGCTGACCAAGCCATTGACGCAGCAGTTGCTGCTGCGCGCAATCGCCGAGCGACTGATCGTTCAGGCCAACGAGGCAACCGACGACAGCAATTCAGACCAGCCTCGCCTTTCCCCATCGCAACACGTTCGCATCCCCGAGGGCTACGTCGAGCACTTCCTGAAACTCGCGGATGTCATTGATCAGAAGGCCGAGAACGCGGACGCCAAGGGACTTAGCGAAATATGCATGCAAATCCGCGGCTCAGCCCCCAATGTCGGTGCATCGCACCTTGCCAAGTTGGCAGACCAGACGGCGGGATTGTTGAATGAATCAGCCTCGGTGACGCAGGGCATTCGGATGGCGCGAGAATTATCGCTGGCTTGCCGGCGCCTCATGGCTGCCTGAACGCGCGAAAAAAGGGTGACCAACGGGACTCGAACCCGCAACCCCCGGGATCACAACCCGGTGCTCTAACCAATTGAGCTATGGCCACCAACGATGACCCGCAACCAGTCGCGGATCAGGGAGGGAAGCATAGGTCAGAATCACTGGCCAGCCAAGCGTGTCCGCGCAAGCCCAACGTATCAAAGTGTTTGCGTAACCGAACACGAGCGAGCGCTACCAGAATCCTCGTCCCGCACCGACTTTGCCAACCTAGAACGGAATCGTGTCTCCCCCTAGAACGGAATCGTTTCTCCCCCTAGAACGGAATCGTTTCTCCATTGATGCGGATGTATCGGCCTGAGTCACCCGTTCCAAGCCGGTGCACGGTTGCGAGCAACGTCTGCGTGCTCTCCTTGGGATCAAGCGGGGCCTGATCGCCCCCCATGTCCGTCTTGTTCCAACCAGGGCAAATGCTCAGAACCGTGAAGCCCTCGCCCTCGAGGTCCTTGGCCAGCCGCGCCGTGATCATGTTGAGGGCGGACTTGCTGGAGTTGTACGCGTAACTGAAACCGGGGCGTGCGTTGCTGATGCTGCCAAGTTCACTCGTGATATTGACAATCTTGCGGGCTTTTCCTGCACGCAGATTCGGCAGTAGCGTTTGCGCGATCATCGCCGGCGCGAACGTGTTCGTCGCAAAAACCCGCCCAAACTCGCTCCATGAGAGTTTCTCAAACGTGCGGTCGTCGCCGTTGATTCCAGCGTTGTTGATCAGCAGGTCAAGCGGCTGGCCCTTGAGTTTGGTCGCCAGTGCCTCCACCTGAGCAGGATCAGCCAGTTCCACAACCAGCGCAGTGACGGTTGATCCAATTTTCTCTACCGCCGCGACATCGGCTTGCCTGCGAACGGTCGCGTAGACCCGATAGCCTTGCCCCGCAAGATGGGTGACAAGCCAGGTGCCAATGCCGCGAGAAGCGCCGGTGACAAGTGCAACAGAAGCAGTGGAGGAGGTCATGACGTTGGGATGCCCAGAACCGCTCGTGGTGACGTGCGAAGCCATTCAGGAAATAAGAAATAGGACTCGCGAGGGAAATCACTGGGCCAATGACGATGCCAACCGCGGGGTATGCCACGAAGGATAGTAACCGGGGCGGTGTACACCATCGATCAGTACCTGGCTCTCCCAATGCGGTATGATGGGCCGCGCCGCAGTGTCGGTGCGCTTTGGAGAGATGTGCATGGCGACGGACTTGGTCAAGGGCAACGCGGTCATTGGGCAGTCGGGCGGGCCAACAGCCGTCATCAATCAATCACTGGTCGGCGTGGTCGAGGGCCTGCGGATGGGCCTGAAGGCCTCGGGCTTTGTCGATCACATTTATGGCATGCGCCACGGCGTCAAGGGACTCACCAAGGACGATCTGGTCGACCTGACAGACACCCACCAAGACCGTCTTGATCGCCTCGCCCTCACGCCCAGCGCGGGTCTGGGTAGCACCCGTGACAAGCCCGACGCCGCCTACTGCGATCGCATCCTCGATGCCTGCAAGCGCCACAACATTCGCTACTACTTCTATATCGGCGGCAACGACAGCAGCGACACCTGCCGCATTGTGAGCGAGAAGGCCAAGGCCACCAAGTACGACCTGCGCTGCTTTCACGTCCCCAAGACCATCGACAACGATCTGATGGAGAACGACCACACCCCCGGCTTCCCCAGCGCCGCCCGCTTCGTCGCCATGGCCTGCATGGCCGACTTCATGGACAACATCTCCCTCCCCGGCATCAAGATCAACGTCGTGATGGGCCGGCACGCGGGCTTCCTGACCGCCGCCAGTGCCCTCGCGCGCCGGCGCGACCGCGAGTTTGACGAAGTCCCCAGCCACACCACCGACGGCCCGCAACTCATCTATTGCCCCGAGGTCGCCTTCGATCTCGACCGATTTGTTACTGATGTCGAAGCCATCTATAGCAAGAAGCAGCGCTGCCACATCGTCGTCAGCGAAGGCATTGCCGACAAGGATCGTGTCTCCATCGGCGCAAAACTCATCAAAAACGCTCAGGTCGACAGCCATGGCAACGTCCAACTCTCCGGCAGCGGCGCCTTGGGCGATCAGTTGGGCGACCTGCTCAAGGAAAAACTCACACCCGCCGGTGGCAAGCCCCCGCGCGTCCGCGCCGACACCTTCGGATACATCCAGCGTTGCTGGCCCGATGCCAGTGTCATCGATCGCATCGAGGCCCGGCGTAGCGGTCGTTTCGCTGCCCAACTCGCGATGCAGGGCCATCAGGACGGCAGCGTGGCGATCATCCGCACCAGCAGCGGCAGCGTCGCATTCCTGGGCGAGCGCGATGGCGACGCCTACGCCAGCGACTACAACCGCGTCGATCTTTCACAGATCGCCGCTAAGACCCGTCACATGCCCCCCGAGTTCCTCAGTGGCCACAACAACGTGAGCCGCAAGTTCATCGAGTATTGCTTGCCCTTGGTGGGCGAACTGCCCGGGTTTGAGCGACTCTAAAGTTCCCAAGCCTGCAAGCCAGCGGGACACAACCAGCGGGGCGCAAGCCGTCGGTTCGGCTCATATGCTGGAGATGTGAAACTCGCCGCGATCAACTTGCCAGGGTGGCAGCCCGTGAATCTGCCTGCCGAAAAAGCCACGATCATCGGACGCTCGTCCGTCTGTGACGTGGTGATTCCGGATCTGCGAGTCTCCGGTCGCCACGCCATCGTCGAGTTCAAGGCGGGACGCTGGACGATTACCGACATGGGCAGCAAGCACGGTCTGCGAGTGCAGGGCGTTGTCGCCAAGCCCAACGTGCCGCTCGAAATAGTCTCGGGCGATCTGGTACACATGGGCCCCGTCGCCATGCGCTTCGGAGATGCCAGCAGCACGACGACAATCAGCCGAACCTTTGACGACGGACCAGGCACGATCATTGCGCCGCCCACGCCCGGGCAAGGACCCGCCTTGACGCAGCGGATGGTGGAAGCAATCGCGGGCGTGATTTCTGCCCAGAACGAGCGTGAACTGGCCCAGCGATTGGCCGACCTGACGGTGGACTTGTCGTGCTACCCGCGGGTTGCCGTGCTGGAAGTGCCCAGCGCGGAAGTTGGCGAGGTCCGCGTGCTGGCATCGGCACCACTGACCAGTTCTATGTCGACGATGCGTCTGTCGCGTTCGCTGGTGCGCAGCGCTATGGATGGACAGTTGGTCGTCCTGCGAGGCGACGAGGTGCCCAGCACCCACAGCATCATGTCGCTGGACATCAAGGAAGCATGCTGCGCGCCCATCCGAGTTGGCGATACCACGCTGGCCTTCCTCTACGCCGACGCGCGAGGAATCGAGGGAACCAGCAAAGGCCTCTCCTACGAAGTGGTGCGTGTGCTCGCCCAGATCGCCGGTGTGGCATGGAGCAGTCTCCAGCGGGCCGACCTGAGCAAGCGTCAGCAGCAGTTGGAGCGAGACCTCGAGGCTGCGCGACGCGTGCAGGAACGCATGATGCCCGATCGACGCGGCATGGTGGGCGCGTGCGAGTATGCCCTCGAATGCATGGCAGGACGCATGGTGGCGGGAGACATGGTGGATATCTTCGAGGTGCCCACACCAGGAGCGGCAACTGGAAAGAACGCCGAAGGAGCATCAGCCGGCAACCGCAAGATCGCCATGCTGCTGGGCGACGTGATGGACAAGGGTGCGGGCGCAGCCCTGCTCATGGCGACATTGCAGACGCAGGTTCGATACATGCTCGCCGCCGGCATGAGCGCGACCGATGTCATGGTGGCGCTGAACCGAGACGTGGCCCAGCGATTCGCGCCCGCCATCGCGTCTCTCTGGCTTGCGATCTGGGACGGAACCACACTCGAATCAGTCGATGCCGGACATGGATATTGCGCGTTGCACGAGTCGCTGCCCGATGGGGATGCACTGGCCAAGGCGGTCGAGTCTGATGGTGGCACACTCCTGGGAGCGGATCCCGAGTCAACATACGAATCCACCAAGACCCGCCCCAAGCGCGGATCACGACTCGTGATCTACAGCGACGGCATCCCCGAGCAGCGCGACGTGAACGGCGAGAACTTTGGCACCCAGCGCGTCTTCTCCGCGCTCCGCACCAGTCCCGATCCATGCAGCGATGTCGAAGGACTCATCGCCGCCTTGGAAGTCTGGGCGGGTGGGCGTACCTACGCGGATGACGTCTCGGTACTTTCGGTCGTGCTGGGCTAGGTTTTTCGCCCCTTCTATGCCCGGTCATTGTGCCCGGTCATTGTGCCCGGTCTTCTCGCCATCGAGGGCACTACTACGCTCCACCCTTGGTCAGACCCCTGCTCCAACTCCAAAGCCCATCCAGTGTCATCCAGGCGTTGCACGCTGGTGCCGCCGCAAATCGCGAAGCAAAGTGTCGACGTGGTTCCATCGATGAGATCACCGGACCAGGGCGACTCATCGCCACCGGAGACCTGCACGATAATCCAGTCAACTTCCAGAAACTGCTCATTCAGGCAGGCATGACCCTCAATGAAGCAGGTGCCATAGAGGATGGCGCGGCATCAAGCGATGCAGCGCAAACAAACGTCGCCCATCTCACGCTCCATGAGATCATCCACTCCGATCGCCTCGTCAATGGCATGGACATGAGTTATCGAGCGATTGCCCGGGTCGCCGACCTCAAGGCTCGCCACCCCGAGCACGTTCACACGCTCTTGGGCAATCACGAACTCGCGCAACTTATGAACGCTGGCGTACTCAAGGATGGCGTGCGCTGCGTCGAGGTCTTCAACGACGCAGTCGAGTTCATGTTTAGCGACGATGCACCCGCCGTGCGTGATGCCGTCAATGACTTCATCCTCAGCATGCCCATCGCCCTCGAGGTGCGCACCGCTCGAGGAATCATTCTGTGCGCCCACAGCCTGCCCCCCGCAGCAAGCATGGGACGCTTTGACACGGGCATACTCAAGCGAGACTTGACCAGCGATGATTACCAGCCGCGAACCGGCAGTGCCCACCTCATGACATGGGGCCGCGGCTACGATGCTGAGGGACTTGAAGATCTGGTCGAGCGCTGGGGTGTGTACTTGTTCATCCTGGGCCACGAGAAAGCAGAAGACGGGGTCAAGTTCGTGCCTCCCAACGCCCTGATCCTCGCGAGCGACCATGATCGCGGCACGTTCCTGCCCATCAACCTCGCCATGCCGCCAACGCCCGAGGAGGCGCTGCGAGCCGTGGTCTGGTTGTCAAGGGTGTAATGGTTGCGGTGTGTAAAGGTTGCGCAAGGATCGATGATGGGCCGCACCTTTGACCCCAGACCGCGATCACTATCATTCCGCATGATCGCTCGATTCCTCGTTGTTGCCGCCGGATTAGCGCTCGCTTCGCCTGCGATTGCACAGTCCTCCTCGCCCGTCCTACCTCAACCATCCATGCCCGCCCCCGCCCCCGCCCCCGCCCCCGCCCCACCAACACCCACGCCCACCCTGACGCACGATCCCCTCAAGCAGTTTGTTGCAATCGTCAGCCCAAGTGGCATCGCCGATGTCCGTGTCAGTACCGCAGCGGCTGACTTTACCAAGGTCGAGGTTGTGCTGCGAGTCATTCAGGCGGATGGTGCCCACCGCGAGACATCGATCCTCATGCGCCGCGAAGCAACCGACGGCGAAGCAACCGACCACGAAGGAACTGGCCACGAAGCAACGAACTTTTATGCGCGGATCAAGGCAGACGCCCCCAAGTTCACCTACTTCTTCCGAGGCACGCGCGCATCCGGCGACGTGACATCGACCGTGCCCATCGAAACCCGCGTCGCGCCCACGCCCCACACGCCAGACTGGGCCAAAGGCGCCGTCTGGTATCAGATTTTTCCCGAGCGATACCGCAACGGCAATCTAACCAACGACCCTACCGGGCCAGCGGTCTTCCTCGCCGATTGGAATGCAAACTGGTACGAGGTCCAGCCAGGCGAGATGGAAGCCTGGAAGACACGCCGCGGCATCAAGCCAGGCACGGACCTGCCCAAGCGTCCTGGTGGCCCGCTCTATAACGTCATCTTTGATCGCAGGTACGGTGGCGATCTCCAGGGCATCGTCGAGAAGATGGACGAACTGCGGGACCTGGGTATCACGGCGCTGTACTTGAACCCGATCTTCGAGGCCGAGAGCCTGCACAAGTACGACGCCAGCGACTATCGCCACATCGACGAGCGCCTCGCTAAGCCCGCAGAAGCAGGCCCCGCACGCACTCAGGACGGAACATACACCATCCCCTTACGAACCCGCGGCATGCACAAGGGCAAGCCCGAGTCCGAAGATCCTAAGACCTGGGAATGGACACCCGCAGACCGATACTTCGTTGATATCTTCCTGCCCGAGGCAAAGAAGCGCGGCATCCGCGTGATTCTCGACGGCGTCTGGAACCACACCGGCAAGCAGTTCTGGGCATTCCAGGACATTGTCAAGAACGGCAAGAACAGCAAGTACGCCGATTGGTATCTCTGCAAGTTTGACGACAACGGCGCGCTCGAAAGTTGGACCGGCTGGCCCGGTCGCAAGAACGGAGACCTTCCCGAGTTTCGACAGGTGCGGGGCGGCCTGACACGCGAGCGCGACGAGACCATCGAGCGAGGCGATCTTAATCAGGGTATCAAGGAGCACATCTTCGACGTGACCAGACGCTGGATGGATCCCAATGGCGATGGCATCGCCGACGATGGCATCGACGGTTGGCGCGTGGATGTGGCGGGCGAAGTTGGTGAGCAGTTCTGGCGAGATTGGCGCAGGCTGGTCAAAAGTATCAATCCCGACGCCATCATCATCGCGGAAATATGGAGCAAGGTCGACGCGCTGGGCGGAGCCAGCGGCTTTGACACGCAGATGAACTACCCATTCGCGTATCCCGTGCTCAATTGGATCACCAACACACAGCCCAGACAGAACTGGAAGACGCCCCCCGAGCCCTTCGAAAGTTCGCAATTATCCCAGGCGCTGCGCACCGCATTCAAGGATGCGCCCCAGACCAACCTGATCCATCAGAACCTCTTCGTCAGTCACGACACCGCGCGATATGTCAGTCTGCTCCAGAACCCTGGCCGCCAATACGACCGCGACGCGGAAATCCAGAACGGTCATGGCGAGCCACGCGCAAACGACCCGGACTACATCCCCTTCATCGAGGTCCTGCCCCACAAGGATGTCTACCGCACGTCCATCCTCGGGGTCGCGATCCAGGCGACATATCTGGGCTCCCCGATGGTCTACTACGGCGACGAATACGGCATGTGGGGTGCCGACGATCCCAACGATCGCAAGCCCGTCCCCTGGGCCGACAAGGAAACCAATAAGAATCCAACCGATCAACTGTTGCCCGAAGTCCGCGAGCAATATCGCTACTGGCTTCGCCTGCGCCAGGATCCGGTCATTGGTGAGGCCTTGCGCTTTGGCGATGTCGAGCACCTCGTCTCCGGCTCACCCGATGTCTTCGCCTTCGCACGCACCCTCAACAACCAACGAGTCGTCGTCGTGGTCAATCGCGGCTCGACCAACTATGACGCTGGCGCACTCCTGTCCAAGCCGACCACCGATAGCGTGGTCGAACCAGTGAGCGCAAGGGTCTGGAACGACTAATCGCCGAGGATTTAAGCCGAAAGGGGGTGGGGGGGAGGGCGGCACAAACTCTCGCCCGCAGAATGGCCCTGCTACGTCCGCTCCGCAAACCACGCTTCCAACCGCTTCACAACCTGCTCCGCCTTCTCGCCCTTTGTAAAGCGCATCACCTCGCCCACCACCATCTCACTCTCACTTCGCTTCGAAAAACTCCCCCACGCCGTGGTCGCGTCGGGCGTGCCGCGAATAAACATGGGTAGCACCGGCGCACCAGTCAGCGCCACCATCGCGCCAACACCCGACTGAAACGCCAGCAACTGCCCGCGTGGCCGCTCGATCTTCCCCTCGGGAAACACGCCAATCACCTCGCCCCCCCTGATCGCCCGCACCGCCTCGCGCAGCGCCTTGCTGTCGGGCTTGGTTCGATCCACGAAGATGATCTCAAAGTGCGACCACACGCCGGCAAGCCCGCCCCACTTCATGTCCTCCGCCATCATCCAGCGGACATAAAACCGACACGCCGACTGCACCAGCATCGGGTCGATGCCCGCCGTGTGATTGCACACCACAATCATCGGCCCCGTATTCCGCGATGTTGGAATGTGCTCGCGACCATGCACACGGATGCGATGCATAAACCTCGAATAGACCTGAATGAAGCGATAGACAAGGCCCGAGATTGTGTCGCCGCGAGGATTGGCCAGAAGCCAATGAGCAACGCCAACCCAGACGAGCCAGACGAAAATCGCGATGACAAACCAAGCGTCCAAAGACATGAAGGGCGGATGATACCGCACTAAATCTCTTCGCCCCCACTCCGTTATCCCCCCATCCCCCCATCCCGCCAGCCCATATCTGCCCACCCGCCCTGCTAGTAGGACACCGGGCCTCCGTATCCTCCCCTGTGTCCGACCTCTGGGCCGCTAAACGCGACCAATCCCGCAAAAGCGTCGAGCCCCTCGCCGTGCGCATGCGCCCGCGCTCGCTCGATGAGTTTGCGGGTCAGCAGCACATCCTGGGCCCGGGCAAACTGCTCCGACGCATGCTCAACGCCGACACCGTCACCAGCATGATTTTTCATGGTCCCCCAGGCACGGGCAAGACCACGCTAGCCGAACTCATCGCTCGCCATACCAAGCGCGCCTTCGTGCGTGAGAACGCAGCACTCGTGGGCGTGAAGCGCATTCGTGAAGTGATCGACGAGGCCCAGCGCCGTCTCGAACTCGAGAACAAACGCACGATCCTCTTCCTCGACGAAATCCATCGCTTCACCAAGGCCCAGCAGGACGTCTTGCTCAGCGACGTTGAGCGCGGGCTTATCACCCTGATCGGCGCGACCACCGAGAACCCGCTCTTCGCCGTCAACTCCGCGCTGGTTTCGCGCAGCACTCTCTTCCGCCTTGAAACCTTGAGCGAACCCGACATCATCGCCGTGCTCCGCCGCACCATCGCCGACAAGGAACGTGGCTATGGCACACTGCCCCTCGAAGTCTCAGATGATGCCCTCCGTATCTGGGCCGTGAAGTGCGATGGCGACGCACGCCGTGCGATCAGCGCGCTCGAAGTTGCCGTGGAAAGTCAGAAGCAGAGCATGGGGCACCGAGCATCGGGCATCGGCGAAGCCAACCCCAGTGCGCAACCCCCCGCCCCCGCCCCCGTCGCCTTGCTCATCGACGCCGCCACCGCACAGGATTCCATCCAACAAAAGGCCGCCCTCTACGATGCCAGCGGAGACCAGCACTACGACCACGCCAGCGCCATCATCAAGAGCATCCGAGGCAGCGATCCCGACGCTGCGGTCTATTGGCTCGCGCGAATGCTCGACGCGGGCGAGGATCCGCGCTTCATCGCCCGTCGCCTCGCCATCCTTGCTAGCGAAGACATCGGCAATGCTGATCCACGCGCCATCATGATCGCCGCAAGTTGCTTCACCATCGTCGAACGCATCGGCATGCCCGAGGCCCGCATCACCCTCTCCCAGACCGCGATCTACCTTGCCCTCGCGCCCAAGAGCAACGCCAGTTATCTCGCCATCGACGAGGCAATGAAAGATGCCGCCGAGGGTCGCACGATTCCCGTGCCCATGCACATCAAGGACGGCAACGTGCGCAAGGCAACCGCCATCAGCGTCGCAGGCAAAACTGGCGATCAGTACCGCTACACCCACGCCGACGGCATCCCAGACCCGCATCTTGGCATGATCGGTCTCCAGGAATATCTGGGCGTCGACAAGCACTACTACCACCCGACCACCCACGGCAGCGAAAAAGTCCTCAAGGAGGCCCTCGATCGCGCCCGTGCCGCTCGACAATCTGATCCTATCAAGCCCGTCTGATGCTGGCTCCTCACTCTACACGAAGCCGCTCATACTCCAAAGGCACCTCACTAGCAAGCACCAGCAGACGTGATGCCCGCTGCACATGCCTGCAAAAAGAATAACACGCCACGAACAGATATTCGTGGCGTGCTGAGAGCATATGAAGTACCAAAAACCACAAACAACAATCACTTAGGCGCGACGACGACGAGCCGCCATGCCCAGGCCAGCCAGAGCGAGAGCGCCAAAGCCGGGAGCGGGGATGTTGCTGCCGAAGGTCACGTCATCGAACGCGATGAAGTTGGGAGCGCCTTCGAAGGTCACGGACAGGGCCGTGCCAGCGAAGTTGCCGCCGGTGAGCTGCCAGGTGTCGAACGCGCCGGTGGGATCGCCACCCGCGCCGTTGCCCAGGGGGAACAGGAAGACGTTCAGCAGCACGTTGCCCGTGCCGTTGAGGCCGTCCCAGACGCGAATCTGGCCGTTGGCGGTGATCGAGCTGTAGAAGGTTGCGAACCCGGTGTCAAAGCCACCCGGAACGTTCATGAGCGCGACCGAGCCGGTATCGCCCAGGAAGAACAGCACGGTCTCGCCTGTGGGCTCGTTGGCAAAGTTGCCGCTGCCGCCCGGGGTGTCGCTGTCGAGAATCGTCAGCGCCTGGGATGCGAACTGCACACCGAAGTTGGGGCCGGGGCCGTTGCCGCCCTGGGTCGTCCCGCCGCTGTAGTAAGTGTTGGGAGCATCGATGCCCTGGCCAAACCCGGTGGGGTTGGCGAAGGGAGTAGCGGTGCCTTCAAACGTGAGGGTGGTGATGACGGCGTTCGCGCTGGAAGCGCCGATTGCCAGAACTGCAACGCCAGCGAGGGCGCGCAAACCGATGGTACGAGAAATCTGCATGTCTAATCTCCTCCGGAGAACCACTGGTTCCCCTTCATGTCCTGCGGACTTTCGCCCGCACACTTGCACTCGATACGACACATGTCGCACGACTGCAAGCGCTTGTCTCAACGACATTGTACCTCATACACGCTGATCGTCAACGTAAATGTGGTACAATCTAAACAAAAAAAACTGCCCGTTTTCGAATTTATGAAACCTGGGTATATACACAAGTACTGACCGCGATACCCACCCATTGCGTTAGGAATACACTCGTATGACAACGAGTTATCGAACCTTCAAACGCCCCCAGCATGCTTGATCGAAAGTCTTCACTCCGTCGCCATATACGCGAAACACTCGCGAACTATTCCGCCGAGCAACTTCTGCTCGCGAGTTCGCTCATTGTGGATCGATTGCTCGCGATGCCCCCAGTCGCCGCCGCCAACACCATCATGATCTGGTTTCCCCTCCCGGGTGAAGTCGATCTCTCGTCGCTCGCCGATTGGCTCTGGCAACGCCCCGCACCCAAAGGTGCGGGACGACTTGCCTTGCCGCGTGTGGACTGGACCGCACGCACGATCACGCCTGTGATCGTGAACAACCTGTCAACAGATTGTGTGCCCGGTCGTTACAGCCTGCGCGAACCAAAGGCCGATCTTGATTCCTTGGCTTTGGATGACTTGGATGTTGTGGTCGTGCCTGGTCTTGCGTTTGATGTCGGTGGCTTTCGCCTCGGGCGTGGCGGCGGGTTCTATGACCGCTTGCTCGCCCAATTGTCGGAGTTGCCAGCCGACCGTCGCGCGCAAACTATTGGCGTCTGTCTGGATGAACAAGTCATCAATCGTGTTCCCCGCGAGGCGCACGATCTGCGCGTTGATATGATGGTCACTCCTACCCGCACGATCGTGTGCGTGTGAACAAACTGAAGACACTGCGCCGGGGACCGGCGCACAGCACCCCGTCGTGACGGACCTCGACGGGAACTCAAGGAAGGGTTTTCGAGATATGGCACTGCCCTCTCAGACGGAACGTGGCAACGACGGTAATCGCAGCGTAATGGCTCAGCCCGAATCCGGGCTTTCTTCTGCGGCACGCACAGGACTCATCATCCTTGGTGTCGCGTTGGTGGGCATCGCTGGCTACGCGGCGGCAAAGTGGAATACCAAACCTGGCAGTGGCATAGGCACTGGCACAACGGGCAACACCGCCTCTGGAAACGCGCAGACTGCTGGCACTTTGATTCCCAAGGAACCAGCCCTACTAGCCCCGGCACCGGTCGAGTTCACGCAAGGCCAGCCCATGCCCGGCACAACCGGCATCCAGGGCAATACCTCGGGTGTCACTCCCTTTGGGCTGCCCAAGACCCCGGCCACGGTCGCGCGTCAGGTGACAACACCGCCCATAGCCGGCACATCCAATCCCCCCATCTCAGCACCGGGCAATCCCGGCAATCCGGGCAATCTCAATACGCCCACGACCCTGACCGCTGGCGACAACAAGCCAATCGCCGGCCAACCCACCACTGGACAACCATCCGCCGTCGCGCAACCCACGACCGATCTCACGGTGTTGGCCCAGATCGAAAAGGGTGATCGGCTGCTCCGCGAGAACAAGTTGGTCGACGCTCGCGCTGCCTTCAGCAAGGCCCTCCTCCAGCAGGATGCCAGCGAACTGGATCGCGAGAGCCTGCGCAGTAAACTCAGCACCATGAACCAGGACCTGGTCTTTGGGACCATGGTCGCTGCTGGCGATCCGCTGGTCGAGAGTTACAAGGTTCAATCCGGTGACAGCCTCGTTCGCATCCGCTCCAAGCGTGATCTTGCGACCGATTGGCGCCTGATCCAACGTGTGAACCGCATTGCCAATCCCAACAGCGTGCGCGTCGGCCAGACCCTCAAACTCGTGCGTGGTCCCTTCCATGCCGTCGTCAACAAGGCAGCATATCGCGTCGACATCTTCGCTGGTTCGCCCGATGATCCCGCAAACTGGCTCTACATCAAGGGCTACAGGGCTGGCCTGGGCGAGGGCAACAGCACGCCCGTTGGCAACTACACCATCAAGAAGGGCAGTAAACTGACCAACCCGCACTGGACCAACCCTCGCTCGGGCGAAAAGTTCGATCAGAACGATCCCAAGAATCCTATTGGCGAGTTCTGGATCGGCTGGCAGGGCATCGGCGACAGCAAGGGCAACGCTGGCTATGGCTTCCACGGCACCATCGAACCCGACAGCATCGGCCAGCAGAAGAGCATGGGCTGCGTCCGCTTCGCCAACAACGACATTGCCGAAATCTACGAACTGCTCGCAGAGGAAGTCAGCGTCGTCCGTGTGCTGCCGTAGCAAGCTCCGGTCGGACCTCGTGCGAGCAGCCAGCATCACCTTTCAACATTCACCATACCGTCCCCCCGTCCCCAACTACCCCGCGACGAGCACGGCTCGTCGCGGGGTAGTTGGCAACGCCAGGAAAGACCTACCCCCGATTTGCGGACCTTCTCAACCGCCGACGAAACGAACTGGGTCGCTCATGCATCGTATAGTTGGGTGACCTACGAACAATTCCGGTTCGCACCGAAGGAGTTTTATCCCCATGGCCAGCACCACCCTGCCTCAGTCCGGCACCCTGACCGAAACCCACGGCGTCATCCTCTCCGAGACCGCCTCGAAAGAAGTCAAGAAGATCATCGTCGACCAAGAACTGGATGCAGACAAGGTCCGCCTGCGCGTGGGCGTGAAGGGCGGCGGCTGCAGCGGCTTCTCCTACGTGCTCGACCTGACCGAAACGCAGAAGGAGACCGATGAGGTCTTCGAGCAGCATGGCGTGAAAATCATCGTCGATCCCAAGAGCCTGTTGTATCTCAACGGCGTGACCGTCGACTTCCGCGACGAGATCATGGGCCGCGGGTTTGTCTTCAACAATCCCAACGCAACCAGCAGTTGCGGCTGCGGCAGCAGCTTCAGCGCGTAGACGACATCAAATCAACCGTCGCGAGCTACAATTACTTAGCAACATCACTTGGTGGCTCTATTCGAAATGTGTGCCGCTTTGAGATCATCGTGAAAGGATCGAGATCGGCGGACCATTGTCCAGGGCGACGAAGGATCAAAGTTTCGGACACGTTTACTTCGTCTGGCATTTGAGACTGCTCAAGCATCCAACGTCGGACACGTATTTTTCCGGTTGCCTCTGCTTCGAGGTCACGATTCGGACGATTCGGTGGAAACGCGTTCCAAACCTGTTTGCCGGGTCCGAATCGTCGACGTACCAAGTTGACAGGAGCGAGCAAATCCCCATCTCCAGAAACCAGAAGTGCAATATCGAAAGCGTCGTCCATCGCATCTTCAATCAGAGCAGACGCGATGTTGACATCTGTCTTTTTCTCGCTGTAGGCAATCCAAGTATGCGTGCCCGGGCACTTCTCGCACTGAACGCGTTTGGGTGAATATGTGCCGTACTGAATCTCGACCTGTCCCAGCGCAGTCAGTGCATCAAGATATGTATTTTGTCGTTTCGCTCGTTCGGGATCGCCCTTAATCCGCGACGTGAAGTATCGGACTTTGACAAGCTGTTGATTCTTTCGGATCAACTTGCACGAGAACGCATGGATGTCCAGCCAGTACAAGCTCTTCCAACCGCTTTGCCGCAAACCGTAGTACAGGTTGAACCCGTCAACGTATACAATCACACGGCATGGCATCGGATTTTGGTTGTCAAGACCACTCATTTCCGATACCATAATTTACTCCGTCAGAGATAGCATCTCTGGCCCCCGCCCCGCTTCAGCGGGGCGGTGTCGTTTTTGCAATAACACTTCGGTTCTACGCATCAAACGGCGGCTCTTCGCCAGGCATTGGTTCGGGCGGTTCAGGACGCTGATCACTGCCGCCCCCGTCGCGGTGATATTCGGGTGGACCGGTCTTGGGACGATTGCCAAACGAACCGCCTCGTGCTGGTGGTGCAGACTTTGGCTCGCCAAAGCCGCCTGCGTTTTTGCCACCACCAGCCGCCGTCGCACCTTGTTGCGTCCATGGCGCGCCGCCAAAGTCCTGCGCAGCATGTGACGGCGATGAGTAGCCTCCAGACTTGGTGTTGCTTGCGGGCGCACCACCAGGCGGCATGTCGTACGCACCCGTGTTCTGGAACTGCGAGCCCTGCTCGAGGTTGCGAAAGCGCGTGGTCTTGTTGTCCCAGAAGAGCTTGACGACGCCCGTGGGGCCGTTGCGCTGCTTGGCGATGATCAACTCGGCGACACCAACCTTGTCGGGGTTTTCCGACTTCCAATCCTCGTCCTGGACGTGGTAGTACTCCTCGCGATGAAGGAGGATAACGACATCGGCATCCTGCTCGATGCTTCCCGACTCGCGCAGGTCGCTCATGCGCGGGCGATTGCCCTCACGGGTTTCGCTGCCGCGGTTGAGCTGGCTGAGACAGATCACGGGCAGGTTCAATTCGCGGGCCAGCGACTTCACGCCTCGCGAGATGGTCGAGACCTCGACCTGCCGGCTTTCTCGCGCGGCCCCGGGCGCGCTCATGAGCTGGAGATAATCGATCATGATGCACTTGACGCCATACTGCTGCACCATGCGGCGCGCCCTGGCTCGCAGGTTGAGCACGGTCAGATCTGGCGTGTCATCGATATAGACGGGCGCAACCTTGAGGTCCTCCGCCGCGAGCATTAGTTCTCGCAGGTCCCGATCGGGAATCTTGTGCCCGCCTCGAAGCGACTGGCTGGAGACGCCCGATCGCGCCGAGAGCAGACGCTGCACGATTGCGCTCTTGGACATTTCCAAGCTGAAAAGTCCCACGGGCGACTGCCTGCTGCTCTGTGTTCCAGCCGACAATCCGCCCAGCGCAATTTGCTCCGCCAGATTCAGTGCCAGCGCAGTCTTGCCCATGCTCGGGCGTGCGGCGATGATGATGAACTCGCCGGGCTGGAAGCCTCGCAGCATCTCGTCAAGGTCGTAGTAGCCGGTGGCAACCCCGCTGAATGCTCCGCCCTCAAAGTCGGCTGCTTCGATGCGCCGCAGTTCGGTTTCGAGCAGTTCTGCCAAGCCTTGCGGATCGCTGACGGCCTGCTCCTGCGCGATTTCAAACACGGCCATCTCGGCCCTGTCCAGCACTTCTCGTGCGCCCTCGGGACCCAGTTCGCCCGTGTGATACGCGTTATAAATGATCTGCCCAGCGGTATCTATCAGACGGCGCAACTTCGCCTTCTCGCCCACGATCTTCGCGAAGAACGCGGCGTTCGTGGGCGCGGGCACGCTGTTGGCGAGTTGTTCGAGATAGTCGATGCCGCCCACGTCATCGAGCACCTTGCGATCGCGCAGCAGATCGACCAATTGCACAAGGTCGCCCGAGTTACGCTGGTCGTAGATGTCAACCACGGCGCGATAGATATGCCCGTGGGCTTCCTTGTAGAAGTCTCCCTCGCCCTTCACCAGTGAGAGCACCTCAGCGACCATTTTGGGCTCAAGAATGATCGAGCCCAACAGGCTCATTTCCGCTTCGAGCGCCATGGGCGGCTCGCGGTCAAAGAGTTGCTGTGCCGACAACGGAGGACCCGCGGGCCCGCGCCGACCACGCCGACCACCATCAAACTGTCCGCCTTGGCCCTGATCCATGCCGTTCATCGCATCCGTGCTCCACGCGGTTCGAACCCTTCCATGTTGCGTTAAAGACAGCATATACGGGCTTGGCTTGAACCTTCGACAAACGACAAGCCGCTCCCTCGAGCAGATCGCAAGTGCCCGCACCGCAACGCGGTACGAAACCAACCAATACCATTGAAAAACATGTCCACAATCCATCCACAAATTCTCGCCGCCCTGACCGCCCGCGTAGCCGCTACCTCCAGCGGCTTCACGCTTCCCACGCCCTTGCCCGCCTTGCCCTTCCCGCTCCTACAGGAGTGGCTGAGCGAGGAGACTCGCGCAAAGCGCACGCCCAATCCCAACGCCATGAGCCTGGCCACCATCGACAGTGATGGGACGCTGAGCAACCGCATCGTGCTCTGTCGTGGTCTGAACGTCGAGCATGGCATCGTGACCTTCTTCACCAACTATCGCGGGCGCAAGGGACGAGCGCTGCTTCGAGAAGGGTGGGGGGGGGACCTGGGGGAATCGGGGGAACGGGCACAGGATGCCCCGGCACCCCAGCAGGCGGCCGTGTGCTTTCACTGGGACACCACCGATCGCCAGGCCCGGGTTGAAGGCTTGGTTGTTCCAAGTTCATCAGCAGAGAGCGATGCCTACTTTGCGTCGCGTCGCTGGGAAAGTCGGCTTGCCGCGTGGGCGAGCGATCAGAGCGAACCGATCGCGTCGCGCGAACACCTGCTCGCCAAACTTGCCGACGTGTGCGATCGTTTGCAACTAGACCCGCAGCAGTTGCTCGACTCTGGCAATAACAGCGTGATCCCCCGGCCTCCGCACTGGGGCGGGTTTCGCCTGCATGCCCGCTGCGTGGAGTTATGGATGGGAGGGCCGGGGCGCATGCACGACCGAGCGATATGGAAGCGCACGCTGCCCACCGATCTCAACATGGCCACGCAGGATTGGTCGGCAACACGCTTGCAACCCTGATCGGACTGCCCACGTGTTATGAGACTTTTTCTACAATTCAGGTGAGATCGAGAAAGAATCCGTTCGCCTTCGCGGGCCTGCCTCAACTGCTGTCGCTCCCTCTCCGATAAAACCTTGAAAGTGGTCCGCGCGGCCCGCTCTGGTTCATGGTTCTGTACGTCCTTCCCTAGCGAGATTCAAGCCCATGAAGGCACGACGGCTCATGACCGCGACCGAAGTCTCGGCGATGCAGGAGTTCCTGCAGATCAAACTCGAACACATCGGGCTGTGCAGCCAGCCCGAAGTTGCGATCAAGATGCTGGAACTGTCCAACCGGCCCAACGCGCAACTCGCTGATTACGCAAAACTCATCCAGCACGACCAAGCCACCGCGGGGCGGGTGCTGCGTCTGGCCAACTCCGCCTTTTTCGCGCAGCGCAAGCCTGTGACCGCGATCGACCGTGCCTGTGTGGTGCTTGGTGTTGATCGTCTCAAGGCCGTTTCGCTGGGCTTCCATCTCAGCCGCGCCGCGCAGTGCCCCGATGACAAGGAGTTCTCGCGCCGCACCTGGGGCGAGTCGCTCTTCCGCGCCTGCATGGCGGCCCAGATCGCCCGTCTCACCGCGCCGTCGCTGGTGAGCGAAGCCTTCGTCATCGGCCTGATGATGGACGCCGGGTTGCCCCTGATGGCCAAACTGGTGGGCGATCCATTCCGAGCGATGGCGGCGAGCCGCCCCAGCCCGGGCCGCCTGTTCCGTCTTGAGTATGACACACTGGAATACACCCACGTCGACATCATCGTTGCGATGACCTCACGCTGGAAACTGCCCGAACTGCTGATCAAGCCGATCGAGTGGCACCACACCAAGCCCGCCGACAGCAAGCGCGATGACGCGGTCTCACGCCTGCACCGCATCGCCTACGTCGTGGGTCTGATCGAATTGTCCAACCGTGGGGGCGATGTCGTGCCGGTGGACGATCAGACGCCCGGGGTTGCCACAGCCCAGCGCCTGCTGGCCCTCACCGACGGCGAACTCTCCCATGTCGTCAAGCACAGTTTCAGCGAATATGAGGCGACAAGCGACATGTTCAAGGAGATCGCTTCCAACCTGGGAACCAGCGAAGACCTGATGGAATTGGTCAACATCGGCCTGTCCCGCGCCGTCGATAATGTGATCGAGCAGGGCATGACCAACGAGTCAACATCCAAGCCCATTCGCCTGATCATCAATGGCAACATCATCGAGGTTGTGCGAGAGAGCAACGGGAGCAGCATGGCCTACCTCTACGATAATTCCGGCAAGCGGCTCCTCAGCCATAACTTCCAGGCAAGTACCTCAAAGCCCGACGAGATTTGCGACGCGCTGGGCATCGAGCCGGGTCTTCCTGCTGATATGGACCGTCTGAACCAGGCCATGACCCAGCTCGCGGCCTGATTGACTCATCCCTTGAAGACGATCGCGGGTTCGAGCCGCACGACCTTGATCATGCTCAGCATCGCCGCCAGTGCGCTAATGACAGCGACGGCACAGCCAGCCATGAACAGCGTCTGCCAGATGAGCCGGAAGGCGAGCGGGCTGTTGCGGGCGTTGTACCCCATGTATGCCGCGAGCCCGGCGCCTAACCCATATCCGATGCACGCGACCACGATCGCCTGGAGGATGATCATCAGCATGAGTTTGCCGTTGCTGGTGCCCATCGCCTTGAGCGTCCCGAAGTAGCGTAGATTGTCGACAGTGAAACTGTAAAACATGAAGCCGGTGATGATCGTTCCGATCACAAATCCCAGGGCAACCGCGATGCCGAAGTTGATGGGAATGCCCGTGTTTTGCACGAAGTACATCACCGTCTTCCAACTGAACTCACGCCCCGAGTACGCCGCCAGGCCCGTGCGTTCCTCGATAAGCCTCTTGATGGCGTTGACATCCTGTCCGACCTTTACCTTCACGAGGATGTACGTCAGCATCTTCCGCTCTCGCGGTGCAAACTGGACCGCGCGTGAATAGGTCGTAACGATCGTCGGTTGGCTTTGAAAACTCCTCGTCAGATTGGCCAGCCCCACAACCACCGCCCGACGATCGTTCAGTTCCAGCGTGTCGCCAACTTTGAGGGGTCGTTTGCTGCCATCATCGTTCGTCCGCGACAGGCGTGAACTCGCGCCCACTGTGTCCACGATCACCGCGTCTGCTCGCCACAAGTCGGAAAGTTCCCCTTCCGCCATCCGCCCCGGCCCGCCGATCAGCGTTGCATCGTCGATCCCGAAGAGGTTGCAGTTGACGATCGTGCCGTCTTCCTGGCGGGCCCGGATACTGCCCTTGAAGAGCGGCATCGCCCACGCGACACCCTCGACGCCCCGGGCGCGGTTGAGTGCCGTGTCCTGCATGGGCTTGGCATCATCGATGAACTGAACCTTTTCATCCATCACCCAGATGTCGGGCTGGGCGATGTCGCTGATGACCGCGAACGTGCGCGTCATCAGCCCCACAAAGATCGAGCCCTGCCACACGATAACCATCGAGGCAAGCCCGACACCAAGAATGATGCCGAAGTACTTGCCCGTATCCCGGAACAACATTTTAAGAGCGACAGAAAGCACGACCAACAGTAGGAACCGAGGGGCGTAAGCCCCCGGCGAACATCGAGCGAGATACGAGAGCCCGGGCTGGCTCGGCCGACCGCTGGCGCGGTTTGGTTCCTACTTTCTAGCATGGATCAACCGCTGGCGTACTTCCTGACGTGGCAGTGCTACGGATGCTGGCTGCATGGGGATCCTCGGGGTTCGGTCGATTCCGAACACAATCGATATGGCACGCCCGTGCTCAAGCGTGACGACGCGCTGGTGCGGATGCGAGCCGAAGCGATGACATAGGAACGGTTCCTGCTCGATGATGCCTCTCGCCCTGTCGTGGACCGTTCCATTCGCGACCCTTGCGAGTTTCGACTCTGGCACTTGCACGCGGCGAACGTCCTGACCACACACGTGCATGTTGTGGTTGCAGCGGCTTCCCACGCGATCGAAGTCGTGCTAGAGCAACTCAAGTCCTGGGGCACGCGACGACTTCGCGAGGGTGGGTTGATCACGCCAAATCGGAAGGTCTGGGCCACTCATGGGAGCACTGTGTACATCTTCAAGCCCGACGTACTTGCCAACACTGTTCAGTACGTCTTGCATGGGCAGTAGCCTGGGGTGGCTGGGCCGACCGCTGGCGCGGTTCGGTTCCTAGCCCCTGCGCAGATTTTCGCGCTGGATCATCACTTCCAGCGTACTCGCCACGATGTCGACATCCTTCTTCGTCATCTGGTTATAGAAGGGCAACGCGATCGTGCGGTTGCTGACGCTCTCCGCAACCGGGAACATGCCAGGGTTGTGTGCCGCGAGGTATGAGAGGCTTCCACTGGGCTGGCGGAAGTGTTGCTGCAGGTGGATGCACGGGAAGTAATCGCTGGCACCGACATCATGGGCACGCAAGCCGCGGATGATGCTGTCCCGCTCTTCGCTGGCGTAACTGGGCGCAAGCCGGACGACATATACGAACCAACTCTGCGACACGTTCTCTTCGACCGTGGGCAATACCAGGTCCTTGTGCCCGCCCAGGCGCTCCCAGTACCACTGCGCCACCTGCTGACGCTTCAAGATCATCTCGTCGAGACGGCGCATCTGGGCGCACCCAATCGCGGCGTTGATCTCACTGAGGCGGTAGTTGTAACCCAGGCGTTCATGGCGCAGCCAACTGCCCGTTGCCGTGCCGCCGTGGGTTGGCTCAGCGGCCTTGGGCGCGCTCCAACCCAGCGGACGCCCCTGATTGCGCAGGCTCCTGCACATATCAGCGAGCCGCGCATCGTTGGTGACGATCATGCCTCCCTCGCCGGTAGTGATCTGCTTGTTGGGATAAAAGCCAAATACCCCGATGCGCCCGAAACTGCCCGCGGGCTGTCCCTTGAGGGTCGCGCCAAGGGCCTCGCAGCAATCCTCGATGATGGGGATTTCATGGCGTGCGGCGAGCGCGTGATACTGATCAAAGTACGCGGGATTACCAAACGTCTCGACCGCGAGGATCGCCTTGGTGCGAGGGCCGATTGCGCCGGCAAGTTTGACGGGGTCCATGTTGAGCGTGCGCGGGCAGATGTCGATGAACTTGGGCGTTGCGCCGACCATCAGAATGCAATTCGCGCTCGCGACAAAGGAGAAGGGCGAGGTAATCACTTCATCGCCAGGCCCCACGCCCAGCGACAGCAGCGAAAGGTGCAGGCCACTGGTGCCGCTGTTGACGGCAACGCCATGACGACAGTTGACGCGAGCAGCGACCAGTTCCTCGAAGCGTTCAACGAGCGGGCCGATCGACAGTCGCCCCGAGCGGAGCGTGTCTAACACATACTGCTCTTCGAGCTCGGTGATATCAGGACGGGAGAGCGGAATTTCCGAATGGGCGGGGGCAGGCTTGGGCGAAGAAGACATTGTTTGAGTGTATCGGTAAGGAAGGTCCGTTGGACGCAGAGTCCTGGGTGGGATGCGTCACGTTACAGCCAGTGCCCACTCCATCTAGTTGGGCACAAACATCGCAAACGCGCTGTTGAGTAAACCAGTGGGGGCCTGATGGCCCTCCAGCAACTCCGCGACTCTGCTTTCAATCAAGCCCCCTGCATCCTGCATGATGCTTTGTGAATCGGTCTTGCCGCCAGCACGCATGAGGTAGTGAAACGCACGGGCCATGCCGCAGTTGGCGATGAAGTCGGGGATGATCGCAAAACTCTTGTCCGCCTCGCGCATCAACGCGAGTTGGTCAGCAACCCAATCCTTCACTCGCTCCTTGTCCTTGTCGTAGGCGAACGGATTGTTGGCGCCGCAACTCACAACCTTCACGCCCGCGTGCCGCATCACCGCAAGGCGAGTCTGCGTCGTGGTGTGGCTCGCCGCGGCGGGGATATAAATCTCAGCGGGCACATTCAGCAGTTCATCGCCACTCGCTGTATCGAGAACTAGTGAGCCTTCAAACCGCTGGGGAAGGTTGGTGCCCTCGCGTGCGAGAATCAAGGCACGACAATCAATCCCCTTGGGATTCTGCACCACGCGGATCGTGCCATCGCTGTTGCGGGTGCTGGTGGAGACGGTAACTGCACCCATATGCTGGAGGTAATACCCCGCGAACGCGCCGACTGCTCCGAAGCCCTCGATGATGACGCGCTGGCCTTCGAGTTTCGCGTTGCGAAGGCGGTAATACGCCTCGATGCTCTTGGCAACACCCAAGCCCGTGACAACATCAGCGATCATCCATGCACCGCCACTGCCACCGCTCAAGGTCACACTACGCGGACCCGCAAGGTCCTTGAGTGTCACCAGCGCTTCGACACCATGCTTGAGTCGATCGATCTTGGGCTCGGGGCCTTCTTTATCGGGCCATGTAGCCCCTCGCGCGATGCCTTCCTGCACATGTCGCAGGCCCAGCACCCGCTCGGTAATGGCGGTTGCTTCCGAAACTTCGTCCACGCCCACATCCCCGCCCGTCCCATAGCAACTTTTGAGATAAGGGCCAATGTGGCGGTACCAGCGTTCCAGCACGCCATGCTTGATCTCAAGCGGAGCGCTGGCGTTGAACCGAATTACGCTCTTGGCACCCCCGATATCAGGGCCACAGGCGCGGAACTTCACGCCCATGGTCTTGGCTAGGAAAATCGCCTCCTCGCGAGTCCCGCCCGCTCGCATGCGGGTGCCCCCGCCCGCCGCTCCGCCCCGCAGTGAATCGATGCACAACCAGCCCACCGCATCCGACTGATCATCGTGCCACTCAACGACGATGGCAGGCGGGCGTTCGTAGAACGATTGGTATCGAGCAAAGCCATCGGTGATGGCAAGAGCGAAGGACATGGGGGCTCCTCAATCAGATCGGAAACAATGTTGAAAAAGTGTAGTAATGATCGGGCCAAAGGGCATCTACCGAACCAAATCCGAAAAGATGGATACTGCCATCAATCCAGAGTTTGCCGACCACAATCACCACCCGTCCCGTGGCCGATCAAAGTTGTTCCAGAGAATCTTTGTCCAGCAACAGCAAGATTCAGGGTCATAAGAGCAAGTCTCTCTTGGTGCCGCACGCTTAGCGTGTTATCTCCCACGCAGAGCCATGCGGCGGCCGATAGGAGTTGCTATGCGCAGACACCGTTCTTTCATCCTTTCGGTTACATCCGCCCTCGCCCTGTGTGCCGGTGCCTTTGCTGCCCCGCCCAACGACGATTGCGCCACACCCGCGCCAATCTCCGGCTCTGGTGCCTGGAACTTGGATGATCTGTTCTCAGCGACTCAGTCGCTGCCAGGCATTCCAGGCACCACCAAAGACACCTGGTATTGCTGGACACCAACATGGCAGGGTGGCGGCGGGGCAAACACTCGCTTTGATCTGGGCGCGGGCTCATTCCTCTCGGCGGAAATCTATACCGGCTGCGGATGTCCCACCACCTCAACGCTTCCAATTGGCACCATCACGCCCCTCACGGCATCATTCATCGATTTTCAGGTCGAGTGCGGCCAGCAGTACATGATTCGAGTCGGCGCCGAAGGACCGCTCTACCCAAGTGCAGCCGTCCGTTCCTTCTCGATCAAGAAACTTCAGGAAGCGACTGATTGCCCCCAGCCAGTACCGACCAGTTGTCCTGATTGCTGCGGGACCAAGCCCAGCTACGACGACCCGATCTGGCGGAACAACTACTCGGGCCAGGTTGCCGTAATGACGGGCAATCAGGTTGGCGCGTCCAACCAGTACCCGGTCGTGACGATCTTCAACCTGGCGCACCCAGGACCGCTGCCCAGCCCCGTGCAATCGAACATGTGGAATCCCGTGCCCGGCTTGCCAAACTCTGGCACGCCCGCGACGGCCTTCCGATTCTCCAACCGCGACTGGTTCAAGGACCGCATGGGCAGCGTCTTTGGCGTCACACTCGACGGCTCGGGCAACATCTACGTCGCGCACTCGTCGATGTACAGCGAGCTGGTGCCAGGTCCTTGCGGCGCGACCAGCCAGGACATCAACAGCAATCCCGCGACCACGATTGGCACTCTCCCCGGATCATCCTCGACATCCATCTATCGCCTTGCCAACGGCACGGGTGCGGTCACGGTCTTCAACCTCCCAGGGGGATCCTCCAACCGTCAGGACCCGGGCCTGGGCAACCTGAACTTTGATTGCCAGTACAACCAGTTCTTCGTCTCCCACTTTGGCGATGGACGAATCTATCGCCTCTCATCCTCAGGCACGATCCTCAGCGCGTACGACCACGGGGCCGATCGCTATGACAATTCCGCAGCGGCCAACGCCATCGAACAGCCTGCGGCGCAGTATTCGACCTTCTCGCGCCTGGGCGAGCGCGTCTGGGCGGTGCAGCGATTCAAGAACCGGCTGTTTTACAGTGTTTGGGGCCAGAACGGCGACAACTTCTGCGGCACCAACATTGTCGGCACCGCGCCCAACACGATCTGGTCCATCGGCATCAACGGCTCGGGTGACTTCATCGCGGGCTCTCGCCAGCTCGAACTGCAGGCACCCATCCACCCCGACGCGACGGTCGCGCCCGAGCCTTTCGTGACCAACGCCAATATCTTCATCGATAACCAGTTCTCCAGTCCCGTCTCGGACATCAGCTTCTCGAGCGATTGCAAGATGCTGCTTGCCGAACGCTCCGCGGGCGAGCCGGGCGAGACCAACGCCCATCGTTCACGCGCGTTGGAATATGTCTGGAACGGCTCGGCTTGGATTCCCACGACCAACTATCGCAACTCGCTGGGGTTCCAGGTCGGCAATATCACGCTTGGTTCGCAAACCACCGGCACCAACACCTCGGGCGGATGCGATTATGACTCCGCGCCAGCAAGTACGACCGATCCCAAGGCCGGCAGACTGTGGCTCACGGCAGACTACATGGACGTGCCCCAGTCTGCCCAGACCTACGGCTTCACGGGCCTGGATCGAAGCACCCCCTATGGCACAACAGTCCAGTCTTCTATCATCATTGACTACAACTCCTTCCAGACAGGCGGGGACAAGACCTCGAACGGTGACGTCGAAATTCCCTGCGTGCAGTCCTGCTCGACTATCAATGATGTGAAAATCCTCTGCAACCTCGCGGGCCAGCCCCCGACGCCCAACGGCACCTACAGCTACACCTTCACCTTCACCAACAACTCGGGCCAGCCCGTGCAGTTCTTGCTCTTCGGCAACGGCAGTGGCGTGACGCCCGGATCCATCGCCTTGCCCACGCCCGTGCCCAATGGCGGCACCAGCGCCCCCATCACAGTCACCCTCACCGGCGCAACGCCGGGCCAGCAGAAGTGCTTCTTCATCACCTTCGCCAATCCCAACTTCGAGCAGTGCTGCCGAATCGAGCATTGCGTCGACATCCCGTCCTGCAACTGTGCCCAGGTGCTCGAAGCTCGTGCAACCTGTGACCCCACTGGCGGAGCAGGTGCAACCCTCAACTTCACCATCCAGAATCTCTTTGGCGGTCCCATTAACGAACTACACATCTTCCCGCTGCCCATCGGCGGCCCCACGACCGTCAACCCCGCCGACTTCTTCTTCCCCAACGTTCCCCAGGGCGGCACCCTGACCCTCAACACCAACGTCTCTGGCCCCAGCGGCAACATCTGTTTCCGCGTCAGCATCCACCTCGATGGCGAGCAATGCTGTTCCTTTGTCATGTGCGTTGACATCCCGAATTGCAACATCGGCACCGCATGCAACGACATCGACTTCAACAACGACGGCAACATCTTTGATCCGCAGGACATCGACGCGTTCCTGAGCGTCTTTAGCGAAGGACCCTGCATCCCCGCCACCGCGACCTGCGATGACATCGACTTTAACAACGATGGTGGCATCTTTGATCCCTGTGACATCGATAGCTTCCTGCTGGTCTTCAGCGAGGGTCCCTGCACCCCCTGCGGCCTCTAAGCCTCTACCTGTTTAGTTAGACACTTCCATCTTCAAGACCCTTTCACCAGCCCCCGGCGACTTCGCCGGGGGCTTTTTTCTTGCACCATGTTCGGTTCTCCCCCAAGCCAGCATGCTCCACAATCTTGGCGTGCATCATGCAAGCGTGCGATGGGCCTGCCATCCTGGAACACAGCCCTTGAATGCAACCAGGCATGCGGGTTGGATCGCACCACAAAAAGCAAGCGAGGCACTCGGGCGCACTTCATGTGCTCGCCCAATGCCTCGCCTCGTCTTCGCTGAATAGTTCAATCGACTCGACCGCGATATCGCCAAGTCGCCTACTTGCAGGGCCCTTCACTGAAGACCCGCAGGAACGCTTCCACGTCCGCAGGATCAAAGATGCTGCCATCGTTGTTGAAGTCCATGTCGTTGCAGTTGTTGGTCGCGGGCAGGCACGGTCCCTCGCTGTAGACGCTCAGGAACGCATCGACGTCCGTGGGATCAAACCGCGCTCCATCGTTGTTGAAGTCGATGTCGTCGCAGGGACAGCCCATCGAGCCGCAGAAGAAACGAAGTTGCGCGACCTGCGACAGCGCGGTGCCGCCCGAGGCCGCAGCGTCGGTGACGAACCACTGCGCGAACAGAATCTCGCCCGGCTGCACTTCGTCGGTGGTGAGTGCCCAGTGCTGGGTTGCCACACCCTGGCCATTGCCGGAGCCGACGGTGGTGGTGAAGTTGAAGAACCGCTCGGGCACGATCCGACCATTGATCGGTCCGGTGCGCGAAAGGCCCAGGCGGGCCTGGCTGTTGCCGCGAGCGTTGGCCACGCCGATGCGATACTCAAGGTTGTCGATCATTGTCGGAGCCTGCACGATGATGGTGGGCAGGATGCCGCCACTGCCCGCGACTCCTCCGCCCAAGACTGTGCTGCGATCACCCGGGCGATCAACGAACAAGACGGGCCGATCAAACGGGAACTGCGAGTTCTGGACTCGCGAATCGGTCAATGCGCCCAGGAACGCCACGATCGCCTGCGAATCCAGTAGTGGTAGCGGGACAACCTGGTCCATGATCTGGTCGCGGTTGTCGGGGAACTGCTGCGGCGCTCCCCCAGCCCGCGCATAAAAGGCCAGCACATCGGCGAGGGTTGTGAACTGTCCGTTGTGCATGAAGGTCCGCTTGAGGGCCACATTGCGCAGATTGGGTACTTTGAACTTGCCACGATCGTCAACGTTGCCAGTGACACCCTGCCGCCCGATGTCCTCCGTCACTGGGCGTAGCCCGATGTTGCGGAACGAATGGTCGGTGGTCAAGTCGTTAGCAATGCTGTGGCACTGTGCGCACTGGCGCTGCTGGAAGCGCTGCAAGCCCGTCAACTGCTGGGGGTTCAAGGCCGCGTTGTTGCCCGCCCGGAAAGAGTCAAAGGGAGTCTGATCGCTGATCAGCGTCCGCTGATAGGTCGCAATCGCCATCGCAATGCGGCTGGCAGTGACCTGCCCATCGCCGAACGCCGCCTGGAACAACGCTGTATAAGTGGGGTTGGCCTGGCGAGCGCTCTGCACGTCCGCCGGCACATTGGTCGCCAGCGCCAGCGGCGCGACACGCGCGATCTTGGTCGTCAGTTCGGTCCAGTTATAACTCGCGTGCGCCATTTCGACGCTGCTCACAGGGGGTCCCACGGCTTGGCTCTCCAGCGCCCCGCCCGCAGGAATCACCACCGCGTTGGTCACCGGATCACGGAACTGGCTGGTCGCGCGTCCGTCCCAGAAGAGGTTCGGCGCGTACGCCGCGTTGATCATCGTGTTGGCCGCCCGATCCGTCAACTGCGGATTCAGTAGGAAAACCGGATCACGCTCGAAGTCGTTTTCCGCGTCCGACCGGATCACCCCGGCGGAACCCATGATGTCGTCCGGCGTGTCCAGGATGTTGTCATCGCCCGGGTGGCGTGCCAACCGGTTGTCCGCGCCGCCATTCTGGGGCACATGGCACGTGCCGCAGGAGACAACGTTCGCTGTTGACATCTGCTCGTCCCAGAACAGCATCTTCCCCAGCACACGCTTGGCATCGGTGATCTGATTCTGAGGCGGCACGGGCACGGGCGGCAACGCAGCAAATGCCAGATACGCAACCGTCAATCCAATACCCAGCGTCGCGGGCATGCCCACGGCAAGTCCGGCGACAGCAAAGGACCCCATGCGCTCGCGAGCGGCACGACCAACGGGAACGCCAGCAATTGCTTTGGACATGTGAAACTCCTGCAATCAATATACTTCATTCGTGATGGAAAGCCAACCACGATCTCGGATCAACGGGGCCTTTGGAGAGTTATTGCAGCATCCGCAAAGAAACTTCTTGTGGTGTAAACTCGCCCGCCATGAAGACCAGCGTGCGATGGATCAACAGATTGCTCGACGGTGCCAACCTCTCGGGCGAAGTCATCGAACGGACATTGATGGCCCAGGGACTTCCCAGCGAATCACGCGAGAAGGTGCAAACCTGTGCGGGCGAGGACGAGTGCATCGATGTCGAAGTCACCAGCAACAGGGGAGATTGTCTCAGCCATATGGGTCTGGCCCGTGAACTGGCAGCCGCATCCGATCTGCGCGTCACCCTTCGCGACGTCTGCCCCACCGATGCAGCACGCGGCCCTTCATTTTCTCGTCAGGATGACTATTCCTTCGGCATTCGTGCCAGCGAATATGAAGCCGGCCCCGATGTGGCAACGGTGCTCTCGCTCCAGAACACGGTGCCCGACCTGTGTCCGCTATTCCTCGCCCGTGTGATCCGAGGCATCAAAGTCAGTGAAAGCCCCGCATGGCTTCGCGCAAGCCTCGAAGCCATCGGCCAGCGGCCCATCAACAACGTCGTCGATATCACCAACTTCATCGCTGGCGAACTGGGCAACCCCTGCCATGCGTTCGATCTGTCAAAACTGAATGGCGGCGATGCTGGTGGCAAGGGTAGTGGCCAAGGTAATAGTGGGGGGGCGGGGGCGGGGGGCGAGCCTGCGCATCCGCCTTGCCCAACCCAACGAAAAACTTGTCACCCTCGATTCCAAACCTCGCGTCCTCAAGGGCGATGAGGTCGTCGTTGCCGATGCCCAGCGAGCGCAAGGGCTTGCCGGCATGATGGGCGGGGCAGCCTCGGAAGTTTCCAGCAGCACCACCGACGTGGTGCTCGAAGTCGCCACCTGGGACCCCGTTGCAGTTCGTCGAGCTGCCCGCCACCATCAGATTCGGACTATCGCCAGTCACCGCTACGAACGCTTCGTCGATGCACGAACGCTCGAACTGGCTATGGATCGCGCAGCCGCATTGATCGCATTGCTCGCAGGCGGCAAGGTGCTTCCCGGTACGCTCCGCGCCGGCAAGCCACTGGCCAACGCAACCACGATTCGGTTCCGTCCCGAACGCTGCCTCGCGCTGCTTGGCTTTGATATTTCCCGTGATCGCATGATCCGCCACCTGACCAGCGTTGGTATTGAGGTCGGCCCCCTGGGGCGAGGTGGCGACGATCTGCTCTGCTCGATTCCCAGCACCCGTCCGGACCTGACGCGGGAAGTCGACCTGATCGAAGAGATCGCCCGCATCGAAGGCCTCGATGCCGTGCCCGTGCATGACAAGATGCCCGTCCGCGTCCGCCCGCCACAGGCCAGCGAAAAGGCTCGTCGCGAACTCACCGCGCTGCTCACGGGTCTGGGCTTCTACGAAACCATCACGTTCAGTTTCACCACCCCCAAACTCGCGCAGGCCTTCACGCCTATATCGCTCGAACCAATCATCATGGACGACGCGCGCCGAGGCGACGAGCCCGCCCTCCGACCCAGCATCCTCACGGGCCTGCTCGCCTGTCGCACAGGCAACCAGCACGCAGGCGTGCAGCAGCCCCCCGCGTCCAACTCATTGTCAAAGGGCGGGGGCGGGGGTGGGGGCGTCGGTGCGGGTGGCATTCGCCTGTTCGAGATCGCCAGTGCCTTCGCACAGCAACCCGGCTCTGCCAAGCGCTCCGCGACTATCGGAGCCACCGCGCCGACAGCACAAGACACCGTCGAGCACTTCAACATCGGCCTGCTGCTGGATTGCCCAGGTAAGTCAATCGACGATCAGCGCTCGGGCGTTCGCACCATGCGGGGCACCATCGAAGCGATCGTCAAGGCCATTACGGGCGATGTCTCAAGTTTCCGCGTCCAAGCGAGTACACCCCACGCCCCCGCCTTTGCCGCCAACGGCTACGCACGCCTCTCGCTGGGCCAACCCACCCAGCCGCTGGGCTACATCGGATTGCTGGAGAAGCAAACCTTCGCTACGTTCGATCTCGCGGCACCAGTCGTGTGCGCCGAGATCAATCTGAGCCTGCTGCTTGCGCACTACCCGCCCAGGTCGCGCGTCGTGTTGCCACCCACGCTCCCCGCCATCGAGCGAGATATCTCCCTCATCGTCCGCGAGGACCTGGCCTATGCGACTATTTCCGCCGCCATCGAGGAACGCAGGCAAGGCAGCCTCGAACGCATCAGTTATGTGACCACCTATCGCGGCAAGCCTCTGGAAGCGGGCCAGAAGAGCATCACGGTGCGACTGGCTTTCCGCGAACCAGGCCGCACGCTCACCAAGGATGAAGTCGAAGCACCAATCGCCGACTTGCTCAAGAGCCTGAAAGGCGCGTTCCCCTTCGAGATTCGCGGGTAATCGCCAGAATCTGGCACACGTATCCAGCACACGTACCATCGTCCATGCTCTGGCAGCCTTCCCTCCCCGACATCTATACCAAGATGCCGTCCGACCATCTCGCTTCGGCTATCTCGCAGCGTCGCAAGCAGTTGGGGAGCGATCTGGTCATCCTTGGCCATCACTACCAGAGCGACGAAGTTATCCAGCACGCCGATTACACGGGCGACAGTCTCAAACTCAGCCAGATTGCTGCCAGGCTTAGTCAGGGCAGTGGCAAGTCACCCAAGTCCATCATGTTCTGCGGCGTCCACTTCATGGCTGAGACCGCCGACATGCTCACGCCGCCAGAGGTCGCGGTCATCCTGCCCGATCTATCCGCTGGTTGCAGCATGGCCGACATGGCCCAGTACGACGACACCGTGCAGGCATGGAACGACATCCACGCCAGCCTTGCAGAGCAAGGCTGGACCGGTCGCATCGTTCCCATCACCTACGTCAATTCGTCCGCAGCGATCAAGGCCTTCGTCGGCGCACACGGCGGGGCCTGCTGCACCAGTTCAAATGCGCTGGAGGTCTTCAAGTGGGCGATGACAGAAGGCTGCCCAGTTGCGCATGCAGGGACGCGCGGGCATAGCGATGCCGGCTTGGAACGCAATCCTGCCGTCCCGCAAGGGCAGACGACCACCAAGGTCTTCTTCCTCCCCGATCAGCATCTGGGTCGCAATACCGCCGCCAAGTTTGGGATTGATGTCGCCGCGAGATCGTGCGTCTATGACCCGCGCCAGACCAGACGCGGCAACGCGCTGGGCGGCGCGACGCCCCGCCAACTGCTCGACAGCGATGTGATCCTTTGGGCAGGTCACTGCTCAGTACACAAACTCTTTCGTCCCGAACACTGCGACCAGATCCGCGAACTGAATCAGACCGATGCTGCCAAGGGCATGAATCCAATGCAGATTCTGGTTCACCCAGAGTGCAGCAAGGAAGTCGTGGACAAGGCCGATCTCAACGGCAGCACCGAGTTCATCATCAAGACCATCCAGAACGCGCCCGTCGCCAGTCGCTGGGCCGTGGGCACCGAGATACACCTGGTGAACCGCATCGCAAAGGAAGCCTCGATGCGAGGCGTGTACGTCCGCATCCTCTCTGATTGCCAGTGCCTCTGCACCACGATGTACCGCATCGACCAGCCCCACATGCTCTGGGTCTTGGACAACCTTGCCGGAAAGTTCGAGGAAAGATCCGGCAATGGCAAACCGCCCAAGGCCCGGATCGTCAACCAGATCATCGTGCCAAAGGAAGTCCGCGAGCCAGCCTTGCTCGCGATCGACCGCATGCTCAATCTCAGCGCGTCGCCCACGCCCACGGCTGCGACTCGCCTCGAACAACTAGCCACGGCGGATTGACCGCGTGAATGTTCGCAACAGTCTTTACAAGCCACTCAAACTCGCAAGCCAATGCGCGATACTTGCCCACGCACCGTGCTAACCGACGCACGCACAACCAAAGATATAATACCGATCAGATGAAATAGGATCCTCTGTTTTCAAGCGGCATACCACCTTCCTCGCGTCCAACAATCCCCCATGTCTTCCCGCGAGCCCATCCCCAAGCCCGCCAAGTTCATCTGGCCGCCCCAGTCGATTCCCAGCCACGCCCAGCCTGTGGCGCAACCAGCCCCAAAGCCAGCACCAACACCAGCGGCAAGGTTCGCATCTCGCGCTCCCACGTTCGGCGTAATCGATCCGCAAACATGGTGGCAGACCATCGAGGAAACCTGGCTGGGCGTGGTATCGCCAACATGGCAGCGTCAATGTCGCGAGGCGGATTGGCATCCCGAGCCGGTTGGCCTGTGGTGCCAGCGATGCGGTCGCAGTGTTGGCGAGTTTGAAACCGACGCATCCGGCTGTGCGGGATGCCGGGATCAGAAAGTCCCTTGGACCAGCGTGGTGCGGCTTGGCACCTACGAGGGTGTGCTCCGCGAGGCAATTCTTGAGGTGAAGCATGCTGGCTGGCGTCGCTTGGCCAGGGACGTGGGTAAAGACTTGGGGCATCAAGTCTCGCTGGCGATGAAAGATCAGGGCCTCATCAGCCTGGCGACCAGCGCGGCGGTCGACCAGATTGTCCTGGTGCCAGTCCCAATGGCACTACGAAGGCGTGCAACCCGTCCGCTAGATCACACCATGGCACTTGCCCGTGGCGTGCGAGATGGCCTAGGCGAGGTCTGGGATCGAGCGCCTGTGATTGTGCAGCCACTGCTCCGTCGCTTTGGCCCAACCCAGCAGAGCAAAAGTTTTGATGTCCGCCGCCGCAACGTCACCGGCACCATGCGCTGCAAGTGGTGGTTCGATGCCGACCAGTTGCATGGCAAGATTGTGGTACTAGTGGACGACGTGCTGACATCAGGAGCCACGCTGACCGAGGCGTGCCGAGCACTTAAGTCCAGCCACATGCCCGGTCAGAAGGGGCGAAGAGCATCAGGGGAAGAGAACGATTCAAGGTTCTCGGTCGTTTGTGCCGTGGCGGCGGTTGCTGGCGAACGTGGATAGGAAAAAAACCGGCGTGTGAATACGCTCGCGACCTTCTGCCATCATCGCAGCAGCCTATCTGGCCTGTATCACAAATTTGCACTGGAATCTGAGATGTGGAAAGATGGGGAAATCAGAGCGCAAAGTGCTTGAAAAAAGAGACTTGCGATAAGACCTTCAAAATCTCTTCGTGCCTAGCGCTTGACGCGGGATGGGGTCTTCGCTTATGCTCCTCTCCCCGCTGGTCAGACGGGGCTTGCCGACCGCAAGGTTGGACGAAGCCCCACCGACTTGTTTAGAACAAGTTGGCATGACAATCGTCTTGATCGCCATGCTGATCATCGGGCTGATCTTTGAAAAGAAAATAGTTGGGAAGCCGCACGAGAGTGTGCCCCTATAGATAGCGGATTGCATCCGCGAGGTCGTCGACCCGGCCGTCTAGAGGGGAATCCCAAATGTACCGCTCGCCCCGTACAAGGTGAGCAACGGTACAGGTCGATGCATAGTCTTCACAGGTATGCATGGAAATCACGAAGTGCAAGCAGATGAACATTGTCAAAACCAATGATCATCGCAAGTGAGAACCAAGAATTTTTTCTCTCGTCGAGCCGACGAGGGACAGCGAATGACCCGAAAGGGAAGAACGCTGAGACCGACGCAATTGCCGGCCCGGATCATCTTTGTTGATGAATCGGGATGAGCAATTGCGGCAACATGGTCGCTTCTTTTGACATACTTTCCGCCAGGTATCCGCAAGGGGCCTGTCGGGAAAAAAAGGAAAATCAATTGAAGAGTTTGATCATGGCTCAGATTGAACGCTGGCGGCATGGCTAAAACATGCAAGTCGCACGGGCCCGCAAGGGTAAGTGGCGAAAGGGTTAGTAATACGATCGAACGTACCCCGAGGTGGTGGATAGCTGCGGGAAACTGCAGGTAATACATCATGATCTCTAAGGAGCAAAGCTTTGGCGCCTTGGGAGCGGCGATCGTCCTATCAGGTAGTTGGTGGGGTAAAGGCCTACCAAGCCGAAGACGGGTAGCAGGTGTGAGAGCACGATCTGCAACATCGGAACTGAGACACTGTCCGGACTCCTACGGGAGGCTGCAGTAACGAATCTTCCGCAATGGGCGCAAGCCTGACGGAGCAATGCCGCGTGTAGGATGAAGCGTCTCTGACGTGTAAACTACTGTCAGGGGTCAGAACCAACGATTGACCCCAAAGGAAGTGGCGACTAACTCTGTGCCAGCAGTCGCGGTAATACAGAGGCCACAAGCGTTAGTCGGAATCACTGGGCTTAAAGGGTGCGTAGGTGGACTCGCAAGCGTCCTGTGAAATACCTCAGCTCAACTGAGGAACAGCAGGGCGAACTGCAAGTCTTGAGGCAGGTAGGGGCTGGAAGAACGGTCGGTGGAGCGGTGAAATGCGTAGAGATCGACCGGAATGCCGATGGGGAAGCCGTCCAGCTGGGCCTGTCCTGACACTGAGGCACGAAAGCGTGGGGAGCAAACAGGATTAGATACCCTGGTAGTCCACGCCGTAAACGATGTATGCTAGACTGGTGCGGTTTTGACGCCGTATCAGTCGTAGGAAAACCGATAAGCATACCGCCTGGGGAGTACGGTCGCAAGGCTAAAACTCAAATGAATTGACGGGGGCTCACACAAGCGGTGGTGCATGTTGCTTAATTCGAGGCAACGCGAAGAACCTTACCTGGGTTTGACATGCTAGTATCAACTCTATGAAAGTAGAGCCACAGTCGCAAGACCGGAACTAGCACAGGTGCTGCATGGCTGTCGTCAGCTCGTGCTGTGAAGTGTCAGGTTAAGTCCTTTAACGAGCGCAACCCCTGTCGCTAGTTGCTCGGCGCAAGCCAGTACTCTAGCGAGACTGCCGGTGTCAAACCGGAGGAAGGTGGGGATGACGTCAAGTCCTCATGGCCCTTACATCCAGGGTTGCAAACGTGCAACAATGGCGTATACAGAGCGACGCAAGACCGCGAGGTGGAGCAAATCGCAAAAAGTACGCCCCAGTTCGGATTGCAGGCTGCAATTCGCCTGCATGAAGCCGGAATCGCTAGTAATCGGAGATCAGCTACGCTCCGGTGAATGTGTTCCTGAGCCTTGTACACACCGCCCGTCACGTCATGGGAGCCTAGAGTGCCCAAAGTCGCCACGATTCAGTGGTGCCTACGGCAAGATAGGTGACTGGGACGAAGTCGTAACAAGGTAGCCGTAGGAGAACCTGCGGCTGGATCACCTCCTTTCTAAGGGATCTCCTTAGACCGGGACGCATGTCTCACAACAGAGACTTGCCGCGGAGAACTCCGCACCCGGATGAGTCAACACAATCTCGTCTTTTGTCTATCGTCCAGCATATGAAGCTCACGCTTCTGGCAAACACGATGGACAAGACATACCCGCACGGTAACGTGCGGTCCAAGCGGCCCCCAACTATTTTTTTCTTGTCTTCGTGTGCAAACACCGACACCGCCGATCGCCATCCTATCAGGGTTGCTATCGGCGATTGTCGTTTTTGAATTGCCATTTTGCCGCGTTGCTTGCCTTTTCTGGTTGTTTCCTGCTTGGAATCACACACGGTCAAACACACGCGGATCACACAGACTCAATTCCTCACCGCAGCATCCTGTCAAGTGTCTACTCGCCACCTCAAGGCAAGCATGCCGCAGGCCCGAAGCCCATACCACTTGCCCGCCGAAGCCTCTATCGCCCCAACTTGAAAAATGTCCGCAGGCTCTCCAGCACATCATCACGCCCGCCCACCTTGCTCGTGATCAGCCGCGGCCCGCTCTCGTCCGGCTCTCCGCCCGGAAAACTCTCGTTGAGCACCCCAAGAAAACTGCCGCTGCCATACGCGCTGGCGACCTGGCAGTATCCGAACATATTGCAACGCGGCAGCAATTGCTCGCGCAGCATCTTGACGCACAACTTATTGTCCGCGTCGCTGCTGTTGTCCCCATCGCTGAAGTGAAACAGATAGACATTCCACTCGCTGGGGTCGTAGTGCTGATCGAGTAGTTCTTTGCAAGTAACAAGCGCCGACGAAATCCGCGTCCCGCCGTCCTCGCGGATGCTGAAGAACGTCTTCTTATCAACCTCCGCCGCCTTCACATCATGCACGATGTACCGGCTCTCGATCCCCTCATAGTTGCGACGCAGCCAGGTGTCGATCCAGAACGCTTCGAGCCGCACCAGTTCCTTCTGCTCCTCGCCCATGCTCCCCGACACGTCCATCATGTAGACGATCGCCGCGTTGGATTGGGGCTTCTTGACCTCGTTCCAACTGCGAAAACGCAGGTCGCTCTTGATGGGCACGATGATCGGATTCGCGGGGTCATAGATGCCCATCGCCAGTTGACGCTTGAGCGCCTCGCGATAGGTCCGCTTGAAACTGCGCAGGCTCGCCGGCCCAACCGGCCGGATGCCCGTGAACTTATCACGTAGCGTTGTGATCTTGTTGGCGCCCCTGGGCTCGATTCGCGGCAGGCGCAATTCCTCCGCGAGAATATCCGCCAGTTCTTCCAGCGAGACATCCACCTCAAGGATGTGCTTGCCCTCTTCTTCGCCACCCTGGCCCTGTCCCTTCCCATTGCCCTGTCCAACGCCCTGTCCCTCGGATCCCTCGCCCATCCCAACGCCCGAGTTGTCGCCATACTGAAAACGTGGTAGGTCGACATCGTGGATAGGGATGCTGACAGCCCGCTTGCCCTCGCGTCCCAGCATGTCGCCACGAGAGATGAACCGCCGTAGGTCCTTGCGGATCTTGCCGCGGACGATCTGGCGAAAGCGCTGGTGGTCTTGTTCGATCCTGTTGACCATGGTTCATCGCCCGGCCCGCTTTGTGCCGTTCCCAACACCCCGCGTGTCGTTGAGATCGGCGCGAACCGGTCACCATTCGATACGCAAACTGGGCACTGTTAGATCGACCGGAACATGCAGTCCGAAAATAGAATGGCAATAATCACGCACAAAATGTCCGACGCCATGCCGTGACAGCCAAGAAATCGGCATGCCCAGCAACGCCCGGAAACGTACGAATTGGCCAAAAACTGACCAAGAGTCTTACCACAAAGTCTGACCACAGTTCTTACTTGGGAGCGGCCTCGCCAGTTGGCTTGTTGTCGGTGGCGGGCTTGCTCACAGTCCGCCCCAGCATGCCACCCGCGCTATATATGCGCAGATTGCTCTCGATTCGCTCCTTCTGAGCCTGGGCGACCCGCAGGAGGGTGGGGTCTTCGGTCTTGAGCATTTTCTCCAAGGTGGGGTCGGCCAGCGCGCTCACGCGTGCAAAGACGTTCCACCGCTGCACCATCGGGTCCGGGTCCTCATACGCAACGCGATCAAAGACCGACATCCCCTCAAACTCCAGGCGATTGGGCAGTTCAACCAACGCCAGCATGCGCAGCGTGGGTGGCAGGGTGGGCAGTTTGCGTGCCCACGCCTCAGTCACCGCAAGCAGATCCTGCGAGCCCTGGGCATCCACAGCAAGCCGGGTGATCATCGAGCGCGTCGCGATGAGCAGCGTCGGAATCCGCGCCTCGGATGCTTCCAGCACTCGCCGAGCCAGCGACGCGGGTTCAAGTTTGGCCTCTTCAAGATTGGTCAGTTGCATGACCGACGAACTGCGGTCCAGGCTGCCAGCAGGGGCGTAGCGAATCCCCTCCTCATCGATCTGGAAGCCCTGCAACGCACGATATCGCAGACGCGTCGTCTGGTCGCTGACGGTGTCGAGCACCCAGCCCAGGGGCGTCTCGCTGGGCCAGAAGACCACGCTGATCTGTTCGCCCGGGTTCAGGCGCAGCCGCTGGTTCAACTCCACCACCTCGCCCTCGACTAGGCCATCGGGAAACCCACGAGGAGTATCCACGCGAGGCCCCAGCAGCACGCGCGAGTTGATGGTCCGATCTTCGCCCAGCGACATCGGCACCGATGTCATGTTGCGAATCGACAGCGTCAGCCCGGGCGCGTCCAGCACGTCTCCGGTCGCCGGCTGCGACAGCGACAGACGCTGGAAAGTATCGGGATTGGTAATCATCTGATCGACCCAGTTGGGAATCGTCTTGGTGTACTGCGCCAGCGCCGATGCCATCGAGCTCAGCGGGCGAAGTTCCAACTGATCGGCCTTCCATGAGGCCCACGCACCACAAGGCGTGAAGGGCTGGCCCGCCGCGAATGCTCGCAGGCGAGAAGCAGCCTTCGCCCGATTGGTCAGTGACTCTTCGGCCAAAGCGCGAACAAGAAAAGCCCACTCGTCGCCCTCGCCCTGCTCGATGACCGGGTCAACCAATGTGGCAACGTTCACGGCCTCGTTTGATCGCAGAGCAACCCACGCGCTCAGGATGGTGCGTCGAACATCATCCCCAGCCAACTTCTCCTGAATCTCTGTCGCAACCGTCTTGGCGAAGTCGATCTCCACCCCCGTCAGCATGCGCCACATCGTCAGGCGATACACGCTGGATATGACCTCTTCCTTGGCCTGCGCCTCGGTCATTTCCGCTGGCCTGCGCGTCGGATCCTGCAGCACCTCGAGTTGCAACTGTGTGGTCTTGCCCAGGTCAGAGATGCTCGCCGACGCGGCGTTCAAATCGCCGCAGGCATGGGCCGCAGCGATCCGCGCTTCTTCGAGGGGAATGTTCAGTCGCACATCCTCGGGCGGTAGCACGCTGACTTCCTTGTTGTCCGTCTTGGCGTTGTCAAACGCCGCACGCTGCTGCTCGCGGGCGCTCGCAAGATCCTGCTGCACGCTTGTCAGGGCTGTAGCCGCTTGCCCTCGTGCGATGCCCAGCGAGACGGTCTCGACCCGTGATTGTGTGTCCGATTCGTTGCGAGCCTCCAGAATGCGCTGCCCGACCCTATGGAAACGTTCCGCCGCTTCCCATGCCCCATGGACCGCCAACAGGTCCCGAATCTGCAAGTGGACGCCCGCATCCAGCGGATCAGCCATCAGTAGGTTGGCCAGCAGTTCCAACCGCCCCTTGTCGTCCTCGACTCGCTGCGAGAAGTATGCGTACGCGAGGAATGCCGCGTCCTTGTTGGTGGAATCAAGGCGTGTCGCTTCCTTCAGCATCCGCACAAAGTTCACTTCATCGCCAATATCCCGCGCCAGCAGAGCCGCGTCAAGAGCAATGCGCGAACGAACGCTCACGTCCAGCCCGCCCGAACTGGCCAGCAACTTTTCATACGCGTCCATCCGATCCCGCGCCACCTGCAACTCGCCCAGCCGGCTCGTGATCATCCGCAGTTGCGCAACCGTGTCGTTCGGATCAGTCCTGATGAGCATGCGCGTGCCCTCCAGCACCATCGCATCATCCTCTGCCCCGTGCGCCGCCTGCACCCACCGCCGAGCCACCCGCGCATCCTTGGGATCAAGCGTTGCGGCATCCTTGAGCATCAGTGCCGCAAGCGCATAGTCCTCCTTGCGAGGCTCACCCAACGAGCGCAGATCCGACAGCACCGTGCGCGTCAGAATCCGCGTCAATCGCGTCTGCTGTTGGGGTGACAGCGCCGCTTCCCGAGCCGGCGCAAAGGTGAATGTCGGTGCAGTCGGTGGCGCATCTGCTGCGGGAGCCTGGCCAGCCGGAGCGGCTGGAGCCTCTTCCGGTGGTTGCTGATTGTTGTTCGGGCTGGCGTCCTGCGACCAAGCGCTCACGCACAGTCCCGTCGCCATAACGATGGCGATCATGGGGGGCAAGGCACGGGCCAACACGCAAGCATGCAAGTTCATCTGAAATTGGCAGTTTTTCATAATCAGGCACAGTCTAGCGAAGGCAGGCCCGCCATGCAGACGCTCGCCACCCGCTTCCAGTTCGCGCGATCAATCGCTTCCACCCGCCCATCTACGCTCGCCCATGCAACTTCAAGGCCTCTTGGGGGTCCTCGTGCTGATTTCGCTCGCCGTGCTCTTCTCAGAGAATCGCCGGGCCATCCCATGGCGGCTCGTCTTCGTGGGCTGCTTGCTCCAGTTCTTCATCGCCGTCATGTGCCTGCGTGTGCCAGGCGTGGTCGACGTTTTCGATGCCCTCGCCCGAGGCTTGACAAGAATTATCGGCTTTGCCGACGAAGGCACCTCGTTCCTCTTTGGCAATGCCGCCGATGCCAGCAAGCCCTGGGGCTTCATCTTTGCTGTCAAAGTCCTGCCCATCATCATCTTCTTCGCCGCGTTGATGAGCGTTCTCTACTACCTGCGTGTCATGCAGGTCGTGGTTGCATGCGTCGCCTGGGCGCTGCGAAGAACCCTGGGCGTGACCGGTGTCGAGGCCCTCTCCGCCGCCGCCAATATCTTCGTAGGCCAGACCGAGGCGCCGCTGACCGTCAAGCCCTATCTCGCAACCATGACCCGTTCGCAGTTGATGGCCATCATGGTGCCTGGCTTTGCCACGATCGCTGGCAGCGTGCTGGCGGCATATGTCGGCATGCTGGGCGGCGACAGCGTCGAGTCGCGCGTGCTCTTCGCCAAGCACCTCTTGACCGCAAGCGTGATGAGCGCACCCGCCGCCCTGGTCATGGCCAAAATCCTGCTGCCCGAGACTGAAAAACCACGCGATGAGGACTTTCGCACGCTCATTTCCCACAAGAGCGGCTACGCCAACGTGATCGATGCCGCCGCCTCTGGTGCGACCGATGGCCTCAAACTCGCGCTCAACGTCGCGGCCATGCTGGCAGCGTTTGTTGCCCTGATCGCGCTGCTCAACTGGCCCCTCGCTGCGATCAATCCCAGCCTGAGTTTCCAGAACATCCTTGGAACGCTGTTGCAGCCCGTCGCATGGTGCATGGGTGTGCCCTGGAGCGATGCCAAACTCTTCGGTTCGCTGATGGGCACGCAAGTCATCGCGACAGAGTTCAAGGCATATCTGGACTTGGCCTCGCACATCAAGGACGGTTCCATGTCTGCCCGCAGCGCACAGATCGCCACCTACGCCCTCTGCGGCTTTGCCAACCTCGCATCGATTGCCATTCAGATCGGCGGCCTGTCAGCCCTCGCCCCCGAGCGTCGCACCGACTTTGTCCGCCTTGCCCCGCGTGCGATGGTCGCCGGAGCCTTCGCCTGCTGGATGACCGCTTCGTGGGCCAGCGTGCTCATTCGCTGATTGATACGCGCTAGGTGCTGTCAACGGTGAAGCATGTCTACCCGCGCAGCGGCTGACTACTTGAAGGAGCCGACCAGCATTTCGACCAGTTGCTCGAGCAGTGTTCGCCCTCGCGCGACCGCTGGGATGCTCAGGTCCGCGCGCGTCAGATTGATCGCGCGTCTGGCCCGCTCGATCGCGTCCCCAGTTTTCTTGGCTCGCTCATCATCCGAGAAATCAGCAACGTCGCACAGGTTGTCGTACGCGTCCGCGAGTTTTACGAGCCGCGCCTGCCATGTCGCCCTTGCAAGGCGTGCGTCGTATTCACGCTCGCGCTCAACCTCCGGCAGCGCCATGTTCTTTGTCAGCGCGCTGACACAGTTCGCCACATCCACCCCAAAGCGTTGGCTGATGTCCTCGTAGTCCGTGGTCGTGTCCTCGATCGTGTCGTGCAGGATCGCGCTCTGGATCGCCACCGGATCATCGCATCCAAAGACAATCGCGACCGTCATAGCCACACGAATCACGTGCGCAACATAAGGCGTCTTGCCATCCCGGCGCACCTGATTCCGATGCGCTCGCGAGGCATATGACACGGCCTCCTGGAAGTATGCCCCACCAGCACCCAGGTGCCTTGAACCAGGAATGCCAACATCAGGACGAGGAGTATTGGATGCAGCGTGAGACATATCCCGCACCCTAGGCATCACTTCGCGTCCGGGCATGATGCCGTCCAAGCAGTCCCACATTTGGAATCTCTGAACAATCGCGCAACCGCCGCGTGTGAATGATCGTACCGGATGCTGGCCCTGGGTGTGAAGTCTTGTGGGCCGCATGGAGACGCGATCATGGGCGTGCGACAGAACGAGTCGAT
>Ga0163144_10001666_pt1 | contig 52181 bp, 44 predicted proteins | sample OliLak19BULKMAT1_FD_123175 | JGI IMG/M metagenome (GOLD analysis project Ga0163144, IMG submission 123175) | Freshwater microbial mat bacterial communities from Lake Vanda, McMurdo Dry Valleys, Antarctica - Oligotrophic Lake LV.19.BULKMAT1 | ecosystem: Environmental > Aquatic > Freshwater >... | reverse complement strand
CCGGCGCGGTCTTCGGGAGCCGCGGCAGCGTGCGGACGCCGCGTTGCGCGAAGACCACGTTGCGATGACCTTCCGGATACGCGACGCTGCGCTCGTAGGTGAAGGGCGGATCGAAACGGCCCGGGAGACGGAAGGCGTCGGTGGTCTTCTGGGTGAGCCACCATGTGTATTCGCGACCGCCGCCATTGTCGTGGTCGCCGTTGCCCAGCCAATCCATCGCCGCCACATCGATGGCGTAGCGCCACATGTCCTCGAGCGGGCCGTCGTTGCCGCCGTCGCCGCTGATTTCGGTGTGCCGGTGAAACTCGCCGCGCACGAGCTGCCGCGGCTTGCCTTCGTAGGTGATGTGCTGCGCGCGGGCCCGGGCGATGGCGGCCCGTTCGGCGACCGTGGCCGGCGACGGCGCGGGACTGGCCGAGGGCCGGGTGCGCGCCGCGACAAGTTTCAATGCGACCTTGCCGGCCGGCATTTCCAGCCGGCTCACGTAGATGTCATTGTCGAACGGGTCGCCGGCCGGGGCCTGGTTGATGCCGCCGGCGCCGCGGGCGACGTGGCGATCCTGCCGGTGGTCCGTCGAGTGCGCGACGAGGAAACCGCCCGCGGGATGGGCCGCGACGGCGGGGGAGTTGTAGAGGAGATTATCCGAGTGCGGCAGAATTGTCGGCCCCGTCCAGCGGTCGCCGTCGTAGCTGGCAGCGTAGTTCACCCACACGCCGCCGACGGGGGTTTGGAAGGTGCCCTCGCGGCCGCGGGCGAACAGCCAGATCCGGCCGTCCCGATCGCAGGCGAGTCGCGCGATGTTGTTGTAGGTGACGGCGCCGACCGTCTCGGCTTCCTCGCCGGACTTGCGGGTGCTGGCGGTATCCGCTTCGGGACGACGCACGGGCAGGTTGCGCGGACCGCGCCGCACGCGGCTGCCGGGCAGGGCGCCGGCCACGGGTGCGGCGGGTTCGAACCACTCGTTGCCTGCGAGCACACGCAGGCCGATTTCGCGATTCCGATAAAGGCCGATGCCGCTGCGATCAAGCGCGCCCCAGTTCTTGCCCCACGTCGGGCCGCTGCTCTCCCAGGCGATCCAGAGCCGCGATTGTTTGTCGTAGGCGAGGGCAGCGCGCGCCTCGTAGTCGGCGGAGTTGGCCACCGCGCGCGCGGCGGAGGGCGTGCCATTGGCCGCAAACTCGCGCACCCACACATCGTAGTCGCCCTTGTCGTAAGTGTCCCAGCCGATGGCCACGCGGCCGTCGGCGGCCGCGGCGATCGCGGGTGACCAGCAGTTGCCGGCCTGCGTGCTGACGACGCGCTCCGGCGACCACGCGCCATCGGCGAGCTGGTGGCGCTCGACGACGCGGAAGGTGTTGTCGCGCGCGCCCTGCCAGGCGAGCCAGATGCGGCCGGCGGCATCGGTCGTTGCCACCGGTGCGAGGTCGGTGCCGGCTGCATCGGTCAACTTGATCGGGGCGGAGACTTTGCCGTCGGCATAGCTCGCCGCGAAAATCTCAAAGTTCGCGAGCGGCTTCGCCGGGAAGCTGGTGTTCTCGGACCAAAAGATCCACGGGCGGCCCCGGCCGTCGATCGCGACTGCGCACTTGTAGAAATCACCACCACCGGCGGTGACCGCGATCGGCTCGGACCACGCGCCGCCCGGACGCTGCGTGCGCAGCCAGAGGCGATCGCCCCCGACCGGTTTCGCGAGAAACGAAAAATCCTTCGGCGCGCTGCTCCAGGTGCGGGAGCGTTCATCGCGATCGATCCCCGGCGTGAAACTCACCCACGCGACCGCCGCCGTGCCGTCGGACGCGACCGCGAGCGCGGGGAAATCGTCATCGTCGCGCTTCGAGGTCAACGGCCGCGACGCGGCGACGCGTTCGATGTCCACTGCGCCCTTCAGCTCCTCGGCGACCTTGCCGTAGGGGATGTCGGCAAGCCGAAACTGAAAATTGCCCTGCTTGGTTTCGACTTTCACGAGGGACGCCTCGGTCACGCCGGTGAGAACGAGGAACACGCCGTTGTCGGCCATCAGGGCGGTGCCGGCGGTTTTTTTCTTGGCGTTTTTCTTGGGATTGTTGCCGCGGCGGACGGTGAGGATGCGCGTCGAGGCCTTCCAGCCGGTGGTGCCGTGCATCTGATCCGATTCCTGAAACCGCCAGCCGTCGATGCGCTCGACGGAGCCGGGCGAGACGGAAACGGTGCCGTCCCACTCGGTGTTGCCGGTGTCGTTGAGGCCAAAGCGAATTCGGAAACCGGCGTCGGCGGCGAACGCGGACGACGTGATCGAGACAGCAAGAAGCAACGCGAAACGAGAAAGGCAGCGCATGAGGGAAGGGGGTTGCGCCGACCTTGTTCGGAAATGGCGCTCTCGCAGCAAAAAAGATCCAACAATTCGCTCAGGTTCGTGGGGGCTCGATGAGTGCCGCGCTCCTCTGGCGCGCAGGCGGTGTGGGGGCGACGGAGCGGGAAGCCGCTCCGCTACCAGCGGCATGGCACGCCGGGAACAAGCCGCTCCACTCCGCGGCAGCCAAAAATAAAACAGCCCCGCAGTTCAGCGGGGCTGTAAAATCAAACGAGGCGCGGCCTCGCGCTTGCGCTTAATTCTTCAGGCTGGCGCGCAGATCGTCGAGCTGGCCGGAGCTGCCGAGGAGCACGTTGCGGCTGGCGATGAACTTCGCGTATTCCTCGATGAAAATCTTGCCCGGCGGGCGGAAATCGAAATCGCCCGGCTTGTCGCGGAAGAACTCGCGGTGCACGCGCGTCCAGACGAGGCGGCCATCGGTGTCGATGTTGACCTTGGTCACGCCGAGTTTGGCGGCGGGCAGGTATTCGTTCGGATCCACGCCCATCGAGTCCTTGATCGTGCCACCGGCGGCGTTGATGCGATCGACTTCGTCCTTCGGCACGGATGACGAGCCGTGCATGACCAGCGGGAAGCCGGGCAGGCGCGCCTTGATCTTTTCCATGACATCGAAGTGGAGGGACTGACGGCCCTTGAACTTGAACGCACCGTGGCTGGTGCCGATCGCGCAGGCCAGCGAGTCGCAGCCGGTCTTCGCAACGAAGTCCTTGGCCTCATCCGGGTCGGTCAGGCACGCGTTGCCGTCCTCGACCTTGATGTCCTCCTCGACGCCACCGAGCATGCCGAGCTCGGCCTCGACGGAAATGCCCTTTTTGTGGGCGGCGTCGACGACACGCGTGGTGATGGCGACATTCTGATCGAAAGGATCGTGGGACGCGTCGATCATCACTGAGCTGTAGAAGCCCGAGTTAATGCAATCGTAGCAGGTTTCCTCGTCACCGTGATCCAGATGGACGGCGAAGATGGCGTCCGGAAAGATTTCCGCGGCCGCCCGGATGATCGCCTCGAGCATCTTCTTGTCGGTGTATTTCCGCGCGCCCTTGGAAATCTGGATGATGAAGGGCGCCTTGGAGGTGATGCAGCCCTTGAAGAGGCCCATCGCCTGCTCGGCGTTGTTGATGTTGTAGGCGCCCACGGCGTATTTGCCGTAAGCGTGTTTGAAGAGCTGCGCGGTGGTGACGATCATGGGTCGAAAAGTGGTGATGAAAGGGAAACAGATTCCCGCCGCCGCATTCCGCCCGCAAGGGTTTTCTCTATGCACCACCTGCCCAAGAGTGTGCACGGTTTGCGCCTCCTCAACCGCCGCCGGGGCGACGGCCGGGAGTCGCGCCGCCGGGCGCGGGACCGCTCTTCGGATTCTGCGGCTGGTTCGCCTGGAGCGTGTCGTTCACGAGTTGACGCAATTGCTGCTGGGTCTGCTGTTGCTGTTGGATCTGTTGCAACGCGGCGAGCTGAGTGGGCGTGAGAATGCCCTGCGCCTGAGCCACGGCGGCCGGCGTGACCGTGGCCGCGCCACTCCCGCGGCCCATATCGGCACCGGGTCCGCCGCCGAGCACGCCGGCGATCATGCCGCCGAGATCGCCGCCGCGTCCATCGAACGACGGACCACCGGGCATCGGCCCACCGCCCGGACCAGGTCCCGGACCACGACCGCCACCCGGCGGCATGCCGCCCTGCGGCTGGCCGGCCGCTGGATTGGGCGTCCGCGGCGGCGCGTTCGCGGCCAGGATACTCACGAGCTGTTCCGTCTGCGCAGGATTGAGCGGTGCGTCCGTGTAGCTGAGCCGCTGCTGGAGATCGTTCACGAGATTCCGTTGCGGCAGCGTCTTCTCGAAGGTCGAGAGCTGGGCAAACCCGGCGTCGCCGATCGTCGCTTTGATACTATTATTGATCACGTTTTGTGCGTCCGCGTTCATCTTCCGGAGAGCCGTGGGATTCTCGCGAGGATCGACTCCTTGTTCGCGGGCCGCGGCGAGGACGTCCTGCGTGGTGGTCGTGCGCTCGGCGAGCAGCGACTTCAATTTTTCGATCTGATCCGGCTGAAGGTTGAGGCTCTTGAACAACGCGGCGTAGCGCTGCTCGATCGCGGCCTTTTGCTGGAGGGAGAGCATCGCCTGCACCTCGGGCTTGTTCATCAGATCGCGAATCGCGGTCGCCTGCTGCATGACATTGTCGCCCCGGCCGCGCGGATCGCCGCGGCCGCCGCGTTCGGGCCCGCGACGCTCCTCGCCGCCCTCCGGGCCGGCGGCGAGGCGTTCCGGGTTCCCGGCCGGCTCACGGCTGGCAGCCAGTTTGTCCTGCAACTCGCGGTTGAGTTTTTCGAGACCCCACACCCGCTTCTGCATCTCGGCCCGCTCGTCGCGCTTCATCGCCGTCGCGCGCAGTTCGACGAGATCGCCATATTGCCGCCACGCGAGCACCGCACCTCCGATGGTGGTCGCGGCGAGCAGGACGATGACGAGATTTTTCGGGGTGTTCACGGTGGGGCTAGACGCGATGATGCGGGCAAAGTTACCGGAGGGGCGGGGCGCGCCGACAACCCATGAGGTAGACCGAGCCGCTTCCGGCTCCGACGGAACGGGAAGCCGTTCCGCTACCAGCGGACGCGGTAGTGGTCGTTTACCGCGGCGGGAACTCGAACTCGGCCTTGCTGCCCGTCTTCGAGAGCACGAGGTAGGCGCCGAACGGCTGGCCGCGTTTCGACATGAACCCTTGGATCAAATTGGTCCGGCCCTCGTCGAGCAGGCGGAGCACTTCTTCCGTGGGTAAATCGAGTCCGCAGAGCTGCCGCTTCAACGTCATCACGATCCGGTTGTCCTGATCCGGCTTCCGGACGTAGAACGCCTCGGGCGTCTCCACGATCTCCGCGCCCTTGTGCATCTTGCTCTGGCCGATGATAGCCGCCTTGGAGAGGTCGGGCGGCGCCTTGGCTTTGCGCGCGATCGGTTTGCCGTCTTTGTCGAGCTTGGGCGCACGCGGCGGAAACTCCCACGAGAACTTCGGGCCTTCGCGTTTGAGGATCGCGTCGAAGGGCCGGCCTTTCTTCGAGATGAAGCCCTTGATCAGCTCCGTCTTTCCGTCGCCGACGAGTTGCTGCGCCATCTCGCGCGTGATCGGTTTCTGACACATGAGGCGGCCGATGCGGAAGGTCTGCTTCCAGCCTTCGCCCTCACGCTCGCGCAGGATGTGGCTTGAGCCGACCTCGCACAACTGGGCGCCAGTGTTCGGATCGGTCCAGTAAGGATCGACCGTGCCGAGATCGACCTTGTCGCCGAAATCATACTGCGCCTGCCATTTTCCCTTTTCGGGGTCCTTGACCAGCTTCAGCAGGGCGGAGAAACGCGCGCGCGTCTTGGCCGAGATGAAGCCGTCGAGCGGCCCGATCTGGCCCTTCTCGACGAGTTCCTGCACTTCGGCCTCCTCCATGCGGCGGCCGCCAATGACCTTGTAGATCATGAACTCGCCGTCGTGGGATTTGTAGCCGCGCAGGGTCTCGCGCAGCGGCTTGCCGTCGGTCGGAGAGATAATCGTCGTCTCGCGGGCGATCGAGTCGTCCTCCTCGAAGCCTTTCACGCGCTCGATGATGCCCTTGGTTGTCGCGGCGATCTCCGCCATGAATTTCTCGCGGGAGAATTTGTTGTGCTCCATCTGGCGGAGCTTGAATTCCCACTCGCCGGTGAGGTCGGGCTTGGTGAGCTCCTCGGCTTTCACGGCGCCGAGAAACTGGATCAACTGCTCGGCCTTGGCCGTCGGGATCAGTTCGCGCTGCGGGCGATCGATATACTTCTGGTTGATCAGGCCGTCGATCGTATCGGCGCGCGTCGCGGGCGTGCCGAGGCCGCGTTCCTTCATCGCGAGCGCGAGCTCCTCATCGTCGACCAGCTTGCCGGCACCTTCCATCGCGGAGAGCAGCGTGGCTTCCGTGTAGCGCGGCGGCGGCTTGGTGGTTTCGGAGTGCAGCGTCGGCTCGAGCGTCTTCGCTTGCGCGGGCGAACCATCCTCGGGACTCAGGGCCGGGAGCGCCTTCGAGTCGGGTGAATCGTCGTCGACGGTGTTCTTGCCGTAGACCGCGAGCCAGCCGGGGAAGGTGAGGACTTTGCCTTCGGTTTTGAAATCGTGGCTCGGCGCCACCGTGCTGATCCGCGTTGTGACATCGAATTCCGCCGCCGGATAAAACGCCGCGACGAAACGCCGCGCGATCATGTCGAACAGCTTGGCCTCCATCTCGTCGAGATTCTTGGCCTCGTGCGCGGTGGGGATGATGGCGAAGTGATCGGAGATTTGCTCGTTGTTGAAGATGCGCTTGTTCGGCCGCACCCAGCCTTCGTCCAAAACCTTTTGCGCGTGCGACGCGAGATTGCCGCCGAGATTCTGCAGTGTCTCGCGCACGGTCGGAATGTAGTCCTCTGGCAGCGCGCGCGAGTCGGTGCGGGGATAGGTGATCATCTTGTGCCGCTCGTAGAGCGCCTGCGCGATTTGCAGCGTGCGGCGCGCGGGCAGGCCGAAGCGGTTGTTCGCCTCGCGCTGGAGCGTCGTGAGGTCGTAGAGCCGCGGGGAGGCCTGCGTGCTGCCTTTCTTTTCCTCGGTGACCTTGGCGAGAGGCTGGCCCTGACAGGCCGCGAGCACGGCCTCGGCGAGGGCTTTTTCCCAGACGCGGTCGATGCGATCGTGCTCGTCGTTCTCGGCCTTCTTGAAGTTGGGCCGCTGATACACGCCCTCGTAGCTGCCCTTGGCGACTTCGAACTTCGCCGTGACGCGCCAGTAATCGCGCGGCTTGAAATTCCGGATCTCCAGCTCGCGGGCGTAAACGATCGCGAGCGTCGGGGTCTGCACGCGGCCGACGGATGCGACGTTGCCGGCGCGGGAACCGAACATGCGCTTGGTGAGAGCGCGCGTGCCATTGATGCCGATCAGCCAGTCGCTCTCGCTGCGGCAGCGGGCGGCATCCTCGAGGCCGTGCATCTTCGCGCCGTCGCGCAGATTCTTGAACGCTTCGAGAATGCCGCCGGTCGTCATCGTCTGCATCCACGCGCGCTTCACGGGGAGCTTCGACTTCGTGAGCTGGTAAAGATACGCGAAGATGAGCTCGCCCTCGCGCCCGGCGTCACAGGCGTTGATGACTTGATCGAGGTCCTTGCGCGCGAGGAGTTTTTTCAGGGCGTTGAAGCGCTCCTTGGAATCCTCGATCGGCTTGAGGCCGAATTTCTCGGGAATGATCGGCAGGGTCTCGAGGCGCCAGAAGCCGTATTTCTTCTTGTCGATGTCTTCGGGCATCTCGAGCTCCACGAGGTGACCGAGCGCATACGAGATGACATATTCGTCGTTTTCGTAGTGATCACCCTTCTTGGGGACTTTGCCGAGAGCACGGGCGAGGTCGGCCGCGACGGATGGCTTCTCGGCGATGACAAGTGACTTCATTCAAGCGAGCCGTTACCCGCGGACTGACGAAGTGCAAGAAATTGTTTTGAGCACGACGCGTGAAACGCGCGTGCAACGTCAGGGTTTTTTCGTGGCGGTGCTGCCATCCGGCTCCGCATCCAGAAACATCAAACGCTGCGTCCCGGGCGCCCCGATCAGGGCCACGGGGCGCTCGGGAAATAGCGCGAGAAGTTGCTCGTTGGTGATGATTTTCACGCGATTCGCGGGCGGCGCCGGAGACGCTTCGCGCACGCTGGCCGGCGAATGCGTTTCGCGAGGCAAAAGCACCACTGCAACCATCACGATGGCGAGCGAGGCAGCGGCACCGGAAACAATCGCACGACGACGTCGTCGTTGGCGCGTCGCCGCCAGCATACCCGCAAGTGACGTCGCGCGCAGTCGCTCGACGTTTTCGTCGGCGAGGATTCCCCCGAGCAAATGATCCTGTGGGGTGCGTTTCATTCCCGTTGGGTCCGAGATTCCGAATCCGGCTTTGGCCTGCCTGGTGTAGCCGCGAGCGTGAGCGAGTGGACGAATGACCACTCGCTCACCAGACTGTGTGAAAACGCGAATTGGCGGCGGAGTTCATTGTTTGTAGTCCCGCCTTCAGGCGGAATCCGACAAACCTTCCGCCTAAAGGCGGGACGACGAACGCAGAGGGAGCGCCTGACGGGGCTTTTCACACAGTCGGTCACGCTCGTCGCTACCAGAATCGGTGGAAGCAGAAGTTGCATTGCGGACGGTTTGTTTGAATGCCCCGGGGATTCTTACCGGGTGCGCATTTTTTCCAGCAGCGTGGTGGCGAGCTGCCGATCGAGCGGCGCGAGCTCCACGTCTCTCGACGGGCGAATCCCGCAAAAACTTACTCCAGCGGCTCGGGTTTCGTCTCGCGTTCGAGCACGAAGAGTTCGCGCGTGCCGTTGGCTCTCATCACAGCCAGCACGGGACGGTCGCGAAGCTGAGCGAGCAAATCCTCGTCGGAAATGATGTCGTAGCCGCGAGTGATGGCCACCGCGGTCGTCGCGCGCGCCGCGATCGCGGGCGCGCGTTGGCTCGCGGCCCAGCGATCTCGTGCCACGAAAACTGCCAGCGCGACCGCGGCGGCGGCGGCGCCTGCCAGCGAAAGGGTTCCCTGGATACGGCGACGCCGCCGGACGTGCGCCGCCGCCGAGCGAGCGAATTCCGCCGTGCGTCCCGACGCCCAGTCGTCGTGAAACGTCTCGGCGAGCAACCTTGCGTCGTTGTCGTCCCGATCACTCATGTTGGGCGAGAATGACGAGCAGGTGGCGCCGCAGTTCGACGCGAGCTCGAGTGAGGCGGGACTCGATCGCTTTCGGCGAGGCGCCCAATCGCTCCGCGAGCGTGCGGACGGACGTGCCAGCCATGTATTTTGCCGACAGCAAATCGCGGTTGGCCGGATCGAGCACGGCGAGCGCGCGGTCGAGCGACGTTTGCAGATGCTCGTCGTTCGTATCGGGACCGTCCGTATCGCTCGGGTCGTCGTGCCGGCGATTGAGAAGTTGCCAAAAACTCATTCGCCTCCGGCGACAAGCGCTCAGCGCCGTGCGCGCGACAGTGCGGAGCCACGCGGGAAACATCGGTTCGATTTCGCACGGGCGCGCGTAGCGGGCGACCCGCAGATAGGCCTGTTGCAACGCCTCGCTCGCCAAATCGTGGTCACCGCGCGTCGCTGCGAGCAGTTGGCGGAAGATTCGCGGACCGTATTCGCGATGGAACTGCGACCAGGCCGCATCATCGCCGCGCGCGAGCCCGGCGGTGAGCTCCCGGAGGGGCGAGGCCGGGGCCGTTTGCTCCATGCGCGCGGCAAGCAACGAGGGGTTCAACGAGCTAAGGGCGGAAGAATTCACCGTTTCGCGGCCGGGGCAGCCGGGGCGTAATGCACTTTCTCCGGCGCGCCGGCCAGGGTCGAGATCACTTTGCTCGCGACATTGATGGCGTCGCGGGTGCCCGAGACAAGCAGGAGCTTGGTGGGAGGGTGAAACTTCAGTTGCAGGGCATCCGGCTTGTTGGCGGGGTTTAGCTCCCACGCGATGCGAATCGCCCCCACCACGTCGTCGATCGATTGCTTTTCGAGGTAAGATCCGAGTTGGAAAGACTCGAATGACGTGGGCTCGACACCTCGCATCGTGCTGAGCTTCCGAAGGACGAACATGTCGGGCCCCTCTTGTATCACCGTCAGCCCGCGCGGTTCCAGCAATTGCCGGAGCGCCTGGGCAAACGCGCTCGGGTGGACATTGCGCACGGCAAACGCGGGGAGCTGTATCGCGAGATCGTCTTTCTCGCCCAGAAGGTTGAGCCCAGGCCCGCCGGGTTTGTTGATGGTCGCAATCAACTGCGCCACGGATCCGCCGGGAAAATCCAGGGTGAGATGACTTGGCTGAATCTTGGTCAGGCTCTTGTCCGCTTCAGGCGAAGCGGGAGCGGTTTTTTTCGAGTCGTCGGCGCCAAAGGTCGCGACGGCCGCTGATGCGGCCAGACCCAAGGCGAGAAGACTGGTGCGAAGAGGAGGGAGGAGAGTTTTCATGGAGAATGTGCACCGTGAATACGCGCCACTTGCCACAATCCTTCGCGTCTCGGCGCTCAGACTTGAGCAACCTCCGTGATACGGAGTTCTTTCACGGCGTGATCGGACCAATAGGTAACTACCCAATCCTCGATGAGCAGGTTCTTGCAGCACACGCCCTGAAACCTCCTTGGTGGTGTAATCGCCCGCGCGAAATGGATTGCCGGCCAGAAGCCGGCACGCGAACGCAAGACGGTGTTGCTCGCTCTGCGGCAACCGACGCGCGAATTCATTCGCCGCCTCGGCCAAAACGTAACTGTAGCCGGCCGCCATGGGCGGAACTACTCGGCACCCAAGCCAATCTGCCGTTCAAACTCGGACTGCCCGATCTTTTTGCCGCCATCCATGTCCCGCATTCGCCGGCTCATCTCCTCCTGCCACGCCGGATTGCGCTCACGCCCGACTTGCAGGAGAAAAGCCGCAAGCTCACGGCGCTCTTGTTCAGGGAGCGCCACTACGCTGCGTTTAAGCTCGGTCAGCGACATAACGGCTGCTGGGAAAAGCGCTCCACGGCGCTTTAGCAAACTCTCAGTTCACCCCGCCGCCACCGGCGTTTCCGCCAGCGCGGAGTCGAATGCTTTCAGCATCGCGGCGATCGTCTCGTCGGTCTCGTCGCCCATGTTGGAGATGCGGAAGGTTTTCCCCTTCAGCTTTCCATAGCCGCCATCGATCACGAGCTGGTGTTTCGACTTGAGCGTCTTGTTCAGCGCGCCGAGGTCGATGTTCAGCGTATTCGCGAAACAATTCAGCGTGACGGAGCCGTAACCTTCCGGCGGGAACAGCTTGAAGCCTTTCGCGCAGACGTGGTCGCGCACGGTTTTGTTCAGGCGCGCGTGGCGGGCATAGCGGGCCTCGAGGCCCTCGGCCTTGATGTCGTCGAGCTTCGAGCGCAACGCATAGATCAGCGAGATCACGGGCGTGCTCGGCGTCATGCCGGCCTCGTGGTTCTTCTGAAACTCGACGTAGTCGAAATAGTAGCCGCGGTCCGGCATCGTCGCGGCGCGCTCGAGCGCCTTCTTCGAGACCGAGAGGAACGAGAGGCCGGGCGGGAGCGCGAAGGCCTTTTGGGAGCCACTGACGAGGACGTCGATGCCGAGCTCGTCCTTCCCGATCGGCAGTGCGCTGAGCGAGCTGACGGTGTCGACGATCGCGATGACGTCGGGGAACTCGCGCACGACCTTCATGATCGCCGCGAGATCGCTCATACAGCCGCAGGAGGTCTCGTTGTGAATGAGGGTGAGCGCGTCGTAGGCGCCGGTGGCGAGCTCCTGGCGGACAGCCTCGGGGTCGACGGGCCGGCCCCACTCGAACTTGAGCGCGGTGGCCTGCTTGCCGCAGCGCACCGCGACATCATACCACTTGTCCGAGAACGCGCCGTTCATGCAATTGAGCACCTTTTTTTTGACGACGTTGCGGAGCGAGCCTTCCATCACGCCCCACGCGCTGCTGGTCGAGAGGTAGACCGGGTCCTTCGTGTAGCAGAGCGCCTGCAGCTCGGGCTGGATGGAGTTGTAGAGCGCGACGAAGTCCGTGCTGCGGTGCCCGATCATGGGCTGCGACATGGCCCGGAGGGTTTTCTCCGAGACGGCGATGGGACCGGGGATGAAGAGTTTGTAGCTCATAGGTTTTGGCTGCGCAAAAACCTTGGTTCGGTTTTGGCAGCGTGATTGAAGTTCAAATTTGAGAGCCGGCCGAATTGACAGGCTCCGCGAAAACAGTTTACGCGACCGTGCGCGTCAACCTTAGGTTTTTGCGCAGCTTAAAACCTATGTGGCTGAAGAAACAGTTCAACACTCTCGAGCTCTACACGATCGATGTAATCTATGGGAGGCGCGCAGGTGCGGGGGCGGCGGTCTACGGGGCGTTTCTGCAGTCGCTTTCCTGGCTGTTCAACGGCATCGCGCAGACGCGGCTCTGGCTTTACCGCCACCGGATCTTCCACGATCAGCCGCTCGGCTGCCTCGTGGTCGTGGTCGGAAATCTCACGGTCGGCGGCACCGGCAAGACGCCAGTGGTGGAGAAATTCGCGAAGGCGCTGCGCGACCGCGGGCGCAAGGTCGCGATCCTCAGCCGCGGCTACAAAAGCAAATCGGTCCCGCTCTGGAAAAAATGGTGGTGGTCGCTCACGCATGCCGAGGAGCCGCCGCCGCGGATCGTCAGTGACGGCACGCGCGTGCTGCTCGACAGCCTCGAGGCGGGCGACGAGCCCTACATGCTCGCGCGCAATCTCCCCGGCGTGATCGTGCTGGTGGACAAGAACCGGGTGAAGGCGGGGGAGTTCGCGATCAAGAAATTCGGCTGCGACACGCTCGTGCTCGACGATGGGTTTCAATACCTGCCGCTCAAGGGCCGGCTGAACCTGCTGCTCGTCGACAAGACAAATCCCTTCGGCAACGGACACCTGCTGCCGCGCGGCATCCTGCGCGAGCCGATCAAGCACTTGAAGCGGGCGAGCTATGTTTTCCTCACCAAGTCGAACGGCCAGCGCGACCCGGAGCTCGAGGCGTTGATCGCGGAGCACAATCCCGGCGTCGACATCATCGAGTGCGCGCACCGGCCGCAGTATCTCCAGAAATTCGGCGTGCCGCCGGATGCGCCCGGCGCGCGCGAGCCGCTGACCTTCCTGAAGGGGCGGCGCGTGTTTGCGTTCAGCGGGATCGCGACGCCGGAGAGTTTCGAGAAGTTCTTGCGCGACCTCGGCGCGTTGCTGGTGGGCCGCGAGCGGTTTCTCGATCACTACCGCTTCGAGAGCGAGGATATCGCGGGGTTGTTCGAGATGGCGCAGGGGGAGCGCGCCGACTGCCTGGTCACGACGGAAAAGGACGCGGTGCGCATCGCGGAGCAGCTTTCGTGTCCGCTGCCGCTGTATTACCTCCGGCTCGAAATCGAAATTCTGCGCGGCGCGGCGGACTTCGACGAGGCGGTGGGGCGGATTTGTTTCCCGGAGCGGGCGAGGATGTGATTCCAATTTGCTTTCATGGTGAGCCGAATTGCAGCGGAACGGCTTCCCGTTCCGTCGGAGTCGGGAGCGGCTCCGCTCCAAGGCGCCGCGGCCACAGCGCGCCCTACCTTTCCCCTTGCGAGGAATGCACCCCGCGGCGTTAGTTCCGCCCGGCATGATCATCGATCCACGCTTCACCCAACTCGCCTGCGGCCTCGCGGGCTTCTCGACGGCGCTGGAAAAGGGGGAGCGCGTGTTGATCGATGCTTTCGACATTCCGGATGCGATGGTGATCGCGCTGGTGCGGGCCGTGCGCGAACGCGGCGCGTATCCGTATGTGCAGATCCATCGCGCGCGCGTCACCCGCGAGCTTTCGCTCGGCGCCGAGGAGGCGCAGTTCGCGCCGCACGCGGTGGTCGAGCTCGCGCGCATGCAGAAGATGGATGCCTACATCGCGATGCGCGGATCCGAGAATATTTTCGAGGCGTCCGATGTGCCGTCGGAAAAGGTGCAACTCGTCTCGCGCCTGATGAAACCGGTGCTGGATCATCGCGTGGGCCAGACCAAGTGGGTCGTGCTGCGCTGGCCGAGTTCGGCGATGGCGCAGCAGGCGGGGATGAGCACGGAGGCGTTCGAGGATTTTTATTTCAAGGTCTGCACCCTCGACTACGCGCGGATGGCGCCGGGCATGAAGGCGCTGGCGGATCTGATGAAAAAGACCGACGAAGTGCACATCAAGGGCCCGGGCACGGATCTGCGTTTCTCGATCAAGGGCATCGGCGCGCAGCCGTGCGGCGGTCTGCGCAACATTCCGGATGGCGAGGTGTTTTCCTGTCCGGTGCGCGACAGCGTCGAGGGTCACATTCAATACAATGCGCCGACGGTTTACCTCGGGGCGTCGTTCGACAACATCCGGCTCGCGTTCAAGAAGGGCCGGATCGTCCAGGCAACCTCGAGCAATACGGCGCGGCTGAACGAGATTCTCGATAGCGATCCGGGCGCGCGCTACATCGGCGAATTTGCCCTCGGGTTCAATCCGCACATCCTGGAGCCGATGCGCGACATCCTGTTCGACGAGAAGATCGCGGGCTCCTTCCACTTCACGCCGGGGCAGGCCTACGAGGGCGTGGGCAACGGCAACAGATCGCAGGTCCACTGGGACATGGTCTGTATCCAACGGCCCGAATACGGCGGCGGCGAGGTGTGGTTCGACGGCAAGCTCGTCCGCAAGGATGGCCACTTTCTCCCGAAGGCGCTGCACAAGCTGAATCCCGAATACCTGCTCGGAAAAGGAGGAAACCGCTAATCCACGCTGATGCCCGCTAATCGACAGAGCATTGGCGAGAATTAGCGTCCATTGGCGGTTTGGTTTTTCCGTATGCGTGATTTCATCCAGGCCCTGCCCAAAACGGAAACGCACCTCCACCTCGAGGGTGCGCTGCCGTATGAGCTGCTGACGTCGTGGGACGCCGAGCAGTGGCCGCCTGACCCCAAGTTCCGGGCGAGATCGTATCGCTACACGTCGTTTCCCGATTTCGAGCGCATCCTGCTCGATCACGCGCTGCCCTGGTTCACGACGGCCGAGCGTTATCACGAGGCGGCCAAGGCGATTTTCGCCAAGCACGTCGCGCAAAACGTCCGCTACGTCGAGACGAGCTTTCACCTGCCGGTCACGCAATTCATCCGCGTGCCGGGCCCGGAGATCATCGCGGCGATTCGCGCGGCGGTGCCGGCGGGACTCGAGGTGCGGATTTTCGCCGGCATGCTGCGGAGCGACATCGTCGGTGAGCTGCGGCCGACGATCGACCAGCTCCACACCTGGGAAACGCTGGCGGGAATCGATCTGCACGGCCACGAAACAATGCCCACGCCGCCGGAGACGGCGGCCCTGTGGGCGCGGGCCCGGGCGGCGGGCAAGATCACGAAATGCCACGCCGGTGAATTCGACGGACCCGGCCGGGTGCGCGAGGCGATCGAGGTGCTGGGCGTCCGCCGCGTGCAACACGGCGTGCGCGCCATCGAGGATCCGGAGGTCGTGAAACTCGCAGTGGATACAGGCACGACGTTCGACGTCTGTCCGATCAGCAATGTGGGACTGCAGGTCGTGCCGGCGTTGAAGGATCATCCGCTGCGCCGCCTGATGCTGGCGGGCGTGCGCTGCACCGTGAGCACGGACGACCCGCTGTGTTTCGCCAATTCGATCACGGAGGAATACAAGGCCCTGGCGGCCGAGCTCACGTTCACCTGGACCGAGCTCGCGCAACTCGCCCGCAACGGCTGGGAGATCGCCGACATCCCGGCGGATACCCGCCAGAGCATGATCGACGAGATTGGCCGACTCGAGGCGGCGACGGTCTGAGCCACATTTCATGCAGCATACCTACACCGTGCCGGAGGGCATCCGCAGCCTGCGCGCCGACAAGGCCCTCGCGATCGCGTTTCCCGAACACAGCCGGACGGCGCTGCAGCGGGCGTTCGATGCCGGACACGTGCTGCTGCGCGGCGCGGCGATCAAGCGGGACCACGCGGTGGCGGGCGGCGATGTCGTGGAGTTCACATTTCCCGACGTGGTGCCGATGGACATCAAGGCGGCGGACATCGACCTCGATGTGCTCTACGAGGACAAACACATGCTCGCGATCAACAAGGCCGCGGGGATGGTCGTGCACCCGGGCGCGGCGACGGGCGAGGATACACTGGTTCACGCGCTGCTCGGACACTGCGCGGACACGCTGAGCGGCATCGGCGGCGTGGAGCGGCCGGGCATCGTCCACCGGCTCGACAAGGAAACGACGGGCGTGATCGTGGTGGCCAAGACCGACAAGGCGCACCGCGCGCTGGCCGATCAGTTCGCGACCCGCAGTCTGAAGAAATTCTACGTCGCGCTCGTCGCGGGCGTGCCGCAACTCCTCAGCGGCACGATCGACAGTGCGATCGCGCGCCATCCCACGCACCGGCATCGCATGACGATCGGCGAGGGCGGCCGGCCGGCGCGGACCTCGTGGGAGCGGGTGGAGACGTTTGGCGACGTCGCGGCGCTGCTGCGCTGCCAGATCTTCACCGGGCGCACGCATCAGATTCGCGTTCACCTGAAATCGCTCGGGCATCCCATTCTCGGCGATCCGCTCTACGGCTGGAAACCCGATGCGCGGCTGGCGACGCAGCCCGAGCGCGTGATGCTGCACGCCGAGCATCTGGTCCTGACGCATCCGGTCTCGGGCAAGGAACTGGACCTGCGCGCACCGCTGCCGAAGGACTTTGTCGCGATGATGAAAGTCCTGAAGAAAGCGGCGCAGCCCGTGAAGAAAGCCGTCGTGCGGGTGAACCGGCGCGATGAGGACAAGGTCGCGAATCGCGGGCTGCGGGTGTAGCCCGCATATTTCATGCTTTCTGCGTCCTTTTTCCGGCGTTTGTCGGCGGACAGGCGGTGAGCTTGCGTGAGCGTGCGTCCTATGCGGGCTAGCGCTGCGCTTGGCCCACATTTCGGACACGACAAGTGAGGTGCATGCCCGGGGACATCGCCGGATGGGCGACTTTCCAGTCGCCCTTTGTTTGCGCAAAAGGAATCGGCGGCGGGAGAGCCGCCGCTCCGGCAATCGCCATTGTTGGAACGAATTTGTGGGCCAAGCGCAGGGCGAGCGGCCGCGTCAGGGCAGCAACTCGTCCGCGAGGCCGAAGCGCAGATTGTAGACGGAGTGCTGAAAGCCGGCGAAGCGGCCCGCTTCGGCGACGGCGACGAGCGTGGCCAGCGCGGCGGGAAACACATCGGCGCGGCCTGATTTCAGGCCCGGCACCTGGCGGCGTTCTTCGATGGGCAGCGCGCCGAGTTGCGCCAGCAGGGACCGTAGTTGTTCGATGGGGACAAACGGAGAGGAGGCCTCGAAGCCTTTTCCGGCGGCGAAGCCGAAGATCGCCCGCGCGGTCGCCACGGTGCCTCCGGTGCCGATGGCCGGCGCGGTCTCCGGCAGTGCGAAACGAAACGCCGCGCGCGCCAGCTCCGCCCGGGTGTGCCCGGCGATGGCGGCGATCGCTGCGGGCGGCACCGGCGCTTCGGGCGAGGCGATGAATTTTTCGGTCAGCCGCACGCAACCGAGCTGAAGGCTGACGGCCGCAACGACGCGTCGATCGCGGAAGGCGAGGCACTCCATGCTGCCGCCGCCGAGATCAAAGACGTAGAAGTCCCGTCGCGCGGCCAGCGCCGGATCGCAGGTGAGGCCGCGACCGATCAGCGCGGCTTCCTCCCCGCCACCCAGCAGCCGGATCGGATGGCCGGTCGCGGCCTGCACCCGGTGGCGGAATTCGGCGCCGTTGCGCGCGTCGCGCACGGCACTCGTGGCCACCAGCACGGTTTGCTGCGGGGAGAACGCGGCGGCCTCAGCCAGCAAGTCGCGCACCGCATCGACACCTCGCGCCATGCCGGTCCCGCTCAATTGCGGCGGCGCGGCGTTGATGCCGGCGCTGATCCGCGCCTCGATCGTCTGCGCGTGCAAGGAGTGAACGCCGCCGCCGGCAATCGGCCGCACCGCGACGAGCGATTTGATCGAGTTGCTCCCGATGTCGATGACGGCCACGGAGGCCGGGGCCGCGCCCCTCACAGCGCAAAATCCTCCGGCGCGATCACGAGGACGAACTCACCCTTGAGACTCGCCTGCGCGAGGCGCGCCTGGACGTCGGCCGCGCCGCCGACGAAGAACGTCTCGTGCAGTTTCGTCACTTCCTTGGCGACGCAGATCACGCGTGCGCCGCCGAGCGTGGCCACGATTTCGTCGACGGCCTTGTCGATCCGGTGGCAGCTCTCGTAGAGGACGAGCGTGTAGTCGAAACTACGATACTTCTCGAGGAATGCGATCCGGGCGGCGCTCTTCGGCGGGAGGAACCCGACGTAGAGAAAGCCGTTGGTCGGCAGCCCGCTGGCGCTGAGGACCGCGGTCAGCGCGCTCGGGCCCGGCACGGGGACGACCGGCAGGCCGCGCCGCCGGCAGGCCCGCACGAGGCGGAAGCCGGGATCGCTGAGCGCCGGCGTGCCGGCATCGCTGACCACCGCGATGGATTTTCCCGCGACGAGCTGGTCCGCGAGGCGTTCGGCGGCTTCGGTTTCGTTGTGCTCGTGGTAGGGGATGAGCTCCTGGCGCAGGCCGAAGCGCGTGAGCATCGCGCCGGTGGTGCGGGTGTCTTCGCACGCGATCAGGTCCACGCCACCGAGAACAGCGCGGGCGCGCTCGGTGATGTCCGCGAGGTTGCCGATCGGGGTGGCGACGACGTAGAGGTGGCCGGGCAGCGGCGTGAGTGAAGAGTTTTCCGACATGGAGGCGCGACCATCCTCGTCGCAAGGCGAGATAGCGACCGAGGGGGGCCGCGTTCCCAAGAAAAAAATCCGGCGCGCGGAGGCGGCCGGATTTTGAAAGAGGCGCGAAACGCGTCGCAAACTCAGCGACCGCTCGGCTGGCCCATGCCCGGAATCTGGCCTTCCCAGCCGGCGGGGCGGCTCCACGGGATGGACGTCTGCTTGGGGGCGTTGGTGCTGCAACCGCCCACGAGGGCGCCGACAGCGAGCAGAAGGAGCGCGAGAACGGGTTTGTTGAGCTTGGTCATGGTGGTAACGGTTAACGGACTAATAGGGCCGAATCGCCTTTCTGCAAGACCCCTCGCAGAGTATCCGGCACGACTTGGGCGACCGAGAAGTTGGCGCGGACGTCGCTGATGAGAACGGTCGCCACCTCGGCTGTTCCCTGGCTGACCGTGAGTTTTTGCCCGAGCTTGGCGCCACGCGCGGAGCCAAAGTTCAAGACCACAAACGCATTCTGCGGACCGACGGTCAGCACGGTGGCCCGGCCGACCCGGCTGGCGAAGACAGCGGTGGAGGCGCCCGCGGCGCCCGTCGCAGCGGCGCCGTTGCGGGCGACGGCCAGTTGGCGTTCCAGCTCGGCGATGGTCTGCTTGTAGGCGAGGACGGCCTCGGGCGACGCGTTGGAAACGCGGCTGTCCTCGAGGTCCTCGCGCAGGGCCGCCACTTCCTCGCCGAGCGCCTTGGTCGTCGCTTCGTAAACCGAGAGCACGGACTTCGTATCCGCAAGATCGCGACCGAGCTCATTGACGCGTGTGGCGGCGGCGGAGAGTTGCACCTGGGTCGCGGCGAGCTCGGTGTCGAGCGTGCCCACGCGCGCCTTCAGTGAGCCGTTGTGCTCGTTGGCTGCGGCGAGCGCGCCGTCGAGCTTCAGGGCGCGCGATTGCTCGTCGGAGAGGCGCTGCGCGAGGACCTGCTTGGAATTGCCGATCCGAAAATACAGCACGGCCGACAGCGTCGATCCCAGGAGCGCGAGGGCGCAGAGGAAGAGCGGCAGGCGGTGCATGGGGTGGAGCGACTTGACCTCAAGCCGCTGGTTCGGAGTGGCGCAAAATCCGGTGGCGTTCGAAGGGGCTGAAGCGGCTTGGGGTCAAACCGCTCCACTTCAACCCTCGGATCACGCCATCCGATACGTCGACTCGACGATCGGCGACTTGGTGCGCTTCTTCACGCCGGTGCCCTTGTTGGCGGCGAGGTGCTCGAGGATCTTGAACGCCAGCTCGGCCTGCTCGGGCGCGCCGATGTGCGCGGCGAGTTTCTCGGCGGTGAAAGCGGTCCCCGCGGCGGCTTGCAGCGCGGCGACGAGTTTCAGTTTCAAGGCGATGACGCCGCCGGCGGCCTTCTTGCCGGCTTCGACGCCGGGCTGGTGATAGGCGTTGATGTTGACGAGCGACGCGTAGAGGCCGGTGGCACGCTCGTAGAGCGCGATCAGCATGCCGATCGTGCGCGGTGAGACATCGGGCACGGTGAGCGTGATCGAGGCGCGATCCTTTTCGCTCAACGCGTCGCGCGTGCCGAGGAGGAAGCCCTGCAGGTAATCGCCGCTGGTGATGCCGGGCTCGACTTCGAGCGAGGTCTTGGCGTCGCGGTCTTTGAGGACCTCGATGAAGGTGACGAAGAAGTTGCTCACGCCTTCGCGGAGCTGCTGCACGTAGGCGTGCTGATCGGTCGAGCCCTTGTTGCCGTAGACGGCGATGCCCTGGTTCACGACGCGGCCGTCGAGATCGAACTCCTTGCCGATCGATTCCATCACGAGTTGCTGGAGGTAGCGCGAGAAGAGCAGCAGGCGATCCTTGTAGGGGAGGACGACCATGTCCTTCACGCCGCGGCCGTCGGTTGCGAAGAACCACATGAGCGCGAGGAGCGCGGCCGGGTTTTGCGCGGTGACGGGATAGCGGGTGACCTCGTCCATGGCTGCGGCGCCGTCGAGCATCGCCTGGATGTCGATGCCCTGGAGCGCGGCGGGAAGCAGACCGACGGCGCTGAGCTCACTCGTGCGGCCGCCGACCCAGTCCCACATCGCGAAGCGTGCGAGCCAGCCTTCGTTGACGGCGACTTGGTCGAGCTTCGAGCCGGTGCCGGTGATGGCGACGAAGTGTTTCGCGTGATCGAGACCGGCGGCCTTGAAGGCGGCGATGGCCTCGAGCATGCCGTTCCGGGTCTCCGCGGTGCCGCCGGATTTGGAGATGACGAGCACGACGGTCTTCGCGAGCTGGCCGCGGAGCGAGGCGAGCACGTAGTCGATGCCGTCGGGGTCGGTGTTGTCGAAGAACGAGACGGCGAGCTTGTCTTTGCGCGGATTGCCGAGCGCATGGCTGACAAGTTGCGGGCCGAGCGCGGAGCCGCCGATGCCGATGACGAGGACGTGCTTGAACTTGCCCTTGGGCCCGGCGACGGCCCCGCTGTGAACCTTGGCGGTGAAGTCTTTGATCGCGGCCAGTGTCGTGGTGATTTCACCGGCGATCTCCGGCGTGGGCGCGAGCTGCGGCGCGCGCAGCCAGTAGTGACCGACCCTGCGCTTCTCGTCGGGATTCGCGATCGCGCCGCCCTCGAGCTTCGACATCGCCTCGTAGGCGCGCTGGATGCGCGGCTCCATCGACGAGAAGAAATCGTCGGGAAACGGCAGCCGGGAAATGTCGAGCGACACGCCGAGATCGGCGTTGTGGCAAAGGTAGGTTTTGAAACGTGACCAGGTCATGGAGAGAAGAGAGACGTTTAACCACGGATTCCGCGGATGAACACGGATAAATTCATGAATTCAAGTCCGTGCGAATGACGGCTCGTGCGGCGAGTGAGGGTTGTGCGGCGAGTGACCTGCCCAACTCGCGGTGGTGTTCCTCCTTGGCCTGGAGCACGCGGAAGAGGACGACCCGTTCCCCGTCTCTTGGTCCGCGGCTCAAACCGTGAGCGGCTTCAGGTCGAGCACGCGGCGGACTTGGGCTGTGAGCTCGGCGGGAGTGAAGGGCTTCATCAATGTGGCATTGACGCCCAACGCCGCGATCTGGGCGGTGACGGCGTGATCGGCGGGCGAGGTCAGCATGATGACCGGAATCGCCTTCAGCTCCGGCTTGGAGCGGAGCAGCGTGAGCAATTCCAGCCCGCCCATGGTGGGCATGTTGACATCGAGGAGAATGAGATCGGGCAGGGTCCGCTCCATGGCGAAGAGGGCCTTGAACCCGTTGTCGGCCTCGCTCACGTCGCAGTCGAATGCGCGGAGCGCAGATTCAGCGAGGCGGCGCACGGTCTTGGAATCGTCCACGGCCAGGATCGTGGGGCGACGCGAAGGGGAAGGGATCGGAGGTGTGGGCTGAATGGGTTGCGTGGGGACTATGGGCAGTGGTTGCGGTGCTGCAGGCGAGCGCGGGTCATGCGTTCGCGGAGGCCGCCTTTCCGAGGGCAGGGCGGACGACTACAGATCCTTGTCGGTGACGGCACCGAACGAAGCACTCGTCACATGGCTCGCGTATTTGGCGAGGACGCCGCGGGTTTCCTTGGGCTGGTGCGGCTTGCGGGCTTTTTTGCGGGCGGCGATTTCCTTGGCGGGGACGGCGAGGGTGAGTTCGTTTTTCTCGGCGTCGATCGTGATGGTGTCGCCGTTCTTGATCAGGCCAATCGGACCGCCAACAGCGGCTTCGGGGGTGATGTGGCCGACGACGAAACCGTGGCTGCCGCCGGAGAAACGGCCGTCGGTGATGAGCGCGACCTCCTTGCCAAGGCCGCGGCCCATGATGGCGCTGGTGGGTGAGAGCATTTCGCGCATGCCGGGCCCGCCGACGGGGCCTTCGTTGCGGATGACGATCACGTGGCCGGGCTTGACCTTGCCGCCGAGGATCGCGTCGAGGGCCTTCTCCTCGCCTTCAAACACGATCGCCTTGCCGCTGAAGGTGAGACCTTCCTTGCCGGAGATTTTCGCGACCGCGCCTTCGGGGGCGAGATTACCGTAGAGGATGCGGAGGTGGCTGTCCTTCTTGATCGGATTCGAGAGCGGCCGAACGACGTCCTGGTCGGTCGGGTAGGGTTTCACGGCCTTCAGGTTTTCCGCGACCGTCTTGCCGGTCACGGTCATGCAGTCGCCGTGGAGCAGGCCGGCGTCGAGCAGCACCTTCATCAACGGCGGCAGACCGCCGATGCGCGTGAGGTGGACCATGCCGTATTTGCCGGACGGTTTCAGGTCGGCGAGGACGGGCACACGTTTGCCGATCTTGGTGAAGTCGTCGATCGAGAGCTTCACGTGGCAGCTATGCGCCATCGCGAGGAGGTGGAGGACGGCGTTGGTCGAGCCGCCGAGCGCGATGGTGACGGTGATCGCGTTTTCGAACGCCTTGCGCGTCATGATATCGCGCGGCATGATCCCGGCCTTGAGCAACGCGACGGTGGCGGCGCCGGCGCGGCGGCAGTCCTCCTTCTTCTCCTCGCTGATCGCGATCTGGGCGGAGCTGTTGGGCAGACTCATCCCGAGGGCCTCGATCGCGGAGGCCATTGTATTGGCAGTATACATACCGCCGCAGGAGCCCGGGCCGGGCACGGAGCACGTCTCGATGGTGTGAAGCCCCGCGTCGTCGACCTTCTGCGCGGCGTGCTGGCCGATCGCCTCGTAAACGGAAACGATGTCGCACTCTTTTTTCGAAACGGGATGGATGCCGGGAAGAATCGTGCCGCCGTAGACGAAGACGCCCGGGCGGTTGAGTCGCGCCATCGCCATGAGGCAACCGGGCATGTTTTTGTCGCAGCCGCCGACGGTGACGACGCCGTCGAAACCCTCGCCGGCGGAAACGGTTTCGATCGAATCGGCGATCACCTCGCGCGAGACGAGGGAGTAGCGCATGCCGGGCGTGCCCATGCTGATGCCGTCGGAGACGGTGATGGTGCCGAAGATGATCGCCTTGCCGCCGGCGGCGTTGGCGCCGGCCTCGGCCTCGAGGGCGAGCTTGTCGATGTGCATGTTGCACGGCGTGACCATGCTCCAGAGGGAGGCGATGCCGATGATCGGCTTCTTGAAATCCTCCTCGGAAAAGCCGACCGGGCGCAGCATCGAGCGCGCACCGGCGCGGCTGGGGCCATCGGTGATGACGGAGGAATGTTTGCGGAGGTTGTCGGAGGAGGAGCTCATGGCGAAAATTCGGCGCAGAAGACCAGAGCGGCGGGAGGCGGGCAATGACAGACTGGCGGGATGGCGTCATAGTGGGCCGCATAAATTCGGGTTGCGTGCGCTCCGCCGGGCTTCATCACTCGACGCGATTTTACCCGCATGGCATTCAATCTGAAAAAAGTGCTGAAGGCATTGTTGCTGTCGTCGAGCCAGCCGCTCGCGATCAAGGACATCCAGGCGGCGTTCACGCGTTTCCACGAGCAGGCGACGGCATTGCCGTTTGCGGCGGAGGAGCCGGCGGCGGGGGCCGAGGCGGAGGTGGGGGCGGCAAAAGCCGAGGGAGAGGCAGCGCCGGCCGTGGGCGAGGTTGTCGCTGGAGAACAGGCGGGCGGCGCGCCCGTCCCTTCCGCGGAGGAGGTGACCGAAATTGCGCTCGAGCTGACGCCGGCGGATCCGGAGCTTTATTCCGATGTGCCTTCACTGATTACGGCGACGCAGGTGCGCGAGGCGATGGATCAGATTGCGGCTGAGCTGCGCACGGCGGATGAAGGGCTGCTCTTGATCGAGGGCAACGCCGGCTACCGGCTGGTGACGCAACCGCGTTTCGCGCGCTGGGTGCGGATTCTGCGGCAGGAACCGCCGCCGGTGAAGCTGAGCCAGTCGGCCATCGAGACCCTCGCCGTCGTGGCCTACCGGCAGCCGGTGACACGCGGTGAGATCGAGACGATACGCGGCGTATCCGCCGAGGCGGGACTCAACAAGCTGCTGGAACGCGAGCTGGTCTACATCGTCGGCCGCGCCGATGCGCCCGGGCGGCCGATCCAGTATGGCACGACGGATCAGTTCCTGGAGTTCATCGGGATCAAATCGCTCGATGAATTGCCCGCATCGGACGTGCTGTCGTCGCGGCAGATCGACGACTGGTTGAAGACCTCGTCGACCGCGCACACGCCGACGGACACGGACATGGGCCTGGCCGACGAAGAATTGCCGCTCGAGGGGGGGATTGCGGCGCCGGTGCCGGCGGAGACGCCTCTGACGGAGACAAGCGCGTCGGAATCGAATGCAACGGACGGAACGGAAAGCCGTTCCGCTACGGCGACGAGTGAGGCGCAACCGCCCGCGCAATCCTGACATGGACCTCGCCCCCATTCGCGAACGGATCGACTCGCTCGACAAGCAACTCGTCGAGTTGCTCAACCAGCGTCTTTCGCTGGCCGCGGAGATCGGCAAGGTGAAGCGCAGCGCGGGTGGCCAGATCTACGTCGCGGAGCGCGAGGACGCGGTCATTCGCAAGGTCACCGCGCAGAACGACGGTCCGATCAAGAACGAGGCGCTGCGCGCGATTTATCGCGAGATCATGTCGGCGGCGATCGCGTTGGAGAAGGCGCTGTTGATCGCGTATCTCGGGCCCGAGGCGAGCAACACGCACGCGGCGGCACTGAAGAAATTCGGCGCGAGCGTCGACTACCACGCGATGGCGACGGTGAGCGATATCTTCACGGCGGTGGAAAAGGGCGAAACCGACTACGCGGTGATCCCGATCGAGAACTCGACCGAGGGCTCGGTGCGCGAGGCGTTGGATAGTTTCGTGGAGAGCGACCTGAAGATCGTCGCGCAAATCTACCTCGAGATTAATCACGCGTTGATCTCGAACTCGCCGCTCGAGGGCATCGAGCGCGTCTACTCGAAAGATCAGGCCCTCGCGCAATGTCGGCACTGGCTGCAGCGGCATTTGCCGCACGCGCAACTCGTCGACGCGCCGAGCACCTCGCGCGCGGTGCAGCTCGCGAAACAGGAGCCGGGCACGGCGGCGGTCGCAGGCGAGCTCGCGGCGGAGCACTACGGCGTGCCGATCGTGGAGCGGAACATCCAGGACAAGGCGGACAACACCACGCGTTTCTTCGTGATCGGCCGCAAGGCGTCGGGGCCCGTCGGTGGCGGCAAGGATATCACGAGTCTGCTCGTGTCGCTCGGCGACGAGGCGGCGTCGCACTCGGGTGCGCTGCTGAAGATGCTCATGCCGCTGGCGGAGCGGGGCATCAACCTCTCGAAGATCGAATCGCGGCCGAGCAAGAAGCGGCCGTGGGATTACTACTTCTTCCTCGATGTGACGGGTCATTACGATGACCCCGGCATGAAGGACGCGCTGGCGGAATTGAAGAAGTTCTGCCCGGTGGTGAAGTGGCTGGGCAGTTATCCGGCGGTGAGCTGAGGTGGGCGACGCGCGAAGGAACGGAGGCGAAGTGCTTCCGCTACGAACCTGAAGGTCAGCGTGAGCTGATCAGGAAGTAGAGCGCGGTGACGCCGAGGCCGAGAAGCACGAAGGCGGCGGCGAAATAGAGCAGGCAGCCCTTGCGCACGTCCTGCTGCACGGAGCGTGGCTCGACGCGATACCGGTCGAGGATGGCTTCGGCGCCGGGGACGACGACGTTTTCCGCGGGCGATGCCGGCACGGCGAGGCGCGCGGTCAGCGCGGGGACGGAAGGCGCCGGCGGAATGGCGGCGACACTCACATGCGGCAACTCCGGCGTGGGCGGAAACGACACGACGTCGGTCGGGATCGGCCGCGGCAGGGCGGCGTTGGAGGACGTGCGCGCAGCCCCATCGATCTCGCGATCGAGCCAGGCGAGGTGTTCCTGCAGGAGCGCGCGTTGCCGGAGGAGTTCGCTGAGCCGGTCAGACATCGGCGGGGACGCTGAGCGATGGTCAATTGCCCCGCAAGTGTGGGTGTTGCGTAGGAGCAGCGCTTTCCAAGCGGCGGCGAACGCGCTGACGGCGGTTGGGAAACCGCCGATCCGGGCGCGCCGGCAGGCCCGGCGCGGGCACGAAAAAGGCCGGTCGAAGCGACCGGCCTTGGAAAGGGAAGCGATTCGCCGGACTCAGGCCGTGACGATGGACACCTTGCGGTGCGCTTTGTCGTATTTCACGGTGCCGGCGGTCAGCGCGAAGAGCGTGAAATCGCGGCCGAGGCCGACGTTCTTGCCCGGATGCAGCTTCGTGCCGCGCTGGCGGACGATAATGCTGCCTGCGAGGACGGACTGGCCGCCAAATCGTTTGATGCCGAGCCGCTTCGACTGACTGTCGCGGCCGTTCATCGATGTGCCCTGACCCTTTTTGTGCGCCATGGTGAAAGTCTCCTTAAGCGTTAATCGAATTAATCTTGATGACCGAGAGCTCCTGGCGATGGCCGCGTTTGCGCTCCATGCCCTTGCGCTTCTTCTTCTTGAAAACGATGACTTTGTCACCGCGCTTGTTCTCGAGGATCGTGGCGGAGACGGTCGCGCCCATGAGGGTCGGCGTGCCCACTTTGAACGCAGCGCCTTCGCCGGCGGCCAGCACGTCTTTAATCTCGACGGTCGAGCCTTTTTCGGTGCCGGGATACCGGTTCACCGTGAGAATGTCGCCCTCGGACACAGTGAACTGCTGGCCCTGGGTTTTGATGGTCGCTTTCATAAATAAAACTGCGGAATAAGCGGTTTGGCAGAAGTGAACGCAAGGATTTATTTGGAAATCCTCGCGGGCGTGCGCGATCGATCGCGAAGCGTGGCGCGCTGCCGCGAATCGCAGACGCGGAACTGGTTCGGTCAGGTGCGGCGCCGGCGATGCGCGACGAAAATCACCAGGGCGCCGAGCCCCAACAGCACCTACGTCGAAGGCTCGGGCACGGCGACGAAGTTTGAGAGGAGCAGGGCGTTTCCAGCGTAGCTGATCTGGAACGTGCCGAACCCGTCCGCCGTGAGGAAGCGCGCGCCGTTGGCGAGTCCGTTGAACGTGCCGGTGAGACCGTTGGTGCTGACCGTGGACAGGAGCGTGAACGTGTCGCCCGGTTGCACGCCGGCATGGAAGCCGTTGGTGAACGACACGGCGAGCGCACCCTGCAGAAACGCATTCGGAGCGATGATACGATCCGCGCTGCCGGTGCCGCCGATCTCCAACTGGAGCAGCGAAGTGGGTGTCAGCGTGAGGGTGTGATTGAACGTCAGGGTGCCAATGCCCGCGGCGAGGCCGGAGGCGCCGGGGGCAATCGTGCCGCCGCTGGTGACGGCGCCGTTGAGCGTGCCGCTGCCCTGAAGCTGCCCGCCTTGCAGCGCCGTGCTCGCAGCGGAGAGGGTGCCGGCCTGAAGGGAAGTGCTGCCGGCTGTCTGCGTGAGCACGCCGGTCGTCGTGAACGCACTGCCGGATTGCACCTGAATGGCGGCGGCGTTGGTCAGCGGATCGTTGAAGGCGAGCGTGGCGCCGTTACCCGCGCGCAGCGTGCCCTGGTTCGTGAAGGTGACGGAGTTGGTCAGGTCCACGGTCAGCGGCACGGATTGATTCGCTTCGATCGTGCCGGAGTTGTTCAGCGTGAGCTGGCCGAGGCCGAGCTGGCCCGAGCCGCGGATCGTGTTGTTCACGTTGTTCAGCACGGTCGCACCGGTCGTCGCGTAGATGCGATTGGTGGAATTATTCGACAGCTCGACGACGCCATGGCCGGAGAGCGTCGCGCCGCCGGTGCCGACAAAAAGGTCGGTGAAATTCCCCGCGGACTGGAGCCGGATGGCGCCGGAGTTACCGATGGCGCCGGTGAGCGTGAGCTGCGTGGCGTTGGGAATCTCGACGCTCGCGCCGGAGCCGATGCTGAGGGCGGAGAGCGAGCTGGCGACGGTGTTGCGGATCGTGCTGCCGCCGATGAAGCCTCCCGTGATGACGGCGGATCCGAGATCCACGCGCGAGCCGGTGCCGGCGATGATGGAGCCGCCGGTGTTGTCGTAAGTGCCGCCGCGAATCCGGAGGATGCCGCCGTTGCTGGAGGTGAGCAGGCCGGTGTTGACCGCGCCGCTCGCGTTCGGATCGAGCGTGAGGGTGCCACCGGCGAGGTTGGCATCGATCACGGCGCGGTTGTCGAGGCGCGTGAGCCCGACGCCGATCTGGCCGGCACCGCGGATCAACGCGCTCTGATTGATCAACGTGGTGGTGCCGCTGGGGCTGTAGATGCGGTTGTTGACGTTCCCGCCGAGGTCCACGACGCCGCCGACCAGCGTGACACCGCCGGCGCCCACGAGGAAGTCGGTGAAGTTGCCGGCGGAGAGCAGTTGGACGACACCGCCGTTGGTGAGCGTGCCGGTGAAAGTCGCGCCGGTGTTGTTGGGAATCTTGCAGCGTGGATCCGCTGGTGAGGAAGATGTCGGCGAACGAAGAGCTGAACGTATTGCGGAGCACGCCGCCGTCGGAGCTGCGGAGCAGGCCGCTCGTGATGGCGGCGCTGTGAAAACTCACGACGGAGCCGGCGCCGAACGCCTCGATCGTGCCGCCGGTGTTCGTGACGGCGCCGTTCTGGAGTTGCAGGGTGGCGCCGGAATCGGCGCGCAACAGGCCGGTGTTCGTCACGCCGGCGCTGCTCGGATCGATCACGAGGGCGGTGGGCTGGTTGGCCTTGATTGTCGACTGGTTGACGAGACCCATCAGCCCGACGCCGATCTGGCCGGAGCCCTGGATGGTGTTGTTTTTGTTGGTGAGCCGGCTGCCCGTCACATCGGAATAGATACGGTTGTTCGAGTTATTGCCGAGCGACACGGTGCCACCGCCGTCGAGGGTGACATTGCCGCCGAGCATGAAGTCGGTGAAATTGCCCGCAGAGCTGAGCGCGACGGTGGCGTGATTGAACAACGTGCCGCCGAAGTGGGCGCCGGTGTTGTTGAGGAGTTCCAGCGAGCTGCCGGACGAGAGCGTGATGTCGTTGAACGTGGAGCCGCCGGTGTGGCGAAGCGCGGCGCCCGCGTCGCTGGTGAGCGTGCCGTTCGTGACGGTGGCGGCGTTGAACTCGACGACGGAACCGGTGCCGAGCGCCTCGATGATGCCGTTGGTGTTCGTGAACGTGCCATTGCTGAGACGCAGAGTGGCGCCGGCTTCGGCGTGGAGACGTCCGGTGTTCGTGACGCCCGCGGCGCTCGGATCGATCGTCAGGGCGGCGGCTTGATCGGCCTTGACGGTGCCCTGATTCACGAGGCCGAGCAGGCCGACGCCGATCTGGCCGGAGCCGCGGATGGTGCCGCCGGCGTTGACGAGGCGATCGGCGCCGCCGCTCCCGTAGATGCGGTTGTTGGTGTTGGTGCCGAGAGCCAGGGTGCCGCCGCCGCTGATGGTGACATCGCCGCCAGTGGCAATGAGGTCGGTGAAGTTGCCAGCGGAGGCGAACGAGACGGTGTCGCTGTTGGCGTAGGTGCCGCTCGCGAGCAGCGTGAGGCTGGTGTTGTTCTCGATGGTGAGCTGGGCGCCGGAAGCGATGGTGAGCGCACCGCCGAGGGTGCTGCCGCCGCTGACGGTGCGAATCACACCGGTGCCGGCCGTGGTGAGCGAGCCGCCCGAGATCGTCGAGTTCGAGAGATCGACGCGCGAGCCGGTCGCGGCGTGGAGGGTGCCGCCGCTGTTGTTGAGCGCGCTGCTCTCGATCCGCAGGATGCCGCCGTTCGCGGCCTGCAGCGTGCCGGTGTTGGAATTGACCGCGCTGGTGCCGCTGGTGTCGAGCGTGAGCGTGCCGTTGGCGACGCTGGCCTCGATCAGGCCGCGGTTGTCGAGCTGGAGCTGATTCACGCCGATCTGGCCGACGCCGCGGAGGGTGTTGTTCTGGTTCACGAGTGTCGTGGAACCGGTGATACCGTAGATGCGGTTGTTGGCATTGTTGCCGAGGACAATCGTGCCGCCGCCCTGCAGGGTCGCGCCGCCGGTGCCGGCGATGAAGTCCGTGAGATTGCCGGCGGAAAGCAGATTGACGGTGCCCTCGTTGGCAAAGGTGCCGACGAAGGTCGCGCTGGTGTTGTTGTTGAGATCGAAGACCGAGCTGTTCGAGAGCGTGATGCCGCTGTAGTTGTTGGCGGAGGCGTTCACGAGCCGGCCGGTGCCGACGGTGGAAAGCGTGCCGCCGCTGACGGACGCACTCTCGAAGTGCACGCGCGAAGCATCCTGCGCCGCGATCGTGCCGCCGGTGTTGGTGTAGGTGCCGTTCTGCAGCGTGAGCGTGGCGTTGTCGGTGGCGCGCAGCGTGCCGCTGTTGGTGAAGCCGGTGCGTTGGGGTCGAGCAGGAGCGGAGTCGCCTGATTAGCCCGGATCAGTCCGGCGTTCGAGAGGCCGAGAAGGCCGAGGCCGATGGAGCCCGAACCCTGAATCGTGTGGCCGGAGGCGTTGGTGAGGGTCTCGGTGTTGGCGGAGCCGTAGATCCGGTTGTTCGCGCTGTTCGAAAGTGAGAGCACGCCGCTCCCGGAAAACGTGAAGGCGCCGCCGCCGGAAAGGATGATCTGGGTCTGGTTCGCGGAGGCGTTGAGCGAAAGGGTGCCGTCGTTGGTGATGCTGCCGGTCGTGCCGGAGAGGGTGAGGCTGAGGTTGTTGGCGATCGCGAGCGAGCTGGCGAGGCCGACCTGGACTTGGGAGACGGTGGCGTTGACGTCGAGCGCGACGACCGATGCACCGTTGGCGCCAATCACGGCGCGGCTGGAATTGCCGGGCAGGCTGCCGGTGTTCCACTGGCTGGAATTGCTCCAGTTGCCGTTTCCGCCGAGCCACGTGGGATCGACGACCTGGCCGGACAACAACGCAACGGTGAGACTCAGCGCGAACACAGCGCGACTGGCGCGCGTCTCCCAGCGTCCGCGCGGACACGAAGCAACTACCGTGAGAAATCCTTCAGGGCTCATGCGGATCATTTGCTTTTGTCCGCGATGAACAACGGGGTCAAGGTGGCTCAAGCCGGCTCCGTAAATTCCGCGATGCCTGGGTGCGCTGCATTCGCCGCGGCGTAGGGCAGGGCAAACTGCACGGCGCCCAGCAACGGAAGCCCGCGGACCAACCACGCGTGCAAGACGCACGCCAATAGCACGTCCCCCGAGCCCGTGGCCGAAACCTCGCGCACGACCGGCGGGGTGAGGGTGTGCGACTGGCCGGCTTCGTCGCGGACCCAGATCGGCCTGGGACCATCGCTCACCACCCAGCGCTGCACGACGGTGGGATGGCCGGCCGCGAGCGTGTCGGTGGCGCCGATCGAGCGGACCTCGTCGGCGTTGACCTTCACGAGCGCGAGAGGGCGTGCGGCGGCCCACGCCAAGGGCGGCCCGTAGGTGTCGGCGACGAGCACGCCGCGTGCATTCCACCGCTCGAGGGCGGCACGGAGCGGCGCGCCCGCCGGATCGTTCCAGCCGGGAAAACTACCGCAGAACGCCAGCACCTGGCCATCGGGTTGCGCCTCGAGAAACGCGGCGCAGGCCTGCAACGCGGCGGCGTCGGGCGCGCGGTCGGCGCCAAGGAAGGTGGTCTCGCGCGTGGCGCCGCTGCGGTCGCGGACGACCACACCCGAGCGGGTCGCCGCCAGGGTGGGGAACGCCCGGTGCCCGAGGCCGCGCTGCGCGAGCCACGCCTCGCACTCGGCGCCGGGCGCGCCGCCGGTGAAGCAAAGCGCCGTATTCGGAGTGCCGAGACGCGTGAGCATCCGGGCGACGTTGATGCCCTTGCCGCCGACCTGGAACGATTCCGCGGCGGCGCGCTGGGTGCGGCCGGGGGACCAGGCGTCGAACTCGAGCGTGCGCTCGGCGAGCAGGTTGCCGGTGAGGGTGAAGACGTGCGGGGCCCGGGCGGGCGGCGGTGGGCTCATGGCTTCTCCGGTTTTTGCGCGCGATAGAACACGTAGTTCACGAGGAAGCTGAGGCCGAACACGCCGCTGAGCGTGCGGATGTTCCGCATCGCGCCAAACACCATCGTGAGCGAGCTGGCACGCGGCTCGTGCACGCGCAGCAGCAGGAACGACCCGGCCAGCGCGAGCACGGGCTGGAGGAGGAAGCACACGTGATGCACGGCGAGGGCGTCGGGCCAGCGCGCCAGCGCCCAGGTGAGCACGGCGCCGCCGGTGATCGGGGCAATCGCGGCGACGAGGGACGTGGTCGCGAGGTTCACGCCGATCGCGAGGTTCTTCGCCTCGAGCGGAATCAGCCGGAGCAAGATCGTGAACTGACCGAGAATGAAACCCGCACCGGTGGCGCCGCCCCAAATCCACATCGCATAGAGCACGTTTCGGTTATCCGGAGTCAGGATACACCATAGCAGATTCTGCACCTGCCAGAGGATGAGCGAAAACGTCATCACCGACTTGTTGCCATAGCGGTCGAGCAGGTGCCCCCACGCGGGCAGGGAAAGGGCGCCGCTGAGCTGGGCGAGGGTCGCGAGCAATCCCACTTCGAACGCGGTCAGCCCTAGCTGGTCGAACATGAACACGTGGTAGAACGGACCGAAGCAGTTCGCGGCGAACGACCACACCGCGCCGAACGCGATGAAGACGAGCAGCGAGCGGGAGCGGAGGACGACCTGAAATTGCGCCCGCAGCGGCAGCTCGGGGGCGTCGGAATGGCGGCGCGAGCGCGTGGGGCTGATCCATTGCCAGCGCAGCGAGAACACGCGCATCAGCACGGCCGCGGCGATCAACAACTGGAACACCGGGATCGCGTAGTTCCAGTGGCCGAGCGCCCAGCCGGAGACGAGGAGGAAAGCCGTGGTGGAAATCTGCAGCGTGCCGTTGCGCCGGCCGAAATATTTTCCCCGGATCCGATAGGGCACCCATTCCTGAATCCAGGCGTTCCACGACACGCCCGCGATGGCGCCAAAGCAGCTCGTGAGCAGGAACCACACGATCAGCCATTGGCCGGCGGCGGTCGGGTCATCGCGCGGAATCGCCGGGAGCAGCAGCCCGAGCGCGGACCACGAGAGGAGATGGAGCGTGGCGGCGAGGACGCACAGCGTCTTCGGCGGCTGCCATTTCGCGAGGAGCGTCGCGAAGAAGATCTGCAGAAAATTTCCGACGAACGGCAGCGCACTGATGAGACCGATGGTGGTCATCGGCAGGACAAAGGCCTTCGCCACCAATGCCGTCATGAACACATTCACCGGCAGCGACATCGTGACGATCGGCATGGCCATGATGCCCTCGGCGGTGCAGAGCCGCAGCGAGCGGAGCAAATCGGCCTTGTGCTGGAGCGCGGCGGCGCGCGCGGTGGTTGCGTTCACGATTCGTTTGGCGCGAATAGAAACGAGATGAGACCGGTTGTAGAAGCCAAAGTGCTGCAGCAGAAGAAAACGGTTGCGCTCGCCCGCTGGCTTCTGGGGAAGCATCTCGTGCGGCGGCACGACGACGGCCGGATCGAGGCGAGACTCATCGTCGAGACCGAGGCCTACCACGGCGAGCACGACCTCGCGTGTCACGCCCGTGCCGGTCGCACCCGTCGCACCGAGGTCATGTATGCCGGCGGCGGCATTTGGTATGTGTATCTCTGTTACGGCATCCACGAGATGCTGAACCTGGTCGTCGGCCCGGAGGGCTGGCCCGCGGCCGTCCTGATCCGCGGCGTCGCGGGCGCCGTCGGCCCGGGCCGGGTGACGCGCGCGCTCAAGATCGATCGAAAATTGAATGCCTGCAGCGCGACGACCGAGGAGCATGGGCTCTGGATCGAGGATCGCGGGGTCCGCGTGCCGGCCGCGCTGGTCAAGAAGACCCCGCGCATCGGCGTCGACTACGCGGGCCCGATCTGGTCGCTGAAACACTGGCGGTTCACGTTTGATCCGCGAGCGCTGACGCCGCCGCCTGCCGAACCGCCTCAACCGAAATCACGCTCAGCTCGCGGCCGGGCCGGAGCACCCGAACGTTGGGAGCCGGTGGCGCCCAGACCGCCGGGTCCGTCGGCCCAAACAGGAGCACGCAACGCACTCCGGAGGCCGCAGCCAGGTGACTGATCCCCGAATCGTGACCGAGGAAAAGGGCGCTGGTGGAAAGGTGCGCGATGAGATCTTCGAGCGGAGGTTGGACGAGAACGTGGAGCGGCTTGTCCTCAAGACGCTGGTTTGAAGGCGTGCGGGTGTCGTGACCGCGCGTGGGGGACAACGCGCTCCATCGCGGCAGTTCGGCTTCGCCGAGAATCACGGTCACCGGCGCGGGGAGTTGCGGGATGAGTGCGAGCCAGTTTTCCATCGGCCAGTTCTTGCGGGGCGAGCCGCTGCCGGGATGAACGCAGATCGGAGCCCGCCGCGCGAGCGGCGGAACGGTCCCTGCGCTCACGCGCAGGGTTACGGGAGCGAGCGTGAAGAAGGGCGCGGCAGACTCGATGCCCAGCTCGCGCAACGGCGCGGCATAGTGCGCGGCGGCGGGGCCGCGCGAGGGCAGGGCGTCGGCCGTTAAAAATGTTTGTCCGGCGTGGATCGGAAAATGCCGCCGGAGTGCGCCGTCCGGGTCGGGCCAGTAGTTCACGACCAAATCGAAACCGCCGAGCCACGCCGCCAGCTCCGCCGGCAGGGGTGCCGGGTCGAACAGCGCACTCCAGCGCGCCTCGTGCTGCGAATGCACGGCGTCGAGCAAACCGCGCACGCGCGCGAGTGCGGCCGCGGTGGCGTTGCCGGCAAGCTCGAGGCGCGCGCCCGGCCAGCGGGTGCGCAGTGCCGCGAGCGCCGGCAGTGTGACGATGAAATCGCCGAGCGCGCCGCCTCTAAGGACCAGAACTCTTCGCATCCGCAGTGGTGGCCGGCACCGGGGCGACCGACGGGCCTTCGTAAGCGGAAAGCGTGGCGGTGCCCGTGCCGATCTTGAACTCGACTTCGAACTTCACCGGCAACCGATGGCGATCCTGTGCGATCCAGATCCGCACGGAGCTGCCACGCTTGAACATCCCCTTCGGGGCCGTCTTGTCCATGCGCGGCTCGAGCACGACCGTCTTGAATATGCCCAGCGGCGTGTGCACGTCCTCGTAACGCGCCATGTGAATCGTCAGCTCGTAGAAATCGTCGTCAAAAAGAATCAGCGCGTCGCGTTTCTCGCCCGGCTTCAAATCCCACGAACGCGTTTGCAGCAGACCCATCATGAGGTCGGTCGGATCGCCGCCCGGAATCGGCAGCACGCGCGGCTTGTCGGGTTCGTTGCCCGCGACGTAGGTCGCCTGGCGGCTGCTGTAGTCGAACGCGACGGTGTGGGCGGATTTCTTTTCCTTTTGCACGCTCGACTCCTGCAGCGAGAGCAGCCGGCCGGTCTGCAGATCGAAGACCGATTTCGCTTCCGCATCGAAGGGCATGAGCATCCGCGCCAGTCGCCGCGTCGCCGTGGTGGTGGTGGCGATGAGGCGGGGCGCGCCGGGAACGGTGGTGTCATGCTGCCCGGCGATTTTGATCTCACCGGCGCCCGGCACGATGGCCCACGAAACGCGGTAGGTGAGCTTCTCGCCGTCACGCAAGGGCAGCCCGGCGGCAGCCGGAGGCACCGTGAACAGGAGGACGAAAACGCCGAGGACGAAAATCGGGCGAGCAATCATGCGGCAAACGTGGGTTGCGGGGAGCCGACGTGCGGCACGGAAAAAATGCGGGAGGGCGCGACCGCCCGGACGGTTTCCTGGGCGCCGGCGGCCGCGGTCCAGGGCGTGCCGGCAGCCCAGGGCGAGAACGCCGGGAGCACCAGCCGCTGCGGACTGGCCATGAGCGCGGGGATTTTCACGCTTGAGCCGGCGCCATCCCACCAGCTCACCGCGGGATGATGATGCCCGATGACCTCGAGCAGGCCGGCGGGCACCACCGGGAAGGTGTCGTCATGGTGGAAAAAATAACGTCCCCGGATCGTGGAGACGACGCCGTTCGAGCGCCACCGGCGGTCGTGATTGCCCGTGACGAGCGCGACCGGAACCGGCGCGGTGCGGAGAAACGCCTCGGCGCGGGTGGCACCTTCGGCGGCATGGACGACGTCGCCGAGCCAGAGCATCTCGGCCGGAGCGTAGTCGGTGACCAGCGCGTGCAAGCGGGCTTCCAGTTCGTCATCACCCCAGACGGGCAACAAGTTGCCTCGCGCCCGGTGGCTGGCCGCGTAGCCCCAGTGCCGGTCGGCCATCGCGAGCAGACGCTCGGCCGCAAACCAGACGGCCCGCCGCGAATCGAGCCAGATGCCGGGCTGGACTTCGGTGCGCGTGGACGCAGTGGGCTTGGTTTCGTTTCGCGGTGCGCGCATGCAGACAGATGCACCGTGGCGAACCTCGGCGCGGGTTCAAACTCAAGTTGGGGTTTCTTTGGCGGAAATCGCGGAACGTTTTCCGCCATACCTTCATGATACAGTCGCTCGATGGTCGTTTCCGGGTCCTCCAGCATCATGGTTTCCCGGATCCGCCTGACGAACATGACAATTCCGGATGCAACGCCGCGAAAGATCGTCTTCGGCCAGCGCCGGCTGGACCAGGTGCGTCAGCAGGAGCGTAACGCCATGAGCCGGCGGCCGGCCCAGGCGAACGGCCACGCAATCAGCACGCCGGCCACGCTGGCGACGATATCCTTCCAGTCGAAGGTCCGGCCGGGGATCCAGAGTTGCACGATCTCGATCAGCGCGCCGAACGCGCACAGCGCCGCCACCAGCCACGCGCGACAGCCCAGGAGCAGGTGGACCACCAGGGCGAAGCCGGCGAAGGCGACGGTGTTGCGCAGGATGCCGTGGTGATCGGCCCAGACGCCGAGCCGCCGCGGCATCCACGGGATGTATTGGAGATACGGTGACGAGCGGAGGGCGAGGAAGGCCATGACCGCACCCAGGCCAAGGACCAGCAGGAGCCGGGCGGTGCGGAAGCGTGGCGCGCCCGGCGAGGAGCGGGCGCCGTTCACGCGGCTCCTTTCGGGATGGCGGCGTCGGCGAAGCGGGCGCTGGCCAGACGGCGGCAGGTGGCGAGCGTGTCGATATCGGCGAGCGTCTTGTCGGGGCGGATACGCACGATGCGCGGAAAGCGCAGCGCGTAGCCGCTCTGATGCCGCGCGCTGGGTTGGATGAGATCGAAGGCGATTTCGAGAATCGTGTCGGGGACCACGGTGCGATAACGACCGCGCACTTCCAGCGTGCTGGCGAGAAAATGCCCGGTGAGCCGTGCGATCTCCCCGTCCGTCAACCCGGAGTAGGCTTTGCCGACCGTGAGCAGCCGGTTGTCGTTTTCCTCATCGCGGATCGCAAAGGTGCAATCGCTGAGGACATCCCGGCGTTTGCCGTGACCGTATTCGACTCCGACCACGACGACATCGAGCGTGGCGTAGGCCTTCTTCAGCTTCAGCCAGGCAAGCCCGCGCCGACCGGGCGTGTAGGTGCTCAGCGGATCCTTGGCCATCAGGCCCTCGTTGCCGCGCTGGCGAGCGGCGAGGAAGGCGGCCTCGATTTCGGACTCGCTGCGGGCGAGCTTCACGGGCGCGACCGTAAAAACGCCGGCCGGCGGCGGTGAGGCCGCGACTCCGGGAGAAAGCATCGTCTCCAGCAGGGCCCGCCGCGTGGCGAGCGGCGCCTTGAGCAGCGGGCGACCATCCCGCCACAACAAATCGTAGAACGAAATCGAGACGGGGATTTCGGAGCCGAGAAAGAAGTCGTCGCCTTTGCGGCCGAGTCGCTTTTGCAGTTCGGCAAAGGGCAGGGCGCGGCCTTCGCGCCAGGCGAGCAGTTCGCCATCGGCGATGAAATCGCCGGGCAGGTCCAGCGCGGCGCGCGCGAGATCGGGGAACTGGCTGGTGATGCGCTTGAGATCCCGGGAGTAGAGCTCCACGCGATCGGCCTGCTTGTGGAGCTGGCAACGGATCCCGTCGTATTTCTCCTCGAGCCAGACGGGCGGGGCGAACCGCTCGAGGATCGCCGCGGCGGTGGGTTCGGGGCTGGCGAGCATGAACTGCAGCGGGTTGAACACCCGGAGCTGAATCGACTCGAGCAAGCCTTCGCGGGCGGCGCGGGTCACGGCGGCGATATCGCCGCAGAGCATGTTGGCCTCGCGGACGAGCTCGATCGGCTGGCCGGCGGCCGCGGCGACCGCCTCCTCGACCAGTCCTTCCTTCAAACCGATGCGCAGATCGCCGGTGATGATCTTCACCAGATACTTGGCCTCCGCCGGCACCAGCCCGGCGAGCAGCGCCTGGAGATGCTCCAGTTTCGCCGCCGGCCCCCGCGTCGCCGCGACCCGCGCCATGAATTCCGCCACCTCCGCCAGCGTCATCGCCCCCGGCAGAGTGTAACGTATTACGTTACACTCTGTCGGAGCGCTTTCGCCAGGAGTGTCACGTATTGCGTGACACTTTTCGGGAGAGGCGGGGCGCTGGGAGAGGAGGACTTCCGTGGCGTCGCCGGCGTCGGCGAAACGCTGATACGCGGCGCGGTAGTCGGCCTCGGACAGGCCGGCGGCTTCGAGCACGGCGCGCTTGATGACAGACCAGCCGAGGGTGAGGACGCGGCCGTCGGACTGGGGAAAAGCGCGCGCGGTGAAGAAGAGGGCGGCGCGCGCGGCGTCCTCCGGCGACAGCTCGGCCAGATAGGCGCGGAGCAGTTCAACCTTCTCCAGCGTCTTCGGGGTGGCTTTGACTTGCTCGGCGGCGGCGGCGAAGCGGGCGAGCGAATCGAGGCCCGCGCTCGCCGGCGGCGTTCCGCCTGCGGGTGGCAGGTCTTCCTGGTTCGATCGGAAGGCGGGACGGCGAACGTCGGGCAACGCCATTTCCAACTGGTTGTCCTCGCCGATCGCCCACGCCTCGATGCCCCGCTCGCGGAGGGTGAGCGCGAATTCCTGCGCGAAGCCGTGCAACGTCAGCACGCGTTTGGGCTGCACGGCTGCGACGAAGCGCAGGAGATCGGGGAAGTCGGCGTGATCCGAGAGCGGAAACGCGGCATCGCATTGATACCGGTAGATTGCTCCCGGATCCACGGCCCAGCCGGTGATGACGGCAGTGCGGCGCCGGGGGATTCTCCGGAGGAAGGATGAGTCGCTGGCCTGCGGTGGACAAATCACGACGTGGCCGGCGAGCTCGGCGGCATTGAATTCTCGATACGCGGGGAAGTGCATGCCGAGCTCTTCGTAGACCTTCGTCAGCCGGAGGACTGGCGGAGCAAGCATCACGGGGAGCTGGGCGTCGGCCAGGCCGCACAACAACTCCTGGCTCTTGCCCAGGCTGTAGCCGAAGAGCACGGGCGTCGTTTGGTCGTCGAGGCAGGCGTGACAGAAGCCGGCGATGTCGCGCAGCACGGCGTCCGTCGGCGGGAAAACGTAGTGCGGCCGGCCGAACGTCGTTTCCATGATGAGCACGTCGGCACGCGGGGTGGCGCATTTCTCCGCCGAGCGGCCCGGGCGCAGTTTGAAGTCGCCGGTGTAGAGGAGCGCGCCGTGGACGTCGTGCGCGAGGAGCACTTGGGCGGAGCCGTGGATGTGGCCCGCCGGGTGCAGCGTGACCGCGCAGTCCGCCGTGAGCTGCTCGGTGTGGCCGAAGGGCAGGACGTGCTCCACGCGCGCGCCCGGCAGGCGCGCGTGCATCAACCGCGCGGTGCCGGCGGAGCAGAGAACTTCGCCGTGAGGCGCGATGTGATCCGAATGGGCGTGCGAGACGAAGGCGCGTCTTTGCGGGAGATGCGCGTCGAGCCACCACTCGATTTGGGGCAGCCAGACCCCGGCGCGAAACTCAACTTGCCACGACATGCAGGCGGAAGTTTCAGGGGGAACGCCGGAAGCTCAAGCGGACGGAGGGGAAAATCGGATTGGTGCGCCGTGGCGCGTGGAGTGCGGAGGGCGTGAGGCTCTCCGCCGATCGGAAGTCGTGCTCGTCAGGCCTGGAGCGCGTTCAGGCGAGGCCAAGCGCCCACGCCACCAGCGAGAGGAGCAGCATCACGCCGACGAGCCACCAATACCAAGGCACGCCATTCACGCGCGAGACGGGTTTGCGGCGCGGCGATTCGTCGTTGGAGCGATCATCCGCGAAGGCCTCTTCCGGCAAATCCAGCCCATCGTAGGACGTATCGTCGCTCTCGCGCCAGCCGGTGCGCTCGTCTGCGCCGCACTCGGGGCAGGCCCGCGCGAGACGCGGAATGGCTGCGCCGCAGTTCGCGCACTCGCTCGGAGGCGGCAGGCGCCGGGGATCAGGCATTTTCCGCGCGGAAATATTTCAGTTTCGCGAACCGCCACGCGGTGACGAAAAACGCCGTGAGCGGCACGGCGAGCAGCATCCCAAGCACGCCGCTGAAGGCCGTGCCCCAGAAGAATACCGCCACGATGATCACGACCGGATGCAGGCCGGTGTGGTGGCCCATGATCTTCGGGGTGAGGAACCAGCTTTCGACGCACTGCACGATGCCCTTCACGACGAGCACCAAGCCGACAAGCTGCCAGCCGCCCTCGGGTTGAAAAAACGCGAGCGGCAGGGTGATCGCCAGGCCGAGAATCGTGCCGAGGTAGGGCACGATGTTGAGGATGCCGAGGAGGAGGCCGATGAAGAGGCCGAACTTCAGCCCGACGAGGGAAAAGCCGATCGCGAGGAGGACGCCCATGCAGAGTCCGATGAGGATCTGGCCGCGGAAAAACGACTCGATGATCGACACGAACTCGGTCGCGAGGAAGACGACGTCGTCGCGCACCTTCGGCCGCAGGAAAGGCAGGTGCCCGCTCAGCGTGCGGGTGGGTTGACCGCGCATCAGCAGGAAAAAGAACAGGTAGACCGGGACGATGGCGATGTGGGTGAAGAACGCCGCGACATCGAGCACCCCGCCGAAGGCCGCACGCAGCGACGGGATGGCGTGCGTGAACAGGGTCTTGCTCTCGGCCGCGAGGGCATCGGCGATCTTGCGCACGCTCGGATTGGCGAGCTGTTTTTTCGCCAGCGTGATCCACTCGGGATAATGCTGCTGCACGTAGAGGCTCGCCCGCTCCCAGAGCGTGGGCAGGTAGGCGATGAAATCGATCAACTGCGCAATCAACGGCGGCACGAGCAACAGGAAGGCCCCGCCCGCCACCAGCACCACGAGTCCATAGAGCAACACGACGGCGGTGAGCCGGCGCATCCGGAAACGCACGCCCAGAAACTCGACAACCGGCCGCAGGATCAGCGCCAGCACACCGGCCAGGGCGATCGGCCAGAGCACGCTCGAGAAAAAACCGAGCAGCCGGCCCAGCACGAAGATCGCGGCGATCAACAGCGCAATCGAACCGAGGAAGGCCAGCAGGGTGACGGCGGAACCGACGATGCGGCGCTGGCTGTCGGACAGGATCGGCGTGGAGGGCTCGGTCACGCGCAAGAAGGGAAAGGAGGGACGTGCGGCTGGCCAGACGAAAGGTGGACGGCGCGAGTGCGAATGGCGTCCCGGTTTCCAACGCGCGCAGGAGGAAGCGCCGCGTCGCCCCCCCCCGACTCCCGCGTCGGCGCTCCCGGAGGTTTGTCACCTATTAAGTGACATTGGACCAGGGTTTGCCGAGGGGATGGTTTCGTCATTGTCACTTATTACGTGACATTGGACCAGGGTTTGCCCAGGGGATGGTTTCGTCATTGTCACTTATTACGTGACATTGGACCAGGGGTTTGCCCGGAGGAATGGTTCGTTGTTGTCACCTATTAAGTGACATTGCGATTGGCGGGCGGCGGTGGGGGGAGCCGTGAACCCCTCGCGGCGGCGCGGTCGGGCGTTACTGGCGCATCGGAAACGGCACGGCAGTGCGGCCGGTGTGATGCCGCCAGAACCAGCGGGCCATCGCCGGCAACAGGATGATCGCACCGACCATGTTCACCAGAAACATGAAGGTCAGCAGCAGGCCCATGTCGGCCTGGAATTTCAGACTGGAAAACACCCACGTGCTCACGCCAATCGCGAGGGTGAGTCCAGTGAACACCACCGCGGCGCCGGCATCGCGCAGTGCGGCGAACATCGCATCCTCGAAATACTCGCCAGCCTTCAGCGCCGTCTGCAGGCGCGCGAAGATGTAGATCCCGTAGTCGACGCCGATGCCCACACCGAGTGCGACCATCGGCAAGGTGGACGTCTTCAGCCCGATGCCCAGGTAGACCATCAGCGCGTAAGCGAGGTAGTTCACGATCGCGAGCGGCACCACGATGCAGAGGGTGGCCCGCACCGAGCGGAAGGTGATCAGGCAGAGCACAATCACGGCGCCGAACACCCAATAAAGGATGGGCTTCTCCGCGGCTTCGACGACTTCGTTGGTGGCGGCCATGACGCCCGCGGGGCCGCTGGCGAGCAGGAATTGGGCCTTGGGCGAGGGGTGAGCGGCAGCGAAGGCCTTCACGGCATCGGTGACGGCCCGCAGCGTCTCCGCCTTGTGATCGGTAAGGAAGATCATGATCGGCATCACGCTCGCGTCGGTGTTGAGAAAACCGGAACCTGTCTCGATCGGCGACGCCGCCTGCGCGAGCGCCTGCTGGTTGCGTGGAAGGATGCGCCACTTCAGCGACCCTTCGTTGAAGTAGGTGTTGTAGACTTTCGTGATCGACGGAAGCGACATCACCGATTGCACGCCGGGCACCTGCAGGAGTTGTCCCTCGAGTTCGTCCATCAACGTCACCACCTCGTGGTCGACGCTGCCGTTGGGCAGAGTCTCGACGATGACGGACATCACGTCGGCGCTGATGCTGAACTTCGAGGCGATCAGCGCGGTGTCGAGGTTGTAGCGGGAGCCGGGGCGCAACTCCGGCCGCCCAGCCTGCGTATCCCCGATGTGAATGCGGCTGGCGGTCCGCTCGCCCCAGATGCCGAGCGCCAGACCGAGCACGATGATGACCATCGAGGGCCTGGGTTTCATGCCGTAGGCGAGCTTGCGCCACCAGGCGTCGCCCTTTTCCCGGCGCCTGGCGACCCAGGCGGCGTAGGAAGGTGGGAGCCGCAGGTAGGAGAGCAGGATGGGGAGGAGAAAGAAATTCGTGATCACAATAACGCTCACACCGAGGCTGGCGGTGATCGCGAGTTCCTGGATCGCGGGAATTTTGATCACGAGCATCGTGATGAAGCCGACGGTGTCGGTCATCAGCGCCACGATGCCGGGAGCGATGAGCTGCATGAAGGCGGCGCGGGCCGCCGTGGGACCGTCCTGGCCCTTGAACACCTCGTTGCGAAACGTGCAGATCTTCTGCACGCCGTGGCTCACACCGATCGCGAAGACGAGGAACGGCACGAGAATGGAAAACGGATCGATGCCGTAGCCGAGCGCCGTCAACGCACCGAGTTGCCAGACCACGGCGACGAGCGAACAGACGATCGGGGCGGCGGCGAGTTTCCAGCGTCCGGCGTAGTTCCAGACGAGCAGGGCGGTAATGACGATGGAAACGCCAAACAGCGTGAGCACGGCGCGCGCCCCCTCGCTGACATCGCCGATGAATTTGGCGAAGCCGATGATGTGCACCCGGATGGCGCCGCCACTCTCGCGCTCGACCCGCGTGCGGATCGCCTCGAGACCCTGGGCGACGCGCGTGTAGTCAACCTTCGCGCCCGTCTGCGAATCGACCTCGACGAGCTGACCGATCACCATGGCGGCGGTGAAGTCGTTGGCGACGAGCTGGCCGAGCCGGCCGGACTTGACGATGTTGTCGCGGATGCGGGCGAAGTCCTCGGCGGTCGGGGTGGCGGGAAATTCCGCCGGCACGACGTTGCCCGCCGAAAGCCCGTCGTCGACGATTTCGATATAACGGACGTTCGGCGTGCGGATCGACTGGACCTGGGCGCGATCGACGGCGGGCAGGAACGTGACCTCGTCCGTCACCTTCTTCAGTTCCGCGAAGAACTCGGGGGTGAAGATATCCCCGCGCTCGGCACGCAATGCGACCATCACGCGATTGGCGCCGCCGAACTGCCGCTCGTGCTTCACGAACGTGCGGATGTAGGCGTGATCGAGCGGGAGCGATTTGTGAAAACTCGCGTCGACGCGCACGCGAAACGCAAATCCGCCCATCACCACCGTCAGCAAAGCAAACACCACCACCAGCGGGGTGCGGTAGCGAAACATCCAGGCGGTGAAGCGTTCGAGCACCACGAACGAGGGGGCTGCGCGGCCCGGATTCATCGCGCGATACGCATTGCGCCGGCCTCGCCCAGCGCGAGGAGGCCGCCATCAGGCAGCTCGATGAGCTCCGCGATGGCCTTGGTGGGAGATTGAGCGGCAGGGGAGAACGTCACGCCGTCATCCGCGCTCGTCAGCAGGGCGCCGGTGCCGCCGGCGAGGAGAATGGCGCCAGACTTGAGTTTCAAAGCGGTGGCGAGAATCACCGCCTGCGGCGTGGCGATGCGGGTCCAGGTCGCGCCGTCGTCGGTTGAACGAAACACATGACCGCGCAGGCCGTAGGCAAGGAGGGAGCGCGCATCGAGCGGCAGGATGCCGAAGAACGAGCCGTCGTAGGGCGTGGCGATGGCACTCCACGTCGCGCCGGCATCCTGGGACTTGAGGAGGGTGCCGCGCTCACCGGCGAGATAGAGCGTGCCGGTCGGGCCGCGGGTCAGCCGGTTGAAATGGTGGTCGTCTTCCGTGACCTTCCGCTTCGACCAGGTTTTGCCGCCGTCCTTGGTTTCGAAATACATCGCATAAGCTCCGACGGCGATGACGTGGCGGGCATCGAGGGCGAGGACATCGAGAAACGAGTCCTGCAGATTCCCGCCCTGGAACTGCTTGCTCCAGGTGCGGCCGCCGTCGGTCGTGCCGAGGATCAGCGCATCGTGGCCGACGGCCCAGCCGGCGGTGCCGGCGGTGCCGGGATGGGCCGCAAAGCTGATGCCGGTGAGCGTGGCCGCGGTGGCGCGGGGGACCGCCCGCCATGTGTGCGCGCGATCGGAGGAGCGCAGAATCGTGCCGCGATCGCCGACGACGACGAGCTCGCTCCCCACGATGGCGCCATCGAGGAGCAACATGCGCGGGGAGATCCCGGCGGCGAAGGTGACGGTCGCGCAGCAGAGCAATCCCAAGCCCAGTCCGACGAAAGGCAGGGCCGGACCTCCGGACGGGCCGCCCCAAATGTCGCGTCGGGTCCGGCCCGCCCGGAGGTCGGGCCCGGCCTGCACAACGGCGCTCGGCATGGCCGGATAAAACGAAAAGGGCGGGCTGGAGCCCGCCCTCGTGGTCATCGGAGCCCGTCCCGCCGCAGCGAATCGGGCGTGTAATCGGCGGGGGTCCGTTTCAGGTTGAAATCATACATGGCGTTCTCGTTATCGAGTCCGATGGCGAGATAGCGGCCGTTCTGCAGGTCGATATGCACTTCGAGCGTGCTCCAGAAGACCTGCGCATCATAGTAGTTGATACAGTGAGCCTCCGAGACGCGCCAGATCTGGCCGCGACCGTCGTATTGGTCGGCGGCGAGGATCTGCCAGGAGTCCTCGTCGAGGTAAAACGTGCGGCGGCTGTAGAGGTGGGAGGTGCCGGGCTTCAGCTTGGCCTCGATGACCCAGACGCGGTGCAACTCGTAGCGGGCGAGATCCTGGTTGAGATGGAACGGCTTCAGAATCTCCGACGACTTGATTTTGTCGCTGTGCAATTTGTAGGCGTTGTAGGGCACAATCATCTCCTTCTTTCCCACAACGGTCCACTGGTAGCGGTCGGGGGCGCCGTTAAACATGTCGAACTGATCGCTCGTGCGCTGGCCGTCGGCGTGGGTGCCCGGATTGTCGTAGGCGACATTCGGCGCCCGGACCACGCGGCGGCGGCCGGCGTTGTAGACCCAGGCATCGCGCGGCTTCTTCACCTGGTTGATCGTCTCGTGCGCGAGGAGGATGGTGCCGGCCACCTTGGCCGGCGCCGTCGCGGCCTGCTTGAAGTAGATCATCGTGTTGCTCTCGTCGAGCTCCTTGGCGGTGATGTCGGGCCGGGCGTAGTTGAAGAGGAATTCGTCCTCGAACTTCACGAGCTGGTAGTAGCCGCCGCGCTCCACCGCGGCCTGATCGATGTGGCGGGCGGCGGCGACCCCGCGGTAGCGCGCGAGAAAATTCCAGACCACCTCGAGGCCGCTCTGCGGGATCGGAAACGGGATGCCGGCCACGGCGCCGCTGATGCCGTTGCCGTTGGAGACGAGCTGGGCGGTTGTGGCGTTCCGGCGCGTGGCGTCGTAGATCCGCTGCGGGTTGGAGGCGCTGCGGCGCGTGGGGTAGACGACGAGCTTGTAACTTGGATACGCCTTGAGCACCGCGAGGTGCCCGGCGGTGATTTTGCCGTCGTGCGACGCGGCGTTGGCGGCGGTGACGGTAAACAGCGGCTGGTCGGCGGCGAACGGGTCCGGATGATGGTCACCCGGCTTGTAGCCGGCGGGCGGCGTGGTGATGCCGCCGGTCCACGCGGGGATCGTGCCGTCGGCGCTGGCCTTGGCTTCGGCGCCGAGCGGCGTGAGATCCTGGCCGAGGCGGGCGGCTTCCGCTTCGGCGACGGCGGCGCGGGCGGCGACGCTCAGGAGACCGGCGACCGGCGCCAGGAGACAGCAGAGACGGAGGAAGGAGGGAATTTTCATGTCGGGCGTGAGGTCCGCGTTAGAAGGAGTATTTCACCGTGGTCGCGAAGTAATCGCGGTCGCGGAGCAGGTTGTGCCGGCCGGCGCCGCTGAAGTTGACGTAGCGCAGCTCGAGCGACCAGGCGTTGCGGTAGGCGAACTCGACCGAGACGTTGATGCTCTTGCGGCCGTGGATAAAGTTACCGAGAGGCGCCGGGGTGTTGCCGCGGAGATCCTGCGTGAACGCGACGGTCGGCGTCATGTTCACGTTCGGGAAGATGTTGTTGTAGTCGAGGCGGGCGAGCACCTGGTAGCCCCAGGAGAACTCGTCGGCAAACGCATCGGAGCTGGTGGCGGTGAACTGCGGGAAGCCCGCGGTGATCATCGCGGCCTGCGAGCCGGAAGTGAATGTGGCCGGGCCCTCGTAGCGCAGCGTGGCCTTGTCGGGAAGGTTGACCCACACGCCGCCGACTTCGCCGAGGAGCGTGAACTGCTGCGCGCCCAGCATGGGGCCGAAGACTTTCGTGAGCGTGGATTGCGCGGTCCAGACGTTGTGGCGGCGGTAGCCGGGGATCTCGAGGCCATAGCGGCCGAGGAAGCTGCCGATCTGATTGCTGGCGCCGAACTGCGGTGCGAGCGAGGAGAGGGCGGCGAAGAGCAGCTCGACGTCGTCGACCTGCAGCGGGACATCCTGCTTCAGCGAGATTTCACCCTGCCAGGAGACGCCGCTGCGGCCGAGGGAGGTGTTGAAGCTGGCGCCGAAGAGATTGAGGTTCTCGACGTATTCGGTGAAGTAGCGGCCGGTGGCTGCCGCGGTGAGCAGCGCGATCTGGCGGGCACCGGCGATGGCGGCCTGCACCGGGGCGCTCTGGAGCGTCGCCACCTCGACCGGCGTGAGCGTGGCGGGCGCGAGCTGCGAGCGGACGATGAGCTGGAAAATCGCCGCGGCCTGGGGGCCGGCTTGCGCGGCCGGCACGCCGCCGCGGATGAAGGCCGCGGTCAGCGGGCCCGTCAGGTCGGTGTTGACGGCGGTGGTCGGCGTGCGGGCGTTGAGGACGGGCGAGCGGCTGTGGTAGCGCGCGTAGTAGAGGCCGAACTCGGTGTTGTTGAGATTGGGGGCCAGGACGCGCGTCGCGACACCGTATTGATTGAAGTTGGACGCGTCGCGATCGTTCTCGCGGTTGATGCTGCCGATGGTGCTGCCGATGTCGGCGACCGAGCCGAAGCCGAGCCACACCTGGCTGCCACCGCGGGCGGCGAAATCGTTGGTCGAGAAAAACGTGCCGGACGGCTCGAGCTCGTTGCGGCGAAACTCGAGGAGCCAGAAGGGCTCGACGGTGAGGTTGGGCGTGAGGCCGATCGAGGCCTTCAGCATGTTGACCGGCAGGAAGGCCTCCTTCAACTCGGCGCCGGGCACGCGCAGCTTCGAGAGATCGACGGAATTGACGACGTTGATGCCGTTGGGGATGAAGGTGCTTTCACCGAGGCTCAGCACCTGGCGGCCGAAGCGCAGGTCGAGCGGCATGCCGCCGCCGAGGGTGAACTTGGCCCGCACATACAGGTCGAGCAGCTCCGCGCCGCTGACGACGCGATCCTCGGCCTGGGCGGAGAGCGGCGTGCGCCGGGTGTCGTCGGACTTGAAATCGTGGAACCAGTAGCCGCGAACGAGCGCGCCGAAGTTCCCGTATTTGAGCTCGAGGTCGTGGTTGCCCTTGAAGACCTCGGAGACCCAGCCCTTCCCGTAGTTGAGGTTGCCGTCGTCAGTGTTGACGGAGTTCTGGCGGCCCGCGACGCCGTTGAACGAATTGCTCGTCCCGTAGTAGTTGGCGCTCGGATCGCTCAAGCGGTAGAGTCCGCCGAAGGAGAGCGTGGTGTCGAAGCTCGCCTTGAGCTCACCGAAGCTGAACTGGACTCCGGGCGCGGAGGAAGCGAGGCAGGCGAGGCCCAGGGCGGCGGCGGCCGAGGCACGGGCGAAGCCGTGGGTTGCACGAGGAGACGTTGGGGCTTTCATGAGGGTTGATAACAAACGAAGGTGCTGCGCCGCGCGGCAGGAGAGCAGAGAGCAAGCGCAGTAATTCGGACAGGGTTATGGCGCCATGAGAAACGGCGGCCCGACGTGCGGAGCAAGAGTGAAACAATACCTGCGGCTTTGACCCCCCGCTATTTTACGCAACGTTGCCGATTCGATCCATGCAGGTTCCGACCCACATCCACGTCAAAGGCGCCCGGGAGCACAACCTCAAGAACCTCGATCTGCGCATCCCGCGCGGCAAGCTGGTCGTGGTCACCGGCCCCAGCGGCTCGGGCAAATCCTCGCTCGCCTTCGACACGATCTACGCGGAGGGCTATCGCAAATACATTGAGTCGCTCAGTGCCTCGGCCCGCGCCGTCCTCGATCAGCTCAAGCGGCCGGACGTCGATTTCATCCACGGCCTTTCGCCGGTGCTGGCGATCGAGCAGCGCATCGGCGGCGGCGGGCCGCGGAGCACGATCGCCACGGCGACGGAGATTGCAGATTATGCGCAGTTGCTCTGGTCGCTCGTCGGCGAGCAGATGTGCCCGAAAGACGGCGGCCGCGTGGTCCAGCGCTCGCTCGACGACAACGTCCAGCGCGTCCTCGCGGAATGCGCCGGCGAACGCGTGCTGCTGCTCGCGCCGTTCATGCGCGCCAAGCCGAGCGTGCTGCGCGACGAGCTGCCGCGCCTGCGCCAGCGGGGCTTTCAGCGCGTGCGCATCGAGGGCGAGGTGCGCAATCTCGACGAAGCCAATCTCCTCCCGGCGAAGGCCGGCGTGAAGGATCTGGCTGTCGACCTCGTGGTGGATCGGCTGGTCGCGACGGTGGATCAGCGCAGCCGGATCGCGGACTCGCTCGAGCTGGCGTTTCGCGAAGGCAAGGATCGGGCGATCGTGCTCGCGCAGAAGACCGCCGACGCGCCCTGGCGCGAGGTCGCGCTCAGCCAGTCGCTGGCGTGCGAGCTTTGTGGCGACGTGTTCGAGAAGCTCACGCCGCGCAACTTCTCCTTCAATCACCGCGAGGGCGCGTGCCCGACCTGCGACGGCATCGGACGCAAGCTGAAGTTTGTCCCCGAATTGGTGATACCCGATCCGGAGAAATCCATCCGCGCGGGCGCGATCAAGCCGTGGCGGATCGGCGGAAAAAATCTCATCATCAAGCACAACGCGCTGCTCAAGCAGCTCGCGGAGCAATTGCCCTTCGACGCGGATGTGCCGTGGAAAGACCTGCCCGAGGAGACGCGCCGGGTGCTGCTGTTCGGGGCGGGGGAGCGGCAGTTCGCCTTCAAGTTACGGCGGATGCGCGAGGCGAAGGCGATGCCGTTTCCCGGCGTGATCGCCGACATCGGGGACAGTTTTCGCAACACCGACAGCGAGGGGTTTCAGGCGCGGCTCACGACATATATGGTGAGCGGCGAGTGTCCGGAGTGTCATGGCACGCGGTTGAATGCGCGGAGCGGGGCGGTGAGAGTCGAGGCAAGCGGTGAGAGGCAAAAGCCGGGAGGTGAAAAAACGGAGACCGCTTCTCCGCCTGCCTCTCGCCTCACGCCTCCAGGCTCCAGCCGAACCCCTGGCCTCACGTTCCCCGAGTTCATGGCGCTCGACGTGGGCGAGGCGCACCGGTTCGCCCGCGCGCTCGTCGCGGCCTACGGCGAGAACGTGGCGTTGCGCGAAGTGGTGACGGGCGTGGAGCAGCGGCTGCATTTCCTGCTCGAGACGGGTCTCGGCTACCTGACGCTCGAACGCGACTACGGCACACTTTCCGGCGGCGAGGCGCAGCGCGTGCGGCTGGCGACGCAGCTCGGCATGGGCTTGGTCGGGGTGATCTATGTGCTCGATGAGCCGAGCATCGGCCTGCATCCGCACGACAACCGGAAGCTGCTGGATACGATCATCGCGCTGCGCGATCGCGGCAACACCGTGCTCGTGGTCGAGCACGACGAGGACACGATGCGGATCGCCGACGAGATCATCGAGCTCGGTCCGGAGGCGGGCACGGAGGGCGGCCAGCTTTTGTTTCAAGGCACGCCGGAGGCCTGCATGCGCCTGCCGGCGAAGATTTCGCGGACCGGGCCGTATCTCGCCCGCACGCTCTCGGTCGGCCGCGAGGCGAAGCCGAAGGTGCCCGACGGCGCGTTCCTCACCGTGCGCGAAGCGCGGGCGAATAACCTGCGCGGGATCGACGTGCAGTTTCCTGTCGGGCTGCTGACGTGTGTCACCGGGGTCAGCGGTTCCGGCAAGAGCACGCTCGTCCTCGACATCCTCGCCGCGCAGGCCGCGCGCAAGCTCAACGGCGCGAAATCGCTCCCGGCGAAACACCGGCACATCGAGAATCTCGATTTCTTCGGGAAGCTCGTGCAGGTCGATCAGGAGCCGATCGGCCGCAGCCCGCGTTCAAATCCGGCCAGTTATGTCGACCTGCTGCCGCTGCTGCGCGATCTCTACGCGCAGGTGCCGCTGGCGAAGGTGCGCGGCTACAAGCCGAGCCGTTTTTCGTTCAACGTGCGCGGCGGTCGCTGCGAACGCTGTCAGGGCGACGGCGTGATCAAGCTCGACATGCAGTTCATGCCCGACGCCTACGCGCCGTGCCCGAGCTGCGGGGGACGGCGTTTCAATCGCGAGACGCTGGAGATTCTTTTTCACGGCAAGTCGATCGCCGATGTGCTCGAGCTGACCGTGCGCGAGGCGATCGGGCTCTTTCGCAATATTCCGCGCGTCATGGACAAGCTCGCCACGCTCGATGCCGTGGGCCTCGGCTACCTCACGCTCGGGCAGTCGGCCACGACGCTCTCCGGCGGCGAGGCGCAGCGAATCAAACTCTCGCTCGAGCTGAGCAAACGGCAGCAGGGCTCGACGCTCTACATCCTCGATGAGCCCACGACCGGGCTGCACTGGACCGACATCCAGAAACTGATGGATCTGCTCTTCAAACTGCGCGACCAGGGCAACACGGTGATCGTGATCGAGCACAACCTCGACGTGATCAACCTGGCCGACTGGCTGATCGACCTCGGCCCCGGCGGCGGACGTGAGGGGGGCGAGTTGATTTTCGCCGGCGTGCGCAGCGAGATCGAGGCGAGCGAGCGTTCGCTGACCGGAGCGGCGCTACGGCGTTGGCGGCTGGCCGCGAAACCCTAGCCCGGATATTTCATGCTCTACTCGCCAGCGACCCGACACGGTGTGCTCGGATCAAGTCTACCGATTCAACCGTTTTGGCGATCCGGGCCAAGT
>Ga0163144_10001665_pt1 | contig 52219 bp, 42 predicted proteins | sample OliLak19BULKMAT1_FD_123175 | JGI IMG/M metagenome (GOLD analysis project Ga0163144, IMG submission 123175) | Freshwater microbial mat bacterial communities from Lake Vanda, McMurdo Dry Valleys, Antarctica - Oligotrophic Lake LV.19.BULKMAT1 | ecosystem: Environmental > Aquatic > Freshwater >... | reverse complement strand
ACGACCCCACTGGCCGCCGCCTTTGGCCCGCCTTTGGCCCCGAAAACTCACGCGCCGAACACCCCGGCGTCCAGGTTCAGGAAGCCCTCGGGCCACTTTCGCGCTTCGAAAGCCCTACTCTCTCGAAGACACCGGTCCCAACCAATTCCAGCAACGCGAACGAGGCCCCGCGTCGCGAGCGTAGTGCCGCGATGAGCACGTTCGTGTCGAGCACAATCCTGTGGACCGGCAAGCCACAGATGGTATCACGTGCAATACCACTTGCAAGCACCGGGAAGGCCTCGGATCGCTCGCGATCCCGCCGTCAGCTGTCTGGCTAACGTACCCGCGTTCACCCGCCAGGTCACGACCGAGCGGAGCGAGGGAGTGAGCTGGTCGGGTGCAACGCGTAGTTAGACGGCTCTTACGGGAGCCGCCGGGCACGCCAGTAGCCCGGCCGGCGCTTGGTATGGGCGACCGCGAGAACGACCACGGCATCAGAATCGCTGCGATAGAGGAGAGCGTAGGGGAAGCGCGCGCGGAGAAACCGGCGAATGCCCGTACTCTTCCTGAAGAGCGGCCAAGTGGCGGGAGCCTCTTCAATGGTGGCTGCCGCTCGGGCGACCTCTGCGAGGAACGCCGCCCCGAGCCCTTCCTGTTCCTGCTCGTACCAAAGTGCGGCGTCCTCGAGTTCCGCCCTCGCGCCGGCATGGAGACGAACGGTCATGGTCGAAGAGCGCGGAGCTTCTTCGAAATCCGGTCACGGACGGCTTCCCACTCCTCGAGTTCGACGCTTCCAGAGTTGATCTCGGCGGCCCTGCGCTCGGCCTCGTCGAGCCAGGCCTGCTCGGCGTCGTCGTCAGCCGGATCATCGAGACTTTCGATGAGATCGCGCGCGAGGACGGCGCGTTCGTCGCGAGGAAGTCGCAGTGCCTCCTGCCTGAGAACTTTGGCAGCGGTCATGGCGGCAGGGTAGCACGGCGCACTGTTCTTGGCAGGCCGGCGACGGCGTCGGGACGCAGCGACGGCCGACCCTACGTCGCGTAAGCAAGCGCAAGCACCGAGGGCTCGCCCTGCTCGAGCCGACGCCAGTTTACGAAGGCCGCCGAGTCTTGAAGTGCCCTGAACAGGTCCGGGCAGCGCGACGCGAACGCCGCGACGCCGGTGAGCATGAGCACGAGCGAGCCGCCAGGCTCGGCCACCGCGTTCGTCATGCCCTCGCCCGCAGGACCGTCGACGTACGTAAGACAGTCGATCCAAGCGTTCATGTTGCGCCCGTAGAACTTCGGAAAGCCAAGAGCCTGCTGGAAGACATCATGGAACCCAGCTGCGTCGCGGATCGGTGCCAGATCAATGGTGACAACGTGTTGCGCAGGCATTGCGGAAGTCCGTCTAACGTAACGGCGTTCTGCTGCAACGTCGAGAGGGAGGCCGAAGGCCGAGCGAGCGCGTTGTCAGCAGCAACGCCTTATTGGACAGGCGTGGGAATTTCATGCGAGCCGTGAGGCTTTCGTGCGCCTCACTCAGCGCTGGCGGACGAGGACGGTGGAGGCGTGGAAGCCGCTGCGTCCCGCTTTCGAAAGACTATGCCCTGGACGTACACACCGGTCCCGTTGACGGTGCCTACCAGCAGATCGCCGCCGGCCTGACACACCTGAGCGCGAGCAATCTCCTTGTATGCGTTCAAGTCCATCTCGCGAGAGTAGCCGCCAAGCGTGCCCAGCTCCTCGTATTCAGCCGGGTCAGGCGCTGAGATTTGAACCCTGATCTCGCAGGTCGAATCCTTGGCGGGATAGGTCCTGGGCGCCGTATGCGAATACGACAAGGAGACCGGAATGCAGCCAGATAGCGGGAGCATCAAGAAGAGAGAGAGTGGGCCGTTGATCCGCAGCGTGTAAGGCTATCAAGGGGGCTGGGGCAAGCAATGCTGCCGCTCGCAACTGTCCCGATGAGGGGGGTGTGGACGTCATGCTGAGCGTGTCGGCAGGCAGCCATGCAGGCCTATGCCGCCGCGCGAATCGCGACGCGCGGTGGCTTGAATGCGAGCGCCATTGCGGCGCTCCAGCGGTCGCTGAGTGCGAGCGCGCGGAGGTGAACGATATGCTCCCCGGTTCGGTTCTTCCAGCGCGAGCCGGCTCGCTTCAGCTTGATGCCGAAGAGGCTCTTGCACGTCGCCTCGACGTTTCCGCTCCCGATGGGCAATCCCTGGCGACGCGCGCTGGCGTAGTCCATTCGTGCCACGTTGTTCGTCAGGTACGTGATCGCATCGTGAACAGGCCGGTCGGTCCCGACGGACACCTGCTCATCGCCGGAGGCGATCAGCTCACCGAGAATCGTCTGTCGAGCACTACTCGTGTTGCGAAGCAACAGCTTCCATCGCGCCACGAGTGGTTTGGCTTCGGTCTCGCCGACGATGACCCTCGCGGCCGCAGCGAGCTTCTCGATCGTGTGCCAGAAGTCGATCAGGCGGGTAACGACGAAGCTCTTGAAGGTGTCAAATGGCGCCGCCGTGAATTCGGCGTCCAGCAGGTTCCACATCTCGGCGGCCCCGTCGCAGAGCAGCACGACCTCGAGGGCTGGACACTGCGCCAGCAGCTCCACGACGTCGCCCGCCATACCCTCGCACAGCGCCTCCGGGTCGCCACCCGGCATCGTGCCATAGCGGATGGTGTGAATCGCTTCGCCGTTTCCGTCGTGCAGAGTCACGGTCCCGCAGTACGCCATCCGAAACACGCGCTGGATGGTTCGCTTCGGCGCTTTATCGCGCGGGAGATCGGCGGGTCGCTCGCGAGGCTCTTCTATCGGAACCGTCACTCGGTCGAGGGACACACTGACGCTTCGGGCCTCCACCGGAACCTCGAACGCCTCGATCAGCGCCTGCTCAATCCCCTGATGCTGCGCGATGTATGCCTCGCCGACCGCGTGCGCGATGTGCTCGAAGCTCGCGTGCGAATACCGCAATCGCCCCACATTCGCCCCGCTCGCTTCCGCCTCACGCGACGTGCACTGCTGGACCTCGAACGCCATCGCGCGCGCCGTTGCGGGGGGCCACGTACCCTCGACGGCACCCGTTCGCAGCGCGACAGGGTCCACGACCGGTGGATTGCGCGGACCGCCCTGACCGACAGGACGGTAGAGCGACCGTGCCACGCGCGCGGGCCCCGCCAGCGTCTGGAAGTCAGTCTCCACGTTCTCCAGCACGCGCACGTGCACAACCCTGTTGATCATCACCCTGGGCGCGTTCACCGCCAGCCCCGCGAGCGCGACCTCGTGCCCGCGGCGCTCCACCTCGGCAACCTTCTCAGCGATGTGCTCCTCGAAAACGGCGTAGTTCACGGAACCGCCCGTCTGACCCCGCTGGAACTGGGTCATTACGGTCTCCATTACATCACGCAGCGCCGCAACCATTCCGTTGAGTTCCTCGGGTACTTCCAGCATCATCTTCGCCACGGAGTGGTGATTGCCGACAGGCGTATGTCAGTAGATCGTGGCGCGACGCACCTTCACGGTGAGCGGATCGATATCATGGCCGCCATGTACGGTCTGATAGGTCAGATGCTCGCGCAACCCGGCAAGCGCGACGAGCTCGTCGCCTCCTCACGGACAGCACGGGACAGATGCCGGGCTGTCATTCGTACGTGATCGCCCTCGATGCGACGAATCCAGACGCGCTGTGGATCACCGAGGTGTGGGACGGCAAGGACTCGCACGCGGGCTCGCTGAAGTTGCCGGCGGTGCAAGCGGCGATTACAAAGGCGCGGCCGCTCGTCGCGGGCTTCGGTCATCGCTTCGAGACAACGCCGATCGCCGGCGTGCGCTGATCACGCGGGGAAGCGCGTCACGATCACTCGAGTCGCGCGCTCGACGATGACGAGCTCGTCCCCGGCAACGAGTGCGAGCCTCGCGCCCGACGGATCGAAGGCAGCCGCGCTGGCCATCGGCACGATCACGATCGCTTCGTTGCCGATGTGATCGCCGAGCACGCCGTAGTGATCGAACGTGAACCAACGGCCGTCGGTGAACGCGATCGCGGATGCGCCGCCGCCGCCTTGGTCGTCCCACTCGTGCTCGAGCACCTCCCCCGTGGTGAGATCGAGCGATTCGGTAATCTCGTCGGGATACGTCGTCGCGGGTCGCACGTGGGTGAGTCCATCGGCGAGCGAGATGATCTGCGACGAATCGCCGGAGACGAGAGCGAAGCGCAGATCGTTCGTGTACGCGCTCGCCTGCGGTCGATCACCGCCGACTTCGTCGAGGCTGCGTCCGCCGCTCCCCAGCTCCTCGGGCTCGCCGTTCTCGACGAAGGTTCGAGGAACGTTCGGTGGAATTCGCTCGAGGTACACGCCGGTGTGGATGTCGAGCACGCTGATCTCGCCGATCACGTTCTGCGTGCCGCTCTCGACGAACGACTGCGGCCACAGCTCGTCGTCGTTGTTGAACGGCCAGTGATCGCGTCGATACTCGTGGAACACCGCGTAGCGCGAATCGACCACGCCGCGGAGGTGGCAGCCGCTCGCAGGAGCAGCGTGGATCTCGCGACCCGAGACGTCGACGACGCGCACGCCGCCGCCGCGCTGGATCACGATGCGCTCGGGTCCGGCGAATGCGATCGCGACGATGTCGTTGTCTCGGCCCTTCACTTGCGCTGGTACCAACAGGCCGCGTGCGCGACGCGTGCGCTTGTAGACCTCTTCGACCGCGCGTTGCAGTGCGCCCGCTTCGCTCATGAGGATGATCCGCGGAGTCTCGAGCTCGTGCAGGCGTACATCGCGAGATGCGTGCTCGATCACCTTCAGCCACGCTTCGTTGACCGGACCGATCCACGCATCGATCGCTTCCGGACCTGCGCTCGGGTGCAGCGGACGCGCGGCGAGTGGAGGCACGGGGATCTTCGTGATCGACAGCAACGGTAGGAGCGGATGATCCGGACACCGAAGGCGAATCGCTTCCGCGATGCCGCGCGGTCCGGTGAGATCGCCGTCCTCGCTACCCAGGAGCTCGTCGATGACCGTGTCGCCACGCAGCAGCTTCTCGCCGCGAGCGATCGCCGCGATGAACGGCGTGTCCATCTGCAGAACGCTCACGAGCGCCGGGTACACGCACGGATGAACAACGCCGAGCGTCTCGATATGACCGAAGCGCTCGGGCTCCGGTCCGAAGATGTTCGCTGCGAACAAACCATCGCGGCTGCCACGCAGCTCCGTCTCGCCGCGCTTGCGATACAGCGTGTCGCGGTCCGAAACCTTGCCGCTCGAGTGCTCGATCGCCGGCAGCGATGCGAGCACGCGGTCGGGATCGTCGTCGAAGAAGGCCGTGATTGGATGCGCGGGGTCGAGCACGACGTCACGCTAGCTCACGCGCGGCATTCGTGCGCACCAATGTTCGTGGCCTGCTACGCCAGAAGCCCGGTCCACTCGGCAGACTTCGACCACAGCGTCGCCGCGAGATCATCGGTGACCACTTTGCTCACCTTCTTCTCCGAGCCATCCTGTGTGTAGTAGCGGCCACTCTCGGTGGCGAGCGTTGGATCCGTCGCTGCGCGCAGCGTCAACACGGCGCCTTCTTCGGGCGAGATCAGGAATCGATTCATCAGCCAACGAAACGGTTTCGGGATGCGGCGCCACACGTCGGTCGCAACGCCGCCTGGGTGCACCGCGTAGGCGGTAACGCCACTACCTTCGAGGCGCTTCGCGAGCTCCTTCGTGAACAGCACGTTCGCGAGCTTGCTCACGGTGTACTCGGCGAAGCCCGAGACCGACTTCGTCGTCTTCTGTAATGCGGTCCAATCGATCTTCTTCGCGCGGTGCGCGGCGCTCGCCACGTTGACGATGCGCGAGCCCTTCGTCTTCTTCAGATGATCGAGCAGCAGGCGCGTCAGCAAGTGGTGACCGAGGTGGTTCACACCGAAGATCAGCTCGTAGCCTTCGGTCGTCGTGCCGCGCGTCACGAGGCCCGCGTTGTTGATGAGGCCATCGAGCGGCAGCTTGCGCGCGAGGAACGCGTCGACGAACGAACGCACCGACTTCTGATCCGCGAGGTCGAGCGCCATGAACTCGATCTTGTCGTTCTTGGTGGTGCGCTTGATCTCGTCGACCACCGGCGTGGGCTTCGCTTCGTTGCGGCAGGCGAGGATGACGTGGGCGCCTCGAGAGGCGAGGTCACCCGCGGTGATCTTGCCGATGCCCGTGTTCGCGCCCGTGACGATGAAGGTCTTGCCTGCGAGGTCCTGTGCCATGGGCCGGAGCATGGTGCCGCGGTGCGTAAACACAAGTGTCGCAACGAACGTTCTGTGCCGATGAAATGCGACTCCTCGACTGTTTGGATATGCGGCGCGATGCGATGCGACTTCGGGTCACGACCGGCATCGATAGCGCAAATGCTGAAATGGCTTCGTGGGCTCGAGACCGGATCGCGCGCCGCAGCCCGCCAGCGCGGCGAGCGCTGCTGCCGTCGCGAACCGGTCAAGTAGATGTGCCCGTCCGCCCCCCATCCCATGAGAGCACCCGCTCGGCGTGCTGTCGATGCCTTCCCCAGCGATCTGCCGATCGGCGACCAGGCACTAGCACCGAGCTGACACAACTGGATAGGCTGAAGGCCAACTGGCCAATTGGTGTCAGCGAGCCCACACAGCATTGCAGCGCGCCTTCACGTCGCCGCGATGGATCTACCAGTTCGGTGGCCAACTGATGGACGAGTACGGGCTCAGCAATCTGCCGATCGTCCCCTACAGGTGACAACATGCAGTTCTTTAAGCTAACACACCCGTACTACACGGAGGACGAAGAGGCGGAGCGAAGGAATGCCGTGACTTCCGAGGGAGCGCATCGCATCCCAGGAATGTCCTGCGATGTGTGCGGAACCTGGTCTTCCAGTCATCGTCTGCGGGTCGCATTGCCCGACCGGCTCGACGAGTTTGTTGGTGTCAGGTTCCTGCCCGTAACGGACTGGACGAACGCTCGCGATAGATGGCCGCAGCCGGCTTGACCGGCGTGTCTTTCGCACCCGTCCGGCGGGTGTGGATTTGATCCTGAGCGGAATCCTATTTCAACGCTGTAATGAGAGGCGGCGTTTGCTGAACGTCGGCGCAGAAATACGGGGCAGTGCCGTACTGTTCGCGATTGCGAGACCCGACCAGGAGGATGCCCCGTGGCGAAGATGATGCTGGAAGTACCCGAGGAACTCAACGGAATGGTTGCGGCGCTGCGTGATGTTGGAGACCGGTTTCCAGGCGTCGACTACTTTGAAGATGATCTGTCTCAGTCCTTTGACGAGACGCCCGACTTCAGCCGGTTCTTTGTGGACATGCTGCGTGAGGACATTCGAAGGCGAGAGGAAGGCATCTGGCAATTGCCCAGGTGGGCAACGAGCGCCATTCGGATAATTGGACCACTTGTGCTGGACTTCGTGCCTTTTGTCTCTCAGGCAATGACTGCTACGAATTGTGGCAGTCGGCTGAGGCAGGAGACGGTTTGGGCATTCTGGCCGCAGGGGCGGGTTTCGTTCCTGGCCTAAAATCGGCGAAGAAGGGGCTCAAGCTGCTGAAACACGGCGATGAAGTGGCGGACGCCGTCGTCCATGGCAACTCGCTGCTGTCGAAGAACCCGCAGCATGTCTACGAGCTCCTCCGCACCGACGCCGCCGGCAGGACCGAGGTGTTCAAGTACGGAATTAGCGGCGGCAAACTGAGTGCTGCTGAAGTGTCGATGCGGGCCGAGAGGCAGGTGCGTGCGCACAATAGAGCCTCTGGGGGGGCAGTTCGTCTACGAGTCGTCGATCGCCGGAATGATCCCCGGCGGCGAGGGTGCAAGGGCTCAGGCGTTGGCCCTGGAAAGGGAACTAGTGTATAAGACTGGTGCGAAACCGCCGGGAAAGTTGCACGAGCACCGGACGACGTCGAGCGGCGTGCGCGACGTCTTCCTGGTGCATGGCGAGCAGGGCGTCGTCGCGCAGGTCGAGTACAGCAACATGACCCAGACGACCCGCTACTTGGTGGGCGATCAACTGTCGACGGTTGGCGGCGTCATCGTGCGCCGAGACCTCGCAGGGACGAGCGAGGTGGTCTACGACGAGGCGAACGATCCGCTGGTCAAGCTGCACATCTCGTACCTGATTACGGGACCGTAGCGGCGCACGGGGAGCTCCGCATGCTACCGTCGCTGCTGATGCGAACGTCCTTCTTCCTGTTCGTCGCCGCGCTTCTGTTCGGCGCATCGTCCGAGGCGCGCGCCGACCAAGCGGTCTTCAGCGTCGAAGCTCGCGGTGAAGTGATCTCCGGCGAGTCGCGCGTGTTCGGCGGGCCCGGTCTCGGCGCCGAGCTCGGTTACGCGTTCGATGTTCACCCTGTCGTGTACGTGATGCCCGAGGTCTCCGTGACCGGCGCCGTCTACTTGTCGAGCCCCGTGACCGGCGGCTTTCGCGGCACCGGTGGCGTTCAGGTCGGCGTCACGGCCGAGGTGCAACCGAGTGCCTACTTTCACGTCGGCTATGGTGGCTTCGCAGGTAAGGCCAGTAAATTCGGTCCAAAAGACTTGGCGCACAGCTTCACGCTCGACGCGGGCCTTTCGATCGACAAGCTGGTCGAACGCTCTTTTTCGGTGGGCGGCTCGATCGGTTACCAGGGCTTTCTCGGCGACGTGAACGCGCACGGGGTTGCCTTCGGCTTTCATGTGGTGTTCTGGCTATGAGCGCGAGCCGCGGCTTCGCGCTCGTTTTGGCCAGCTCGACGCTCTGCGGTTGCGCCGTGGCTGGTTGCGCCGGCCCTGAGCCGGTCGTTGCCGAGTCTTCGCGGCCTGTGGCCGTGGTGCTTCCTCTGATTTCTGCTTCGGAATCCGCAACGCCCACGCCTCCGGCAGCGCAGCCGATTCCGGGCGGTGCTTTCGCGTGCGGCGATCTCAGTTGTCAGGTGTTTCCGTCGCCAGAGCTCGCCTTCAAGCACGTGCTCGATACCGACAAGCCTCTGGTCTTGGCTTTGGGTGAGAGTCACGCGCAGAAGGGCGCACCGAATGTTCGCTCGACCACGGTTCGCTTCACCGAGCAGCTCTTGCCAGCGCTCGAGGGCAAAGCCAGCTCACTGGTGCTCGAGCTGTGGGTCGCCGACGGCAAGTGCAACAAGGCCACGGAGAAGAAGGTCGCCGAGCAACAGAAAGAGGTGACCAAGACGCAGGCCGAAGGCAACACGAACGAGTTCGTGAAGCTCGGGGAGAAGAGCAAGGCGCTCGCGATCGTGCCGTTCATCTTGCGACCGACTTGCGCGGAGTACGACACCATCAAGAACGCCGGCGACAACGCTGTGCTCGAGATGCTCGCGATGATCACGCGCAACATGAAGACCAAGGTAGAGACCTTGTTCAAAGAGACCGAGAAGAAGTCGCCCGGCAAAATGGTGGTTACCTACGGCGGCTCGATGCACAACGACATCGCCCCGGTTGCCGGCCGCGAAAGCTGGAGCTTCGCCGCCGACCTCGATCGACTGGCGGCTGGCCGCTACGTCGAGCTCGACTTGATCGTGCCGGAGTACATCAAGGACAGCGACTCTTGGAAGAAGCTACCTTGGTACAGCGCCTACGAGCCCGAGCGCTTCGCATCGTCGGTGGTGCTGATCAAAGTCGCGCCCAAGAGCTACGCGATGGTGTTCGCCCGTAGCGCGGCAGCGCCCTAGCGCTGCGGCACTACTGCTCAGCGAACACGGTCCGCGAGAGATCCAAGCCGCGGACGTCGCTGTCCATGGCCGAGCTTCTCGGCTCGCGACGCCCAGCCGGCGCCGCGCTACATGCTCCCGCAAGCATGAGCGTCGCCGACAAAGTCCAGAAGCTCGCCGCGCTCGCCGGTTCGGCGAACGAGCACGAAGCGAACGCGGCGGCGCGCCAGGCCTGCAGACTCATTCGCGAGGGCAGAGTCTCGCTGCGCGATGCAGATCAGGCAGGCACGCTGCGTCCGCATCAGCGTCGATCGCCTTGGGAGAGCTGGCAGTCGGCGCCCGCAGCGCAGAGAAGACGCCCGCCGCCGAAAGGTCCATTCGCGCGGCGCCGGGAGGTCTCTGGCGCAGTCTGCAGCGCGTGCGCCGAGCCGATCGAGCCCGGCGATGCCTGCTCGAGCGCAGACGGCTTCGTTCACGGCGACTGCGTCCCGCGAGGTGAACGCCCCTGACCCGTGAGCATTGACTCCGGAGGCGTGGTGGCTCATACGGCTGCGCGCCCGATTATTGTGGGCACCTTTAGGGAGGACCGAATGAAGAGGTCGAACGTCGCGCTGGGTCTCGTTTTGGCTGGCGCGCTTCTAGGTTGTGGCGATGGTGCAACGACGGGCGGCGCAAGCGCCGAGCCCGGCAAGAGCGGTGCTGCCTCGTCGCAAGCAAAGGGCTCTTCAGCGCCCGCCAGCTCGTCGATGGCCGCTGGCAAAGGCACCGAAAAGACGGCCGATCCGGCGCCTGCCGCTGGCGCCGCCGACGTGCTCAAGCACATGCCGAAAGACTGCGACGAGGGTCGCGTCTACGCGAACGTCGGCAAGCTTCTCGCTGGCGGCAATGCCGGCGCGCTCGAGGCGATCATGGTCAAGAACATGGGCGTGAGCAAAGACGCCAAGAAGTCGGAAGAGGTCATGAAAGTCCTCAAAGACGGCGGCATCGATCCGGTCAACTCGCTCAAAGAGCTGGCCGTCTGCGACAACAAGGACAAGAAGAAGAACATCGCAGCAGCGAGCGTCGACTTCTCCAAGTCCGACAAGCCCGGAGAGGTTATCGCCAAGGCGATCGAGACCGGCAGCGGCAAAGCCCCCAAGAAAGAAGAGGCGGGCGAGATCACTTGGCTGACCACGGCCGAGAACAAGATCATCGCCGTCAGCAAGACCAAGCTGCTCTTCGGTGAAGACAAAGCTGCCGTCGAAGCCGCCTGGAAGGGCGCAGATGGCGCTGCCGCCTTCGGCGACGCGACCAGCCACACGGTCTGGGCAGTCGTCGGTGACACCAAGGTCAACATGAAAGAGGCCGGCGACAACTACGACCTCAAGGTCAGCATGAAGGCGGGCGCGAATGCAGCCAAGCAGAAGGAGGCGTTCGAGAAGGCCTTGCCGGAGATCGACAAGCTCGCTGCCGACCCGAAGGTCGCGTTCTTGAAGCCGTTGCTCCCCGCCGTGAAGAACGCCAAGCTCGACGTCGCTGGCGAGATGCTGAACGTCGCGACGGTCTTTCCCAAGGCTCTTATCAACGAGTTCTTGGTCGGTCTCAAGGACGTAAAGCCTGAAGACCTGATGAAGAACATGCGCCTCTAAAAAGGGCGTCTCCGAGAAGGAGCCCAAAGCGGCGCTGCGATTCATTTCGCGGCGCCGTTTTTTTTCGTCGAGGTTCGACCATGCGCACCTTGGTTTGGTTTCGGGGCAAAGACTTGCGGGTGGCAGATCACGCGCCGCTCGTGGAGGCGGCGAAAGCCGGCGAGCTTTTGCCGGTCTTCGTGCTGGACCCATATTTCTTCTCGAAGGAGCGGGCGGCGGCCTTGCCGAACCGCATGCTCTATCTGCTCGGCGCGCTCGCCGCGCTCGCCGCCAACATCGCGCACAAGGGCAGTCGGTTGCTCGTCGTGCGGGGGAAGAGCAGCGAGGTCATCCCGAAGCTCGCGCGCGATCTGCGCGCAGATCGCGTGGTAGCGCATCGCTGGGTCGAGCCGTTCGCGCGCGAACGCGACAGGCGCGTGAAGGAGGCCCTGGGGGATCGCTTCACGCTCTACGAAGGTGAGACGTTGCTTACGCCGGGCACGCTGCGCACGGGCGGCGGGACGCCGTACTCGGTGTACACACCGTTCGCACGCGCCGCGCTGAAAGCGCTGCCGTCGCTCGCGCCGCTTGCTGCACCGAGAGCACTGCCGCCTGTGCCGGTGGCTGTCGATCTCGACGAAGTGCCGATCCCGACGCCTGCTGATCTCGGGCTCACGCCGAACGCGGCGTTGATCGAGCCGGGTGAACGTGCAGCGAGAGCGCGACTGAAACGCTTCGTCGACAAGGGGCTCTGCGACTACGAAGCCGAGCGCGACCGCATGGATCACGACGGCACGAGCCGCCTGTCAGCCGACTTGAAGTTCGGCACCATCTCGGTGTGCGAGGTCGTCGCCAGCGTGAGAGCGGCCGCAGCGATCGACCGCAAGAAGCAGCACGGCGCTGAAAAATTCATCAACGAGATCTTGTGGCGGGAGTTCACGCACCACTCCCTGTGGGATCGACCCGCCCTGCTAGAGCGCCCGTTTCGCGCCGATTTTGAGGGCTTTCCGTACAGGCAAGACGAACTCGGGCTGGCCGCGTGGAAGGCCGGCAAGACGGGCTACCCGATCGTCGACGCTGCCCAGCGGCAGCTTTTGGCAGAGGGCTACGTCCACAACCGCGCGCGCATGGTGACAGCCAGCTTTCTGACCAAACATTTGCTTGTCTCGTACAAACAAGGCGAAGCGCATTTTTTGAGATTTTTGAGCGATGGGGACTGGGCGCAGAACAACGCAGGCTGGCAGTGGTCCGCGGGGTGTGGCTGCGACGCGCAACCATACTTTCGGGTCATGAATCCGGTCTCGCAAGGCGAGAAGTTCGATCCGGCTGGCGCTTACGTGAAGCGCTGGGTGCCGGAGCTCGCGAGGCTCGCTGCCGCCCACATTCACGCGCCCTGGCAGGCACCCGCGGAAGAGCTCTCGCGCGCGGGTGTCACACTCGGAGAGACGTATCCGTTGCCGATTGTCGACCACAAGACGGCGCGTCAGCGTTTTCTCGACGCCGCAAAGTCGCATCTCGGCCGCGCGAGGCCGTAAGCTCGAGGGCCTTGGCTGCTTCTTCCATCGGTCTGGTGCTCTCGGGCGGCGGCGCTCGTGGTGCGTATGAAGTCGGCGTGCTGTCCTATGTCGCGGAGCACATGCCGGGTGTGCTCGATCGCATTCGCGTCGTGACTGGCACCAGCGTAGGCGCAGTGAACGGCGCATTCCTGGCGTCGCGCGGCGTGACCAAGCAAGCCATCGAAGACCTGTGCGACATCTGGAGAAAACTCGAGATCGACGCGCTCGTGTCGCTCGATCACGCGGGCATGCGGGAGCTCATCACGGCGGGCGGCAAGCGGCTGATCAACCGCGCTGTGAAGAGCCCGCCGGTAGGGCTATTGCGGGTCGACGGCATCATCAAGCTCGTCGCCGAGCGGGCGGATTGGCGCGGGCTACGCAAGGTCGTGAAATCCGGCCGACTCGACGCTGTCGGTTTCGCCGCGACGGACATCGCGACCGGTCGCACGACCTTCTTCGTCGACCACACGGATCGCATCACGCCGCGCTGGCCCCGCGGTGAAGACGCCCCCTTTCCGCAGCTGACCGCGCTGGGGCCTGCACACGTGCTCGCCTCGGCAGCCATTCCCATCTTGTTTCCGCCAGTGAAAGTCGGCGGGCGCTGGTACATCGACGGCGGTGTTCGCTACAACACGCCGCTCGCGCCGGCGCTCGGTCTCGGTGCAGAGGCGCTCTTGGTCGTCAGTGTTCGCGCGGCCCCCGAGGCGCAGCTTGCAGCGCCCGACGGCGAGTTCAGCGGCTTCGGACAGATCGTGGGCAAGGTGCTCGATTCGGTGTTTCTTGATCGCATCGGCTTCGATCTCGATCGCCTCGAACGCATCAACGACATGATCGACGCGGTTGCGAAATGTGACCCCTCCGCGTTGGCCACCTTTCAAACCGAGCTCGGTGCACGTGGACGGCCGCGCTATCGCCACGTGCACTGCGCTCACGTCAGACCGAGCAAAGATCTGGGCGCGCTCGCGTCCGACCATCTCGCGCGCGCAAAAACCGGCGGCGCGCTCTCGTTCTCACGCGTCTTGAAGGCGCTCTTCCAAGACGACCAGGGCACCACTGGCGACGCTGCCAGCTTTCTGCTCTTCGACGGTGGCTACGCCGAAGAGCTCATCCAAGCCGGCCGCCGCGACGCCGAAGCGACCCATGAGTCGCTGGCTGCCTTGTGAGGGAGAGGCAGAGGATATTTACACAGAGGAGGACGCAGAGGACGCAGAGGTTTTTTTGTGTGTCCAGCTGCAGCGCTGCGCTGCCCGCCGCGAGGTCAGCGCTGCAGCTCTCGCGAGCGGCGCCACCGCTTGTACCGAACCCTAAATCATCCTCTGCGTCCTCTGCGTCCTCCTCTGCGCTCTGCGGTAAATATCCTTCTGCTGCGCTCAGCGAGGCCCGCGATCCACATCGAAGCCGCCGGCTACGTAGTGGGCGCTCCATTTTTCTTGGGCGGCGCGCAGGTCGGCTTTGTCGGGCGTCGTCAGCTCGGGCTTGGGCTTGCCGAGGCACATCAACATCACGAATGGGTCGGCGCGGCGCTCGCGGCGAATTCCCACGCCTTGCGCGGTGAACGCTGCTGGCGTCAGGCACTCTTCGGCGAGCAGCTCGAAGAAGCGATCGGCAGCCTCGTTCGCTTTCGGTAGGGCGCCCGCGTGTCGCTCTGCGAGGGCGTCTTCTTCGGAGCCGCGCACGATGATCTCGAAATGCAGGTGCGGCTTGATCTTGGGACCCTTGGCGTTGCCTGTCTTCCCCACGTTGCCGAGCTTCGTCCCGGCGGTGACGTTTTGCCACTTCGACCCCACCGCGGTCTTCGAGAGGTGCGCGTAGAACAGTGACGCGTGCAGTCCTTCGTCTCCGCCCAGAGAATCGGGTAGGGCGCAAACCAGCTGCACGACGTTGCCGTAGCCGCCGCGCTCGTCGCTGCGGGCTTTCCCGGGACAAGCAGCGAAGACAGGCGCGCCAATGGGCGCCAGAAAATCGATGCCGTTGTGTTTGCCGTGCGCACGCGGCGACAAGAAGCTGCCCTTGCCCCCGTCGTCGGTGCGGATGCCGTAGTCGACACCCAACACGTACGTCCAGGGCGTTTCTTTGGGCTTGAACGGCGGCACCGGCGGCGCCTGCGGGACCACCTTCTTGAGCTCGGGCGCGGAGAGCACCAACGCGGTCGGTAGCGAGATGAGCGCGCTCACGCGCGTCGGTTCGCTGCCTGAGCAAGCGACGGCGAGGGCACAGCCCACCAACAAGGTCCACGGGGTGGAGCGCATGAGCGAGCTTGACCTATGCACGGTCTTTCTGTGCTGGGCCAAGTCCGAGCGGATGCTGCTTGGCACATGAGTCGCCTCTGCTAGGCTGCTCGCGTGTTCGTGTCGCGAGGCTTCGGTTACCGTTTCTTCGTCTTGATGATCGCGTTCAGGAGCTTGGGTTGCACCAGCAACAACGCTCGCGACAGCCACTGTTCGCCCGACAGCCCCGACCGGGACACCGATCCGGAGTGCATTTACGCAGGCAAAGGTAGCGGCCCGCCCTTCGTCGAGCCCATCTGTGTCGAGCCCGTGCCGACCGGCAGCGGGGGTAACGGCGGTGACGCGGTCACCGGCGGGAACGGCGGGAACGGCGGTAGTGCAGCGAGCGGCGGCAACGCAGCCAATGGGGGCAACGAGCCTGCGCCTGCCGCGTGCCCCACTTTCTACGACGTCGTAGATGTGATTGCGGACCCCACCAAGGGCAACTGTTCTTCCAACGGTTGCCATGGTCTCGAGAGCAACGCCGCATCCGCGATCTTCCTTCCGATCGTGGATCCGACTGCGTTCTACGACAGCTTGACCAAGGCCACGGGCACCGTCGGTCGCCCGTACGTAGTGCCAGACGACCCTGCCACGAGCGAAAATGAAGCGCTCACCAGCTGGATCGGCTGCAGTCTGCGAGGCGACCGCGGAGGCGGCTATCCGATGCCGCCCCCGGCCGGGATGGACCGTGCAGACATCGCGATCGTGTCAGCTTGGCTCGTGTGCGGGGCGCCGCCCCCACAAGAGTGCCCTGCAGTCGGCACCGACAATGAGTGTACGGCATGTGCAAAAGCGAGCTGCTGCGGCCAGGTGGTGAAGTGCACGGCCGACGCGATGTGCGCTCCGTGCGCGGCGTGTGTCGTCGACAACGGTGACCCGTCGATGTGCAGCGCCGAATGCGATCAGGACAATGCCCGCGTCGCAGCGCTCTTCAGTTGCGCGGCGGGTAACTGCGATACCGAGTGTCCGGGTGTCGCGGAATGACGTTCCGTTCGAGGCTACTCGCAGGCCTGATGTTGGCCGTGCCCGCGCTGCTCACCACCGAAGAGGCTCTCGGAGACGACAGCGATTTGGCCTTCCGCCTGCGCACGGAGATCACTGGCTACCAAGACAGCGACGCCACCAGTGTGCTCACGCCCGGCGTGCGTGCCGAGGTCGACGGGGTCACCGGTGGCTGGGCTGTTGGAGCGAGTTTTCTCGTCGACGTGGTCACCGCTGCGTCGGTGGATATCGTGGCGACCGCTTCACCCAAATGGACGGACACGCGCTACGTGCCCGGGCTCGACGCACGTTTCACCGTTGGCGACGTGAAGCTGAGCGCTGCCGCTGGCGGCTCGATCGAGAGCGACTATTTCGCGGGCTCGGGAACGCTCGGGATGAGTGTCGATCTCGAATCGAAAAGCATTACGCCAGCGTTTTCGTACGGCTTCGGCTACGACATCGCGGGCCGGCGCGACACGCCGCTCTCGATTTATGCGCTCGAGCTGATGCGTCACTCGTTCGCAGCGAACGTCACCTTCGTGGTCAACAAGGCGACCATTTTCGTCCCCGCTTTTGCGGCAGTCTTCGAGCTGGGCGACCAAGAGAAGCCTTACCGGTATTTGCCGACCTTCTCTGCGGGCACGGTGATCGCAGCAGGTGCCTCGAGACAAGATGTCGATCTCGCGCGCACCAGCGTGCGGCTCGCGGAAAATACGCCCGACCTACGCCAGCGGTATTCGCTCTCGGGGCTCGTCGCACATCGCTTCGGTTCGGCGACACTCCGTCTGGAAGAGCGCCTCTACGTGGACGACTGGCTGCTGATGGCGACCACGACTGATGCGACGATTCCGGTCGACATTGGCAGCTCGTTCCGCCTCTGGCCTCACATTCGCTTTCACGCGCAGAAGGGCGTCAGCTTCTGGGAGTCTGCCTACATCATCGAAGAAAACGCCCAAGGTGTGGTGGCACCTCAGCTGCGCGCAGGCGATCGCGAGCTCGGCCCGCTCATCGCGGCCACGGGTGGTGCCGGTTTTCGGGTTGGCGGTGACCGAGTCGGCTTCACCGTCTCTGCCGACGCCATCTACTCCCGCTTTTTGGACCACTTGTTCATCCAGGACCGCATCGCGGGTTTTGGAGCCGTCGTCCTCGACGTGGAGGTCCAATGATCACGCTGCGGTTCGGGTTGGTGACCGTGCTCGTGCTCTTTGCTTCGGGGTGCTTCAATCCCGTCGACGACGATCTGGTCGCCGAACAGGGGCCGGAGGTCGACGGGGTTGGAGAGGGTCCGCTTCATCGTTACGGGCAGAAGTGCTTCGCGTGCCATGGTGGCTCGGGCATCGCTCCGGAGATGGCGTTCGCAGGTACCGTGTTCGCCGTTCCGAATGAAGACATTCCGGTAGCAGGGGCGACCATCACGATCACCGATGCGAACGGCGACAGCCGGTCGACGCCCTCGAATTGCGCGGGCAACTTCTACGTCTTGAAAGAAGCCTGGGACCCGGTCTACCCGCTACGCGCCGAGATCGAGTGCACCTTGCCGAACGGGGAGACGCGTCGCTCGCTGATGGGAACGCGCATCAATCGAGACGGTGGCTGCGCGAGCTGTCACGAGCGCGGCGAGGCGACGTTCGAGAGCCCTGGGCAGGTCTATTGTCTGCCGGAGCAACCCGATCCACCGTTTACGGTGGCTGCGGGCTGCGAGGGAGGGCCTCACCCGTGAGGGTCAAGCGTTCACTGGCGATCGCGCTCTTGGGTTTGGCTGGTGGAGGCGCGGCTGTCTCGTGTCTGTCCGAGACCGACCGCGGCCCTGTTCAGTTCGAGTGCCCTCCCGGCCCTGGGCCGGAGACGAACTGGCCCATCGTCTCGCAGGTGCTCGAGCAAAAATGCGGAACGCTGGACTGCCACGGCGATCGCTCGCGACCGTTCCGAGTGCTTGGTCGAAACGGAGCCAGACTCGATGAAAACGACGTCGTCGGCTCGACCGACGGCACCACCCCCGCCGAATTTCGAGAAAATCGAGCCTCCGCCTGTGGCCTCGAGCCTGAGCAGATCTCCGCTGTCGTGGCGGGTGACGCCGACCTGGATACCCTCACCTTGTGCCGAAAGCCGCGCCTGATCGAAGCGCACAAAGGCGGCCGCGTCTGGCTGGACGACTCGCCGGGCTACATTTGCCTCAGCTCGTGGATCGGCGGTTCAGTCGACCAGGCTGCCTGTGAGGCTGAGCTTCTACTACCCTAGCGGACCAAGTGGGGACTTCGTCGGAGAACAAGAGCTCGCGACCCGAGAAGGGGGCGTTTCGAGTTGGCGTCGTCGAAGACGAGCCGGCGATTCGTCGCTTCTTGCGTGGGCGTCTCGAAAGAGAAGGGTTCATCGTTGAAGAGTTCGAGCGCGGCGGCGATATCGTCAAGCGGGGCGGCGAGGGTCTCGATGCGCTGACGCTGGATCTCGGTCTCGGTGCGGACGACCTCGGCGGCATGGGTGTGCTGCCGCACTTGCGCGCGTCGTCACCCGACCTGCCGATCATCGTCGTGACTGCTCAGGCCGATCTCGAGTCGGTCATCGACGCGATGCGTGCGGGCGCCTACGATTTCGTCACCAAGCCGATCGATCCAGATCGACTGCTGCTCGCCTTGCGTCGCGCGATCGAGCGCACGACGCTTTCGCGCCGCGTCGCCGAGCTGACGAAAGAGCTCGATTCGGCTCGCGAAAAGCGGCTGCTCGTCGGCGAGAGCGCGCCGATGCGCACCTTATTTCAGACCATCCAGCGCGTGACGGGCAGCGATGTTGCTGTCTGCATTCTCGGCGAGAGCGGCACCGGCAAAGAGCTGGTGGCGCGGGCAATTCATACCGATAGCCGCCGCTCCAAAGGGCCGTTCGTGGCGATCAACTGCGCCTCCATCCCCGAGCACTTGCAAGAGTCGGAGCTATTCGGGCACGAGAAGGGCGCTTTCACCGGCGCCACCGCCACCTTCCGCGGCCGCTTCGAGCAGGCCGAGGGCGGCACGCTGTTCCTCGACGAGCTGGGGGACATGAGCCTCGCGACGCAGGTGAAGCTCTTGCGCGCGATTCAAGAGAAGAGCATTCGCCGCGTCGGGGGCGTGGCCGATATCTCGACCAACGTTCGCCTTGTCTGCGCGACCCACAGAAACCTGGAGGCGCTCGTTCAAAAAGGTGGCTTCCGTGAAGATCTCTACTTTCGGTTGATGGTGTACCCGGTCGAGCTGCCTCCGCTCCGCGAGCGACGTGAAGACATCCCGCTCCTGGCAGCACACTTCATGAAGCTGTTTCGTGACGATGTCGGCCGTGACGTACGGCGCATCTCTGCTGAAGCTCTCGACGCGCTGCTCGCTCACCGGTGGTCCGGCAACGTTCGCGAGCTTCAGAACGTGATTCACCGCGCGATGTTGACCTGCCAGAGCGATCAGGTCGCGCTCGGCGATCTCCCGCCGAATTTGCAGATCTCGGTGCTCCCGCCCATTCCCTCTCGGGACGACGGTGAGCCTTCTGCGCCGCCGACCACGCTGCGTGGCTCGCAACGCTTGCCCACGCTGCTCTTACGCGACCTCGAGCGCATGGCGATCGGCCACGCCCTCGAGCAAACCAAGGGCCACATCGGCAGCGCAGCCAAGCTGCTCGGTCTCGGCAGGGCGACGCTGTATCGACGCCTGGTCGAGACCGGCATGAAGCTAGACGGCCCGGAGCCCGACTCGAAAGAGTAGCTACTTCTTCGAGGGTGCTTTGGGGTCGGTTTTCGGATCAGCCGCCTTCGGATCAGCGGGCGCAGGGTGGGCATGATCCGCCGGGGGCGCGGCCTTGGTGTTGACGCTGAACTCGCGGCTGACGTCGTTCAGCGGGCCCGGCACTGGCTTGCCTGCTTTGTCGAGCAGGGTCATCGCGATCTTGTAAGCGCCGTCGCGCACGTTCTTGATACGCCACGGCGTCCACGACTTGATGTTGACCTTCTTGCCGTTCTCGAGCCCGGGGCCTGTGACCGTCAAGTCGAGTGAATACGCGTCGCCGAGCTCGACGTTGGCGAGGTACCAATCGATGAGGATGCCTTCTGCCGGCGGCGGACCATCGTTGGCGCCTTTGGGACGGCTGAAGATGAACGTGGGATCGGTCGGTTTCCACTTCGCGTCACCTTTTTTGCCTACCCAGAAGGTCGTCGTCGCCAGCGGCACCGCCTTGCCGATCGGCTTGACCGACTCATGCGTGTGGCGGCTGGGGAACGCGACGATGACATGCTGGCCTTCGGTGAGCGAGTAGCTCGGGTCCAAGTCCTTCAGCTTGATCGGCGCCTTCGCATCGTCGATGCGCTTGTACGGTCGACCGTCGAGGATCACGTGAACGTGGTTGCCACCGGCCGGCACGTCCCAGCCCTTGAGTTCGAGCTTCACCTCGAAATCGCCGACCTTGTCGAGCGCGATGACCTGGTTCTGAGTCGGCGCTTTGAATGCGATGGTCGGCGCTTTGGCGGGCGGCTCGGCCAGGGTGCCTGCGACCAGCTCGACCGCCGGCAGCGGCGGCGCTTCAACAGTGGAGGTCGACGTGGGCTCCGGCGCTGTCGATACCGGGTCGGCAGTCGGCGTCGGATCCGGATTTTCGACCGGCTTTTGTTCGCTGCTACAGCCCAATGCCGTCGCGATTGCGACGGTCAACCATGTCCGCTTTTTCATGAGGCGAGCCCTTACCACAGGAGCCGCGACGCATCAGCTGGCGCGCGGCCCATGGCAAAACGCTACAAACAGGTCAGACCACACTCTGATTCAGCCTCGGACACACAGGTCGAATCCCACGCGGTGTCGCAGCAATAGGCGTCCAGCGCGCAGATGTCGCCTTCACAACCGCCGCACTCGGCGCCCATCTTCTCCCCGATCTCGCAGGGGTCGTGACAGGCGCCGGCACCGCAGTTGTCGATGCCCTCTTCGACGCAGAGATCGTCCCACTCGGTGTCACAGCAATACGTATCGAACGCACAAACCGTCGCCGCGCAATCGTCGCATGAGGGGTCGAGCGCAGTGCCCGCCTCGCTCGCGGCATGATCGCACTCGCCACTACCGCCGCCGCCGCCGCCCGGCGCACAGTCGTTCAATAGACCTGGGCACGGCACGCACACGCCATAGCCCGCCGCGACTGCCTCGCAATACATGTACAGCTTGTGATCGTTGGTCCCGAATACCTGATCGAAGACAAACGCCAACACCGCGCTGCCCACGCCGGGAAACAGGTCCCCGCTCAATGCGTCGATGTCGATGTCGCCACAATCCGAATCTTCACGGCACGGCACGCAGACGCCGCACGAGTTGTCGGCGATGGTGATCGCTGCACATGCACCCATTGGGTAGAAAACGTTCGCGTCGCCGATCTCTTGACCCACGATCTCGTCGGTCCCAAGTAGATCGCGCAGCGCTTGGCCGACGTTGTAGGTTATGCCGACGCCGTCACAGTCTCCGTCGTTGGAGCAGGTATTGGTGATCTGGTTGTAGGGCGGCGGCAGCTCGAGCGCGCCAGCGTTGCCCAAGTCGCTGCAGCCGGCAGCGTCGGGGCCACATGTACCCGGACCTCCGTTGATCGGGAGATGGCATGTCGTCTGGTTTCCGGCGCAGCCGCCGCAGTCTGCGTCGTTGTCGCACACGCCTGGCGCTTCGACCTCGCCGCAGTTTTGCTCACACGTGCCGGTCGTCAGATCACAGTGTTCGCCGGACGGGCAGGCGTAGGTGGCGCTGCACTCGGAACACTTGTGGTTGTTGCACGCCGGGGCCCCTCCACACTCCGCGCAATCGTTGTCGACTTGGCAGTCGGCGGCGCAGGCTGGTGAACATTCGCCGTCTTTGCAGATGTCGGTCGACTGGCACTCGGCGGTGTCGTTCGCGGTGCAGGCGACACACTTGCTGGTGGCGCTGTCGCACACCTGATGTTGCGGGTCGCACGCGGCGCAGTCTGCGCTCGACGAGCAAGCCACTTGCGGCACGCCCATGTTGTCGGTCGGACATGCCAAGCCCTCGGGCACACAATTGCCGAAGCTGGAGCATTCTTGACCCGCGGGGCAGCCGCTGCCATCTGCGCCACACGCAACGCAGCGCCCGGAGGTCTCGCCCTCGTCGATGCGACATGTGTTGCGGCCCTCTGAGCAGCCGTCGCAGTGCGCATCTTCGGTGCAGTTGTGCAGGATGCAAACGCCGCTGCCCGCGCCTTGGCCCTCGCCACCGGTGCCGCCCCCGCCCGCGCCGCCGGTTGCAGAGTCGTCCCCGCAGCCCGCGGTTGGAACCGCAAACAGAGCACCAAAGGCGATTGAAGTTAGGACCGAGGTTCGCATCCTCCTACTTTCCCTCGAATGCGGCTCGTTTGACAAGCCTCAGGAGCGGCTAAGGTCTCCGTCCTGCCCTCTCCCGTCCTGCTTGGGGCCGTGTTAGCCCGAGACCGCTTTGGAGCGTGATCCGCAGCCTGAGTCTGATCTGCCGGAGGCCACATCGCGAGCAGGGGCAAAGCCGGGTCGCCGGAGGCTCCTGGGAGTGGCTGTGGCGGGAGTGACGTTGTTGGCGGTGGGGGGCGGGGCTACCGGGCTCCTGCGCTCACGTTCTCGCGTTGCCGACACGGCTCGGGGCACGGCCCTCGCGCAGCAGGCTTATGCCGCGCTCCGCACTGGCGCGACTCGACAGGCGGTCAAGCTCTCCACCGAGGCTCGCCAACTAGCGCCAGATGACCGGCAGGTCGCCCAGGCTTGGCTGCACTCGGTCGGGCTCGATCTGCTCGAGGGTGATCAGGGCGACGACCCCGCGCGGCGTGCGGTGGGCTTCATCGACGAAACACGCCGTCTGGGCGCCAAGGGTCTTGATATCGCGTTCGCGCTGCTGGTCTCGGCGGTGACGATCAAGAACGACCGGCTCGCGCGGCGCTTACTCGAACAACACGAGGAGCAGGCGATCGAGACCGATGCCTTCTACGAGCTCGCGGCCGGGGCAGCGCTCGATCTCGATTGCGACGCCGTCGCCGAAGAGCGCTTTCGTCGAAGTGGGGAGCGCTGGGTCGACGCCGCGCTGCCCAAGCTGCGGCGCGCCCGCTCGCTCGCTTTTGCCGGCCGCTACGCAGAGGCGAGCGAAGAGCTCGAGAAGACGCCGGGCGGCCCACCCGCGAAGTTGCTCGGGAACGTCATCAAGGCATTGGAGACGCCGCGGGCGACGCACGCGTATGTCGATCCGTTCGCCATTACGGATCTGCCGCGTTCGCTCAGGCCACTCGCGCAGGCGCTCACCGTCTCGGCTGGCAATGACCAGGCGGGGCTCGACGCGGCGCTCAGCGATATCGATTGTCCCCTCGTCGCCATCGCGTGTTCGGACATCGCTGCTGGCGCATCAGATTTCGCGTCGGCCGAGCGAGCGCTCGAGGTGGCGCTCGAGATGCGGAGTGAGCTCGCGCTCGCCTCCGAGCGCCTCGTGCGGTTGCGGATTCGTCGCGGCAATCTCGAGCGCGCGGGTGAGGCCGCGCGCGCCTCGGGCGACACAGCCTCTCTCGCGCTGGTAGTCGCGATCAACGCCTACGAAGACGGGCGCGCCGAATTGCTGAAGCAGAGCATCGAAGACGCTGGCGCCTCGCATGGCTGGTCGCTCGCGAGCACGGCACAGCGGATGCTCGGCGACGGCCCAAAGCCGACAGTCGAAGAGCTGTCGCCTTTGGTCGCGCAGGGCGAGCCATGGGCGGATGTGCTCCTCTTCGACGTCCTCTTGGCGGATGGCAAGATCGAAGAGGCACGGAAGCTCGTCACGACTTGGAGCGACGCCAGCCCGGCTCGCGACAAACGACGAACGCGCCTCTCCGAACGTGAGAAGCAGCGGCCGTGATACGGTCCCGGACCGTGCGTCTCGTGCCGATATTGTTCGCGCTCTCGCTACCCCTTCTCAGCGCGACACAGTCACGCGCGCAGCCCGCCGGCGAAGGCGGTACAGGCGGTGAGCCTGCGCGCCCGGATGGCGGCGGCGGCGCTGGCGGTGAAGGGGCCTCGCCCCCCGCCGGTGGGGGAGGTGAAGCCGCCGGCGGGCAGGGCGGCTCAGCGGGCGGCGAACCCGCGCCCGCAAAGCCGGAAGAGGACAAGAAGCCAGCCAAGAAAACCAAAGGCGAGACTGTCACCGGTGGTGGCCCGCCGTCGCCGAACGAAGCTCCTCCACCCGAGGAGAAGAAGGAGCAGGAGCACAAAGGCTCGTTCGAGTTCGGGGCATACGGGCGCGTCGTTGCGGCTGCCGACGGCGAAGGCGGCCCCGGCCGCGATGCCGACATCGTCGCGCACGGCTCGCGCATGGACGAAGACAACTACGCCGAGATCGAGCTGCGACGCGAAGACGACTGGGCCATCACAGGCATCCATACGAATGTGGTGGCGACCTTGGCCATCGCCAGCCCAGTGTTCCACTACAACGGTAATTTCGAGCTCAACGCCGCCATTCGCAATCTGTACCTCGAGGCGCGCGACATCGGGGTGCCGGGGCTGTCAGCGTGGGCTGGCTCTCGCATGGTGCGCGGCGACGACCTCTATCTGCTGGATTGGTGGCCACTCGACAACCTCAATTTGATGGGGGCCGGCGTGGGCTACAAACACGAGGTCGGCACCAGCGCGCAATTGGTGGTGGGTGCTACCCAGCCCGATACGATTCTCTTCAAGCAGACTGTCGAGCGGCCAGCGCCGCTCGACCAATTCGGCGCCGTCTCGAGCCCGTTGCTCGATCGGCAGAAGCTGATTGGCGCGCTCAAGATCTCGCACAACCAACGCTTCGGGCCGAAAGACAAACCTTCACCCGGCATCAAAGCCGTTCTCTATGGTGAAGGTCACGCGCTCCCCGACGGAGAGCGAGAGGTCAAGCCCGGCGCCGAGCTCGAGCAGCTGCCGAGTGACGGCGGCTTCGTCGTCGGCGGGCAGTTCACTGCCTACACTGGTCATCGCGACACGTTCATCCATTTGTTCGCCCGCTACGCCAGCGGCCTCGCCGCGTACGGTCAATTCACGAGCCCCGGTCAGCTGAACGCCGACAAGACCACCGATGGCGCCCACGAGGTGGTCGTCGCAGCCGGCGGCAATGCCGAGATCGATTTCTTCGGGGTGATGTTGGGGGCGTATGTCCGCAGCTTTCGTGACGCGAGCCCGTCGCTCAACTACGAGGACGTCGACGAAGGTGTGGTGGTGTTGCGGCCGAGCTTCTTCTTCGGCGAGATCGCGGGCGTATCACTGGAAGGCACCTTCCAGATGGCGCAGCGTGGCGTCATCTACCAAGATCCGAACGTGACCGACGAGGCCCCCACCGGCCCGGCGCTGGCGAGCGTGTTTCGTATCGGCATCATTCCTTTCATCTCACCCGCCGGCCGCGGCGATTTCTCCAGGCCGCACATTCGCCTGCTCTACAATCTGTCGGTGCGCGACGACACGGCTCGTTTGCTGTACCCCGAAAGTCACCCGCTGCGCGATCGCGAGATCGAGCACTTCATCGGGCTGGGCGCCGAGTGGTGGTTCAACTCTTCATCGTATGGGTTTTGAAGTATGAAGCCTGATTTTCAGAAGAGTCGCCGACGTCAGCTGACACGCTTCGGCTCCTTGCTGGTCGGCCTCTTCGGCTTCGCCGCCGTCGAGCCTTCGTGCATGGGCTACGACGAGGGTCTCGAGGGAGAGATCGCGCTCTCCAGTCAGGTCGTCGATTGGCGTGATGAAGTGATCTACCAAGTCTTGACCGATCGCTTCTCCAATGGCGACCCAGGCAACGACTTTCGCGTCGATCTCAGTGCGATGGGCAAGTACCACGGCGGCGACTGGAAGGGCCTCGAGGACAACCTCGACTACCTGCAAGAGCTGGGCGTCACCACCCTGTGGATCTCGCCCATCATCAAGAACGTCGACACCGACGCGGGCTTCGACGGCTACCACGGCTACTGGGCGCAAGACCTGACCAAGCTGAACCCGCACTTCGGCGATCTCGCCTCGCTACGCAGTCTGGTGTTCAAGGCGCATGAGCTCAAGATGAAGGTTATCGTCGACATCGTGACGAATCACATGGGCCAGCTCTTTTATTACGACATCAACATGAACGGCGAGCCGGACGAACGCGTCTCCGGCGACGGCGTGAGCTCGGGCGTCACCCATATCAACGAGTACGACCCGGACTTCGACCCGCGTGGCATTCAGTCGCGCACGTCACTCGGCGAAGCCGGGCCCGCGCCTGTGATCTTCTCGTACGACCCGGCCACCAACCATGTGCCGCCGCTACCAGAGGTGCTGCAAAACCCGGACGCCTACAACAAGCGCGGCCGCACGGTGAACTTCGAAGACCCCGAGCAGCTCATCACGGGCGATTTTCCGGGTGGGCTGAAAGACGTCAACACCAAGCTGTGCGGCCCGCGCGACGGCATCCCCGTCAAAGAGGCGATGGTCGAGTCGTATGCGCGCTGGGTCGAGCTCACCGACATCGACGGCTTTCGTATCGACACGGTCAAACATGTCGAGCGCGAGTTCTGGCGCTTCTTTGCGCAAAAGCTGCGGCAACGCTTGGCCGACAAGGGCAAAGCCAACTTCATCCTGTTCGGCGAGGCGTTCGATGGCCGCGACAACCTCATCGGCGCCTATACCAAGAACGATCTGCCCCCCGCCGACCAACTCGCCTACGAAAACGAATGTGTCGCTGATGGGCGCGAGCTGACTGGTGACCAGCTCGACAGCGTGTTCTACTTCCCGCAGTACTTCACGGCCATCCGCGACGTGTTTCAGCTCGGCCAGTCGACCGACCGCATCGAAGATCTGTGGGCGTTGCGCCCGCAGAACTGGGGCACTGCTGCAGCCGAGCTCGGCACTGGCGTGGCGCCCTCGGACATGCCGGTAAACTTCTTGGACAACCACGACGTTCCGCGCTTCTTGTTTGGCGGTACGCCTGCTGGTCTCCACAATGCGTTGACCTTCGTCTTCATGACGCAAGGCATTCCGTGCCTCTACTACGGTACCGAGCAAGACTTCGACGGCGGCAATGACCCGAGCAACCGCGAAGACTTGTGGCCCACTGGCTTTCCTCGAGACGGCCTCACCTTCGGTCACATCAAGCGGCTCGCCAAAGTTCGCCGCGACAGCGCGGCGATCCGGCGCGGGGCGATCACCGTCACGTGGAGCTCGGACCGCATCGCAGACGAAGAAGACGCCGGTGTTTTCGCCTTCGAGCGCCAGGGTGGCGACGCTGGCGACGACTATGCGCTGGTCGTGTTCAACACCAACACCCAGCACGAGAGCGCGCCCGTCTATCAGGGCACACCGATGACGACGACCTTGCCCGAGGGCACCGAGCTCGGCGATGTGCTCGGCGGCGAACGAAGCTTCGTGGTGGGCCCGGGTGGCGAGCTCTCCATCAGCCCCGGCTTGCCCCCTCAATCGGCGCTGGTGCTGGTTCCTCGTTAGGGCCCGCTCGCGCTCCCCGGTGCGACACCTGGTCCGGGATGAGCGAAATTCCGCAACGTCGCCCCATGCGGGGTCGCGAGGTCAGCGCTCGCTGCAATCGGCCGCCTTCGGGTGGCCGGTCTCGTCTGCAAACACACCGCCGTTCGGCAGTGGGCCGCCTCGCGCGACCCGAATCGTGGTCGGTACTTCCAGCGCGAATGTAGCGATGACGCCCAGCGTGGTCGCGACCAACGCAACCAGCCCGCTCAGCGAGCCCCAGGGTACGGTCAGCACGATCACGGCGAGCGCAAGCGCGCTTGCGACGTATCCGCCGAGGCTCATGATCAGGAACGCCCGTCGATCACTTGTGGCCACGTCGAAGAAGAACAGAAAGGGAGACGTGAGCCGCCTCGGGGCATGCGCAACACCGTTGGCGAGCAGCGTTCCCAACAGATGGCCCCACTCATGACAGAAGAAGCCCACGAGCGTGGTGAGCAGGCCGGCGCTGATGGCGACCGCATACGACCACGGTCCCGTGACTGCGGCGTTTCGCAGGCTGACGTCCAACCACCACACGGCGGCCAGCAACGCCACGACTGCCGCGTCACGCAGCAGAAAGCGAACGAAAGGCCGGAGGTCGGTCAAGACAGGGAGGCTCGCTGGGTTGACGGTGATCTGGGTCCCAATGCGATGTTACTGTCTCGACCATGAACCCGTACATGGCGCCGGATCAGCAGTCGCAGCAAATGCATTCACCGATGGGGGGCGACCCGAGCTATGCGACCCTCACCATATTGCAGGCGATGCGGACAACGAAGCCGTGGATCACGATGTTCGCGGTGCTCTCCTTCATTGGGGCCGCGTTTCTCCTTCTTGGTGCACTGTTCGCGCTCGCCGCCGGCTCGCTGGCAGGCCCGTTCGCGATGATGGGACCACTGGTTGGCCTATTTTACGTGTTCTTGGCCGGCGTGTACGGGTACTGCGGGGTGCTCTTGTGGGGCTACCGGTCGGGCATCGATCAATACATCGCGTCGCAAGGCGAGCTCGAGTCGCTCGCTGCGGCGATGACCAAACAAGCTTCGTTCTGGCGCTTCGTCGGTATCCTCACGGCCGTGCTGCTGGTGCTTTACTTCGGCATCTTCCTGTTCGCGCTCGCGGGGGCGGCCAGCCGCTGAGGCGACTGTTCGGCGCTGGCGAACAGTAGTCTTCAGACAATGCGGATCGCCAAGGCGACCGTCGCGCGCTAGAAGTCAGTCATGAGAGCAGCTCACTTCATCCTTGGCCTTGTGTTGTTGCCGATCTGGGTCGCGTGCGGCGACGACGGTGAGACGGGCACAGGCGGCGCTGCGGCGGGCGGCGGAGGCAGTGCCCCGACGGGCGGCACCGCGCCGGAGGGTGGCGCTCCCGAGACTGGTGGAGCGCCGAGCGATGGCGGTGGCGGTGGTGCAGCGACAGCCACGGTCGCGCTGGTGGTCGACCCGACCACGATGGCAGCCGGCGACACTGTCGAGGCCGAGATCACAGTCGAGAACTTCATCTTGGAGCCGGCCTCGGGCCAGCCGAACGAGCCGGGTCATGGGCACTTTCACATCTATTTGGACGGTGCGACGGGCGGCAACTACTTGTTGGCCGGTGACAGCTCACCTGTCGATCTGACGATTCCAGCGAACACGACAGCAGGCGCCCACACCTTGCGCGTCTCGTTGGGCGAAAACAGCCACGCTCCAGTCAGCCCGGCTGTCGAAGCGGTCATCGACATCACCGTCGAATGAAGCGGCTGGCGCTCGGTCTGTCGATGTTGTTGGCAGGCTGTGGCGGCGACAGCACGGCGGTCGGTGGTGGCGCACCCGAGGTCGGCTTCGCGCGTATCAACGAAGATATCTTGCTCCCCAAGTGCACCTTCGCCTGCCACTCGGGCGGTGAGTTTGCCGCGGGGGGCTTGGATCTGGAGCTCGACCCACGCGGGGCGCTGGTCGAACAAAACGCAACCGCCGCCGTGTGTAGCGGCGGCGATGCAAGGCGGGTAGTGCCGTTCGAGCCGGAAGAGAGCCTGCTGTATCAGAAGATCATGGCCAAGCTCGATGGAGTCGCGGCGCCCTGCGGTGACGCGATGCCCCCTGGCGTGAACGAGCCCGGTCTCTCCGAAGAAGAGGCCGAGCTCGTGCGCATCTGGATCCAGAACGGCGCTACCGAGTAGTCAGAGGCGGATCGTCAGGGAGCGTACTTCCTCAGCCATGCGTTGACGATGGGGCCGTTCGCGACTTCGCGTCCAGCAACGAGCACGTTCGAGTTCGAGTCGACCGTGACCGCGTAGCCGAGGTCGTCGATGTCGGCGGTTCCGTTGAAGGTGTTGGTCCACATGGTGGAGCCAGTCGAGCTGTACTTGCGCACCCACACGTCGGAGGTGTCGTTGGCGAGCGAGATGAAGCCGCCGACCGCGACCGCGTTGGCTGCGTCGACGTCTATGCCGTAGGCGATGTCATTGAGACCTGCGGCGCCGGCGTTCGTCTGCGTCCACACGACGTTCCCAGCGGCGTCGTACTTGCGGATGAAAGCGTTGGCAGCTTGGCTGGCTGTGGTCTCGAAGCCAGCGATCACGACGGCATTGGCGCTGTCCGTCGCGATGGCCAAGCCGCTGTCGACGTCCGAGCCCGTGCCGTTGTAGGTGCGGGTCCAGACCGTCGTGAAGCCCACGCCGGTATCCGTGTACTTGCGTACCCAGATGTCGTCCGTGGTCGAGTTGCGCACGAACCCGACGGCCACGATGTTCCCCGCAGAGTCGAGCGCGATACCGTTGCCGCCGTCGTCTGCGTTGGCCAGGCCGTTGGGGAAGTCGGCCCAGACAGTTGTGCCGTTGATGCCGGCGAGCTTGGCGACCAATGTGTTGTAGCCCTGGCCGGCCATGTTCTCGACCTGACCGGTTACCAGCAAATCACCAGCTGCGTTGGCGACAATGCCGAAGCCGAAGTCGTTGCCTCCCAGCCCGCCGTCGTACGAGTAGGACCAGACTTGAGCGCCCGTCGCGCCCGCCAGCTTGGCGATCAATAGGTTGGTCGTGCCATTGGCGAGTGTCTCGTAGCCGAGGACGACGACGTTGCCGGCTGGGTCGAGCGTGATGCCGAAGCCTTGGTCGTCCAGGTTGGCGGCGCCATTCAAAGTCTGCGTCCAGCTGACCGCGCCCGCCGCTGTGTAACGCCGCACGACGACGTTGTAGCCCTGGGAAGCCGTATCTTCTGTGCCGACGACGTACACGTTGCCCAGCGCGTCGGTGGTGACGCCGGACCAGAGCGCACCGCCGGGGCTGGTGAAGCTTTGTGTCCAGATCGTGCTGCCCGACGCGACACAATTGATGTTGCAGCCGTCGCCTTGAACCTGGTTTCCGTCGTCGCAGGGCTCGATGCCGGTCTGCGTGAAACCGTCGCCGCACACAGCGTTGTCGCAGCCGAGCGTGCAGGCTCCGCTGTTGTTGTTCTGTCCGCCGAGGTCACACTGCTCGCCGGCTGCCAGCTGCACGAAGCTGTCACCACACACCGGCAAGAGGCACGCAGCCGTGCATGCGCCGGTATTGGAGTTGGCGATGCCCAGGTCGCAAGCCTCCGGGGCCTGCACGATTCCGTCGCCGCAGCTCGCGAGCCCGCAGTCGTTCGTGCATGCGTCGTTGTCGTTGCTGTTGCCGTCGTCGCAGGCTTCGACGTTCTGTTGAACCAGCCCGTCACCGCAGCTCGCCTCCACGCAGCCCTCGGTGCAAGCGCCGGTGTCGGAGTTGTCGGCGCCTTGGTCGCAAGCCTCGTTGCCGGCTTCGACGAAGCCGTCTCCGCAACTAGCCGCTTCGCAGCTGGAGAGACAGGCTGCATCGTCGGCATTGTCCTCGCCGTTGTCGCAGCCTTCGACGCCCGCTTCCACGAAGCCGTCGCCGCACGCCGCGATGGTGCACGCGCTGGTGCACGAACTCGTATCGGAGTTGTCGGGGCCGTCGTCGCATTCTTCTCCCCCGGCGAGCACGAAGCCGTCGCCGCAGGCAGCGTTCTCACAGCTCGCCGTGCAAGCAGCCGTGTCCGCGTTCGCCTCTCCGACGTCACACGCTTCACCGGAGTCGACGACTCCATCACCGCAGTTGTTCGGGCCGTTACCGCCTTGGCCGCTGCCGCCCCCGCCTTCTGCCGCATCGCCCCCGGTGTTCGTTTCACCGCCGGCGCTGGAGCCGCCTGTGCCGCTGTCTCCGCAGGCAGCGAGCAAGCTCGCGAACACTACAAGAGCCGAACCAAACTGCGCGTTTCGCATGACTGCACCCAAAGCTAGAGGTCGAAGGGCCGAGACGAAGCCGATCGCGAGCGGCTGCTCGGCGACGGATCACGCCCGGGATCGCTCGACACACGACAGGCGTGTGTTGGCGCACAGGCACCGTTTCACACGCGCTTCGGTCACGGGCTCGAGGCGATCGGAAGGCTCGTACGGGTGTGCATGTCTCACCCTTCCCTGGGTGGACCCACGCCTTCTGCCTTCGACAATCTCCCCTGTCAGCCCCAGTGCACGTCGGGAAATGCCGGTGCAGGCCGCGCAAAAAAGTAGCCCTGCATCAGCTCGCAGCCGAGGCTGGCCAGGGTGAGCCTGTCTTCGATGGTCTCGATGCCTTCGGCGACGACGATGCTGCCGAGGTCGCGACAAAGGCTCACGATGGAGCCGACGACGCGTTGCTTCACGCTGGAAGTGTGGGCGCCGCGCACGAGGCTCATGTCGAGCTTGGTGAACTCGGGCTCGAGCGCGGCGAAGCTCGAAAGGCCAGCGTAGCCGGCACCCAAATCGTCGACTGCGATGCGATAGCCCTGGGCGCGCAGACGCTGAATTCGCGGCAGCGCGTCTTTGACCTTGCCGAGCTCGGCGCGCTCGGTGACTTCGAGCACGATGCGATCGGCCAAGCGACCGACTGCGCTGCGCTGGTCGTACAGCTCCTCTGCCATCAGGTCGAGCGGCAAGATATTGAGGAACAGGTGCGCGTCCTTGGGAGCTCGTTCGAACGCCAAGGTAGCTGCGGCGCGCACTCTGGCGCCGACTTCGTCCGTGCGACCCGTGAGCTCCGCCGCCTCGATCACCGCGGGCGGCGACGGCAGCTCCGGCTCCTTCACGCGCAACAGCGCTTCATAGCCGAAGATCGTGCGGTCAGAGGGAGAGACGATCGGCTGGAAGGCGACGTGGAGCGTGGAGAGCGCGCGTGTGAGCGCGGCGTTCATCGTGTCGTGTCGCGAGGGAGGTGGCTCGGAGCGAACGACGTTTTGTGCTTCGCGCCTGAGGCGACCGAACTGATTCAGCTTCACCGCGCGGGCGACGGCGTTGCGCAGCTTGGTCGGCTCGATCGGCTTGCTCAAGTATTCGAGGATGCCGACCTCGATCGCTTCCAGTGCAGACTCCAGCTGGGGGTCGCCTGTCATCAGCAGAATCGGAACCTCCGGGTGTTGCGCGCGGACGAAGCGCGCGAAAGCGAGGCCGCTCATCTGCGGCATGCGGATGTCGCACAGCACGGCGTCGAACGACTCCGCCCCCACCAGGCGCATGGCCTTGTACGGGTCCTCCGTGGCGGTCACGTGCAAGTTGCCCGCGGAGAGGGCGCGCGAAAGCGACCTGAGCACGAGCGTGTCGTCGTCGATGAGCAAGACCCGGGGAAGAGGCTGCGCATCGGGCGGAAGAGAAAGGGGGCTGGCGACCATCCTGATAGGAGAAGAGGATCTTCCGAACCGGGACTCCACACGAAGAAGGCTGTCGCTTCGACAGAAGCTAACCCGAGCCTCCTCCGGTGCCTTCTATTACCTCCTTTTTTGGGCATTTCTCGCCTGTGTAGCCCTTTTCGCCTTTGGGAATTTCGCAGGGGTGCACTTCGATCAGCCGTGGCTTGCCGGTGTATTTGACCGTGCGCTTCTCGTCTCGCTTACTGCCGTCGAGCAGGGTGATCGTGCGGGTGGTGATCACGCTGAAGCCGTGCGAGCCGTGGTCCTTCGTCTTCGGGTCGTCCGGCTCGCGGCGTGGGTTGCCCAGAAGCTCGACCCGCGGGTCCGTGTAGTCGAACGGCTGCGAGACGCGCCGCTCGACTTTGCGACCGCCATTGTCGCCGAACAAGCGGACGCGAATCATCGTGTCGCTGTATTCACACCGCACGAGCAGCGCCGCCTTGGAGTCGTTCATGAACACTAGATCCGGCGAGGGGTAGGAGAGCGTCGCCTCGATGCCCATCGGGTAGCGGTTGAAGTAGAAGCTGTGTGGTTTTCGCTCTTTCACCACATAGCCGCCGTCGAAGACGGCGTTGTACAGCGTGGTCGCAAACTGGCTCACGCCGCCTCCGGGCGTCTCCGTCATTTCGCCGTCGCCGATGCTGGGCGCGACGACGAAGCCACGTTCGAGCGTGCGCGGGCCGACGGCCGCGTTCACGCTGAAGGTGTCGCCGACTTTCAAGATGGTGCCATCGAGCATGTCGCAGATGCGGTGAATGTTCTTCACTCGGGGCTGGCAGCAAGCGTGGTGTGTGGTGTACTCGGCGACCTGTGCTTTGATGCCGAGCGCCTCCGCTGCGTGGGTCGTGAACTTCGGCTCAGCGTTCTTGTCGACTGGCAGCTCACCCGTCCGAGCGGGCGCCTCCGTCGCGTGGTACAGCGCCTCGACCAGCCGGGCGGTGTCGACACGCGTCCCTGGTCGGCTGGGAACGATCGCGACGCGACCGTCAGCGCCCATCTCGAAGCGAGCGTCGCGGGCGGCGTTGAACAGCTTGGACATCGTCGGCGCCAGCTTCTTTTTGACGTCCGCTTCGTCGAGCTCGACCTCCAAGTGAGGCGTGGGCTCGTCCACACGGCGCGCGCGAAACGCCGCCAAGAGCTCGTGCTTCTCGAACACGACGGCCACCGCTTGCGGAACCGGGAACGACTCGGCTTTGCTGGTCGCCTGCTTCTCTTCCACCAAGCGCTTGCCTTTGCGCTTCATGCGGCTCTTCTTCTTCGGTAGGCCGGCCTTCGCGCGTGATTCGGCGTCCTTCTTCTGTTTGTCGGCTTCTTCGTTGTCGCGCCGCGCCGCCATGATCTCGTCTTCGCTCGGCGTGAAGGTCAACGTGATGGGACCGGAAAGGATCGCGTTCGCTTTGCGCGTTGCCGCCTCGACATCGTCTCGAGAGATGGGCGGCACGACCTCGCTCAGCGGCACGTCGATTGGTGCGGTCGACCCGGTCGCGATGGCCGCTACGATGCGGTCCTCCAGCGCGCGCGTGTCGATGCGGTGACCCGCTTGCGGGTAAACGGCTTTGGGTACGCCGTTCTCGATGGTGATCGAGCCGTCGAAGGGGCGGTCGACGACGAGCGCATCTTCCCAGGAAGGCGCAAGCTCTTCGAAGGCCGACCTGTCGACCGCAAAGGTCATCGGGACGTCGACGCGCGCCCGGGTCCACGAGCGAATCAGACGCGAAACGCCAAGCCCCTCTTCCGCTGCGTGAGCGGACGCCAGCGTCGTGGTCGCATCCAGCGAAAAGCCGACATCGCGCGGCTTGATTCTGATCTCCCTGGCGCCGACCACCAGCGCGAGCTCTCGGCTCTCGACGGCTTGGGCGAGGCTCGACAGCGCTTCAGTGGCGCTCTCGTCCGTCTTGCCGCCGAGGTCGGCGGAGAGCACAGCGACGCCAGGGGCGATCGTTCCGGGCGGGCCGCCGAACGGCGCCACGCTGACGACCAACACGAGCACGGCAAGGAGGGCGCCTGCAAAAACCAACAGCCGCCCGTACGGCCGCGCGCTCTTCGCGGGCCCTTCGGACTCGACGGAACGCAGCGAGCTTTCGGGACCGCTCACACAGAAACGTCTAGGCCGACAGCACCAGCGCGGAAAGAGCCAAGCCGAGCTTACGGAACGAACGCGGCGTACGCCGTCAAGAACAGGGCGCTGGAGGGCTCGCCCAGGAATAGGAACTGGTACTCGAAGCGTAGACCGACCGGCGCAAACCCAGCGATGCGGTACTCGAGGCTGCCGGGGATGCCGACGTAGGGATACACCTCGTGCCCACATGGATCGCTGCCGTCGTCACAGCGGATGGTGATCACGTCGACCACGCCGGTCGTGAAGCCGACCGAAGGGATCCACTCCGAGATATCGATCACGTAGTTGATGCCGGCGCTCGTGGCTGGCGCGAAGCGCGTCTGTCGGACGTCGACGTAGCCGAACAGGCTGGCGTTCATCGTGAAGTCGAACGCGTCGGTGAAACCGTAACGAGCATGCAAGAAGCCGCCAGCGCCGTTCTCGTCGCGGCCGTGGGTGAAGCCGAGCGAACTGTAGCCGAGCGAGCCGCCGAGGTGCCACTCCTTCTCCGTGGCTCGAGCTTCGCGTGCGGCGACCGTCGAAAAGAGCGCCGAGAGCGCGAGCAAAGCCGAAGAAAATCGCATCCGTGCCCGAGCAGGCTACTTCATGCGGACTTTATTGCCTTCGATGATCGGCAGCGAACCGCCGGCGAACGCTGGCCACTTTGCCAGGTCGCCGCTGAGAAAGTGGTACGCGATGGAGCCCTTGTCGCCCTGCGACCACTTCCATTCGGCGTGGAGGCGGATGACCGAATCGGCACACTGCTGAATGTCGACGGGGCTCACGATCGCGCTCGTCTCGAACGCCTCTGCAGGTATCTTTGTCGCCCACCGATTGCCCAAGACCGCCTCACCGAGCAGGCGGGCGACAAGCTGCTTTACACTTTCAACAGGGTGCTGAAAAAGGAGCCGACCCGCCACATGCACCATTGCGGCAGCGCGACAACGCGCCTGACTGCGAGCCGCGCAGAAGACCTTGGGCCTGGCTGCTTCGCCAAGCAAAGGCGAGCTCCCAGCTGAACGGCTGAGCGAGCCAAGGCCGTGCTCCATTCGCACCTAGCGATTTGCCTGATCACTGCCGCTGCACACGAGCGGATCCGCGTTCGGATCGAGCCGAAGACCCGCTTTGCGGTTCGGCCCTCGAGAGCCGGCAAGCGGTCGACCCAGCCATCGAAGGCCTCGAACGCGTGCGCTGCGAGCCGGTAGCGCCAGAAGCTCAAGCCCATCGCGATCGCGAGCAAGGCGGAGCCGTGGCCCCATGTCGCCAGCTCGGCAGGTTGCTCGTAGCGAAGCGCTTTCGTCGCCTCGAACGGAGCGCGCAGCAGGTACTTGCCCTCCATCATCGCGATGAAGCGCGCTTCCGGTGTGGCACGGAACGCGTCCCAAGCGGCGCTGGCGTAGAGCTCCGGCGTGCCGTGGGTGACGAACGGCATGCTGCACGCCGAGCCGGTCTCTCCGGCCTGTCGCAGGAGCTGCAAGTGGCGGGGGTCGTCCGCCAACCGATAGCTCGTGATGATCGTGGTGGCGTGCGCGGTCGCGGGCGACCCGTTCATGGTCGAGGACCTATCGGGCAACGCGATGGGTCAGCGCACCTACGACGGCAGCGGCTTCGGCTACCAGCCCAACGGCGATCAGGTGCGCGTGTTCCTGCGGGTGGGGTCCCAGTTGCTCGGCCGGGAGATCGACATCGACCAGCAACAGATCACCGGTACGCTGACCCAGGGCGCCCAAGAGCTGATGTGGGCGCGCCCAGTGGGGTCGAACATCTTCGGTCTGCTCGTCGCGCGCCCAATGGTCGGTGCGGGCTACCCGCTCGATTTGCTGGCTTGGCCGAGCAACCAGAATCTGGCGACCCCAGTGGTCTACCCCATCTCGGCTGGCACGCTCACCAGCGCGAGCACCAACTCGCCGCGCGGGTTGTTCGTGCACGCAGGCAATCAGCCGGACAACATCGGCTCTTGCTGCGCTCGTTCGAGGGCGGCTCGCACCGCCTGCGCTACGCCCGACATTTGCCTGGCGTGCTGGTGGAGACCAGCGCCACCCTCGGCGGGCCGAGCGCCGATGAAGAGCTGGTCAGCCCGCGCGCCCTCGTTCGCGACGGCGACGGCATGATGCACGCGTTCTTCGGCTCGCCGGACATGTCCAGCGTCGGCGGCACCAAGCAATGGGTGTTCCCGGAGGGCGCGACGACGATCACCGGCACGCCCACCGACATCGGCCCGCCGGGCGCGGTCATGATCGACGCCGCTCGCAAGCAAGACGCGACCGTCAACGTCGCCGTCGGGCAGATCTCGGCGACCAACTTGCGCTTGAAGGGCGACCAAGTGCCGGAGACACAGCTCGCCACGATCGACACCGCCGACTTCAACACGTTGGTGGAGCTCAATTCGTTCCTCGACGTTCCCAATACGGGCGAGGCCCACATCGAGTCGGACGCCATCCTGCTCGTCGGCGCCAATTCGACCAAGGACAAGATGGTGATGATCGTCGCGGGCGTCTCGGGCGGCGCAGCGATCACCAACACCGAGCTGTTGGTGCCCTCCGACGCTGCGGACGGCTTCAGCGACGTCGCGGTCTTCGTGACCAATTCGCCGATCTCGGCATTGGGCGGCATCGGGCGGCTGGTCTACTCCGAGCGGTACGACACCGGGCCCAATGCCTAAGACGCCCTCATGGTCGCCACCATTGCCTGCGAGCAACGCCAATGACCCGCCCCCGCCCGAGACGTTGGTGCCCGGGCTCGACCCAGGCATCGGCCGATTGATCCGCAAGTCACTCGCGCGAGACCCCGCCCAGCGCTTCCAGAGCGCAGCGTTGTTCATCGCCGCGATCGACGAATGGCTGCAGACGGGGCGCGCGTCCATCTCGGTGCCACCGCCGGGCGATGTCGCGCTCCGACATGGCACCGGCACCGTCGTCGGCGGGCCGCCTCCCGGCGCGCACGCGAGTACGAACGCCGAATGGTCGAGCAGCGCCCAACAAGGCAAAGCAGTGCCGCCGGCAAAGCCCAAGACGGGTCTCTACTTGGGCATCGCGGCTGTAGTCGCGGTGCTCGGTGTTGGTGCGTTCGCGTTCAGCCAAATGGGCGCGTCGCGCGCGCCTGCCTCCGGCAAAGCCAGCGCCTCCGCCGGCCCCAGCGAGACCGTCGCAGTGACAGCCAGTGCCAGCGCGACGGCCGAGCCGGTGGCGTCCGCGTCAGCCGCGCCCATTGCGAGCGCGAGTGCCAGCAGCGACGCGTCCGCGAGCACGGTCGCAGTCAGCGAGCCACCGCCGAAGCCAGGCGTGAAGCTGCCCAAGGCGCCGACCAGCAAGCCCACCACTGCGCCGCCGCCGACGGCAGCGCCTCCGCCGACCGCGCCCGCCACCGGTCGTCAGCCGCGCACCAACATCCAGGCCCTAGGGGGGCGATGGGCGCCATCTTCGGGCTCGGCCGCGTGTGGGACGCCGTGCGCCTCAGCGACGAATGAACCACGTCTAAATTAGCTTCAACTTTTCGCGGCGCGCGGCTGTGACAGACTCGCACTGCTGTCGCATTATGCCGCATCTCCTCGACCCCGGTGGTTCTGCTCGGGCCGCTGAAGCACGCCCCGCAACGGCAGTACGAGCGGGCACGTTGCTTGCTCTGCACTCGCGAGCCAGTCCTGCTCCGAGGCCAACATGCCGCGCTCTTTTCAACCCAAGCTCAAGACGGCGAGCAACTGCTCGACTGAGTTTTTGCCGTGGAAAAAAGCTCCGAATGGCAACAGTGGCTATCAAGTACCGTCGAGGTTCGTATGACGGCAGTTGGCGAAAGCACGGCTGAAGACCACGTGTTCGACCGGGCCACGGCAAAGCGCGCCCGCGCCGTAAGCGCTGCCCGAAGCGCCTCGACTCCCTACGTTCAGGCGCTGGCACCCGGGGAACGTGCTCAGGCGAGCCTACGAGCGGGCGACGTGCTCGGGGGTCGCTACACGTTACTCTCATCGCTGGGCGAGGGCGGCATGGGCGATGTCTGGCTCGCGCACAACCCGACGCTGGACATTCAGGTGGCCCTCAAGGTGCTGCGCTTCGACGCCAGCCAGCCCGCGCTCCGCGCAGAAATGAGTCAGCGGCTCCTGCAGGAGGCGCGGGCGACCGCCAAGCTTGATCACCCGGCGATCGTACGCATCATCGACTTCGGCGAAACGTCCTCGGGCAACGGTTTCTACGTGATGGAGCTGCTCGAAGGCGAGGACTTGTACGCGCTGCTCAAGCGCCACGGTCCCCTGAGCGCGGCGAAAGCGGTGCGCACCCTGTTGCCGATCGCGAGCGCGCTCGTCGCCACCCACGGCAAGAAAATCGTCCACCGCGATCTCAAGCCGGAGAACATCTTCCTGGCGCGCGACCACGAGCAAAATACCGTCCAACCGAAGCTCATCGACTTCGGCGTCGCCAAGGTGAGGGTGGCAAACGAGCGCATCACCGTCGCCGGTGCGGTGATGGGAAGCCCGGGGTACATGGCGCCGGAGCAGGCGCGTGGAGAGGACGCAGACGAGCGCGCCGACGTGTGGGGCTTCAGCGTCGTCCTCTACGAGACGATCGCAGGCCGGTTGCCGTTCGAGGGCAAGAACTTCTACGCGCTCATGAATGCGATCATCGAGGACGCCCCTGCGCCCATCACGCGACTCGGCGTCGGTGACGAGGTCCTGTCGTCGATCATCGAACGCGGGCTGGAGAAAGACCCAGGCAAGCGATGGCAAACCATGCGCGACTTCGGGAGCGCCCTCGCGGAATGGTTGCTCCAAAACGGTGTCACGGAGGACATCTGCGGCACGCGGCTGGCGACGACTTGGATGCGCGCCTCTGAAACGGGCATTGACGGCTGTTCGCAGCAGGATCCATTCCTGAGCGCCTCGATACCCAGCCAGGTCGTCATCGACGAGGCACGGCGCCAGCGTTCCGAGATGCTGACGGTAGAACCCCTGGTCGCGACGCCCGCGAGCGATCCGACCTCAGCGCGGCCGTCGTTCCTGAAGTCACGGTCCATCGCAATTGCAGCGATCGCGATCGCGCTCGGCGGTGGCATTGCAGCGGGCGCCTGGTCCCTGCGTCGTACAGCGGAGGCGGCGCAGGCGCGTGAGCCTGGCGGCGAAGTTTCGTTCCCCCTCGCGGCGGAGGCGATTGTTTCAGCGCTCGCTGCCCCTTTGCAGCCGACGAGCCAGGTGGTGCAGCCGACGCGCCAGGTGGTGAGCAGCCAGCCAGCGGAACCGCTCACCCCGTCGGCCTCCCCCGAACCGGCGCGTCCGCTGCCGCGTGCCAATGCAGCAGGTGCGCTCCCGAAGCCGAAGCCCAGCGCGGTCACCGCGCAGCGCGCTCTAGGTGCCGAATCCGCTCGCCCGTCCTCGGTGCTCAAGAACCCGTTCTAATGCTTCGCTCCAAACGGATCGCACTTTGCTGCGTCTTCGCTGCTGCAACCATGTCATGGGGGCAGCACGCCTCGTCGCAGACGCCTCCAGCGGACGACCCTGCGCGGGCAGAAGCGAAGCGAAAGTACACCGCCGGCACGCGAGCATTCGACGAAAAGCGTTACAAGGACGCCATCGACCTCTTCCTGGAGGCGGACAGCTTCGTGCCCAGTGCGGCGCTCGCCTACAACACCGCCGTCGCCTATGAGGAGATGGGCGACGCCGCCAGCGCCTTGAGATGGTCGCGCGAGTATCTGCGCCGTACGCCCAACGCAGACGATCGGGCAGAGATTCAGCGCACGATCGACAAGTTGGAGGCCCGGCTTCGCGAGAAGGGCATCCAACAGCTGACGGTGCTTTCGAGCCCACCGGGCGCAACCCTCCTGGTCGACGACCGCCCCCTGGGCGTTACGCCTTGGACCGGCGAGCTTCGCCCCGGCTCGCACCGAATCGAGCTGCGGCTCAGGGGTTACCGTCAGGCAGCGAGCGTGTTCGACCTGCGACCCGACCGTGCGGCGGAGGTGAGCCTATCGCTCGTGGCGGGAGAAGAAGCGCAGGTCCCGAGTGCATCGCTGAAAGTGCAGACGCCGAGCACGCCAGACAACACGAGCGCCGACGCTTTGGCGATCTGTGGCGTCGTCGCGCTCGGGGCTGGTGTTGCGGGGCTGGGTGTTGCGCTCGGGCTCGAGGTCGCGCGCGCTGGCGCGGAAGACGACGTGCGAGAGGCGGAGCTGCAGGTGGACGCGGCGGACAAGCTCGGAACGATGCAAGATCTGCAGCTCGGTGCCCGCATCGCGGTAGGGATCGGCGGCGCGTTGGCCCTCGCGGGCGGGAGCATGCTGATCGCGGGCTTCGTATCCCGCGAGCCGGAGTCGAGCCCGAAAGTCTCGCTGGGGTGCAGTGATATCGGTTGCGCCTTCGCGCTCCGCGGGCAGTTCTGACGATGCGCGGACAATCGCGTTCCCATTGGATGCCTGCGGCCTTCGCGGTCCTGTTTACCTGCGTGGGCTTGGCGGCTGCGTGCGAGGCCGCGCCTGACGAAGAGCTGCTTGCAAACAAAGCGTGCACCGCCGACGGCACCTGCGCGGCAGGCTATCGCTGCGCTGCAGGGGTTTGCGTGCTCGAAGGCAGTGGCGGCGGCCAGCCCACGGGTGGGGCAGGCCCCTGCGAGTCGATCACCGACTGCTCCGAGCCGGCAAACGCATGCGAAAAGCCGGTGTGTCTCGGCGGCGAGTGCGGCACGCTCGCCGTTGACGGCGGCGAAGCGCTGCCGGCGGACGACCAGATCGCTGGGGACTGCAAGAACAGCAGGTGCGATGGCGTCGGTCATGTTGTGGAGGAGAACGACGACCTCGACCTTCCGCACGACGGCCTGGAGTGCACGCAGGATCTCTGCATCAGCGGAGTCGCCGACCACCGTACGGCCGCGCTCGGCACCCCCTGTGAAGATGAGGGAGGGTCGTGTGACGCCAGCGGCAACTGCGTGGAGTGCGTCGTCGCGAGTGACTGCACTGCGCTTCCTTCGGATGATTATTGCCGCCAGCGCGCGTGTGATAGCGGCGCGTGCGTGATGGTGTTCGCCAGCGCGGGGACGGCGTTGCCGGCGCAAACGACGGGCGACTGCAAGACGCTTGCTTGCGATGGGGCCGGCGCAAGCGCCGTCGTCGATGACCCGAGGGACGGCCCTGACGACGGCAACGATTGCACCACGGACAGCTGCGTCGCCGGCGAGCCTGCGCTCGATCCATTGCCGGCAGGAACCACGTGCCAGGCGGGTACCTGCAATGCGACCGGCCAATGCACTGGGTGCACGCAGCCGACGGACTGCTCCGGGACCGACACGTTCTGCCGGCAACGGACGTGCACGGCGAGCGTCTGCAGCTTCGATTTTACGAGTGTGGGTACGGCGTTGCCCGCCGGCGACCAAAACGATGGCGATTGCCAAACGCTGAGCTGCAATGGTGCGGGCATCGTTCAATCCAACACCGCCAGTAGTGATCTCCCGCTCGACGATGGCCTGCAGTGCACCGGCCAAGTGTGCGTCAATGGCACGCCGCAGTTCCCGTCGACAGCGCTCGATGCACCCTGCAACGAGGGCGGCGGCATCGCTTGCAATGGCGCGGGCTCGTGTGTGGTCTGCAACAGCCCGGGGCAATGCGGCGCTCAAGGCTCCGTCTGCGAAGAAGCGACCTGTGTGAGCAACACTTGCGGCATCGCTCCCAAGCCGGCCGGCACGCCTGCCAAGGCCGGCGCGCAGACCAGCGGTGACTGCGAGATCGTGCTCTGCGACGGTAGTGGTCAGTTCAACGCACCGAGCAGCGACAACGGCGATCTTCCGCTCGACGGTAACCCCTGCACCACCGACGTGTGTACCGGCGGAACCCCATCGAACCCGCCCGCCATGCAGGGAGCACCCTGCGGCGGTGGCGGTCAATGCAACGGCAGCGGCGCTTGTGGCGTCACCAAGCCGGACGGACAGCCTTGCGTGATGGGCTCGGAATGCACGTCTGGCGACTGTGTCGATGGCCTTTGCTGCGAGAGTGCGTGCGCTTCGGTCTGCTCCGCCTGTTCGGCCGCGAAGACGGGCGGTACCGACGGCCAGTGTGAATCCAGCCCGGTGGGGCAGGACCCCGACGTCGAGTGCTCCGCCACCCAAACATGCAACGGGAGCGGTGCGTGTGCCTTCACTTGCGACCAGGAACCGTCGCCGCCCGGTGGTAGCTGCCCGGCGATTTGCACCGGTGGCTGCTTGGATGGCACCTGCATCATCCCCTGCAACACGGATAGCGCATGCGAAGGCGATACCATCAATTGTCCCGCGGGCTTCGCCTGTACGGTCGAGTGCGGTGCCAACGATGGCTGCAAGAATACCACCGTCAACTGCCCGAGCCGCTACGCCTGCAACGTGGCGTGCTCGGTCGATTGCCAAAACGCAAACGTCAACTGCAACACGGGCGTCTGCAATCTCACATGCGGAGCGGGCAATGCCTGTAAAAATGTCGATCTGACCTGCGGGGCGAACACCTGCAGTGCGACCTGCAACGGCAGCCTCGATCTGCCGCTCGTGGCCTGTGGCAGCTCGTGTGACTGCGACAGCTGCCTCTGAACAACGGCCAGCCATGCACCGGCGCCGCTAGAGTCCACGTACCATGCCCGGATGTCTTCAGCGCACCGCATCGTCGAGCGCCGCATCCTCGAGGCCGTGCTGATCGTCCTCGCGGGCTGTTCGAAGCAACCACAGTCGAGTTCCGCGATCGCCAGGGAGACGGCCACCGTCGCAACGCCGCCCGAAGACCCGACAGTTGCGGGCGACCCGAGCCCGACGCAGGTCCCCAACGTGATAGCGAGCGCGGAGCAGAAACCGGCCGAGCTTTGCGCTCAGTACAAGGATGCGGTCAAGGTCGACACCAGCCGCGTGAAGAAGATGCAGCTCCAGGAGTACACCCGGGAGGCGCAGGCCGAGGCTTACTGGGATTCGAATCGCAAGCTCGTCATGTGCACCATCGTGCGCGCGCGTGAGGACGTGAGCATCGAGGTCACCCGCGTGCCGACGTGCTGCCAAATGGGAGGGGGTCCAGCACAGCCCTGTCCTCAGCCTTGGAAGGAGCAGGCACCGGGGCTGCGCGTCGTGCTCGAGCGCGCGGAGCTTCATCCGGACGGCAAAGTCGCATCCAGCAGGCTCGAGCTTCACGGGTACGAAAAGAACCCCCGAGGTCGTCACGCCTGCGGTCGCCAGCCTGAAGGCTTGGTGCTCGACCCGCCGGTGCTCTCGGCGACGCGAGTCGGCGCGGAGCTGGCGCTGATCTCCGAGCTCGAGGCCGCAAGCGTTCCGGCGTTCCAGCGTCTCGCGCGCGAGCTCAGCGCGCACGGCGCGCCGCCCGACCTCGTCGACAGAGCCCGCGGCGCGGCGGAAGACGAGATGCGCCATGCCAGCGTGATGAGCCGCCTCGCGCGAGCGCATGGCGCAATCCCGTCCGAGCCCCACCATGGCGAGCTCGGCGTGCGGGGGCTACTGCCAATCGCCATCGAGAACGCAGTGGAAGGGTGCGTGCGCGAGGCCTACGGCGCACTCGTGGTCAGCTTTCAGGCGCGGCGGGCCGCGCCCGAGCTGCGCGACACCTTTGCGGCAGTGGCCGCGGATGAGCGCGCGCACGCCGCGCTCTCCGAGGACGTCGACAGCTGGCTCGCCGGAGTGCTCGACGCATCGGCCCGAGCGCAGGTCGCGATCGCACGGCAGCGTGCGCTCAGGGACCGGCGAGCGTCGCTGCAGCACGCAACGGCCTGTGACACGCTCGGCCTACCGGACGGCGCAACGGCATTGGCGCTGCTCGACGCGTACTCCGCATAGGCGCCTGCAGCACAGGTCAACGCGTGCCGAAGATGTCTTCCAGCGTGTCGAGCTCACACGGGTCGGCTCAGGCTAGCGATCCGCGCAATTGCTCCAGGAGAAAGAAGAGCGTGTCGGCGGCGACGGGCTTGACCAGGTGATGATCGAACCCCGCCTCCGACGTGCGGCGCATGTCGTCTTTCATGCCCCACCCGGTGAGCGCGATCATGTGCACGCGATGGCCGAGGTCGAGCTGGCGCACGCGCCGGCAGACCTCGTTTCCGTCCATCCCGGGGAGGCCGATGTCACAGAGCACGATGTGCGGCTTGTCCGCCTCGACCCGCTCGACGCCGGCTGGGCCGGTGCCGGCCACGCTCACCTGGCAGCCGCGGGCCTCGAGCCACAGAGCGAGCAGCTCGGCGGCGTCGGCGTTGTCCTCGATGATGACGACTTTCACGGGAACGCGTGGCTCGCCGATGGGCGGGGGAGGAGGTCGGACGCTGGCCTCGACGTCGGCGCCCTCCAGGGCGGGCAACGACAGGGTGAACACGCTGCCCTGACCCGCGCCGGGGCTCGCCGCGCGGAGCTCGCCGTCGTGCATCTCGGCGAGGCGGCGCGAGAGGGCGAGGCCGATGCCCAGGCCCCCGTTGGCGACAGCCGAAGGATGCTCGACGCGGGAGAACATCTCGAACACCCGGGCCAGCTGATCGGTGGGGATCCCGATGCCGGTATCGGACACGCGGATCACCGCGCGTCCGCCTTCCCGCGCGAGGTCGACCTCGACCGTTCCGCTCTCGGGGGTGAACTTCGCGGCATTGTTGAGGAGGTTGCCGACGATCTGCGCGATCCGGGTGGGATCGGCGAAAGCGTAGATCGGCTGCTCGACCCGGGAGTGGATGGATTGGCCCCGCTGCTCGAAAAGCGGCTGCCACTCCTCGATCACGCCCCGGACCGTCTCGGCCACGTCGACCTGGCGCTTCTTGAGCTCGAGCTTTCCGCTGCTGACCCGGCCGACATCGAGGAGATCGTCGATCAGGCGAGCCATGTGAGCGACCTGCCGGTTCATCACCTGCAGCGTCCGCGCGCTGGAGTCCGGCAGGGTCTCGCCCAGCAGGAGATCGAGCCCGATCCGCAGCGGGGCGAGGGGGTTCCGCAGCTCGTGGGCCAGCGTGGCCAGGAACACGTCTTTCTGGCCATCTGCTGCGCGGAGGGCGGCCTCCGAGCGCTCCAGCTCCGCCGTTCGCTCTTGCACGCGCGTCTCCAGCGTGGCGTTGAGCTCAGCCAGCGCCCGCGTCTTTCGGAAGAGGTCGGCGAATACCGCGATCTTGTGGCGCAAGATCTGGGGATTGGCCGGCTTGGTGAGGTAATCGACGGCGCCGGCTCCGTAGCCCGTTATCACGTCCTGATCGTCCATCAGGTGAGCGGTCAAGAAGAGGATGGGCACCTCGCGGAACTTTTTGGTGCCCTTGATGATCTGGGCGAGCTCGAAGCCGCTCACGCTGGGCATCCGGATGTCGAGCACCATGGCAGCCACGTCGTTCGCTAGCAGCGCCTGGAGCGCGTCGTCGGCCCCGCCCGCGCGGAGGAGGCGATACCCCGGATCGGCGAGGACCACTTCCAGCGCGTCGAGGTTTCGCGGCTCGTCGTCGACGAGAAGGATGTCGATCAGCGCGCGGGTCATCGGTACAGCCAGACGCGGAGGAGCGAGATGAGCTGGTCGGTGTTGACGGGCTTCGCGATGTAATCGGAGGCGCCTGCTTCCAGGCACTTCTCGCGGTCGCCCTTCATCGCCTTGGCGGTGAGAGCGAGGATGGGCAGCGTGCGAAATTTCGTATCCTTGCGGATCTCCCGCATGGTCTCGTAGCCGTCCATCTCCGGCATCATGATGTCCATGAGGACGACGCTCAGCTCGGGCGTCTTCTGGATGATGTCGATCGCGTGACGCCCGTTGGTCGCGCTGAGCACCTCCATGTCGTGGTTCTCGAGCACCGTCGTCAGGGCGAAGATGTTGCGCGCGTCGTCGTCGACCACCAGGACTTTGCGCCCCCGCAGCGTCTCGGTCGAGCCGTGCAGGCGCTCGATCATCTTGCGCTTGCCCTCGGGCAGATCCCCGATGACGCGGTGGAGAAAGAGGGATGTCTCGTCGAGGAGGCGCTCGGGCGACTGCACGTCCTTGAGGACGATGCTCTTGGCGACCGCGCGGAGCCGGACCTCCTCCGCCGCCGTGAGCTCCTTGCCGGTGAAGACCACGATGGGCACCGCGCGCAGCGACGGCTCGGCCTGCAGCCGATCGAGCAGATCGAATCCGGACATGTCGGGCAGGCGCAGGTCGATCACGCAGCAGTCGAAGGGCTGCGCCGACAAGCGCTCGAGGGCCTCGGCGCCGCTGCCCACCGCCGTGATCTCGACGTCCTCGTGGCCGAGCAGCTCGACGATGCTGTCCCGTTCCCGGTCGTCGTCCTCGATGACCAGGAGGCGTTTTCCCGGCTGGGCGGCGAAGGTCTTGAGGCGGCCGAGGGCATGCTCCAGCTCGTCGGTCGTCGCCGGCTTCACCAGGTAGGAAAAGGCGCCGTGCGACAGGCCATGGTGCCGCTCCTCCTCGACCGAGAGCATCTGCACCGGGATGTGGCGGGTGCGCGCCTCCAGCTTGAGGTTGTTGAGGACCGTCCAGCCGAGCATGTCGGGAAGGAACACGTCGAGGGTGATCGCGGTCGGCACGTACTCCACCGCCAACGAGAGCGCGACCTGCCCGCGGCTGCACACCAGGCCCTTGAAGCCCAGGGTTCGCGCGATGCCGAGGAGGATGCGCGCGTAGTGCAGGTCGTCCTCCACGACGAGGAGCACCGAGTCGGCGGCCGTGATGCTGTCGCGATCGTCGACGACCGTCTCTTCGGGGGTCGCCAGGGCGAGCATGGTGACCGGACGTTCGGCGCTGGTCCGTGCGACCGTTGCCGCGGACATCGGCGCGGAGCTGTAGTCGAGCGGAAGGTAAAGCGTGAAGGTGCTGCCGCTCGCCGGCTTGCTGATCAGACGGATCTCGCCTCCCAGCAGGTTGGCGAGCTCGCGGCTGATGGCGAGGCCCAGTCCGGTGCCGCCGAATTTGCGGCTGGTGCCGGCGTCGGCCTGCTGAAACGCCTCGAAGATCAGGCGCTGCTTCTCCGGGGCGATGCCGATGCCGGTGTCGGTCACGGCAAAAGCGACGACGGCGGACGCGGCATTGAGCATCGGGTGATCCGACGTCCACCCTGATTCGACCGGGCGCAACGTCATCGAGACCTTGCCCTGCGCCGTGAACTTGAATGCATTGGACAGCAGATTCTTGAGGATCTGCTGGAGCCGCTTCGGGTCGGAGACGAACGACCGCGGCAGCTCGGGATCGATCTCGACCTCGAAGGCGAGGTTCTTCCCCTCGGCCAAATGGTGGAACATCCGGTGGACGGTGTCGCGCAGCGAGACGAACCCGATCTCTTCCGGCTCGACCGTAACCGTGCCCGATTCGATCTTGGACAGATCGAGGATGTCGTTGATGAGGGTCAGGAGATCGGTGCCCGCCGAATGGATGTTCCGGGCGAAATCCGTCTGCTTCGGGGTCAGGTTGCCGCTCGCGTTCTGCGCGAGCTGCTGGCCAAGGATGAGGATGGAGTTCAGCGGCGTCCGCAGCTCGTGCGACATGTTCGCGAGGAACTCGGACTTGTACTTGCTGGTGAGGGCCAGCTCGGTCGCCTTTTCCTCCAGCGCGCGCCGCGCCTGCTCGACTTCCTTGTTCTTGCGCTCGACCTCGACGTTCTGCTCGGCGAGCTGCTTCGCCTTCGACGCCAGCTCCTCGTTCGTCTGCTGCAGCTCGCTCTGGCGGGTCTGCAGCTCCGCCGTGAGCTGCTGCGACTGCAGCAGGAGGTTCTCAGTCCGCATCGTCGCCTCGATGGTGTTGAGGACGACGCCGATCGACTGCGGCAGCTGCTCGAGGAACGCGAGGTGCGTGTTGGTGAACGGGCTCAGGGCCGCGAGCTCGATGACGGCCATCGTCTCGCCCTCGAAGAGCACCGGCAGCACGAGCACGCTCTTGGGCGGAGCCTCGCCGAGACTCGAGTGGATGCGCGTGTAGTCGGGCGGCACCTCGTTGAGGAGGATGCGCTGCTTCTCGGCGGCCGCCTGGCCCACGAGGCCGACGCCGATCGCGATGCGCTCGGGCTGATCGGGGCGCTGCGCGTAGCTCGCGAGGAGGCGCAGGGTCCGCGGACCGGTCATGTCGCCGACGTCGTCGGCGCGTTCCATCTGGTAGATGGTGCCTTGCTGGGCGTCGACGAGCGGTGCGAGCTCGGACAGCAGCGTCTTGCCGACGGTCAGGAGATCGCGCTGGCCCTGCAGCATTCGCGTGAACTTGGCGAGGTTGGTCTTGAGCCAGTCCTGCTCCTGGTTGCGATCGGTCGTCGCGCGCAGGTTGTCGATCATCGTGTTGATGTTGTCCTTGAGATCGGCGACCTCGCCGCGCGTCTCGACCTGGATCGACCTGGTCAGATCGCCCTTGGTCACGGCGGTGGCGACGTCGGCAATCGCGCGCACCTGATTGGTGAGGTTCGCGGCGAGCAGGTTGACGTTGCCCGTGAGGTCCTTCCATGTGCCGGCGGCGCCGGGCACATTTGCCTGGCCGCCGAGGCGCCCCTCGACGCCGACCTCGCGGGCCACGTTGGTGACCTGCTCCGCGAAGGTCGCCAGCGTATCGGTCATGTTGTTGATCGTGTCGGCGAGCGCGGCGACCTCGCCCTTGGCCTCGACGGTGAGCTTCTGGCGGAGGTTGCCGTCGGCGACCGCGGTCACTACGCGCACGATGCCGCGCACCTGGTTGGTCAGGTTGGCGGCCATGAAGTTCACCGAATCGGTGAGATCTTTCCAGGTGCCGGCGACGCCCGGGACGTCGGCCTGGCCGCCGAGCTTGCCCTCGGTGCCGACCTCGCGCGCCATGCGCGTGACCTCGGACGCGAACGAGCGCAGCTGATCGACCATCGTATTGATGGTGTTCTTCAGCTCGAGGATCTCGCCCTTCACGTCGACCGTGATCTTGCGCGAGAGATCGCCGCGCGCGACCGCCGTCGTGACCTCGGCGATGTTGCGCACCTGGGCCGTGAGGTTCGCGCCCATCGCGTTGACCGAGTCGGTCAAGTCTTTCCAGGTGCCGGCCACGCCGGGCACGACCGCCTGTACGCCGAGCCGACCCTCGGTGCCGACCTCGCGGGCGACGCGGGTCACCTCGCTGGCGAAGGAGCGCAGCTGCTCGACCATCGTGTTGATGGCCTCCTTCAGCTGGAGGATCTCGCCGCGAACATCGACGATGATCTTGCGCGACAGATCGCCATTGGCCACCGCAATGGTCACCTCGGCGATGTTGCGCACCTGCCCGGTGAGGTTGGACGCCATCGAGTTGACGTTGTCGGTCAGATCTTTCCAGGTACCGGCGACGCCGGGCACCACTGCCTGCCCGCCGAGCTTGCCGTCTGTGCCGACCTCGCGCGCTACGCGGCTCACCTCGGAGGCGAATGCATTGAGCTGATCAACCATCGTGTTGAGGGTGTTCTTCAGCTCGAGGATCTCGCCTTTGACGTCGACCGTGATCTTGCGCGACAGATCGCCGCGTGCGATCGCCGTCGCCACGTCGGCGATGTTGCGGACCTGGCCGGTGAGGTTTGACGCCATCGAGTTGACGTTGTCGGTGAGGTCCTTCCAAGTGCCGGCGACGCCGGGGACCTGGGCCTGCCCGCCGAGCTTGCCCTCGGTGCCGACTTCGCGGGCGACGCGGCTCACCTCGGAGGCGAAGCCATTGAGCTGATCGACCATGGTGTTCATGGTGTCTTTCAACTGCAGGATCTCGCCTTTGACGTCGACGGTGATCTTCTTCGAGAGATCGCCCTTGGCGACCGCGATGGTGACGTCAGCGATGTTGCGGACCTGATTGGTCAGGTTCGAGGCCATCGAGTTGACGTTGTCGGTGAGATCTTTCCAGGTGCCGGCGACGCCGGGCACCTGGGCCTGGCCGCCGAGCTTGCCCTCGGTGCCGACCTCGCGGGCGACGCGGCTGACCTCGGAGGCGAAGCCATTGAGCTGATCGACCATCGCGTTGATGGTGTCTTTCAGCTGCAGGATCTCGCCTTTGACGTCGACCGTGATCTTTCGCGAGAGATCGCCGCGGGCAACCGCGGTGGTGACCTCGGCGATGTTGCGCACCTGCCCTGTGAGGTTCGACGCCATCGAGTTGACGTTGTCGGTGAGGTCTTTCCAGGTGCCGGCGACGCCGGGCACCTCGGCCTGCCCTCCGAGCTTGCCCTCGGTGCCGACCTCTCGGGCGACGCGGCTGACCTCGGAGGCGAAGCCGTTGAGCTGATCGACCATCGTGTTGATCGTGTTCTTGAGCGCGAGGATCTCGCCCTTGACGTCGACCGTGATCTTGCGAGAAAGGTCGCCGCGGGCGACCGCGGTCGCGACCTCGGCGAGGGCGCGCACCTGGCCGGTGAGGTTCGACGCCATCGAGTTGACGTTGTCTGTGAGGTTCTTCCACACGCCCGCAACGTCCTCGACGGCTGCCTGTCCTCCGAGCTTGCCCTCGGTGCCGACCTCGCGGGCGACGCGCGTCACCTCGGAGGCGAAGCCATTGAGCTGATCGACCATCGTGTTGACGGTGTTCTTGAGCTCGAGGATCTCTCCTTTGACGTCGACGGTGATCTTGCGCGACAGATCGCCATTGGCGATCGCAGTCGCGACGTCGGCGATGTTGCGGACCTGCCCGGTGAGGTTCGACGCCATCGCATTGACGTTGTCGGTGAGGTCCTTCCAGGTGCCGGCGACGCCGGGCACCTGGGCCTGTCCGCCGAGCTTGCCCTCGGTGCCGACCTCGCGGGCGACGCGGCTGACCTCGGAGGCGAAGCCATTGAGCTGATCGACCATCGTGTTGATGGTGTTCTTGAGCTCGAGCATCTCTCCTTTGACGTCGACGGTGATCTTTCGCGACAGATCACCGCGCGCGACGGCCGTGGTGACCTCGGCGATGTTGCGGACCTGACCGGTGAGGTTCGAGGCCATCGCATTGGCGTTGTCGGTGAGGTCCTTCCACGTGCCGGCGACGCCCGGCACCTCGGCCTGGCCGCCGAGCTTGCCCTCGGTGCCGACCTCGCGGGCGACGCGGCTGACCTCGGAGGCGAAGCCATTGAGCTGATCGACCATCGTGTTGATGGTGTTCTT
>Ga0163144_10001664_pt1 | contig 52231 bp, 37 predicted proteins | sample OliLak19BULKMAT1_FD_123175 | JGI IMG/M metagenome (GOLD analysis project Ga0163144, IMG submission 123175) | Freshwater microbial mat bacterial communities from Lake Vanda, McMurdo Dry Valleys, Antarctica - Oligotrophic Lake LV.19.BULKMAT1 | ecosystem: Environmental > Aquatic > Freshwater >... | reverse complement strand
TGGTTCGCGGTCTGATTCGGGGACCCCGCGGACTGGTGCTGGCAGCGCTTAAAGCACAGATCCACACTCGGGGTGGATCGGTCGCAGGTCTTCCGTTGAATGAACCCGCTGCGAGTGTGATTGAGCACTCCAAGTTCCAGTTTTTCGGACCGCTCGCGCCCAGCGATGCGCACACGTTGGTTGTCCATTCGCGGCTCGACGGATCCCGTAGCGCGTCGTGGCCGCTCGAACTCGTCCCCCTTGCTACCAACGACGTCGGTGTCTTCGACCTTTCCGGACTCGCTCCGATGACTCGCCTATCGGCCGTGTTCGAGGGCGCGCCTGCACCGGCGAGTTACTCGATCGAAGCGGTGGCGACCCCTGCTCCATTTCGTGCGTTCAGTGTCACTGCGGCCCACGTGGCCCAGGTTCCCGCGCCGCTTGAGCCCGTGTCGGTGCGCGTCAAAGCGCACGGGTTTGCGGACTTCGAAGTGCAGCTGGGAGCCCGCGATCTGGAACTCGTGTTCGTGGCGACGGCGTCCGTTGGGCTCGCACTTCCCGCGGGGTTTGCGTCGATCCCAGAGGGGATGTCGGTTTTGGCTTCGGTCAACGTCGGAGTGGACAACGCAGGGGGTTCCATATCGCTCCCATGGAACGGCGGGATCCGTGTGCCCCTGGCCCGGCCCGGCCCGCTCAGGGTTCGGTTCTTCGCGCCGGGTAGCGCGAAACGCAGCGGGCCCACGGCGACGATCGACGTGGACGAAGCAGCGCTGCGCGGGAGTGCGGTGCTCGAACTGCCCGTCGACACCGACGAGTGGTCGAGCTGGCTCGAAGCCGCCGCGCGCGAACGTTGGGCCAATCGACCGGCGTCTGAATCAGAGGCCTTGTGCGCCGCGCTCCAGCAGGCTGCGCCACAACGCCGTCCACGCGGCGAAGTGTGCCGCCGGTGCGAGGTCGCGCTCCAATCCTTCGATCGCCGCAACCGGCGGGCGCTGCCACCAACCGGGGGTCTGGCGCTCAAAATTCAGCGTCAGCTTTGCAGCGGGACCCGCCGACGCGCCCGGCTGGGGCGCGCGCCCCGCGAAATGGAGGGCGCGCACGAGCTCCGCTCGCGCAGGCTCGCGCGTTGCGATCTCGTCGGCGCTGGATTCAAAGAGCCCGTCCGATTCCGTGGAGCGGTAAAGACGCAGCTCGAGGTCGACCAACGGCAAAAGATCGCCGTTTGCGAGCACAACGATGCGCGCGGTTTGGTCGACGACAACACTCTTGTCGGCCAACACCGCGGGCCCGCCACTGTTCGGTCGCAGGTGCGCAAACGGCGCGAGGTCGGCGCGCGCGAGGCTGGCTCCCGCCTCAGCCTTGGCAAACGGCGGCGACAGTTGTGCACGGCCGCTGCGTGTGATGCTGACGAGCGCGTCGCCCACACCCGCGGCCCGTGCCTGCTCCAAACACGCGATCAGGTCACAGGGGCGCGCCGCCGCGAGGCGGTGGGCCTTGCCATCGGCAGCGACGATCCAAACACGGCCGTCGGCGCGCCACTCGACCGCGCGCGGTTCGATGCCGTCGGGCCACTTCGTCGCGAGGCCAAACACGATGCCCCCTGGCAGTTCAGAAAACGCGATGCCGGACATGCCGACACCCGTGACGATGACGGTCGACGCCCCAGCCTGGCCGATGTGGGCGTTGGCGAGCGGGGATCCGCCAAAACTCGCCGCGGCGCCGGCATCACCGACGATCGTGTCGCGTCGGATGCGCGGCGGCTCGAGCCCGGCGCCGATCCGGACTTCCAACGCTTCGGCGGGGGACAGGCGCAACGACGACCCGCGCGCGGGCGCGGCGCCGTCCGGCTCCAACTCGAGTCCCGCCGCTTCAGGATCCGCGAACGCGCCGTCGCGTGTGCTCGGGCGACCGGCAAAGAGCGGATGCCACGGGTTCGGGTCCCACGGGCGCGCTTCCCAGGCTGTAACCGCGTAAGCCGCGTCGTCCGCCGCCCGCTGGTTTGCTTGGATCAAGAGCTCGGTCGAGGCGGCGGTGCGGGCCGATGGCGAGCGTGATTGAGGGTCGTCGAGGGCAGCGGCCGGGGCGGTGAGCGCTCCGCATACCAAAGCCGCAAGCAGGGCGCCCGCGCTGCGGCGGGCGGCGGCCGGGCGGAAAGCGACGTGCAACGTGGAGGAAATCGCGGGTTCCATCTCCAAAATGGTGGACCGCCGGGTCCCGCGGTACAAGGGGCGCCGGCGGAACACCCGCTATCCGTCCCCCCGTTCCACCTCTGGAGACTCCCATGAGCTTGCGCCTTGGCGACACCGCGCCCGATTTCACCGCGGACAGCACCGCCGGACAGATCCGCTTCCACGACTGGCTCGGCACTAGTTGGGGTGTGCTTTTTAGCCACCCGAAGGATTTCACCCCGGTTTGCACCACGGAACTCGGCCGCCTCGCGAAGCTCGCCCCGGAGTTCGCGCGCCGCAACGTCAAGGTGATCGGCCTGTCGGTTGACCCGGTGGACGACCACAAACGCTGGAAGAGCGACATCGAAGCGACGCAAAACTGCACCGTCGACTATCCGATCCTCGCGGACCCCGAGCGCAAGGTCGCGACGCTCTACGACATGATCCACCCGGGTCTTTCGGACACGTTCACCGTGCGCTCGGTGTTTGTGATCGGACCGGACAAGAAGATCAAGCTGATGCTCGTCTACCCGATGAGTGCGGGCCGCAACTTCGACGAGCTCGTGCGCGTGATCGATTCCCTGCAGCTCAGCGCGCGCCATCCGGTCGCTACACCCGCCGATTGGAAGCCGGGTGAGGATGTCATCATCGCGCTGTCCGTGAACGACGCGGACGCAAAAGCAAAGTTCGGCGAATTCCGCGCGCCGCGCCCCTACCTGCGCTACACGCCGCAGCCCAAGTGACCCGCGGAACGTCGCGCGGCGCGGCGGCGCTGCCTGGCCGTTACTCCCCCGCGTAACCCAGTGCCGCGAGCTGCTGCTCCACGTCGTTGGACGGCAGCGCGGCTGCGGGTGTCGCGCGCGGAGTGCGCCAATCGGGGCGCTCGACCTCGAGGCTGTTGATCCATTCCGTCGCCGCCGGTCCGACGCGCGGATCGATGCCGGCATCGAGGGGGGCGCGCTCGCCGGGGTCGCGCGCAAGATCGAACCACGTGCGCGACGCCAGTGCTTCCCCCGTCGCGATCATTTTGAGCGTGCCCTCCAGCGCCACGATTTCGTCGTGGGCGACGAGCCCGTAGCGCCGAGTGCCCACGGGCTGCGCGCGACCGAACACCGCAACGCCACCCCACTGAGCGTCGGGCGCGAGGTCGAGGAGTTCGAACAGGGAGCGTGGCACGTCGACGAGGGACACGGGGTCGTTGCGTTGTGCGGGTGCGAGCGTCGGAGCCGAAACGAGAAGCGGCACCGCGAGTTGCTCTTCCCACAGCCCATCGCCGTGGCCGAGGAAACCGCCGTGTTCCTCGAAACCCTCGCCGTGGTCGGACGTGAACACCACGACGTCGTGTCGTCCGTGCTGTTCGAGAACGTCCAAGAACGCGCCAAACGCGCGGTCGAGGTCGCGGGCGCCGCCGCGGTACAGCGCGCGAAGCTCCGCGAGGAGCGCGGCGCGCTCCCGCGGCCCCGGCGCGCCACCCGACGTGCCTTTGACAGCAGCGGCCGGCGATCCCGGGTCGGATCCGAGCAGGGCCGTGAGCGTTTCGTAGTCCGCTCCAAGGCCTAGCTCAGCTCCGATCGCGTCGCGGGTCGCTGCATCGACGCGGTAGGGGCCGTGGGCGCGGTAGGTGTGGAAAACGACCAGCAACGGCCGCGGATCGGCGCTTTCGAGCAGCGCGCGGACGTGCTCGAGTCCGACCGCAGTATTGCCCGAACGCGACTCCTCGACAAACACCTCGAAGCCGCGCTCGAGGCCAAAAGCCCGGCGCACAAAACCGCCGTCGGTGATCGCCGCCGTGCGCCAACCGAGGTCGCGCAAGCGGCCGGCGAGCGTGACCCAATCCGCGCCCAGGGCGTTGGAGCGGCTCTGGACGCCGTGTTCGGCAGGGTCGAGAGCGGAGAACAGACTGGCGGTGGCGGGCAGTGTCCAGTTCGAAGGTGAACGGGCGGAGGTGAACGCCAGGCCGCGCGCGGCAAAGGCGCTCAGGTGCGGCAGGAGCGGTCCATCCGCTACTTCTTCGCCGAGCAGGTCGGCGCGGAACGTGTCGGCGAGAAAAAGCGCCACGGTGCGTGGGGGTGGTGAAGCCTCCGCGCGCTCCACGTGGATGCGCGGCGCGAGCAGTCCCGTCCGCGCCGGGCGCCCCGAGACCGCAAAGCGCAGCTCGCCCGCGCGGCTTGGCAACACAACGTCCACGTCGACGAGGCGCGGTCCCAACTCCGCGTCGGGCTCGACGTGCACGTCGAACAGGACCTCGCCGTCGAGGTGGATCGTCAACCCAACGGGATCCGCGGGTCCGTGCAACGGCAAGGCCGTCAGCGCGAACGTTGCGGTCAGACGGCGGCGTGGCCCGTCGGGGAGGCTAAACGTCCACGACTCGCCGGGGAGCAGCATAAAACCGTTCCCGCTGACCGGTCCGAACTCAATGCGGCGCCGTTCACCGCGGGCGTAACCGCGTCCGAGCGGCACTTCGAGCGCAAACTGGGGCCCCAGGGTGTCGAGCCAGGTTTGCGCCGCGAAGAGCCGGCCTGCGACGGAAGTGAAAGCGCGCACCTCGAGCGCGCGGCGCGGGTCGCCACCCTCCGCGAAGGGCACAAAAAACGGCTCTACGAAGGGAAGTTCGGCACCGTTGTCGCCGCGCAGCCGCGGCGCCGCATCCCCTTCGACACGCTGGTCGAGCAGCCGGAACTCGGCGCGGTCGGATTGCACCACGCCGGGCCACGGACCCGGGCGGAACTCCGCGCGGGAGAGCTCCACCAAAAGCCAGCGCTCGCCGGACGTCGCGGCCCGGCGCGCCATGCTGCCGAGTCCGCCCTGCACTGCGCTGGGTTCGAAAAATCGCGCGAGGTCGATCGACACCTGCGCGTCCCCGTGTCCGCAGGCCGCGGCGCCGCAGAGCAAGCCACAAAACAAGGCGAGGAGCGCGGGCGCGAGACCGCGCGCGGTTTTTCGCCGCGCGTTCCGTGCCCAAGGTGTGGCTGGCCGCGTCATGGGATCGAACGTACGGCGATCGCGGCCAATCGGCTACTCCTTTGGCCACGAACCGGCGCCGCCCAGGGGCGCTCACGCGGTTTGGAGCCGCGCCGCGATGGCCGCGGCGACGCGGCGGCCATCGATCGCCGCGGACACGATGCCCCCGGCGTATCCCGCGCCTTCACCGGCCGGATAGAGGCCCTCGAGCTCACCGCCCTCCGCCGCGAGCGCCACCAGCCGTTCGCGGTCGCGTGCAAGGCGCACGGGCGAACTCGTGCGGCTTTCGGGTGCGAGCATCTGCGCATCATCGCCCGCAAAACCTGCGAGGCGGCCCTCGAACGCGCGGATGCCCTGAGCAAGGCGTTGTGCGATGCCGCGCGGCAGCAACTGCCAAAAATCGACCGGCGTGATGCCGGGGCGGTAGCTGGTTGGGCGGAGCGTGCCCGCGGACCCGTCGCCAGCGAGGAACCGGTCGAGCCGCTGCGCGGGTGCGCGGCCGCGTCCGCCGCCCGCGAGCGCCGCGCGCCGCTCGAGCGCTTCCTGCACACGCACGCCGAACAGGGGATCGTCCGCGGGATGCCCCGGCGCGCCACCCATGAGCTCGGCGATGCCATTGTCCGCCGCCGCAGCGCCGCACCAATCCTCGGGCTCGAGTTGCACCACGAGTCCGGAGTTCGCAAAGGGCGAATCCCGCCGGGATAGGCTCATGCCGTTGACCACGACACGGTCGCCGGACGTCGTGGCGGGCACGATCCATCCGCCGGGGCACATGCAAAAGCTGTAGACCCCGCGGCCGTCAACCTGTTCGACGAGTTCATAAAACGCCGCGGGCAGATCGCATGTCGCGCGCAACCCGCCGTACTGGTGGGTGTCCAGCCACGCCTGCGGGTGCTCCGCGCGGACTCCGAGGGCAAAACCCTTGGGATCGAGTCGTGCGCCTGCGGCATGGGCCATTTCGAGCGCGTCGCGCGCGCTGTGCCCGGTGGCGAGCACGACGGCGTCCGAGTCCAAGCGTTCGAGCGCGGAGCCCGGTCGTGCAAGGTCGCGCCACGTCACACCGGCGATGCGACGGCCGCCCGCGACGTCGCGCTCCACCCGCAGCGCTTCGACGCGGCTCGAAAACCGCACCGCGCCGCCCGCGCGCACAATCGATTCGCGCAGCCCGCGCACGACCTGTGGCAGTCGGTTGGAGCCCACGTGCGGACGCCAGCTTGACAGGATCTGGGGATCCGCGCCGTGGGCAACCAGGGTCTCGAGCACCGCGGCCTTCGCGCGTTTTTCCGCCGAACGCGCGTACAGCTTGCCGTCGGAATAGGTGCCTGCGCCGCCTTCGCCGAAACAGTAGTTGCTCTCGCCGACCTCGGTCTCGCCGCGATTCAAGAGTGCAAGCGGACGGCGCCGCTGGCGCACGTCGCCGCCGCGCTCAAACACGGTCGTGCGCACACCCGCTGCAAGAAGGTCCAGCGCCGCAAACAGGCCCGCGGGTCCCGAGCCCACGATCACCACGTGGGGTGCGTCGGGCCGCACCGGTTCGATCGGGGGCGGATCCGTGCGCGCAGCTGTGGGTCCGGATTCGCCGGGCCGCCAAACCTCCACGGCGACGAGCCATACCCGATGGCGCGGGCGGGCGTCGAAACTGACGCGCTCGACCCGCACTCCACCCAGCGCCACGCGCGCCACGCCGAGTTGCCGCGCGGCCTCCCGGGCGATGCGCTCAAGGCCCGCCGGGGGCGCCGGATCCGGCCCGGGGGCAAGGCGGAGCTCGAGTCGGTGGGACATGGACTCAAAGAGCCTACGCGAGCGGGCGCCCGGGCAGACGGCTCAAGGTAGGAGGAGGAGCGGCCGCGGCACGCTGGCCGCGACACACACCCCGCCGGTGGGCAGGTCGAACGCGAGCGCGCTGTGCCAGAGGACCAAGCCCACGAGGCCGGCGGGGGAATCGCGCACGAGGGTGATTCGAGCGGTTGCCGCGGCGGAAGCGGGAAGGATCCCGAGCGTGGCCTGGAAGGGCGGCTGGTTCGACGCGGCGAAACCCAGCAGCGAGTAGGCGTCCACGTTGAGCGCGACGGGGATGCCATCGAGGTTGAATCCGGGTGCCGTGCCGGACGCGGAACCCAAAACCAGGTACAGCGTGTCCGCGAGGGAGGGTGCGGCGCTGGTCGCGGGGTTTGGCACCCACGGATTTGCGGGGCCCGCGCCGGCCATCTCGAACACGACCTCGCCGCCGATGTGCAGCGTCAGGGCGCTGGGCCCCGCGATCAGTGCCAGCGCGCGGTCCTCGGGATGCGAGAACACCGCGGCGAAGCCGGAGCGCGGGGCATTGGCGGGGGCGTTGGGCGCTCCGCCCGCGATGTAACCCGCGCTGCCGTCCGCAGGCGGCACCATGGCGCACGCATGTCCGAAGTAAGCCGCTCCGTCGGCGCCGGGCAGGGGCAATCCATCGAAGTCGCGGGGCGCGAGGCGGCCGCGTTCGGCAAAGAGGCCGCTCCCGTTGCGCTCGAACAGCCAGAGCGCGCCGGCCTGGGCGGCGGTGGTGCCCGGGGGCGCCGGAGCATCGAACGGCGCACCGACGACGAGCCAGTCGCCAGCGGCACAAAGGGACGTGCCAAAGTGCGCACTGGCGACGGGCGCGCTCGGCACCAGCTTCTGGGTCTGGTTCCACGCGCCCGCCGAGTCGCGCTCGAACACGTAGACGGCGCCCCCTTTGGAAACGGACGTCGTCGCGATCGGCGCGCCCACGATCAGCTCCGTAGCGGACGGATTCGCAAAACACGCTCCGAAATAGCTATTGGCGGCGGCGTCGCTCGCGTAAACCTCCTCGCGCGGCTCCCAATCGCCCTGTTCGAGTTCAAAGCGGTAAAACGATCCTGCGTTGGTCCCGCTGTCGTCGTCGTTGCGCGCACTGACAAAAAGCTCCGTGTGCTGCGGCGTGATGCCGTAGGCAAATCCAAAGTGGTCGCCATCCTGGGCGTCGGCACTGGTCAGGGTCTGGTGCCAGCTCCAGGTTCCGCCGTTGCGTTTGAACACGTAAGCGCGGCCGGGATCGGGCGGCACCTCGTCGCCGATGTGCATGCCCCCGAACATCCAATCGCCCGCGAGCAGCACGGATTCACCCAGGCGTTCGCCCGTAAGTGCACCCGGTGCCGCGAGTTTTGCGGTGAAGCTGAACTGCGAGCCCACACGCTCGAACAAGTACAGCGCGCCGGACTTCTCAGCGCTTGCGGTGTTGTTGGGCGCTCCGACGGCGAGATGCACCCCGTCCATCGAAAGCGAGAATCCGAATGCATCCCCGGCAGCCGCGTCGGGCGCGACCAATCGACCGCGGTGCTCAAAACCGATCGCGGTGCGCTCGTAGAGGTCGACTGCGCCCGCGCCGGGCTGGGCCTGCGGGTCGAACCGCGCACCCACGGCGAGCCAATCGCCGTCCGCGGCGAGGGCGAACCCGGTTTGGCTGTTCTGCGTGCTCATGTCGGGCACGAGGTGCTCGATCTGGACCTGCGCGTCGGCACTGGCGGCCACGAGCGCAAGGGCGCAGGGCAAGATTGAAATCGATTGGCGCAAGGGATGTAACATGGTCCCTCGAGGGTGGGGTTGGCACGCGCAAGCCGCGCGTGCCCCATGCTAACCCGCCGCTGCGAACACGGTGGAGCGAATCCGCCGCCGCGAACGCCGGAGCGCTTCTCAGGCCGCGTGCAGTGCCCGGGCGCACTGGCCCAGGACGTCGAGGGCCGCAACGCGGTACGCCTCGGCGTAGGTGGGGAAGTTGAAGACGTGGTCGACGAACGTCTCCACGGAAAGGTCGCCGAGCATTGCGATCTGTCCAAGGTGCACGAGCTCTGCCGCGCCCTCCCCGACCACCTGGACACCGAGGATGCGGCGCCCCTCGCGGTCCGTGATGAGCTTGAGCAGTCCGTCCAGCGCGCCGTTGATTTGACCCCGCGCAAGTTCGTCGAACGCCGAGCGACCGACGCGAATTTCGCCGTGCTGCGCACGCGCTTCGGCTTCCGCGAGTCCCACGGAAGCGAGCTCGGGAATCGTGTAGATCCCGATCGGTACGAGGTCACGACCGCCGGGCGGGGGCAGGCCGAGTGCGTGGAGTGCGGCGCGCCGCCCCTGTTCCATGGCGCTCGTGGCTAGCGATGGCGGTCCGATCACATCGCCGACCGCGTAGACGCCCGGTGCGTCGGTTCTGAAGTTAGCGTCGACGTCGAGGAATCCCCGTGCGTTCGGGTTGATACCGACAGTTTCGAGCCCGAGGCCATCGAGAGCCGCGCGGCGCCCCAGAGCGAGCAACACGACTTCCGCGCGGAACTCGCGGCCGTCGGCGAGACGGCAGCGGACGGGACGCACACCGTCGTGCTCTTTGTCGACCTCAACTCCGACCGGATCGACACTCGGGAGCAGCACCCCCCCCGACGCTTGGAAGCTGCGGGTGAAACGCTGCGCGATTTCGGCGTCGAGGAAGCCGAGGGGACGCGGCGCGCGGTCGATCAGCGTCACGTGGGCGTCGAGTGCCTGGAAAACGGTGGCGAACTCGCACGCGATCACACCTCCGCCGATCACGAGCAGCGAACTCGGTAGGTGTTCCATCGACAAGATTGTGTCGCTGTCGACGATGTGGTGGCCGTCGACTTCGAAACCCGGGACCTGGCGCGGCCGGGAGCCCGTGGCGAGCACGACGTGTTTGGGTGCGTACAGCTGCGAACCGCCATCCGAGTGGACCACACGCACGCGGCCCGGACCTTCGAAACGCGCGTGCCCGCAGCGGAACTCGATGCCGTTGCGCGAAAGCTGGGCACCGAGGAAGTGCTCATGGCCAAGCACCACAGCGTCGAGGCGCTGCATCAGGCTCGCCAACTTGGTGCCCGCATCGAGCGGGCCGCGCGTGAGGCAACTCAACCCGGCGGCGCGGTGGCGCAAGCCCGAAAGGTGCAACGCGGTTTCGCGCAGCGTTTTGCTCGGGATGGTGCCGCGGCGCACACATTCGCCGCCAGGAGCGCTGGCGCGGTCGATGAGCGCCACGCGCCGGCCGGCTTTTGCGGCCTGGATCGCGGCCTTTTGCCCGGCGGGTCCGCCACCGATTACGAGCAGGTCGACGGTACGTGCGTTAGCGCTGGGGGCGGCAATCATGGCGGGGCAGGGGCTTGGCGCAAAGTGGCATCTCGCGCGGGGCCGGCGAGCACGCGCAGGGTGGCGATGGCGCGGCTCGCCGGCAGCGCCGTATCAGCAATCACTTATCGGCAGGTTCAACCCGCCTGGGCGAGGCGATCTTCTGCCACCACGCAGTTGCGGCCGGCGTGTTTAGCCGCGTAAAGCCGCTGGTCGGAGCGCTGCAGCAGGCTGTCGATGTCCGCCGCATCGCGGCCCCACGTGGCCACTCCGACGCTGGTCGTCACGCCGCCCTTGAAGAGCAGGTGGTCGATCGTGGTGCCTGCGATCAGCCCGCGCACGCGTTCGCCGATCGCAAGGGCCGTCGCGGGATCAGCACCGGGGCAGATCGCGAGGAACTCCTCACCACCCAAACGGCAGACGAGGTCCCCGCGGCGCACACCAAGGCGCAAGACCTTGGAGATTTCTTTCAGCACGACGTCGCCCGCATCGTGCCCGAAGTTATCGTTGACGAGTTTGAAGCGGTCGATGTCGAACATCAGCACCGAAAACACCGACCCACTCTTGTGCGCGAGCTTCGATTCCCGCGCCAGCCGGTCCATCGCGCAGCGGCGATTGGGCAACCCGGTCAACGGATCGGTCAACGACGCGACCTGCAGTTTGCGCGACAGGATGGCCTGTTCGGCGAGCTGCCGTTCGCGCTCGGCGAGCAGCGCCTCGACCTGGCGGCGCAGCCCGATTGTGCGTCCGGCCGCGCGTACACGCGCCATCAGCACCCGCGGGTTGAGGGGTTTTGTCAAGTACTCGTCGACGCCGCTGTCGAACGCCTCGACCACGCGGGCGTCGTCGTCGCGTCCGGTCAGCAAAATGACGTGGAGCTGCTGCCCGAAGGCGGTTTGGCGCAGGGCGCGCGTCATCGCCACTCCGTCGAGCTCGGGCATCATCCAGTCCGTCACAAGCACGTCCGGGGCGGAGCGCAGCGCCTCGGACAATCCCGCGCGCCCGTCGATCGCGCTTGCGACCCGGTGCCCTTCCCGGCTGAGCTGCGCGACGAGCAGCCGCAGCGTCACGGGATCGTCTTCGACGACGAGCACACTCAGGCCGCCGTTCGCGGGTGATTCGGCTGTGCCGCTCGTCAGGGTCGCCACGGCCGCGGGCATGGCCGTGCGTGCGCCCCGTTCCGACGACACGTCGGACCCCATCAGCGCGGCGCGTTCGGTGATCTCGGCCAGTCCGAGCTCGGGCATCGCCGGGATCTGCATCTGGGATCCCCACTCGCGCCACAGCGCGACGGTCGAGTACCAGAAGTGGTCGAATCCTTCAACGGACATGTTCAGCTCGATGCGCACGCCGTTGAGCTCCTCGAGCCGCTTGGCGCAGGCGCTCGGCGCGGCGTCCGCTGGCGACACGAGGGCACGGGCGATGTCCTGAGCCATCGCGAGGTGGCGGCTGTGCGCACGCAAGGCGCGGCTCGGGTTCGCGTGCGCACTTTCGCCTTCGTGCGCGACGGCGTCGACGATGGGCTGCGGCACCCGCCAATCGGCGAGCAGGGCGGCGCCGAGTGCGCGGTGGTCGGTGCCAAAGGCATCGTTTTCGGCCCGGCGCAGCTCGTCGCTGCCCTGGCCGCGCACTTTTTTGAGCACGTCCGAGTAACCCTCGGGGTGGATACTGGCGAGGGCGAGGCGGCCGATGCGCGCAAGCAGTGCCGCGGTGAACGCCTCCGACGGGGCGAGTTCACCGGTTTCCGTTGCGAGCGCTTGGGCGGCGGATGCTGCGGCGAGGGAGCGCGACCAATAAGCGTCATAGTCGAAACCTGCGCAGTGGCCCTCGCGGTTGCCCGATACGAGGCTGAAGCTGAGGCTGACGGAGAACACCGTGCGCAGGCCGAGGCGGAGCGCAGCTTCTTTGGCGGTCGTCGCGGGCCGCACCCCCGTCGCGCCGGCGCTGTTGGCGAGCTTGAGGAGCCGTCCGGTGAGTGTCGGATCCGTCGATAGGATCGACACCACGTCCTCGAGCTTCACGTCTTCCGCCTGCGACAGTTGCAGTAGACGGAGACCGACGCCACTCGGAGAGGGCAGCTTGCCGGAGAGTTTCAGTTCGTCGAATCGGTCGGTCTGCATGACGCTCGGAGGGGGGTGGCCACTTCGGCCCGCCGACCGAAAGTCGACCGGGGCGCTGTGTGCGTGCCCTTGGATCGTCCGCACCTGGCGGGGCCCTAGACGGCAACTGGGTAAAATGGCGGCGTCTGTCGATGGACTTAGGGAAACCTCGGGGGTTCACTGTTGGCCATGGGTCTCTCCAGCGCACCCGGCGGGGGTGATCCCCACGCCGCCCGAACCCGGACGGAGGTCGAAGCGACAGCCGGGAATCCGCGTCCGATGCTCGACGCGGGGGTGCGCTTCGATCTTGCCGCGGTCCTAGAGCGCGGCGGGCGCGAGCCGCGGGGAGCTTTCGGGGGCTTCGTCGGGCCCGCGACGCTTGTTTCCCAGGTCGCGGTGGGTGCCCCCTACCTGTTCGACCGCCGCTGTCCCCGCGCCGACCATGTGCCCGACGCGCCGGTTGACGCGCGCCTGACGGACCTCGCCGCGGGGCCGCTGGGCTGGTGGCGCGTGCTTTTGTGCGCCGACCGGCTGGTGCCGTCGGAAAAACCCACGGGCGCGGACGTCGCCGACTACTTCGCGCTGTGCCTTGCTGCACATTGGGCAAGTGCATCCTCCTACGTGCCCACAGACGTGGACGCGAAGATCCGTCGTGCGCTCTGGAACGATCAGGCGGATGAGATGGAGCGGGAGCGGATGCACCATCTCGTACTGCGCCTTGTCGAATGGGACCTGCGCGGCTTCAGCGCGCGCGCGGTCGCGTGTGGGCCGGGGGGCGATCACCGCACCGCGGTGCCCGCGGAGATTGTCGGCGGCCTCGACGGGGAGCGTTTGAGCATCCTCGCCGGAGCGCTGGTCGATGTGGTGGGTGCCGCGGACGCGGGCAGCGCGGCGGCGAGCGAGCGCGCCCGGGGGTTGCAGGACGCTCTTCACGCAGAACTCGAGCGCGAGGCGCGGCTCTTTGTCGAGCTCTGCCGTCGTCCCGGGCGCGAAATCGACGTGCTCGCCGCTGCGGCCGTGCTCTCCCACAACGCCGGGGACGTCAACCAGGGGCTCTCGGCCGCCGGGGCCGGGCTGCCCGCCGACCTCCGCAGCCGTTTTTCCGGGTTGGTCCAGTCCGCCTCTCCCGCCGAACGCGCCCGCTACGGCGGGGCATACACCCTCGCGGGCGAGCTCTACCGGCAGTTGCTCGCCGCCGAAGGGCACCGCCACTACCCCCTGCGCGCGGCGTCCGGCCTGCGCTCCCACCCCGCGCTGCTGCTGCCCATCGGCCCGATGCTGGACCGCTTTGGGGCGCGGGTCGCGACGTTTGGCGCCGATCCCAGCGGTTGCGCGACTTTTGAGCGCGGGTTTGTGCCTTTTGGCGCCGTGCAGCGCGCCGAGTTTGTGGCGGCCCTGGTCGACGGCGTCCGTCGGGTGCCCGGCCAAAGCGGTTATCAGCGCGCATTGGCCGGGTTCGAGGAGGCCCACCCGGGTGGCTTTGCCGCACCGCAGTTGGCCGCGCTTCTCCCGGGAGCGGTGCGCAAAGCTCTCGAACGGGGGCCCCTGCGCAAGGAATTGGGCGTTCCCCGCCGATCGTTCGAATCGAGCCTCGCCAAGCGCACGCGGGCCATCGTCGGCGCCTAGGCTGTCGGTGCGGCTCGGGCACCATGCGAATCCTCCACATCGGCCATCGGGCGGAACCCATCGGCGGCGCCGAACTTTGGATGCGCGCGCTCATTGCTGGGCAGCGCCGCCGCGGTCACCAGACGCTGCTCGTCGCCGGGGTGCTGCCGGGCGCGCCGGCCGAGCTGGACGTGTTTGCGATCGAGCGCCCCACCTTCGACCCGGCACGCCAGTTCGAGGACCGTGCGTTCACCGACGCGGTGACGGCGGCGGCCGCCGCGCTGCGTCCCGACGTGGTGCATCTGCACCAAAGCGCCCACTTGCCGGTCGCGCTTTACGGTGTCCTGCGCGCGCTGGGCCGCCCGCTGGTCCAGGGGCTCTACGACCACGCGCTCCTATGCACGAATGGCTGGCTCGTGCGCGGCGACGGCACGGCCTGCGCGGGCGGGCCCGGCGCCCAATGCCTCGCGGCGGGCTGCGAGCGCCACCAGAATTACGACGCGGTGCAGATCGCGGCGGCTGCGTGGCGTTTGCGCGAAGCGCGCGTCGCACTGGATGCCACGGTGGTGCCTACCGATCGCATGGCCGCGCTCGCGATGGGGCACGGGCTGCCGCGGGTGCGAATGCTGCCGTACTTCACCGTCGAACCCCTGCGCACACGCGCGCGCCACAGCGGCGCAAACGGCGCGGCCGAACGCATCCTCTGCATGGCGCGGCTCGAGCCGGAAAAGGGTGTCGAGGTGTTGCTCGAAGCTTTCGCGACCCTCGCCAACGCGCGGCCCATGGCAGTCCTCGAGATCGTGGGTGCGGGTTCGCGGCGGGCTGCGTTGGAAGCGCGCATCGCCAAACTCGGCCTCGCGCGCCGGGTTGTTCTGACTGGCGCGGTGCCGCGCGAAGAGCTCGGCGCGGTGCTGGAGCGCGCCGACGTCGTGGCTGTGCCGTCGATCTGGACGGAGACGATGCCCCTCGCGATCCTCGATGCGTTTGCCGCCGACGTACCGGTGGTGGCGTCGGACGTGGGCGGAATCGGTTTCGCGCTCGAAGAGGGAACCAGTGGACTGCTGGTCCCCTCCGGCGACCCGGCAGCTCTCGCCCGCGCCCTGGGACGGGTGCTCGCCGAGCCGAAGCTCGCGCAGGGACTGCGCGCGGGCGGTCGCGCAAGCCTCGCGCGGTTCGACGCGGACGCGCAGTTCGCGGGGCTCGAAGCCCTGTATGCCGAGCTGTCCAGCGACCCCGCGACACAACGCACCCGCGCGAGCTCCGCGCCGTTCGAGCCCGCGCAGGAATGGGCACTGACGCGGGCAATGGCCGAATCCCATGCCGCCGAGCGCGCCAAACAACTCCAGTTGTTGGCCGATTTCGAGTGCGAACGGGAGTGGATCCGCGCCACAGTCGGATATGTGCAACGCGATCCCTTGACACGCGCGATCAACCGCTTGCGGGGCGGCCCCGATTTGGCGCAGTTCCTCGACGACCTGCGCTGACTGCGGGCGCGGGGCGAAACGTTCCCGCGCAGCAGGCGCGGTTGGGGGGACACGGGGAGGCCCCAATGCGGTTTGGCGGCCCCGCGGGAGGGCTTTGGGGACGGTCGCGGCGCGGTAGACTATCGGCCCTGCCCGCCGCTCCCCGTTCCAAGCACCGCCATGTCGACGGAATTGCCCCGATCCCAGGCCGAAAGCCATGCCACTGCGCCGTTGACCGGGGGCCAGGCGGCGTCCGCAGAGCCGCGCACTGCGGCCCCGACTACTGCGGCCCCGACTACTGCGGCGCCGACTACTGCGGCGCCGACTACTGCAGTGGAGTGCGCTGGCGAGGACCGCGCCGCCGGTGCGTACCGCCCGAACAACCCCGTGCGGATCGTCACTGCGGCGTCGCTCTTCGACGGCCACGATGTGGCGATCAACGTGATGCGACGCATCCTGATGGCGTCCGGCGCGGAGGTTATCCACCTCGGCCACAACCGTTCGGCGGCGGAGATCGTGGACTGTGCGATCCAAGAGGACGCACAGGGCATCGCGATCAGCAGTTACCAGGGCGGACATGTCGAGTTTTTCAAGTACATCGTCGACCTTTTGCGCGAGCGCGACGCGGCGGTGAAGGTCTTTGGCGGTGGGGGCGGCACGATCCTGCCCACCGAGATCGCCGAGCTCGAGGCTTACGGTGTCGAGCGCATCTATTCGCCTGACGACGGCCGCTCGATGGGGCTGCAGGGCATGATCGACGACCTGCTCCAGCGCTGTGACTTTGCGCCGACTGCGCCGCAGCACGACGAACTCGCCGCACTCGCAGGTCGTGATGCCAAGTTGCTTGCGCGGCTCGTGACGAGCGCCGAACTGGGACGCGAGGGGGCGGACGGCATGTTCGCCGAGTTGGTGCGGGTGGCGGCGCACAAGAAGGTCCCGGTCCTAGGTGTCACGGGAACGGGCGGCGCGGGCAAGAGCAGCCTGGTGGACGAGATCGTGCGGCGCTTCCTGCTCGATTTCGATTCGAAGACCGTGGCGATCCTGTCGGTCGACCCCTCGCGTCGGCGCACGGGTGGAGCACTGCTTGGCGATCGCATCCGGATGAATGCGATCCACGACGCGCGGGTTTACATGCGCTCGCTCGCGACGCGCCAGTCGAACCTGGCGCTCTCGAAACACGTGCAGTCCGGCATCGACGTCTGCCGTGCGGCGGGATTCGACCTTGTGATCGTCGAAACGAGTGGCATCGGCCAATCGGACAGCGAAATCGTCGAGCATGCCGATGTCGCGCTGTACGTGATGACCGCCGACTACGGCGCCGCCACTCAGCTCGAGAAGATCGACATGCTCGACTTCGCCGACTTGGTGGCGATCAACAAGTTCGACAAGCCGGGATCGCTCGACGCGCTGCGGGACGTCAAAAAGCAAGTCCAGCGCAACCGCGCCGCATTCGACCAAGCGCCGGATGGAATGCCGGTGTACGGCACGATCGCATCGCAGTTCAACGACCCGGGCACCAACCGTCTGTACCGGGACTTGATCGATGCCATCCAGCGCAAAACAGGGGTTCCGCTCCAATCCTCATTCGAGGTGGGTCCGCAGGGGGCGCGTGGCATCGGACTGATCGCGCCCGAGCGTCAGCGTTATCTCGCGGAGATCGTCGAGGACGCGCGCGAGTATGCGCGCTTCACCGATCGTCAAGTCGCGCTCGCGCGTCAGCTCTACCGCCTGTCGGGTGCCATCGAACTCGTGCGCGCGGGTGGCGGACGCCGCAAGGTCAATGTGCGTGAACACGGCGCGACGGTGCGCACGGAAATCCAGCACCAGGCGGTGCCGGAATGGCTCGCCGATCTCGAAGCCACCTACGCAGAACTCGAGCGCGGACTCGATCCCGAATGCCGCCGCCTGCTCGAAGAATGGCCCGCGCTGCAACGGCGCTACAAGGCGGAGCGCTACGAGTTCGTGGTGCGCGACAAGGTCATCGCGCAGGATCTCTTCAGCACGTCGCTCTCCGGGCTCGCGATCCCCAAGGTCTGTCTGCCGAAGTACGCGGACTGGGGCGACGTGCTGCGCTGGCTCCTGACCGAAAACGCCCCCGGGCTTTATCCCTTTACGGCGGGCGTGTTCCCGCTGAAACGCACGGCCGAGGACCCCGCGCGGCAGTTCGCGGGTGAGGGCGGTCCCGAGCGCACGAACAAGCGTTTCCACTACCTGTCCCGCGGGCTGCCGGCGGCGCGCCTTTCGACGGCGTTCGACTCGGTCACGTTGTATGGCGAGGACCCCGACCGTCGGCCGGACATCTACGGCAAGGTCGGGAACTCGGGAGTTTCGATCGCGACGGTGGACGATGCGAAGAAGCTCTATTCGGGCTTCGACCTTGCGAAGCCGACCACCAGCGTTTCGATGACGATCAACGGGCCGGCGCCGATGCTGCTCGGCTTCTTCCTGAACGCGGCGGTTGACCAGGCTTGTGAAAAGCATCTTCTCGCCACCGGCCAAATGGACGCGGCGCAGCGGAAGGTCGATACGATCTACCGCGCGCAAGGAGTGCCGCGCCCGCGTTACCAGGGGGATCTGCCCGCGGGCAACGACGGACTTGGGCTGGCACTTTTGGGTGTGAGCGGGGACGAGGTTCTCGACCCGGAAACCTACGCTCGATTGCGCGCGACGACGCTGACCCAAGTGCGGGGCACGGTGCAGGCCGACATCCTGAAAGAAGACCAGGCACAAAACACCTGCATCTTCTCGACGGAGTTCGCCCTGCGGATGATGGGTGACATCCAGCAGTTTTTCATCGACGAGAAGGTGCGCAACTTCTACTCGGTGTCGATCTCGGGGTACCACATCGCCGAAGCGGGCGCGAACCCTGTCACGCAGCTCGCTTTCACGCTCGCGAACGGGTTCACCTTCGTCGAGTACTACCTGTCGCGAGGCATGTCGATCGACGACTTTGCTCCGAACCTCTCGTTCTTCTTCTCCAACGGCCTCGACCCCGAATACACCGTTATCGGCCGGGTCGCGCGCCGCATCTGGGCCAAGGCGATCAAGCAGCGTTACGGCGGCGACGAACGCAGCCAAAAGCTCAAGTATCACATCCAGACGAGCGGGCGCTCGCTGCACGCGCAGGAGATCGCGTTCAACGACATCCGAACGACTCTTCAGGCGCTCTGCGCGTTGTTCGACAACTGCAACAGCCTGCACACGAACGCCTACGACGAGGCGATCACGACACCGACCGAAGAAAGCGTGCGACGCGCGCTCGCGATCCAACTCATCATCAACAAGGAACTCGGGCTCGCGCGCAACGAAAACCCCTTCCAAGGATCCTTTATCGTCGAGGAGTTGACGGACCTCGTCGAAGCGGCGGTGTACGCGGAGTTCGAGCGCTTGTCCGAGCGCGGCGGTGTCCTCGGTGCGATGGAGCGCATGTACCAGCGCAGCCGGATCCAGGAAGAATCGCTGTTCTACGAAACCAAAAAACACGACGGCAGTCTTCCGATCGTGGGTGTGAACACATTTCTCGACCACAGCGGGTCGCCAACCCTCGTACCCGACGAGGTCATTCGCTCGAGCGAACCGGAAAAGGAGTACGCCATCGCGTCGCGCAACGCGTTTGCCGAGCGCAACCGTTCGGCGGCACCCGAGCGGCTCGTTGCGCTGCAGCGCGCCGCGGTGTCCGGTGGCAACACCTTTGTCGCGCTGATGGACGCGACGAAGGTCGCAACCTTGGGGCAGATCTCCGCGGCCCTCTATCAAGTTGGCGGGCGCTATCGCCGCAACATGTGAGATTGCGAACATGTCCGCCCCCGCCCAATCCGGCGCGCCGCTCGCGCCCCTCGACCACTTTGCGCCCGCCGACCTCGACACGTGGCGGCGGCAATTGCGTGCGGAGCTCGACATCGACACCACGCGCGACCCCGAAGCGACTATCGCGCGCGTCCGCGACGGCAAAATGGCGCCGGCACTCGTGCTTCCGGGGCACATCGAGGCGGGTGCCGCGCGTCCGCTCCGGACTTTTGACTTGGCCGCGGGCAACACGAGCCAGCGCGCCTGGGAAGTGGTGTCCGCGTGCGACGCGGCAGATGTGGATGCGCTGGTCGCGCGGATCCGCGCCGAACATGCCGGCGGCGCGGGGGGGGTCTGGCTGTCCGAAGCGGCGGCACGGATGTTGGTCGAAGCGGAACTCCACGGGGCCGATGGCGCGCTCGTCCGCGGACTTTTGTGGTTCCTGCCGGGCGGTCCGCGGGCTCCCGCACTTGCGCGTCGCCTTTGCGGGTTGGGTGCACGCGGCATCGTCGTCGGGTTAGACCCCGCGGGGCAGCGGGCGCAGCTTGGAAGTTCCATCGATCCCGCTGGGCTGTGCGCCGATTCGGTGGCCGCAGCGCGTGCCGCGCATGAGTTGAACGGCGACGGCCCCGCGGTCGTGCGAGGCCCCGTGGTGGATGCCAGCGTGTACCACGGGGCGGGGGCGGGGCCGGCGCTGGAGCTCGGAGCGCTGCTCGCGGCGCTCGTGGATGCGCTGCGCCGTTGGGATGGCGCAGGCATCGAAACACAGAGCCTGCTGCGCACCATCGTCGTTCGCATTGCGGTCGGGCAGGAGCTTGTTGAGGAGTGCGCAAAGCTGCGTGCGGCTCGCGTGCTGCTGCACGGCGTTCTCGCGAGCCTTGGCGTTGCGGACGCGCGGCCCTGGATCCACGGGGTCGCGGCGCGCCGCTCCCACAGCGTGCGCGATCCATGGGTCAACCTTTTGCGCAGCGGAGCGAGCGCGGTCGCCGCGGCGTTGGGCGGCGCGGATGCGGTCACGACGGCGGCCCACGACGGCGTGCTCGGAGAACCGAGCCCCGAGGCGCTGCGTGTCGCGCGCAACACCCAACTCGTGCTGCGGGACGAAGCGCAGATCGGTGCCGTCGTCGACCCGCTCGGGGGGAGCTTCGCCGTTGAAGAAGCGACGCAGCGGCTCGCACGTGCGGGCTACGCGGTCTTTCAGTCGATCCAAGCGGGCGGCGGGTTGTGGGCGGAACTCGAAAACGGCGCTTTTGCGCGTCGCGTCGAAGCGGACCAGCGTGCGCGCCTCCAACGCGTGCGCGCGCTCGATGCGAAACTCACCGGCGTCACCGTTTCGCCCGCAACGTTTGATCCCAGGGAGCGCGGCGCTTTCGAAACACCCGCGCCAGCGGGTCCCAAGGAGCGTGCATCAGACGCACTCGCGGGGCTGCGCGACGCCGCGCCCTTCGAGGCACTCGTTCGTCAGGTCCACCGGGAAGCCCATGCTCCCTGGGTGCTGCTCGTTGCCGTCGGTTCCGCTACCGCCCACCGCGCGCGCACGGAGTTTTGCCGCGCGCTGATCGAGATCGCCGCGGTCGCGGTGCGCGAGGTGGCGGCGTCAGCCGACGCGGGTGCCATCGCCAGCACTGTGGAATCGGCGCTCGAAAACGGCAGCGCCCCCCTGGGTGTGTGCCTTGCGATGGCCGACGCCGATTTCGAAACGGTTGGCATGCCCGCTGTGGCCGCACTGGCGGAGCGCGGCATTGCCGTGCACGTCGCTGGCGTGCGCGGTGAACTCGAGGCGAAGTTCCGCGCCCGCGGCGCCGCGGGTTTTGTGCGCCGCGGTGACGATGCCGTGCAATGCCTCGAGGGATTGCTGGCGGGCACGAAGATGGAGGCCAAGCGATGAGCATGTCCAAACGTCTCGCGCGCCTCGACACCTTGACCTTCGAGCAACTCGCGACGCCGCGCTCAAATGACGCTGCCGAGCGCGCCCTCGCACAGATGACGTTCAGCGGGGCCGACGGTGTTGTGCGCCGTCGGCTGCATGGCCCTTGCGACAACGCGGTTGCACCGCACCTTGCGGGCGCGTTCGGTCCGGGCCTTCCGGGTCAGGCCCCCTTCGTGCGCGGACCGTACGCGTCCATGTACACCAAGCGGCCGTGGACGATCCGTCAGTACGCGGGCTTTTCCACCGCCGAGGAATCCAACGCCTTTTACCGCCGCAACCTTTCGGCCGGCCAGCGCGGGCTTTCTATCGCGTTCGACCTTGCCACGCACCGCGGGTACGACTCGGACCACCCGCGGGTTTCCGGGGACGTGGGTATGGCCGGCGTGGCGATCGATTCGATCCTGGACATGCGCGTGCTCTTCGAGGGTATTCCGCTCGATCGCATGAGCGTGTCGATGACCATGAACGGCGCGGTGCTGCCGATCCTCGCGCTGTTCGTCGTGGCTGCACAGGAGCAGGGGGTTCCGCCGGAGAAACTCTCTGGCACGATCCAGAACGACATCCTCAAGGAGTTCATGGTGCGGAACACCTACATCTATCCGCCCGCTCCTTCGATGCGCATCGTGTCCGACGTGTTTGCGTACACGTCCCAGCACATGCCCAAGTTCAATTCGATTTCGATCAGCGGCTACCACATGCAGGAGGCCGGGGCGAGCGCCGACATCGAGCTCGCCTACACGCTCGCGGATGGCCTCGAATACCTGCGCGCTGGTGTCGCCGCCGGGCTGGACATCGACAGCTTTGCACCGCGGCTCTCCTTCTTCTTCGCGATCGGCACCGATTTTTTTGCGGAAGTTGCGAAGCTGCGCGCGGCGCGTTTGTTGTGGGCCCAGCTCGTGGCGCCGTTCGCACCCCAAAGCGAAAAGTCGCTCATGCTGCGCACCCACTGCCAGACGAGCGGTTGGTCCCTGACGGCCCAGGACGTTTACAATAACGTCGTCCGCACACAGATCGAAGCGCTCGCCGCGGTGTGCGGCCACACGCAGTCCCTGCACACCAACTCATTGGACGAAGCCCTCGCCCTGCCGACGGATTTCTCCGCGCGCATCGCGCGCAACACCCAGATCCATTTGGCGGAGGAGACCGGGATCACCGCGCTGATCGATCCCCTGGGTGGAAGCCACTACGTCGAGCATCTGACGCACGAACTCGCCGCCCGCGCGAGCGCGCACATCGCCGAGATCGAAGCGCAAGGCGGCATGGTCCGGGCGCTCGAGACCGGTTTGCCCAAGCAGCGCATCGAAGCAGCCGCCGCGCGCACGCAGGCGCGGATCGATTCCGGCGCTCAAGTGATCGTAGGGGTGAACCGCTGGCGCTCGAGCGACGACGCCAAGATCCCCGTCCTGGCGGTATCGGGGGCCGCGGTGCGCGAGGTCCAGATCGCGCGGCTCGCGCGCCTGCGCGCCGAGCGCGATCACGCAACCGTGGAACGCACCCTAGGCGCCCTGCGCACCGCGGCCGCGGACGGCCGCGGGAACCTGCTCGCCCTCGCCATCGACGCAGCGCGGGCGCGTGCCACCGTCGGCGAGATCTCGGCCGCGCTCGAGGATGTCTTCGGCCGCCACGAGGCGCCGGTGCGTACGATTTCCGGGGTGTACGCGCGGGAAGTGGTGGGGGACGACGGCGAGTTCGAGCGCGCCCGCGAGCGAGTGGCCGCATACGCCGAGCGCGAGGGGCGCCGCCCGCGTTTGCTCGTCGCGAAGATGGGTCAGGATGGCCACGACCGCGGTCAGAAGGTCGTCGCCACGGCTTTTGCTGACCTGGGATTCGACGTGGATATCGGCTCACTCTTCGCGACGCCCGAAGAGACCGCGCGCCAGGCGGTCGAAAACGACGTGCACGTTGTGGGAGTGAGTTCCCTCGCGGCCGGACACCTGACCTTGGTGCCGGCCCTGCGTCAGGCGCTTTCCGAGCTTGGCCGCGGGGACATCCTCGTGTGTGTCGGCGGGGTGGTGCCGCCCAAGGACGTGCCCTTGCTCCTCGAGGCCGGGGCGGTGGCGGTTTTTGGTCCCGGCACGGTCATCGCACAGGCCGCGACGTCGCTGCTCGCGGCCTTAGAGGCCGCCCTCGAGCGACGTGGCCGGTAGGAGCACGTGCCGGTGAGCAACAAGAACGTGGCGGAACGGGACGTGGACGATCTTGCGCGGTCCATCGCCGGCGGCGACCGCGTCGCCCTCGCCCGCGGGATCACACTCGTCGAAAGCCGCCGCCCGGGCGACAGGCTGCAGGCGGAGCGGCTCATCGAACTTTTGCTGCCCCGCACGGGCCGTGCGTTGCGCGTGGGGTTGAGCGGCGTGCCCGGCGTAGGCAAAAGCACACTGATCGAGCGCTTGGGTTGCCAGTTGGTCGACGACGGCCACCGCGTTGCGGTCCTCGCGGTCGATCCCTCGAGCACCGTGTCCGGCGGCAGCATCCTCGGTGACAAAGCGCGCATGAACCGCCTCGCACAACGGCCTGGGGCTTTCATTCGCCCGAGTCCGAGCGCCGCGAACTTGGGCGGTGTCACCCGCCGCACGCGCGAGGCCCTGCACCTGTGTGAGGCCGCGGGTTTCGACACGGTGCTTGTGGAAACGGTGGGTGTGGGCCAGTCGGAAACCGCCGTGCGCGACCTCGTCGACACGTTCGTGTTGCTGCTGCTGCCGGGCGCCGGCGACGAGCTGCAGGGCATCAAGAAGGGCATCGTCGAGCTCGCCGACGTGGTGGCGGTCAACAAAGCCGATGGCGATGGGGCGCAGCGCGCAAAAACCGCGCAGAGCGAGGTCGAAGCGGCGCTCACGTACCAGCGCATGCGACCCGACCGCTGGAGCGTGCCGACGCTGCTCGTGTCGGGATTGACAGGTGACGGGCTCGACCGTTTGTGGGCGGCCATCGTCGCGCACAGGGCCAACCTGGAGGCCACGGGGCAACTGGAGCGTCGCCGGGGTGAACAGCGTGCGACTTGGTTCGCCGACGAGGTCGACGAGCGGCTGCGCGCCGCGTTTTGGGCGCAACCGGACGTCGCCAAAAAGTGGCCCGCGATGCAAGCGCGCGTGCGCGCGGGTGAAATCTCGGTTGGGGCCGCTGCGCGCGAAATTCTGGGGCTTTTCCTTGGCGGTCGCCCGTGAGTGGATCGCTTGACCGCGCGCCCGATGGGCATTCCGCCACGCAAAGATCGCGCTCGGGCATGGGCGGGCTGCAGGTGTGGTTGATCGGCGCCGCGGTCCTTGGCACCTATCTTTTTGCCGTGCTGCGCACGCAGCAGTGGGGCCTTGGCACGCGGGACAACGGTTCAGTTGCGTACCCGTACCTGCTCGAGGACGTTTACGACCGCAGCGCGTATCAAAAGCGCGGCCGCTGGGCGGTGTCGGGCGCGACACCCTACCTGCAGGAGTTCTCGGAGTATCCCCAGCTCACCACTTGGCTGATGGGGTTGCCGTATGCGTTTTTTGACCACGGCGTTGAGCGTGGGACGCCCTACGACACTCGGGACGAGGCGCGCGCATTTTTTGTTGCTGCGGGCATCCCAAAGAACGAAGTGGAGCTTGTCTTCCGTCGTGTGACGGCCTTTGGCCTCGTTTACGAACCCGCGGCGCTGGAAAGCGGCACCGACCACCCGATGGCGGAGGCCTGGCGCGGACTCGATACTGTGCCCGGGATCGATCGCGAGGCGGCACGCGAGCACCTGCTCCGACTCTGGCGTGCCTACGAGAAGTACTACGCGGAACTCGGGCGCAACTACGCGCGCTACGCCGACATCCACCACGTGCTGATGGCGGGGCTGTTTGCGTTGCTGCTGGCACTCGTGATCGCCAACTTGCGCTTGCTCGGTGCACCTCCCGCGTTGGCGCTCCTGCTGCTGCTCCCCGGGGGGCTGTATTTCGGCTTCAACCGCCACGACCTGCCCGTCACGATGCTCGTCGCGCTCGCCGTGCATCTCCAACTGCGCGGCCGGTACCTCGCCGCGGGGTTCGCCCTTGGCTTTGCGGTGATGACGAAGTGGTACCCCCTCGTCCTCGTTCCGTTGTTCCTGTCGCACGGTTATTGGAGCGCCCGCCTAGGCGTCGCGGCCATGTCGGCGCAGGCAGCGCTGGCACGCCAGGTGTTGCTCCCCGGGATCGCGGCTGCGCTCGTCATCGTGTCCGTGCTGGCGGTCACCTTCGTCTGGCACGGTGGTGGCGTGCCGGCGGTCACCGCCGTCTTCGAGTGGCACCGCAGCGTGCGGGTGCCGAACCATGCGTCGCTCCTCGTGATCCTCACGAACCCCGCGGCGTGGGGCTGGTGGCCCGAAAGCATCCGGGACAACCTCTCCACGTGGTTCCAGGCACTTGCGCTCCTGCCACCGCTCGGGTTGGCGCTCTTACCCCTGCGCTCGCGCGCCGCGTGGCTCGAGGCCGCAATCCTCGCGACTTGCGGCATGGTGATCTTCAGCAAGTTCTTCTCGCCCCAATGGGTGCTGTGGATCGTCGCCCTGGCGCTCCTGCGCGCGCGCGAGCGCCCGGTGTATCTCGCCCTGGTCGTCGCGCTTCAAGTCGCGATCTATGTCCAGTTCCCCCTGACCTGGTACGCGGGCGGCGCGGAGACGGGGGTCATCGACGACGGCGGCCGTTTTTGGCTCGCGACCAGCACGCGGGTCGTTTTGCTCTTCGCGTTCCAGGCCGTGGCGGCGTTCGGGTTGGTGCGGGCGCTACGGATGGCACCGGCCCCCGCGCCGTCGACGGCTGCCGCTGCGGGCTGATCGCGCGCCGGGGCGGGTAGGAAACCCAAGCGATCGTCCGGAGCGCCGCGCCTGGTAGCTTCACCCCATGGCGGATGCGCAGGGTGGCACGGGTCAGGCGAGGGTGTGGCGGTGGGGAGCGGCGTTGCTGCTCGTCGGGCTCCTTTCCGCATGCCGCGGGGCGTCGTCTGGGGCGTCGTCTGGGGCGGGGTCCACCGCAGTGGCCGGCGCTCCGCTGCCGGCGGTGGTCGAGGGGACGTGGCGCGCCCGCCACCCGGGGGCGCGTGCCGTCGGAAACGCCGAGGAAGCGGGAGGCGCGCTCTTTCGCGTCGACCTCGAGGAGGGGGCGCGCCGTTGGTCGCTCGTGATCGACGCCGCCGGTGCGCTGCGGGAGATCCGCTCTGTGATCCGGCCCAGTGAACTCCCGCAACCGGTGCGCGCCGCGCTGCTCGGGCGCACCGCGGCGCGCGCGGAAGAAGTGGTATTTGATCCCCACGGAGCGTCGCGGGTGTTGTTCCGCGTCGAGTTTGCGGGGATCGATCCCGACGAAGCGCTCTTTTTCGAGCGCGGGGGTGCGGTCGCGATCGCGCCGCGCGGGAACGCTGCCGTGCTTCTCGAACAGCCCGAACAGGCCGAGTCGGACGACGGCGCCGCGCCGTGACCGCACCGCTATCGATCCAACTTCCCGCGCACCTGGTGGGTGAGCGGCTCACGCTTTCCGCCGCAGTGCTTTTGACCCGCGGTACGGGCGACGATCTTGAGCTCTACCTCGTGCGTCGCTCACCCCACCTTGCGACGTTCCCCGGCGCCTGGGCGCTGCCCGGCGGAGTGCTCGACCCCGCCATCGACGGGGATCCCGTTGCGGACGGCACGTCGGCTTTTCTCGCGTGTGCCGCGCGGGAACTGTTCGAGGAAACCGGTGTGCTGCTGCCGAGCCTGCGCGAAGCGGCCGCGCGCCACGGAGTCGGCGAACAGGCCGTGCTCGTCAATCTGCGCGCCGAACTGTGCACACCGCTGCGCGATGGCCACGGACCCCTGCGCGCCGCCGCGATTTTTCGCAGGCTGATCGAGGACACGCAGCTCCCCTGCCGCGAACTCGAGCCCTTCTGCTGGACGACGACTCCGGCGTTTGCCGCGCGGCGTTACCGCGCGCTCTACGTGCACGCGGAGTGTCCAGCGGGCGAGCACCCGCACGTCGAAGAGGGTGAGCTCGTGGAGGGACGTTTCCTGCGTCCCAAGGAAGCGTGGCGCGCTTGGCATGCGGGGGAGATGCGGCTCGTTCCGCCGCTCGTATTTTTGCTCGACCATCTGGCGCGACCCGGTGCAACACTCACGGGTGCGCTCGCGGCTGCGCGTGAGCGCGGTGACGAAGTCGATGGCGGCGCGTTGCACGTGGTGTCGCCGAGCCCCGGTATCCTCGTTGCGCCTCTCGCAACACCGACGCTCCCGCCGGCCACGACAACAAACTGCTACATCGTCGGCCGGGAACAGGCGTATGTCGTCGATCCCGCGACGTGGGATGAATCGGAGCGCGCGCGCCTGTTCGGATTCCTCGATGTGGCACAGCGTTTCGACCTGGAGCTCGCTGGCGTGCTCGTGACGCACCACCACCGCGACCACGTGGGGAGTGTGGCGCACGTGGCCGAGCGCTACCAACTGCCCGTGTTCGCACACCCGCGGACTCTGCGGCGGTTGCCGATCCGGCCGCGCGACGGTCGCGAACTCGCCGACGGTGACATCCTCGACCTTGGCCGTGCGCCCGGCGGGCGTGACGAACCCTGGTCGCTGACCGCGCTCCACACGCCGGGCCACGATACGGGGCACCTGTGTTTCCTCGAGAGTCACCGCCGCGCCGTGCTCGCGGGCGACATGGTGTCGACGCTGTCGACGATCCAAATCGATCCGCCCGAAGGGCACCTCGCCACTTACCTCGCGAGCCTCGAGCGCCTCTTGCGCCTCGATGTCGGCGCGCTGTTGCCCGCGCACGGTTCGGCGGCCCCCGACGGACCCGCGTTGATCACGCGCTACCTCGCCCACCGCGCCGAGCGCGAGCGCCACCTCGAGGGAGCGCTCCGCACCGTCGGCGCGGGATTGGTCGAAAGCCTGGTGCCGCTCGTGTACGCCGACATCCCCCGCGCCATGCACAACCTCGCGGCGCGCTCACTGCTCGCGGGCCTCGAAAAGCTCGCCGAGGAGGGCCGCGCCCGCATGCACCTCGACGGGCGTTGGTTGCCCCTGCCGTAGCGCTCCGCGCAAACAGGTCGCGCGGTGATCAACTCCGCAGGGTGGGCTGCGGCAAGTCGACCAGGTCCGTCGGGATCAGGTCTTCAATCGCGCGTCCGCCGCGGTCGCGGAACACGTGCAGAATGCGGGCGCGGGCGAGGTCTTCGTATTCGGGTTCGGGGTAGCCCTTCATCCGCAGGGGGGCGCCGAGCTCGAAATCGTGCAACACGATGCGCAGTCCGACGAGGCCCGCGAAGTCGCGCTCTTCCACACGGCGGCGGCCGCCAAACACGTCGTGGGTTTCGAACAGCGTCTCGAAAACACGGCGCACACCGCCAAAACGCACGCCGTCCTGTACAAACACGAGGTCGACCTGGAGGTCGCGCGCGATCCGCCCGAAGTATGTACGCGCGCGCCAATCGAGCACGTCCGCATAAGCAACACCTGTGCGCGGTTCGAACAGGCCGTCGCGCAGTGCGTCTTCGTCCGCCTGGCGGTCGCGCCCGAGCCCCGACAGGAACCAGTGTTGGGGTCCGACCCAATAACCCTCGCCCGCGGGATCACCGCTCGTTCCGTCGGCGCGGCGCGCGCTGCGCATCAGTTGTGCGAGTCCCGCAAGGAGCCGTGCGCGGCACAGGCGCGCATCGCGGCGGGCGATCCGCGCGGCCGTCGCCGGACGGTCGAGGTCTGCCAGCTCGAGTTCCAGTGGCTCGTCGAGGCGCTCTTCCTTGAACGGGTCGCTCGGGGCGACTCCGGGATGGTCGACGAGGCGCGCGAGCACATCCTCGGGCCGGGTGGAACGCGGCGCGAACCGAACGTCGAGACCCAAGCGCCCGAGTTGCGCGGCGATCGCACGGCGCTCGGCGGGTCCGCGCGTTCCGTGCAGGTGGACGCAGGTCCGTGCGCGTGCTGAGCGTCCCGCGGCGATCCGCGCGCGGACCCAGCGCGACAGGACAACCGCGAGCGCGGTCAAGCCGTAGCAGGCGCACCACGCAAACGCGAAACCGACGAGGGGGAGGACGACGAGCGGTTCGTCGCCCGCGATTCCCTCGCGGCCCTGGCTGGCAAGGGGCGCCGAGTTGACCACCCGCTGGCCAGCGGCAAGGGTGGACAGCACCAGCGCGACCACGGCCGCGAGGGCGAGCTGCACCGCGGTGAAGGAGAGGGCGGGCACGGCGGCTACTGCGGCGCGTCCACGGGGGCGCCACAACAGGGCCACTTCGCCCGGACCGCGGAAGCCTAGTGCGACCGCCGCGAGCATCAGCGCCGCGAGTGGGCCAAGGAGCGGCAGCCACTGGGGCCCGTCGAAGAACGTGATCAGGGGCGCCGCGAGCGCGAGCACGAGCGCTCCGACGACCAGCGCCGCATGGGGCGGACGCCGGCGCAAGCGCTCGCGCACCGTCAGGATCGCGACGAGCGCGAGGAACGCCCCCGCGGCGAGGAGCGCGGCGAGCAGCGCTCCTGCGACCAGCGTGTAGAGCGTGAAGGAGATTTCCGCGATCGCGGGCAGCGCCTCGGGGAACGCCGCGGCGAGCGGGGCGAGCACCGCAAGGAGCGCGACGGCACCCACCAGCGGGGCGGCCAGCACCGGCGGCCACGCGCGGGGAACCGGCGGCGCGCCGCGCAGGTCGAGGCCGAGCTCCAACTTCCACGGTGCGCGGCTCGGACGAAGCGCGGCGGCCGCGCGTCGCAGGGCGCCCAGCCACGAGAGCGGCGCGCGCGCGTGCAGCCGCGCAGTGGTGCGCGCGAGGAGGACTGCGCCGATCAGGGCGATCACGAGGCCCGTGTCCGGACCCAAGCCAGGTCCCAGGGACTCCAGCAGCGCCGCGTAGGCCACCCACAGGAACACACTGGCTCCCTCGCGCGCATCCAGGTGCCGGAGGCGTTGCAGCAGGTTCGGTCGTGTCTTCAAAAGGGCAGTCCCGAGGATCCCCGATGGTGCCCGATCGGCTCCTGGTGCGCTAGCAGCCTGTCGGGGTCGTTGCTGTTGCGGCCCAGCGGGGCACGCCGGGAGCGAGAGTCGGGCGACCCGTTCAGAACCCGCGCCGGCGCGCGAGCGTCGGCTTGTGGGGACCGCCGCGCGCGCCCCGCCGGCCAGCGGCCGCAGCGCGCGCATCGTCGCGCAAGATGCTGACAAGGGGCGATTCGAAGTGGCCGCGCTCCGCTTCGAGGCGGGCGAGTTCACGGACCGTCGGAACACGCCCGAAGATGCCGCCCTCCTCGCGCAATGCATCCTGAGCGTCCCGCCAAAGGGCCTTTGCCACCGGCCACCACAGGGGCGACAGGAAGGCGATGAACGTCAGCTTGATGACAGCGTCAAGAGTGATCACGACACACCGCGCGGGACGCGGACTCCCGGACACCTATCGGCCTAGCGCCTAGGACCCACAAGGCTACGCCGCGCCATAAGGCTACACCGCCCCATAAGGTACGCGGGACGCCCACCGCGGAATCCCCAAACCTGCCCGGCGCCGCGGGCGGGGGGGGGCGGCGCGGGCACCCGCCGCAAATGTCCCCCGAACGCAGCGCGATGGCACGCCCGGCAGGACTCGAACCTGCGACCCTCCGATTAGAAGTCGGAAGCTCTATCCAGCTGAGCTACGGGCGCTCGACCCATACGGTACCCGCCCGCCCGGGGGGGCCTCCTGCCCTACGGGCAGGAAGAGGGACCGCGCCCCACCCGGCCTGCAGCCGGGCAGGGGCCCCGCGGCCCAAGGATCAGGCGGCAACTACCCTGACACCGGGGGGTACGCGGCTCTGGGGATAGTAGCGTGCAGCGTTGGGCTGAGAGATACGCGGGTTGACTGGGATCCCGCGGCTCGCTGTCGGAGCCTTCCGTCGATGGAAGCTGCGAATTCCACCATGGCGCGGCCACGAAAGACCGGCGTCTGCGGCGGAGTGCACGCCGGCGTGGGTGTTGCGCTTCTGCGTCGCCAGGACCCGGGGGCCTCAGGTCCGGCTCGCTGCGCTTTTTGACGCGCGCGGTGGTGGTCGGGGAGATGGGACTCGAACCCACGACTCGTAGCACCCAAAGCTACGCCTCTACCAACTGAGGTACTCCCCGGGGCCCGCCGTCGGGATGGCTCAGAGCTTACCCGACGGAACCGCGCCGCCGTGAGGGGGTGCGCTCGTGGCGCTGCGCGCCTGCGATCGGGCGGACCCTTGGCACGGGGCCCCGCGCTTTATAGTTTGCCCGCCCGCCCTCGCGGCGGTCGATCCATGAAAGTCCTCGTCGTCGGCGGTGGTGGGCGTGAGCACGCCCTGTGTTGGAAGATCGCCTCGTCGCCCCTGGTCACCCGGGTGCTGTGCGCCCCGGGCAACCTGGGTACGGCCGAGGTCGCGCAAAACCTCGCCGTCGCGGCCACCGACCTCGACGGCATCGTGCGTATTGCGCGCGAGCACGCCGTCGACCTCGTCGTGGTCGGGCCCGAAGACCCGCTCGTGATGGGGCTCGCCGACCGGTTGCGGGCCGCGGGTGTCGTGGTGTTTGGACCGGGCGCGCAGGGTGCGCGGCTCGAAGGGTCGAAGAGCTTCGCGAAGGAGCTGCTCGAGCGCCATCGCATCCCCACGGCGTCTTCGAGGCGCTTCGACCGCGCTGGCCTCGCGAAGAGTTACCTCGAGTCCCAACAAGCGTGGCCGCTCGTGATCAAGGCGGATGGCCTGGCCGCGGGCAAGGGTGTGTTTATCTGCCGCGATGCACGCCAAGCGTGTTCCGTCGTGGACGCATTGATGGAAGAGCGCCGCTTGGGTGACGCGGGCGCGCAGATCCTCGTCGAAGAGTTCCTCGAGGGACAGGAACTGAGCATCCAGGCGATCACTGACGGCCGCACGCTGCTGCTGCTCGATCCCGTGGTCGACCACAAACAACTCGAGGACGGCGATCGCGGGCCGAACACGGGTGGAATGGGTGTCGTGTCGCCCGCGCGCTGGGTGTCGAAGCGCCTTTTGCGTCAGATCGAACAACGGGTGTTGTTGCCCACGCTGCACGCGCTGCAGATTGAAGGCCTCGACTTCCGCGGTGTGCTCTACGCCGGTTTGATGGTGACCGAGAGCGGCCCGCGCGTGCTCGAGTTCAACTGCCGCTTCGGCGACCCCGAGACGCAGGTCATCGTCCGGCGTTTTGGCGGCGACCTCGTGCCGTACCTCCTGGCCGCGGCCGAGGGCAAACTCGACGGGCTCGAAGCGCCGCCCACGGGCGCCGAGGCCGCTCTGGGAGTGGTCGTCGCCGCCCATGGTTATCCGGGCGAGGTGCGCCGGGGCGACACGATCGGGGGGCTTGAGCGCGCCGGCAAGGAAGAGGGTGTCGTGGTCTTCCAAGCGGGAACGCGCCGCGCGGGCGAGCATCTCGTCACCGACGGCGGCCGCGTGCTGTGCGTGACGGCCGTGGGGGCGGACATGGAAGAAGCCCGGGTGCGCGCCTATGCCGGGGTGGACCGGATCGTGTTCGACGGCAAGCAATGCCGCCGCGACATCGGGATGCGCCCCGCGCAGATGCGCTGATCCTGGGTATTGGCGCTTGAACGGATTCGACGCGGCGCCGATGCTGGGCGCTTCGCGGCGCCTACGGCCGTCCCCGTCACCCCTGCCGTCCCGTGAATCAAGCCAACCTGCGCAAGTCCTTTGAGACGTTCCTGAAAGGGCGTGCGCTCAAGTTCACGACCCAGCGGGAGCGCATCTTTGACCGTGCGTTCCAGACGCACGAGCACTTCACCGCCGAGACCCTGTACCGCTGGCTCGAGTCGGAAGAGGGCCCCGCGGTGTCGCGCGCCACGGTGTACCGCACGCTGTCACTGCTCGTTGAGGGGCGATTCCTTGAGTCCCTCGACACGGGGCAGGGCGAGCTCTACTACGAGCACGTCCTTGGCCACCGCCACCACGACCATCTGGTGTGTTTGGGCTGCGGACGTATCGACGAGTTCTACGACGAGCGCATCGAAGCCCTGCAGCGCGAGGCAGCGCTCAAGAAGGGCTTCCAGATGGTCGACCACAACCTGCGGCTGCTCGGTTACTGCAAGGCGTGTTCAAAACGCCGCGCCGAGGGCACGACGGAACCGCCGGCAACACGCAGGGGCCCCGCGCGGCCCGCACCGCGCCGCCGGCGCGAATAGCCGCCCCCGTCGCCCTGAAACCGCCGCCGGTCCTACTGCCGCTTCGCGAGGCGCTCGGCGAGTTGCTCGAGCACGGCTTTGGCCACGCGGCCCGTGCGTGCGCCATATTCGCGTGCTTCGACGACCACGTCGGTCTTCATGTGGTCGTTGGCGAGCACGTCGACGGTGACGTCGGCGCCGAGATAGCGCGAGCGCAGCTTGCGCGGGAACTCGGTGACTTCCGGCGGGCGCTCCGAGATGTCCGTCATCAGGCTTTGCGCGGTCGCCCAGACCTCGTCGATATCGATCTCGAAGCGCATCACCAGCTTCTCGTTCTGGGTGAGCTCCTGGCTGACGAGGTACCCGACGCCGGCGCCGACGGCCACGGCGACGCAGGACGAGGCGCTGGTGAGGATGGCGGCGGAGGCGGCGACGAGGAGAAGGCGGTTGAAGCGCATGGATAAGCGTGGTTGGAGCCGGAGTGATTGGGAGTGTCGCGGGCCGCGGTACGCGGTCACAAGCGACAAGTGGTCGAGGATGCCGCGGGATCCCAGAGGCGGGTCCCGCGCGCCGGATCGAGTCGGTTCAGCGCGCGGCAGTAGCGGCGGAGACGAGTCGGTGGAAAAGCGCCAGTCCTTCGCCTTCCTCGCGCGGGCCAAGGCGCGTCCAGCGCGGGTGCGACCACGGGCGTTGGTTGCGCTCGGGGTGCGGCATCAAACCCAACACCCGCCCCGTGGGGTCGCACAGGCCCGCAATCGCCTCGAGCGAACCGTTGGGCTGCTCGGGGTATTCGGCGGGCGAGCCGTCGGCGCGCACGTAACGCAGCGCGATCTGGCCGCGGGCGCGGAGTTCCTCCAGGCGCTCCGTGCTCGCGACGACCAGCCGGCCTTCCCCGTGGGCGACCGGCACGGGCCAGATTTCGCCGGGCACCAGCAACGGGCACACGCTGGGCTCCGAGCGCAGGTGGATCCAGCGGCATTCGAAGCGGCCCGAACTGTTGTCGACGAGCGCCAGCGTTCGCGCGTCGTCGCCGCGGCGATTTCCCTCGGCGTCCGGACCTTCGAGGAGCCCCAGTTCCACGAGCACCTGGAAGCCGTTGCAGATGCCAAGGACAAATCCGCCGCGCGCCACGTGCCGTTCGAGGGCATCTCCCAAGCGCTGGCGCAGCTCGCGTCCGAAAAGCCGCCCCGCGGCGACGTAGTCACCGTAGGAAAACCCGCCGGGGATCAGGACGATCGACGCACCGTCGATCTGCGCGGGTTTGCGGGCGAGCTCCGCGATGTGGACACGTTCCGCGCGAGCACCCGCGCGCTCGAGCGCCTCGACGGCCTCGCTATCGCAATTCGTGCCCGCTGCGCGCAGGACAAGCGCCAGGGGGCGGTCATCCCGAGCGCCCGCTTTGGGAGCGCGCAGGGTTGCAGTCGGTTCGAGCATGGGGGGCGTCATCCCTGGAAGCTGCCGCGGTGGGCGGCGCGGAGCTGTTCGATGGAAAGGGTCGCGATCCGCGCGCCGGCATGGCCGTGGACTTGGAGCTCGGGTTCTGCAAGCACCTCGCCGATGGCCGCGAACGGCAGGCCCGCGAGTGTGGCCTCGAAGCGCGACGAATCACCGGCGGCAACTTCGACGAGGAAGCGCGAGCAGGATTCGGAGAACAACGCCACAGCGTCGGGATCCGCGTCACCCGGCAGCGATCCGAGCGGCACCCGGCCGAGGTTGAGCCGCGCGCCGAGGCCGCCCGCGAAGGCGCACTCCGCGACCGCGACGGCGAGCCCGCCTTCGCTGAGGTCGTGCACCGCGCGCACGAGCCCCGCGGCAATGGCCTTGTGAAGCGCGGCGAACAGGCGCGGCGCGCGGTCGAGGTCAGGGCGCGGCACCGCCGCCCAATAACCGTCGGCCAGCGCGCGGCCGCGCTGCTCCAACCACACGGATCCGCCGAGCTCGCACGCCGTTTCGCCGACCAGATAAATCCGGTGCCCCGCCTGCGCAAAATCCATCGTCGTGCAGCGCGCCACATCGGGGACGATCGCGAGGGCCGTGATCAAGAGCGTGGGCGGGATCGAAAGGGTGCGGTCGCCGACGCGGTACTCGTTGTTGAGGCTGTCTTTGCCTGACACAAACGGCGCGCCGTATGCGCGGGCGCCGTCGTGGCACGCGCGCGCGGCGAGCACCAGTGCACCCAGGTTCTCGGGTTTGTCGCAGTTGCCCCAACTGAAGTTGTCGAGCAGCGCGGCGCGCGCAGGATCCGCGCCCACGGCCACCACCGCGCGCAGCGCTTCATCGATGGATGCGAGCCCCATCGCGTAGGGGTCGAGCCGACCCTGGTTCGGATTGGCGCCCAGGCCGAGGGCAACTCCGCGGCGCGAGTGCGCAAGCGGCTGGATCACCGCGCCGTCACCGGGGCCGTCGCCGTGCACACCAACAAGGGGTTTGATGACCGTGCCACCCTGCACTTCGTGGTCGTACTGGCGCAGGATCCACTCGCGGCTCGTCACGTTGGGATGACCGAGCGCGGCGAGGATTTCCGCGCTCGCGTCGACCAGCTCCGGCACCCCCGCGTCGGGGAGGTCGGGTGGTGACCAGCTCGCCTTGCGCACAGGGCGCGGTGTGCCCGCGTGCAAGAAGTGCATGTCCATGTCGCCGACAACTTCGCCGGCACTTTCCGTTGCGCCGTTCGCGGCTCCGTCGCGCAGGACGAGGCGCCCCGAGTCCGTGAAACGCCCGATCGCCGTGGCCTCGACCTCTTCCGCGGCGAACAGCTCGAGCAGCTCGTCCAGGTTTTCGGGCGGGACGGCGAGCACCATGCGTTCTTGCGCCTCGCTGATCCATACCTCGTGGCTTGCGAGCCCGGGGTACTTGAGCGGCACACGCTCGAGCCAAACCTCGGCGCCACACTCCGCGCCCATCTCGCCCACCGCGGACGAGAATCCGCCGGCGCCGCAGTCGGTGATTCCGCGGTAAAGGCCGCGGTCGCGCGCGGCGAGCAGGCAGTCGAGCACACCCTTTTCGGTGACCGGATCGCCGATCTGCACCGCGTGGCTCGAATCGCTTTCGCTGGTCTCTGACAGTTCGATGGAGCTGAAGGTGGCGCCGTGGATTCCGTCGCGCCCCGTGCGCCCGCCCACGGCCACAATCCAATCCCCGGGCGCCACGCGCTTTTCGACGGCGCTGCGCGGCAGGAGCCCGAGCGTGCCCGCATACACGAGGGGATTCGCCGTGTAGTCCGTGTGGAACCACACACCGCCGGAAACGGTCGGAATGCCCATCCGATTGCCGTAATCGCGCACACCCGCGACGACACCGCGCAGGGTCCGGCGCGGGTGCAAGGAGCCCTTCGGCACGTCTTCCGCCGCAAGATCCAAGGGGCCCACAAAAAACGCGTTGGTGTTGGCGATGGGCTTTGCGCCGAGCCCCGCTCCGAGGATGTCGCGCACCACACCGCCGATGCCCGTTCCGGCGCCGCCGTAGGGGTCAATCGCGCTCGGGTGGTTGTGGGTTTCGACCTTGATGCACAGTGCCCATTCGTCGTCGAACGCGACGATGCCGGCATTGTCGACGAACACCGAAAGGCAGAAGTCCGCCCGGTCGAGCTCGCGCGTCGCGCGGGCGATCGTGCTCTTGAGCAGGTTGTCGATGCGCTGGCCCTCGAACTCGACAATGCCGGTGAGCACCTTGTGCTTGCAGTGCTCGCTCCAGGTCTGCGCGAGCGTTTCGAGTTCGCACGCGCTGGGCTCGCGCCTGAGGCCGCGGTAGTGGGCTTGCACCGCGCGCATTTCCTCGAGGTTCAAGCTGAGCTGGCCGGTGCTCGATAGCGCAATCAACGCGCGGTCGTCGAGCTTGAGCAGCGGCACTTCGACGCGGCCGCGGTGGCCCGTGCCGCCGGGCGCGCGGAACGGAAGCCTGTCGCTGCCGACCAGCAGCGTGTCGATCGTTTCATTGGCGAGCAGCCGTCGGCCGAGCCGCTCCAGCTCCGCCTGCGCCACGTCGCCTTCGACCTCGAACGCGCGGAACGTCGCGACTTCGACGGCACCCGAAGCGAGGCGCGGACCGGCGCGTTCCAAAAGGTCCACGAGCGAACGGGCCACCGGGTCCATCACACCCGGTTGAGGCGCGACGGTGATGCGGGCGAGGCCCGCCGCGGGCGGCGTGGGGGACGCGCCGGGAGCCGTGATCGCGAAGCGGTCGACGACCGGGTCCGACAGCAGTTCGCGCGCGATGCGCTCGACGTCGGCCCGTGTGTATGCGGGTCCCAACAGCGTTCCGCGGATCGAACGCAGTCCCACGAGGCCCGCGATGCCCAGTTCGCGCGCCGCGGCGGCGAGCGCGTGCCCGTGGGCATCGAGGCCCTGGTCCCGCCGCCACACATCGATGCGCCACGCATTGGGCAACGGGCCCGCGACGGCCGCGGGTACCGCGACCGATTCCGCGTCCGCCGCGACCGCGGCCGCGGTTGTCGTGGGGGTGTCGAGCGGCTTTTTGGCCGAGGAGGGAGGACGGGCGCTGGGCTCGAGCGGCATAGGAGAGGGGGCGCGCGGATGGGCCTCGTCGGGTGCGGCGAACGCCTTCGCGGCGCGCGAAGGCCCATGCTAACGATCCCGCGGCGGTGATCCCACGCTGGCGGTGCGCGAAGTGTCGGGCGATGGCGCTTGCTTGGCCCCCGGCCGGGGGGGACGATGACGAGCGGGCTGGCCGGTCCCTCACTCGGACCACGGCCCGGATCCATCCATGAGCGAAGCAGCAGCACACAGAAGCGTTGAGGGCGGCGGCAGCGAGGGCGGCAGTGACGGTGCCGGCGGCGACAAGGGCCGCAGCGGTCGTGCCGAAGCAGGCGCCGACGGCGCCGCGGCCGGGCGCGGTTCCGCGGCGCCCGCGGGCGGTGAACCCCGCGCCCACGTCCAACCGGCTGCCGTGGATGCCGGTCACGAAGCGGCGAGCGGTGGGGTGGCCCGGCGCGGGAACTCCCGCGCGGCCATGCCCTTCGAGCGCACCATCCACGAGATGGAAGCCAAGCTCGCCGAACTGCGCGAGGCGGCGCGCAACACGACCTACGACGTTTCCGAGGAAATCGAGAGCCTGGAAGCCCAGCTCCAGGACCTCATCGCAAAAACCTACGCGCGTTTGACCGCGTGGGAGCGTGTCAACGTCGCCCGGCACCCCGACCGGCCGGTGACCGCGGACTACATCGCGACGATGCTGGACGAGTTCACCGAGCTGCACGGCGACCGGTCGTTCGGCGACGATCGGGCGATGGTCACGGGGCTCGCGCGCATGGGCGAACACCGTTTCATGCTGATTGCGCACCGCAAGGGCCGCACGACGAAAGAGCGCCTTGAATGCAACTTCGGCTGCGCGCACCCCGAGGGTTACCGCAAGGCCTGGCGCAAAATGAAGCTCGCCGAAAAGCTGCGCCTGCCCATCGTCACGCTGGTCAATACACCGGGCGCTTACCCCGGCATCGGCGCCGAGGAGCGCGGCCAGGCCGTGGCGATCGCCGAAAACATCATTGGCATGTTCAGCCTGCGCGTGCCGATCCTCGTGTGTGTGATCGGCGAGGGTGGATCCGGGGGGGCGCTCGGCATCGGCGTGGGGGACCGCGTCGTCATGCTGGAGCACGCCTATTACTCGGTCATCAGTCCGGAGGGCTGCGCCGCGATCCTGTGGAAGAGCGGGGAGCGCTCCGCTGAAGCCGCAGAAGCCCTCAAGCTGACCAGCGAGCACCTTTCGGCCCTCGGCATCATCGACGGCATCATCAAGGAGCCCCTCGGCGGTGCCCACCGGGACCCCGCGGGCGCGATCGCCAACGTGCGCGCGGAGCTCACCCGGCACCTTGACGAACTCATCCAGATCCCGGTCGACGAGCTCGTGTCCGTTCGGCGGGACAAATTCCGCCACATCGCGGCCCTAGAGGGCCGTTTCCCAGCCGTCGCGGTTTGAGGCCCATTCTCGATCCGCAACCCCGTCCGCGACCCGTAACCCCGTCCGCGACCCGTAAGTCCGTCCAGCCTCCCGCGGATCGGGACCAACGTCCGCTCCCGCGGGCCGTAGGCCTGGGCGATGGGACCCCGGACACCGCTCGATGGGCTCGGATTGGACCGGGTCACCCCACGCTGGGAGGGTACGGATCCCCAGGAGCGCCCTTGGGCCGAGGGGGGGCTGCATGCCGAAATGGAGACCGAGAGAAGCGCTGGCGACGCGCGCGGGGGTCACGGTGGCGGCCCCGGTGAGGGCGGCCCCGGCGGCGGGGGACGGGTCGCAGGAGGTCGGGTCGCAGGAGGTCGGGGGCTTGCCCGCGTAGGCGGGATACGACGCGCCGGCGAAACGCGCGGCACCGAAGCTGCTACCTTCGACGCGGGTCGCGCCGTGCCTTTTTTCGAGGCGCCTTCCGTTAGCGCGCCCCCGTTCGCCATGCCCGATCCCAAAGAGACGCCGTCCGAACCTGGCTGGCGCGCCCCCGAGACCGGCGCTGCCCACGGGCGCGACCCCGAAGCCGGCGCCGCCCCCGGTCTGTCCAGCGGGCGGGAAGCAGGGGCCAGGAGGACAGCGCGCGACGACGCGGATCTACGTGCCGCGGGGGCCAGCACCGGCCCCGGTGACCACGAGCTGATTCGGCGCGCCCAGCGGGGCGACGAGGACGCGTTCCGCATCCTGGTCGAGCGCCATCAGCAGCGCGCGTTCCGCATCGCCCGGACTCTGGTGCCGAGCCGCGACGACGCGGCCGACCTCGCACAGGAGGCGTTCCTGCGCATCTTCCGCAGTTTGGACCGCTTCGACTTCAACCACGAGTTCACGACGTGGCTCTACCGCATCGTGACGAACCTCGGCATCGACCACCTGCGCAAGCGGCGCCCCACGTTCAGCACGTCGGGTTCCGAAGACGACGACGGCGAGTTTGATTTGCTCGACGAAGACGCGCCGTCCCCGTCGGACAACCTCGAGCGCGAGGAAACGGCGGCGCGCGTGCGGGCGATCATCGACCGCATGCCACCCCACTTCCGTTCGGTGCTCGCACTGCGCGAGCTCGAAGGGTTGCCCTGCACCGAAATCGCCCGCATCGTGGGCGCTACCCACGTCACCGTGCGCTGGCGCCTTCATCGCGGACGCAAGATGTTCCAGGAAGAGTGGGAGCGCCAAGAGCGCTTGCGCTCGTCCGGAGCCACGCCGCTCGCGGGCATCGACGTTCGGAACGATCCGAACTGATCGGCGAACTTTGCTCCCCATCTCGCTCCACACGCCGCTATGACCGATTTCCCTGATACCTGCGACCGCGCGCTCGAGCTGCTCCACCTCCACGTGGGTGGCGATCTCGACGCGGAACCGGGCGCGGCGCTCGAGCAGCACCTCGCGCGCTGCGCCGCGTGCAGCGAGGCGGCGCGCCACGTCGAACAGGCGCGGCGCATCTTCTTCGAAGTGGCAGGGACGGACGGCGCGGAGCCGATCGCTCTGTGGGCCGACGTGCGTCACGCCATGACCGCCGAAGGCCTCTTGCCCGCGCCCACGGGTTCGCGCGGTGCCCGTCGGCCCGAGGCTGTGGACACGCGCACCCGCGCGGCGGCTCGCAGCGCCGTGTCGTCGCTGCCACCCGCGGGGGCCGGTGCCGCGGGCCTGCGCTCGGATCGAGCCGAGGGTGCGGACGGCCGCGGAATGGGACCAGGATGGGGGTCAACTTCGCCGTGGGGATCGCGCGCCCAGGGCCGCTGGTTCGTCGCGGCCGTGGCGGCGATCGCGGTCGGCGCGAGCGCAGGCCTGTTTGCCCTGATGCTTGAGAGCGCGCGGAGCATGCAAGGGGATGGCGCCGCGCTGGTGAGCACCGAAGTAGGTCCCGCGGGCGGTGGCTCGGGCACGGCCGCCGTCGCGGTCGGCGCGCGCGATGGGCAGTGGGGGCCCCTGGGCAGCGCCGGAGCGGCTGACCCGGCGGCGGAAGGTGGGATGAGCTACGTGGATCGCACCCGCGCGCGTTCGACCGAGGTTGCAACGGCCGAGTCCGGGGAGCCGCGAGTCACTGAAGCCGTTGGCGTCGAATCGGGTGGCCTGCGCCGCGTCCGCCCCGAAGAGCGCCTGAGCACGCCCGGGGTGTGGATGCAGCAGGGTGGTTGGACCTGGGGCGGCACCACGGCGGCACCCGGCAACCCGCGCCTCGCAAGCGACAGGTAGGGCGTGGCCGGTCGCCCTTGGCGCCCCACGGTCGAGCGTTACGGCTCGGCGTTGGCCTTCGTCGGTGCCATGGCCGCGTTTCCCTGGCGGCCCTTCTCCGCCGTCGCGCGCAGGTCGTAGGCGCGGCGGATGTCGGGGTGCTCGTAGGGCAACTCCGTGCTCGCCGCGAGCAGGCGGTCGATGTCCTCGATCGCCCCGTGGAAGTCGCCCGCCTGCGTGCGCAGCTCCGCGCGCCGCCCCAGCGCGTCGACGCGCCGCGGATCGACTTCGATGGCGGCGTCGAGGTGCGCGATCGAGTCGCCGGGCCGTTCGAGTTGCATCAGCAGGTCGGATGCGAGCAGATGTGCTTCCACGCGCAGGCGCCGCGAGCGCAGCTCGCTCTTGCGCAGCTCGAGCTCTTGGCCGGGCTGAAGGCTGCCCTGCTCGATCAGCCGGCGGAAGTCCTCGGCTTCCGCTTCGGAGAGCGCGATCAAACGCTCGCCGTATTCGAGGCTCTGCGCGTAGTTGCCCAGCAGCGAAGCGGTGCGTTGCAGTCCGTTGAGCGCTTTGAAGCTGCCCCCGCGCTGCACAAGCGTCGATTCGTAGTGGGTCATCGCCTCGCGCCATTTTTTGAGCGCGTCCGCACGCAGCTCTTCGGCGCGCTCGAGCGGAGTGCCGCGCCGAGGAAGGCGGTCGCCGGCTTCGATCGTGTCGGCGGACTGGCTCGACACTACCCCGAGCCGTTCGAGGGCCTCGCCGAGGCCGAGTCGCGCTTGGGTGTTGTCCTTCGCATCTTCGAGGACCTCGCGGAAGATCTGTTCGGCGCGCATCAGGTTGGCCGTGTCGCCGCGCCGCAGGGAAATCCATCCCAGCATCAGACGCAGCGGCACGTCGCGGCGCTCGATCTCGAGCCCCTTGCTCGCCTGCGCCTCTGCGCGCGCGAGGTCCTCGGTGCGATAGAACACGTTGGCCGAGTCGCGGTAGATCTCAAGCTCCGTCGTGGGACTGACCCGCTTGGGGCCCGACGCGCAGGCGCACGCGAGCAGCATGGCCGCGCCGAGCAACAGGCCGAGGGGACGGCGTGTGGGTGCGGAGCGCAAAAGGGTCGACCGGTCAGGGCGGGGGCGCGGGTGGAAGGCCATTGGCGAACGGTAACCGAGGTGGTGGGTGCGGCGGGGGAAGTTGGCCAATACCCGCTCCGGCGCGGCGGGATACGTGCTGGGGGTGGCCCGCCGGGGCCCGCCCAGCGCCACGCCCAGCGCCACGCCCAGCGCCACGCCCAGCGCCACGTCCAGCGGTCAGGCCGCGAGTCGGAAGCGGTCAGGCCCCGTCCGCGGGATCCGTGCGCGCGCGCTCGCCGGCGAGCAGGCGCTCAAGGCGCGCGGGCTCGACACGCAGGGCCTGGGAGCGCCCGCCAGACAGGGTGACGAGCCCCGCGGGCGCTCCCTTGGGCTTGTGGACGAGCTTGCGCGGCGCGATGTGGATCGAGGCGCGCGAGGCGCCGCGCAGGGGCGAAAAGTAGAGCGCGAGGTGCGCGGCGTCGAGCACGTCCTCGGGGTGGGGCTCCGCGCCGCGCTCAAGCCGCAGCACGATGTGGCTGCCGGGCGAATCCGCGGTATGCAGCCACAGGTCGTTGCCGCGCGCCACACGGAAGGTGAGCTCGTCGTTGTCGCGCGCCGTGCGACCCACGAGGATGTCCGCGCCGCTCGTCGCTTCGAAACGCTTGTAACACACGCGCGGAGCCGCGATCTGCACGCGCTTGCCGCGGGTCTGCGCAAGCGCATCGAGCACGCCCGCCGCGACGGCATTCGCTTCGATTGCAGCGGGGTCCGCGTCCGCGTCCGCGAGCGCGTTGACCAGCGCCGCGAGCTTTTGAACCTTGTCGTTTGCGAGCCGCTGCTCGCGCTCGAGCGCATGCTTCGAACGCTCGAGCTTTTTCGCGCGCTCGAACAAGCGCTCGAGGTTTTCGACGGGCCCGAGCTTCGGATCGAGTTCGATGCGCCGGGTTGCCCCACCCTCGAACCAATCGGCGACCTCGACGAAGGCCGCGCCGCGGGCGATGGCGTGCAGGCTGGATTTCATGAGTTCGCCGTCCTGACGCCAGCGCTGGGCGCCGCACGCCGCTTCGGCCCGCGCGGCAAGTCCGAGCACGAGGCCACGCGCTTTGCCGAGGCGGCGTTCGAGGCGTTTGCCAAGATCGCGCGCGGCGCGCTCGCGCTCCATGTCCGACGCCGCGCGACCAAGCACGTTTTCGACGCGCCACGAGAGGGGCGCCAGAATCGTCCCGTGGGGCGGCGGCGGAGGCTCGGGGAGGGTTTCGCTCAAGCTGGGGCCGCTTTGGGACGCGTGCCCAGGTGGCGGGACCCACGGGGATCCCTGCGCGAGGCGCGGCGGTATTCCCGGCTTCTTCGGCGCTTCGACGAGCAAACCCACCACACGCTCGGAGCCGTCGACGAGGATGAGGTTGCTGTGGCGCCCGGTGAGTTCGGCGATCAATGCCGCGCGCGGCGGGGACGACGCGGGGTCGAATCCGATGAGCGCGATGCGATCGCTGCGAAGCTGTTCGATGCGCGTGACGAGTGCACCCTCGAGCGCCTTCGAGGTCTGCGCATAAAACGGTCCCACGGACCCCTTGTGACGCTCGAGCCGACCTTGCACGAGATGCACGCGCGGTGCGTCCGGATCGGCGCAGACAAGCACACGTCGCACCCGGGTGTCGCCGTCCTGTTGGAGCACGAGCAAAACCCCGTGCGGTGGGATCGCCGCGGCTTCTTTCACGCGCCAGCCGAGCACGAGCGGGCGCAACTCGGCGAGCACCTCGCCAAGCTGAGCCGCCGAAAGAGCCCGGCCTGTGGTCGCCATGGGCGATCAGCCGAGCTCTTCGGGCGCGTAGACCCAGGCGCGCTCCGCTGGCGTCCACTGCACGAGCTCGTCCGCGCCGCCGAAGAACAACGCGAGCTCCGTTGCAGCCGCTTCGGCGCTATCCGACCCGTGCACGAGGTTGTTCGAGAACGACATACCGAAGTCGCCGCGGATCGTGCCCGGCTCCGCTTCGGCGCTGTTTGTCTTGCCCATCAGCTTGCGCACCACGGCGATGGCGTTCTTGCCTTCGAGCGCGATGGCGACGACAGGGCCCGAGCCCATGAACTCGACCAGCGTGCCGAAGAACGGCCGCGCCTTGTGCACCGCGTAGTGCTGCTCGAGGGTGGCGCGCGAAAACTGGCGCAGCTTGAGGCCGATCAGTTTTAGGCCCTTGTGTTCGAAGCGGGCGAGGATGGGGCCGACGAGGCCGCGCTGGACGGCGTCGGGCTTGAGCAGGACGAGAGTGCGTTCCACGAGGGTGCCGGCCAAAGCGGCCGCCGATGGGGGACAGTCGCGGAGGCGGTTGCGGCCCGAAGGGGCTCGCCGCCCCGCGCGGTGAAAAAGGTGGGGGGGCAAAGAGGATAGCTGCGTCCGCGGTCCGGGCCCAACCGGACGCGCGTTCGCGCAGGTGCGCGGACTGTTTTTTTGGCGCGGGCGTTGACCGGCGGGTCGCGATCCCTACATTGTTCGGCCTTCACGACCGTTCGAGCGGTCCCGCGCACACCCCGCGAGGGTGGCTGCGGGACGGCGGGCGAGCGTGGACGGCCCCGCGCTGCGGTGGTCGAGCCCTTTGACAAGCGCTCTTCAGCAAATCCTCGCGCGGCGCCCTAGAACCGGATCGCTCTCGAACCGAAACCCCGCAGACGTCGATGGACGCGAACAAAAAGCAGCCCCAGTCCGCAGCCGGCGACACACCCTCGGCGGCGACCGGACCCGTGTCGCCCGCGGGCGGCGGAGTGCCCACGTCCCGCGGACCGACCGAGTTGCCGAGTTTTGGCGAAAGCGGTGCCACGGGGCCCAAGGCGGCTGACATGGACCGCGGGCCACTCGCTTCGGGTTGGGTCGGGGACGCTGGCGACTCCGCTGGCCAGCAGACGGCGACCCACTATTCGGCGGCCCTGCAGTTTGGAATCACAATCATCGTGTTTGCCGGCGCGGGGTGGATGCTCGACCGGTGGCTCGGAACGCTGCCCTGGTTGCTGCTCCTCATGGTTGCGTTGGGATTTGCCGGAGGTTTGATCTCGCTCGTGCGCCGCCTGCCCAGCCAGGCGGCCCGCGCGAAGCTCAAGCCACCCCCGCCGACCGACGGCGGAGTGTGAGCGCGCGACGCATCCCACCAAACTTCAGCCTCCATCCCCGCAGTTTTCGCCCCCCGCAGTTTTCGCCCCCCGCCCCCCACCCCCCGCCCCGCGATGCGCGCCACCGTCCTTGCCACCCTTGTCTGCGCCGCCCTCGCGCTGGCGCTCGCGTGGGTATTGGGTCTCTCCTCGAACGCACCGATTGCCGTAGGGCTACTGGGCGGCACGTTGCTCGGGGGAGCGCTCGGACTGGGGGGCGCGGCGTGGCAACGGTCGCTCCTCGTGCGCCGGCCGCAGTTCGCGGTCCATTCGGTGGCGGCCGGGATGCTCGCGAAACTCGTGGTGATCGGCGTCGCGCTCGTCGCATTGACGCAGGTTCCCGCCCTGCAAGCGAGGGTGGAACCGGCCAGCTTTATCCTGAGTTTCCTCGCCGTCGTGCTCGCGGTGGGGGCCTTTGGAACCCAGGATGCCGTCCGTGTGCTTCGCTCAGACCCCACGGCTTCCGCGGTGGCGGTGACCCGTCGTCCCGATCCGTCCTCGGCACCCTGAACGAGCCGACTCGTTTGCGCTCTTCCCCGACTTCACGACTTCCCCCCGTCTTCTTCTGCACCCCCTTCCGTCCGCCGCGCGACCCCGAACGTCGATCCCCCGACCCACGGCACGATGAGACTGCTACTCAATCCGCGCGTTCTCGCCATTTTCGCCGTCTTGATTGGGGCAATTTGGTTCCAAAACACGCACATCGCGCACCACAGCGGCGGGCCGTTCGACGTTCTGTTTGCGCACATCCTGCCAGCGCCTTTGCTTTCGGACGTCGACAACCCGAGCGCGTACGTGCTGTCGCTCCCTCTGCCAGGTGCGCTGTCGGTCTTCGACATGGATGACAAGAGTGCGGGAGCGCAGCTCGTCCTCACGAACTTGCAGATCTTCCAGATCGCGTCGATCCTCCTGATCGCGATCTGCTTCAGCGGTGTGCCCGGGTACTTGCGTACGGGGCAAGGCGACCCGGTCAGCCGGCTGTTTGCGGGCTTCGCGCTGTGGCTGCGGGACGAGGTCGTCTACCCGGTCATGGGCCGCGACACGGGTGCGAAGTTCCTGCCTTACTTCCTCGCGATCTTCTTCTTCATCCTGTTCATGAACCTGGGCGGCCTCCTGCCCATGTCCGCGACACCGACGGCCAGCATCTTCATCACCGCGTCGCTTGCAGGGCTGACCCTCGCGGTGATGGTGGTGTTCGGCATGATCACCCAGGGACCGATCGCGTTTTGGAAGCACCTCGTGCCCCGCGTGCCGCTCCTGCTGTGGCCCCTGATGTTCGTCGTCGAACTCGTCGGCCTGTTCGTGAAGCCCTTCGCGTTGACGATCCGTCTTTTCGCGACCATGTCGGGTGGACACCTCGTGGTGCTCTCCTTCATGGGCATCCTCTTCGTGTTTGGCAGCATGAACACCGCCGTGGCCTATGCCACTGCGCCGATCTGGGTCGGCTTCGCGGTGTTCATCATGATCATCGAAGCTTTCGTGGCCATGCTTCAGGCCTACATCTTCACGCAGTTGTCCGTGATTTTTGTCCAAGCTGCGATCCACCCGGAGCACTGAACCGCGCCGATTCCTCGGAATCGAAGCCACTCTCCCCGCGACGCCCCCCCGGCGTCGCGGGGGTCCCACCTCACCACTCCTATCCCACGACCCACGGCATCCCACTGGTGCCACTGAGACGAGACGAGTCTCCCATGATCCAAGAAGCTGCCCAAGCAACCGTCGACAGCAACCTGCTGGAACACGCCCGTCAACTGGCCGCGATCGAGGCCTCGTACCTGGCCAAGTTCGGTGCCGCCATCGGTGCGGGCCTCGCTCCCCTGGGCGCCGGTATCGGCATCGGCAAGATCGGCGCCTCGGCCAACGAGAGCATCGCGCGCCAGCCGGCCGCCGCCGCCGACATCCGCGGCAGCTCGATCATCCTCGCGGCGCTGATCGAAGGTGCGACGCTGTTCGCAGTCGTCGTCACCCTCCTCGCAGCCGTCCTGTAGGTTTTTTAAAGCGGTGTGGTGAAGCCGCGGTGCCCGGGACATCCGGGGACCGCGGCCCGCCGCGGCTGCGCTCCCGCGGCCCTACGGCGGGCGACGCTCGGGTTCGAAGATCGGTTGCCGGCACTTGGCATCCCTTTAGACAGCCCCGTCCCCAAAGCCCGTCCCCAAAGCCCGTCCCACGCCCCGCCCTCCGCCGTCCGCGGCGCTCCCTGGCGTTCACGCCACGCAGCGGTCCCGACGGCGAAGAACCCCGCACAACGACGTTCCTTTCGGAGAATCGATCATGCCGATCCTGCTCAGTGCCATGGCCGCCGAAGGCGGTTTCAACCCCCTCGACGCCGCCGGCGGCGGGGGCGCGCTGTGGACTTGGATCATCTTCCTGCTCGCGCTCGGTCCCATCTGGATCTTCGTGATGGGGCCGGTGACCCGCGCCCTGATCGCGCGCGACGACCAGGCGAAACGCGCCATCGTGCAGGCCGAGAAGGCCAACGCGGACGCGGAGCGCGCCCGCGCCGAGGTCGAGATCAAGCTCGGCGAGGCTCGCGCGGAAGCGGCCAAGCTCCTCGCCCAGGCGCGCGAGCGCGCCGAGGTGCGCGAGCGCGAGATCGTCGAGGCCGCCAAGAACGAGGCCCACACGCTGCTCGAGGGTGCGCGCTCGTCGATCCGCGCTGAGCAGGAAAAGGCGCTCGCCGCCATCCGCACGGAGGTTGTCGACCTGACCCTCAGCGTTGCGAGCCGCGTGCTCGAGCGCAACGTGGGCAGCGAAGACGACCGTCGAATGGTCGAGCGCCTTGTGACGGCCGGAACCGGAACCGGAGCCCGCACGTGAGCGCCGCGTCCAACTTGGCTGCGAGCGGCCCGATCGTCGCCCGCTACGCGGAAGCCCTATTCGGGCTCGCGCAGCGCAAGGGCGTGCTCGAGGAGGTCGCGCGCGACATCGAACGCTTAGCGGTCGAAGTCAAGAGCCCGACCGTCAGCCAGTTCCTGCTCAACCCGCGCCGCGACCGCAAGGAGCGTGTCGCGCGCCTCGCCTCCGTGCTTGGCGATGCCCAACCGATGGTGCGCAACTTTGTGTCCCTGCTCTTCGAGCGTGGGCGCGAAGGTGTCCTGCTGGGTATGGGGCCCGCGTTCCATCGGCTGCGCCTCGAAGCAGCCGGGATTGCCGAGGGTGTCGCCGAGACGGCGCGGCCGCTCGATCGCGCCCAACTGGACGCGCTCGCGCAGCGCCTCGGGGCGCGCCTTGGCAAGAAGATCCAGCTCACCTCCAAGGTCCTGCCGGAGCTCATCGGCGGTGTGCGTGTCACCGTCGGCAGCCAGCGCATGGACAACAGCGTCGCGGGCCGCTTGGCTGGACTGCACCGCAAACTGATGGACGCACCGCTGCCTTCGCGGGGCGCCTGAAAACGCTCCGGGATCCCGCTCGAGCGGATCCCCACCGACCGAACCTCCTCCCATCCACTCCGCGGCACTAGCCGCACGAACCCGAGAAGAACACCATGGATCTCCGTCCGGCAGAAGTCACCTCGATCCTCGAGAAAGAGATCGAGAGCTACGGCGGCGAGTCGAGCATGCAGAGCGTGGGCACCGTGCTGTCGGTTGGCGACGGCGTGTCGCGCGTCTGGGGCCTCGACGACTGCATGATGAACGAGCTGCTCGAGTTCGAGGGCGGTGTGCGCGGCATCGCGCTCAACCTGGAGGAGGACAACGTCGGCTGCGTGTTGCTCGGCGACGCCGCGAAAGTGCGCGAGGGTGGCACGGTCAAGACCACGGGCCGCATCATCTCGGTTCCGACCGGTTATCAGCTCCTTGGCCGCGTGGTCAACGCGCTGGGTGATCCGGTCGACGGCCGCGGCCCGCTGGGTGTCAGCGAATCCGACTACTTGCCGATTGAACAGCCCGCGCCCTCGGTGGTCGAGCGCCAGCCCGTGACCGAGCCGATGCAAACCGGCATCAAGGCCATCGACGCGATGATTCCGATCGGTCGCGGCCAGCGGGAACTCATCATCGGCGACCGCCAGACCGGCAAGACGGCGCTGCTGATCGACACGATCATCAACCAGAAGAAGACCGGCGGCGGGGACCCGCACAACCCCGAGCAGGTGCTGTGCATCTACGTGGCGATGGGCCAGAAGCAGTCCACGGTGGTGGACCTGGTCAACCGGCTCGAGGCCGCGGGTGCGATGCCGTACACGATCGTGGTCGCCGCGAGCGCCATCGATGAAGCTTCGATGCAGTACCTCGCGGCCTACGCGGGCTGCACGATGGGCGAGCGCTTCCGCGATGAAGGCCGCCACGTCGTCATCATGTACGACGACCTTTACAAGCAAGCGCTGGCCTACCGCCAGGTCATGCTGCTGCTGCGCCGCCCGCCGGGCCGCGAAGCGTTCCCGGGCGACGTGTTCAACCTGCACAGCCGTCTGCTGGAGCGCGCCGCCAAGCTCTCCATCGACGCGCCCAAGATCAACCCGCGCTACAAAAAAGGCGGCGGTTCCATGACGGCCCTGCCGGTGGTGGAGACCCAGGAAGGCGACGTGTCGGCCTACATCCCGACCAACGTGATTTCGATCACGGACGGCCAAATCTTCCTTGAGTCGAACCTCTTCAACTCAGGCGTGCGCCCCGCCGTCAACGCCGGCATCTCGGTGTCGCGGGTTGGTGGTGCGGCCCAGATTGGCGCGATGAAAAAGATCGCGGGTGGCCTGCGCCTCGAACTCGCCCAGTACCGCTCCCTCGCGGCGTTCGCGCAGTTCGGCTCCGACCTCGACAAGGCCACGCAGCGCATCCTCACCCGCGGTGAACGCCTCGTCGAGATCCTGAAGCAGGGCCAGTACGTTCCGATGGCCGTCGAAGAGCAGATCGCGATCATCTACGCGGGCACGTCGGGTGCCCTCGACAACCTTCCCGCTGGCAAGGTCACGGTGTTCGAGAAGGCGTACCTCGAACTCGTGCGCGACACTTACCCCCAGGTGATCACCGAGATCGCCACCACCAAGAAACTCTCGGACGAGGGCAAAGCCCTGCTCGACCAGGCCGCCAAGGCCGCGATCGCGCAGCTCGGCTGACCCCAGGGAGGACCCAAGGATGGCCGGTATCAAAGAGCTGCGCGGGCGGATCAAGTCCGTCGGCAACATCAAGCAAATCACGCGCGCGATGGAAATGGTCGCCTCGACCAAACTCCGTCGATTCCAGGACCGCGCGGTGGCGTCGCGGCCGTATGCGCGCGAGATCGCCGGCCTGGTCAGTCGCCTTGCGGCCGAGCTGGGTGAAGAGGGCATCGAAGCGCGCCCGTTGTTCCAGGAGGGCAGCGGCGATCGGATCGCCGTGCTCGTCGTCACGTCCGACCGCGGACTGTGCGGCGCCTACAACTCGAACGTGTTCCGCGAACTCCTGCGCTGGCGCGAAACGCTGCCCGTCGTTGACCGGGAACAGGTGGCCTACCAGGTCTACGGCCGCAAGGGTTACCAGTGGTTGCACGGGCGCGGGCGCGAGGTCGACAACTTCTTCGTCGAGCCGCCCCTTGAAAAGATGGACTTCGCCGCCGCGGTGCGGGTCGCCAAGGTCCTGACGGATGGGTTCCTCGCGGGCAAGTACCGCGAGGTCCGCGTGCTGTACACGGCCTTGGAGTCGATGGTGAAGTTCGTTCCGACATGGCTGCCGTTGTTGCCGATCCGCCCACAGAGTCTGGGCGCGGGTGAAAGCGTGGAGCCTTCGGGTGACGCGATTCTCGAGCCCGACGCGGCGACCATCTTCGACAGCCTCGTGCCGCGTTACCTCGAGATCCGCATCTACAACGCGCTGCTCGAATCCCTCACCAGCGAGTTCGCAAGTCGCCGCTTCTCGATGAAGAGCGCGACCGACGCCGCTGGCGACATGCAAAAGGCACTACGCGGTGTGTACAACCGCAAGCGTCAAGAGACGATCACCAAGGAACTGCTCGACATCGTCGGCGGTGCCGAAGCCCTCCGCTGAACCGTATCACGTGCAAGCCACCATGAGCTCCTCCATCCAGGGCGGGTCGACCCAAGGGACCGTTGCCCAAGTCTTCGGTCCCGTCGTCGACGTTCGCTTCCCGGCGGGCAAACTCCCCGCGATTTTCAACGCACTGCGCATCAGCGATCCGTCGCGCGGGGTCGAGCTGACCCTTGAGGTTGCGCAGCACCTTGGCAACAACGTCGTGCGTTGTGTCGCCATGGCCAGCACCGACGGTCTGCGCCGCGGCGTGCCGGTGGCCGACAGCGGGCAGCCGATCACCGTTCCGGTGGGCGAACGCACGAAGGGCCGTATCTTCAATCTGCTCGGCGTGGCGCTCGACTCCGTCACGCGCGGGGACGTGCCGCCCGGCGACACATGGCCGATCCACCGGCCGGCACCCAAGTTCGACGAACAGGAAGCCATCTCCGAGGTTTTCGAGACCGGCCTCAAGGTCGTCGACTTGCTGTGTCCGTTCGCGAAGGGCGGCAAGATCGGCCTGTTCGGCGGCGCGGGTGTTGGCAAGACCGTGCTCATCCAGGAGCTGATCCGCATCACGGCCGTCGAAAAGGGCGGTTTCAGCGTGTTCTGCGGTGTCGGCGAGCGCACCCGCGAGGGCAACGACCTGTGGCTCGAGATGACCGAGGCGAAGTACACAACGCCGTCGGGTGAAGAGCAGAGCGTCATCGACAACGCGGTGCTCGTCTTCGGGCAGATGAACGAGCCGCCGGGCGCGCGTCTGCGCGTAGCGCTCTCGGGCCTGACGATGGCGGAGTATTTCC
>Ga0163144_10001663_pt1 | contig 52235 bp, 28 predicted proteins | sample OliLak19BULKMAT1_FD_123175 | JGI IMG/M metagenome (GOLD analysis project Ga0163144, IMG submission 123175) | Freshwater microbial mat bacterial communities from Lake Vanda, McMurdo Dry Valleys, Antarctica - Oligotrophic Lake LV.19.BULKMAT1 | ecosystem: Environmental > Aquatic > Freshwater >... | reverse complement strand
TGCACGGCGATCAGCTCGTCGACACCACCCCGCGCGACGGCGAGAAGACCGTCGCCGAGCTCGTCGCGGCCGGCCCCAACGTCCCCGTCGTCACGCTCACCCCGCTCTTCCCCAAACAGCTCGCCGCCCTCGAGGCCGCGAGCAAGAAGACCATCTTCCCCGGCATGCCGGGCGTCACCGCCTACATCGACGAGCGCGGGACCGTTCGCTACTGGGTGCCCAAATCCGCGACCACGTTCTTCGACATGCGCGGTGCCCGCACCAGCGTCGAAGAGCTCGCCCGCCGCCTCACGCCCATCGGCATCCCGACCCAGCTCGAGCGCGAGGTCGGCTCGCTCAACACGGCGACCACCATCGCCTTCTTCCCGTTCACCGTCTCGCTCGGCATCGGCGGCTCGGTCGACGCCATGCTCGCCAACAAGGAGCTCGTGGCCACCGTCCTCGAAGCGGCCAAGGAGTGCGAGGCCCTCGCCAAGAAGATGGGCAAGGTCGCCTCGTGGGCGCAGCTCCTCATCCGCTTCATCGGCCCGTTCACCCTCAAGCCCAGCGTCGCCCTCGCGCGCCGCCTCGTCCCCGAGGCCGTCCACTTCGTCGAGGTCCACTTCGGCCCCAAGCTCGGAGGCCAGCACGCGGTCACCGGCGCCGCCATCGTCGAGCTCGGCAGCGAGCGCGGCACGGCCATGCCCGAGCTCGCACGCCTCCTGACCATGCTCCCGAAAAGGCCGTGATCCAGGGGCCCGAAGTCGAGCTCGGCGGCGAGCGCGGCACGGCCATGCCCGAGCTCTCCCGCCTCCTGACCATGCTCCCGAAAAGGCCGGTGATCCGAGGGGGCTGAATTGCGTTCTGTAATTGCAGAACGTATCCTTTCCTCATGACCGCTCGCGCGCCCGAGGTCGGTTCTTTCGCCGATGCCCCTTCGGCGCCGCCCCTTCGCACCCCCAACAGCGAGCTCGCGCGCGACCAGATCGTCGCGACCATCCCCGAGCGCTACAGCCCCACCGCGCACTTCGCCGTCCCCGCGCTCCTCGGCCTCGGCGTGCTCGGCGCGTGCGCGTGGCTGGTGCACGACGTCCGCCCGATCGAGTGGCTGACCATCCCCCTCACGCTCTTCAGCGGCCTCGGCTTCGAGTGGCGCGTCCACAAGTCGATCCTGCACGAGCGCCAGCCTTTGCTCGGCATCCTCTACGTCCGCCACGAGCTGCACCACCACGTCATCTACACGTACGACGACATGACCATGCGCTCGAAGCGAGAGTGGCGCCTCGTGCTCATGCCCGCGTACGCGATCGTCCTCGTGTTCGTGATCATGATCCCGATCGTCGCCGCCCTCTGGCACTTCCTCTCGCCCAACGTCGCGCTCCTCCACCTCGCGACGAGCATGGTCTTCTTCCTCGCCTACGAGTGGATGCACCTCGCCTACCACCTGCCCAGCGATCACCCCGTCGGCCGCCTGTCGATCATCGGCAAGCTCCGCGAGCTGCACCGGCGCCACCACGACCCGAGCCTCATGAAGCGCTGGAACTTCAACGTGACGGTCCCTCTCTTCGACTGGATCCACCGCTCGGCGTGGTCCCAAGAGCGCGAGCGCGCCTGGCGCGAAAAGCGAGCCAAGCGCAGCACCGCCCGCCCGTGACGGAGCGACGGCGCGAGCGACCGCCCCGCGACGTGACGGCGCGAGCGAAGCGCGTGATCGCCAGCCCGTGACGGGATGACCGCGAGAGCGGACGCCTCGTGGCGTGACACAGCAAACGAAGCGCGGCACCGCCACCCCGTGACGTGACACAGCAAACGAAGCGCGGCACCGCCACCCCGTGACGGGACACAGCAAACGAAGCGCGGCACCGCCACCCCGTGACGTGACACAGCAAACGAAGCGCGGCACCGCCACCCCGTGACGGGATGACAGCGCGATCGCGATCGGAGCGGACGCCCCATGACGTGACCGCGCGAACGAAACGCAGGATCGCCACCCCGCGACCGATCGACCGCGCGACTCGAAGCGCAGCCGAGCCCGGAGATGATGTGACTTCAGCGCAACCAAAGCCCACCCCCGAACGCCCCTGATATGGCGACACCGCGCGCGCGAAGCGGGCGCCGCTCGTGATCGCAGCGCAACCGCCCGGCGCAGGCCGGCGATCCGTTCTGCGCCTCGGCAAGCGTGGAAGATCGTGAAGGGCAGGGGGACCGCCGCACGGAGGGCGCGGCGGTCGCGAGGTCAGCCGTGGCTCACGGCGAGATCGTGGAAGGGAGGGGACCGCCGCACGGAGGGCGCGGCGGTCCCGAAGTCAGCCGTAGCTCACGGCGTCGTGCACAGGACGACCGACCAGCTATTGAGCGTGCCGACATCGCCGCCCGCGTCGTCGATGATCTTCAGCGTCCACACGCCCGTGCCGCTCGTCCCGTTGAAACCGGCGAAGGAAGACTCCGGTGAGAAACATCCAGCGAACGGCCCGGTGCCGCTGGTGACCGGCGCGGCGCACGTCGAATCGAGGACCGTGTTCGTGAAGTTGTCCGACGCACCTCCGTTGTCCGAGCAGATGTCGAGCGCGGAGCCGCCCGGCTTCGTCACGGAGATATCGAGGTCCGCGTTGAACGTGTGCGTGATGTTGTAGAGCACCGACGCCTTCTGGATGGTGCCGGGCAGCGTCGCCGCGACCCGACTGGAGACACCCCCAATGATGGTGTTGTCCACCGCCTGGGCGGCGTCCGCCGACTTGTAGACCAGCAGCGACTGACCCGCGCCGCACGCCGGGAAATACGCGGGCAGCGTGCAGTCCGCGTCGGCGCCGTCGATCGACCCATCGCCGTCGTTGTCGATCGTGTCGTTGCAGTTCGTCTCGCGCAGACCGCAGACGCTCGGCGCTCCACCGCACTGAAAGAAAGGCTCGACGACGCACGTGCTGGAGCAGCCGTCGTTGCTGTTGACGTTACCGTCGTCGCACTGGTCCGAGCCGTTCAGCACGCCGTTGCCACAGCTCGGCACGCAGACGGTCGGCGATGCGCCGTTGCACGCGAAGCCGGGCTCGACCGTGCACATCGGCGAGCAGCCGTCGCCCATGTTGACGTTGCCGTCGTCGCAGACCTCGCCGAGCTTGAGCAGACCGTCGCCGCAGATCGCCGCGCAGACGCTCGGCACCCCCGCGCACGTGAAGCCGCTCTCGATCTGACAGACCTGCGAGCAGCCGTCGTTGTTGGTCTTGTTCCCGTCGTCGCAGTTCTCGACGCCGTCGATCACGTTGTTGCCGCAAGACGACTTGCAGTTCGTGTCGCACCCGTCGCCGTTCACCGGGTTGCCGTCGTCGCACTCCTCGAAGCCCTGCAGCATGCCGTTGCCGCACACCGCCGTGAACGAGATCTGGATCTGGTAGAGGTTGATCACGGCGTTGTTCCCGAAATCCTCGACGCACGCCGAGTACGTGCCCGGCGTGAGCTGCCGCGCGAACAGATCGCTCGACGCCTGGATGAGCGAGCACGCGTTGACGCCGTCGTCGTCGTCGTTGCCCAGCTCGGTGCCGGCCCCGTTGAAGAAGCGCACGACCGTGTCCTGCCCGCTCGCGCAGTTCGGCGCGCCGGTGCCGTCGAACGTCTCCACCCTCACGTCGACCGGCGTGGTCGTCGTGAAGAAGAAGCAATCCTTGTCGGCGACCGGGCCGATCCGGCCCTTGACCGCGCCGCCGACGGCCAGCGCGTTGAAGTCGTTCGCCACGCTCGAGGTGTTGTTGGGCTCGATCTCGCAGCCCGGCTCCGCCGTGCACGTCGACGAGCAGCAGTCGCCGTTCGCCGTGTTGCCGTCGTCACAGGTCTCGCCCGGCGTCTTCACGCCGTTGCCGCAGGCGCCCATGCAGACGCTCGGCTGCCCGTTGCACACGTAGCCCGCTTCGGTGTCGCAGACGGCGTCGCAGCCGTCGCCGTTGTTCTTGTTGGCGTCGTCGCACTGCTCGGCGCCGACCTCGAGGCCGTCGCCGCAGACCTCGGCGCAAGCGCTCGGCTGGCCCAGACACAGCCACCCGGCCTCGGCCACGCAGGCCGAGCTGCAGCCGTCCAGGTTGAACGTGTTCGAGTCGTCGCAGGTCTCCGCGCCGGCGATGACGCCGTCACCGCACACCGTGCTGCACACGCTCGGCAGGCCCACGCACACGTAGCCGGCCTCGGGACTGCACTCCGACGAGCACCCGTCACCGCTGTCGCCGTTCGAGTCGTCGCACGTCTCGCCACCGAAGATCAGCCCGTCGCCGCAGATCGTGCCGCAGACCGAAGGCTCGCCCACGCAGGCGTAGCCGGCCTCGATCGCGCACGTCGAGCTGCAGCCATCGCCGGGAATCTTGGCGTCGTCGTCGCACCCCTCCGTGCCGACCACCTTGCCATCGCCGCAGATCGCTCCGCAGACGCTCGGCTCGCCGAGGCACAGGAAGCCGTCCTCCACGGTGCAGAGCGACGAGCAGCCGTCACCCGCGTCGGAGTCGCTGTCGTCGCAGACCTCGGCGCCCGCGACGACGCCGTCGCCGCAGACCGTGTTGCACGCGCTGGGCTCGCCGCTGCACACGTAGCCGATCGCGATGTCCTTGCAGTCCGCGGCACAGCCGTCCGCGTCCGCGGAGTTGCCGTCGTCGCAGGCCTCGTTGCTCGCGATGACGCCGTCGCCGCAGGTCGACGCGCAGGTGCTCGGCTCACCGGCGCACGCGAAGCCCGTCTCGACCTTGCAGGCGTCGTCGCAGCCGTCGCCCGCGCCCGCATTGAAGTCGTCGCAGGCCTCGTTGCTCGCGATGACGCCGTCGCCGCAGGTCGACGCGCAGGTGCTCGGCTCACCGGTGCACGCGAAGCCCTTCTCGACCTTGCAGGCGTCGTCGCAGCCGTCGGCGCCGTCGGCGTTGTCGTCGTCGCAGGTCTCGCTGCCAGCCATGACGCCGTCGCCGCACGTCGTGAAGCAGTCGCTCGGCTCACCGAGGCACGTGTACCCCGTCTCGGTCTTGCAGGCGTCGTCGCAGCCGTCGCCGGCCATCGTCCCGCCGTCGTCGCAGATTTCCCCCGACTCGATCGTGCCGTCGCCGCACACGGCCATCGCTCCGCCGGTGCCGCCGGTGCCTGTCCCGCCGGTACCGCCGCTGCCGCCGGTGCCGCCGGTATCGGTCGTGGTCGCCTGACCACCCGTACCGCCGGTACCGCCGCTGCCCCCGCTCCCACTCGAGCTCGTTGTCGTTTCCCTGCCGTCCGAACACCCGGACGCGGCAGAGCCGATCAAGAGCGCAGCCATCAAGGTCCAAGTTCTGCGCAACATCTAGCCTCCGAAACGCGTGGCCCGGGCCTGAAAGTCGAAGCCCCGGGAAAGTCGATTCTCACGAATACCCGGCCAGCGCCGCCGCAACAAGCCGGTGCGTTTCCCCCCGCAAGCCCGGCTGGGGCCCTCAAAACAAGCGTCGCGAGTCCACCAAAATGGTCACAGGCCCGTCGTTCTCCACGAAGACACGCATGTCTGCACGAAACCGCCCCGTCTCCACGCGCACGCCGCGGGCCCGCGTTTGCCGCACGAAATCGTCGTACGAGCGCTCGGCAGAGATCGGCTCCATCGCCCCGTCGAAGCTCGGGCGCAGGCCGCGCCTCACGTCGCCGAACACCGTGAACTGGCTCACCACGAGCAGCGCACCGCCCACGTCGGCCAGGGCGCGCGACATCTTGCCGGCCTCGTCCGTGAACACTCGCAGGCCGACCACCTTGCCCGCGACGTAATCCAAGTCGGCCTGCGTATCGCCCTCGGCCGCCCCGACGAAGGCGACGAGCCCCCGCTCGATCGCGCCCGTCACCTCACCCGCGACCTCGACCCGGGCCGAGAGCACGCGCTGCACGACGGCCCGCACGGGCCGCTCACCGCCGCGGCTGCACGGCCGCGCGCGCAGCAGGCACCGCCGCGCGAGAGCCGGGAGAGCCGGGAGCGCCGGCCGTCGCAGGTCCGCTCGCGCGGCCTGCTCCGGCCTCGTGAGCGCTCCGCTGCGCCCCGCCCGCAAGGCCCAGCTCGCGCATCAGCTTGCCGGTGAGCGCGAAGTACGAAGACTTGTCGTACTGCTTGTTGAGGATGAAAAAGTCCTTTTTGGAGAGGCCAACGCAGCCGAAGCAGTAGGTGCAGCCGTCGCAGTCGATCGACCTCACGAGGTACGCAGAGCGCGTGACGCGCTCGCACGCCACGCAGTGATTGCACGCCAGGAGATCGCTGCTCGCGTGGCAGTGCGTGCAGTCGAACAGGTTCGCCGAATCGGTGCAGTAGTGGCAGCGCACCAGCCCCGTGCCGCCCTTGCAGAACGTGCAGTCGACGCACCGCTCGCACGCGGTGCAGGCGATGCACCCGGTGTTCTCGGTGCTCCCCGAGCGCTGATCGCGCAGCGCCGCGAACGCGGCCTCGAACTCCGCCCGGGTCACGCGACCTCCGCCGGAAGATCGCTGTCGACCGCCGCGTCGTCGCTGCTGCGGTCGACCGCCCCTTCGCGCGCTCGTTCGCTCGCCACTTCACTCGCCTCGAGCGACGTCATCTCACCGGCCATCTCACCGGCCATCTCACCGGCCATCTCACCAGCCATCTCACCGGCCGCTTCACCGGCCATCTCACCGGGCGTCTCTTCGATCGCCACCGGCTCCTCGACCGCCGCCGCGGGGATCGGAGCCTTCGCCGACGCTGCGACCCCGCGCCCCGTCACCTGCCGCCACAGCTCGGCGGCGGCCGTGCGCGTCGCCCCGTCCTCGGCGTACTCCTCGATGCGGCGCAGCCGCGACTCGAGCACCGCGCGCCGCTTGGGCAGCTCGCCCAGCAAGATCGACGCGAGCGCCGCGATGGCCTGCTGCACGCGCTCTTCGTTCGTGTGCTCCAGGAGCTGGAGGTACACGTCCTGCTCGGTTGGGAGCGAGAAGCCCTGCTTCCAGATCTCGTTCGCCGCCTTCGAGATCGCGGCCCGCCCCTCGGCGTGGAGCAGCTTGCCCAGCAAGCGCTGCCGGTCCTGCGCCCGCGGATCGGCCTGCGGCGGCGGCGCGAGCACGATCCGCCCAGCCTTCCCCGTCGCCGCCTCGATCGCCTTCGCGGTCTTGCCCGGGTCTTCCTCTTTTTTCGGCGAGAACAGGGCCTCCAGCGCCGCGCGATGCGCGTTCGCCGTGCGGCGGTCTTCGAGGCTCGGCGCCGGTCGCGAAGCAGCGTCGTGTCCGCTCCGCCGTCCGCTGATCTCGGGGTTATGCCAAACCTTGGTGGTTCCGTCTCTGCGGATGCGACCCATCGGCTTCTTCGACCTCGGCTGGCGCCGCCCGCCCGAACGTGCTGCCGCACTCGTTCACCGTTTCGCGCAGCGCGCGGACGGCGGCACTTGCCCGGCCTTACCACACACGTGCGAAAGACAAGCCGGGAATTTGGTGACAATCAGAGCTTCATGACACGGTGCCCGCATGATGCACCGGACCCTCTCCAGGGCTCTATCCCTGGCCTTCGTGCTGGCAGCGGCCGCGTTCGGGCCGATGCTTCTACCGGGCACGGCCCTTGCCACTGCTCCGAAGGATGGCGCGGCGGGCGAGCCCGCATCGCCGAAGTCCGAGCCCGCGGCCAGGCCCACGAAGCCCGCGGCCAAGCCCAAGACCAGGGCCAAGAAGGGCAAGACCGCGAAGGCCGACGCTCCGGCCAAGGCTCACGCGAAGCCCGACAAAACCACGGCGAAGCCCGCGAAGGCGAAGCGCAACGCGGCGCGTGAGAAGCCGTCCGGCAAACGCAAGAAGCCGGCCCCGAAGGCCGACGCGGACAGCCCAAAATCCAGCGCCGCGCCCGCGAAGCCGCCGTGTACCGGTGCCGCGATCGCCCTCGATCGCGGCGGCGTCGAGGCCGCTCGATTCCCCCTCGTCGACTGCAAGGGCAAGCCGCTCGACAGCGCCGTCGCCAGGGTGTCCGTGCTCGCGCGGCCGTGGGGCGCTCCCCGGCGCGCCGCCGCGAAGACGAGCCACATCGACGCCGGTGTGATCACCCGGCTCGACGTGATCGCGAAGAAGCTCGCCGGCCACACCATCACGCTCGTGGGTGGCCCGAAGCCGTCCGCGAGCGGCAGCAGCGCGCACCACGCGGGGCGCGCGGTCGACCTCCGCGTCGACGGCGTCGACAACCAGAAGCTCATCGAGCTCTGCCGAACGCTGCCCGACACCGGCTGCGGCTATTACCCCAACGCGTCGTTCGTTCACCTCGACGTGCGCGCCCCCGGGGCAGGCAAATGGTACTGGATCGACGCATCGGAGCCGGGCGAGCCCCCGCGCTACGTCACGTCATGGCCGCCCCGCCAGGCAGCGTCCACGCCGGATCTCGCCACCCGATAATCAGCCGACGGCTACGGGCACTTCTCCATCGGGGCGCCTCGTGCAATCCAGTTGCTGATGTTCAAGAGTCGCGTCTCGCTCATCCCCGTGTCGCTGTTCCCCGGCATGGGCATGCCGACCACCACCGACGCGCGCAGCCTCGCGATCTCTTCGTCGCTCGGCCGGATGTCCGAAGACAGCTCCTTCGCGGCAGACCCCACCAGCAGCTTGTACATCAGGTAGCTGTTCCCCGGGCTTCCGGCCGTCCCCGGGTCGTGAGCGTCGATGATCGGCATCGCGCGCCCGAAGCGAGCGGGCGTCTCCTCGATGTCGTCGGCTCGTCCACCCATCTGCGTCCCGTGGGCGACGCGGTTGATCGCCGTCGAGCTCGTCGGGTAGAGGTCATCACCGTTGCTGATACCCGAGAAATCGAGCCCTTCTGCGGCACCGAGCGCGGGGGCGGGCGCGTGACACGGTGAATAGGCGCAGCCCGACAGGGCGAACGCGGCGCCGTCGAACGAGCCCTCGGGATTGCAGAACACGGCGGGTGGCGCGCTCTCGTCGACGGCGTTTTCGGGGCTCGTCTCGGCCGTGGTGAAGCTGTACGCGTAGGCCTTGTCGAGCGCTGCGCGATCGAACGCCCGCACGCCGCACGCGGTCGGCTCCTCGGTCGAGCACTCGCCGTCGGTCGTCGCCTGGAGCACCGTCAGCTTGTACAGCGTGTCGGTCGCGAGCCTCACGCCCGCCTCCTGCCGCAGCACGACCTCGCGCTTCACCGGATCGTACGAAGGCTGCAAAAACACGCCATTTGCGCAATCGACGAAGGTCGCGACGTCGGCCGTGTCGGAGCGCAGGCAGAACGCTTGCCGCGAGATCGACGACGGCAAAAGGAACCGACTGAAGCGCAGGCGAAGGCTCGTCGAAGTCACGACCGCCGTCGCGTTCTCGACCAACACGGCCGGCTCGGTCGGCGTCCCGTCATCGTTCAAGCTCAGCGTCGCGAGGGCGTTGAGCGACTGGACGGCGGGGGCGTCGACGGGCTGATATTCCGGATCGCCGACGTCGCAGCCTGCGATGAGCCCGATGGCCAGGGCGCCGAGGACCAGCGCTCTCACGACCAGGTCAAACGCGCCGCTCCGATCAGCCGGTGATTTGCGGGCTGCGTGTCGCGGCTCACCTGTGGGTCGTTTCGTGGCAATCGCCGCGTCGCCCCACAGGCTGCCAGCGAGGCTCAGCTCTCCGCGTACGTGAGGAGCTGTTCTTTGACCGTCTTTTCGTTGATGCCCGATTGGATGTGCTCCTTCAAGCAATCCGCCAGGGTAATAAGCATGTCGTCGACGCCCTTCTCTTCGATCAATTTCGAGAGAAGCACTCGAGCTTCCTTGCCATCGTCCTCCCGCAGGAAGGACCGGACCTGTTCCAGCGAGATCTCGCCTTGGAAGTCGAGTTGCAGGTTGTCCAGCAGGTACTTGATGAGCTCCTTCACGCCCGTTCTCCTTGGCGCGGTCCACCGCCAAAGGGGGCCTGGCAGCGGTTCGCCCCTCGGCATACCAGCGGCCAGAACGCCTGCGCAAGGAATATGCGGACAGGTGGCGACTTTTCATTTGCACGTCCTCAGGATCGCGTCGCTCGACTGGTGGCAAACCAGGCAAGGTCGAGGATTGCGCTGGAAGGCCGAAGCGCACCCGGTCGCGAAGCCAACCGGGTGCGGGTTGACGCCCTGACCGCCCGATACGCCCTTGGTCGCGTGGCAAGTCGCGCAGTCGCGCTCCGTGTGGCACGAGACGCACGCGTTCAAGTTTCGCTCGGCTTCCCACGAGTGGTGCGTCGCCGAGCGGATGCCGGTGGTCCATATCGCGGCCGGCGGGTGGAACCTCCGCCCCTCGAGCCGCGCTCCGCTCGCGCTGTCGCGGGCGACGCCGACCCGGCGGTGGCAGTCCGCGCAGAACGTCTGCTCGGCGTGGCAGCTCGTGCAGCGCGGATTGTCCTGGCGCGCGGCCTGCGGGTGCATCGACAACCAGTCGTTCGGGTGGACCTTGCGGTTGCGCACCTTCCCGTCGTGGCAGTCGGTGCAGAACGTGTTCGTGTGGCACGTGGCGCAGAAGGCGCTGTCGTCGGCCGCGACACCCTTGTGGCGCTCGATCCAGTCGGCCGTGTGCGCCGCGTTGTGCAGCCACTGCGGCGGGATCAGCATGCCCGAGCCGAACGACAGCGCGAGCTTGCCGTTCGGCTCCGTGAGGTGGCAGTTGTCGCAGTTGCCCTTCGCGTCGCCCTGCGCCGCGCCGCTCATCTGGTGGCACGTGAAGCAGCCCGCCATGCGCGGCAGCTGATCGCGCGTCGCCAGCTCGAGCTCCTCGATTTTGCCGTGGCACTGACCGCACTGGACGTTGCGATCGAGGTGCTTCTTGTGAGGAAATCGAAGGTTCGGCTTGGGGATCACCACCTTGGCGACCTTGCCGCCGACCCCGGCGTTGTCGCCCAGATGGCAGAACGTGCACTGCCCGTTCGCGTCGCTGCCGGCCTTCACGTTGTTCAGGTCGGAGTGGTCGATGTCGTGGCAGTTGTCGCAGGTCTCGGTCGGCTTCGGCAGCAGGCCGTCCGCCGCGTCCAGGCTGCCATACGCCGCCGCATGGCAGACCTTGCACGACTGCTTCAGCTCGCCGACGTGCTTCTTGTGATTGAAGCGAATGGTGATCTGTTGCGGCGGGAAGATCTCGTCGCTGGGAAGCGGGCTCGCCTTCGATCCAGGCGGCATCCACTCGATCGGAACGGGGGCGTCGCCGTGCAGCGCCGCGAGCCCGTGCGAGCGCCCGGAGGTGGGGGCAGCGGCCGCGGGCGCGACGGGCAAGGGCGAGCCCGTCACCGCTGCGCCGGCCGCTCCGGCGGCCGCTGCGCTGGCAGCGCCGGCGTCTTCGGCCGTGGCATCGCTGCCGGCGTCCGCCGCTCCTGCGGGCGCCGATTGCGCTGCCGCCTGCGGCCCCATCAGGGCAAACAAGACCGCCGCTGCGCACGCGGCGAGCGCGAGCCAGCCGGGGAGCACGTGACGTGCTCTCGTGCGCGAAAGCGATTGCCGGACCTCGCGCGTCATTTCAACACCCACAGGTTCAAAAGGCCGACCACGCGGAACCGGTGTCCCACGAGCCGATTCATCTCGTGCTCCCACTCGACGCGGACATCCGCGATGCTGCCCGGCTTGAAGCCGACGCCGAGCACGTACCCGAACGAGGTCGCGCTGCGATCTGGCCGCAGAGGATCGTTCCAGTCGTAGAGCGACACCCGCGCTCCGAGCGACAGCTTGCCGCTCACGAACGACTGATCGCCGTACACGTCACCGCCCGCCCGGTGCCCGCGCTCGCCGGCCTGCATCATGCCGCGAAGGCCGAGCGCGCCCGACCCCAGCCGGTACCGCGCCGCGACGTTGGCGATCGCGTCCGTCACCGTCTGCTGCCCGCGGTTCTCCGGTGCACGGGTGAATGTCTTCAGCGCCTCCGGTCCCGACGGGTCTTCGTAGCTCACGCCCGGCACGCACTCCGGGTTCGACGATTTGATGCTCGCGCACTGGCCGGCGCCGAACGTCGCCGGATCACCCTCGGTCGTCCAGAGGCGCGCGCCGCCCTGTGCCGACACGTCGAACCGCCGCGTGAAGCGCACCGCGGCGCGGCCCGTGATCGTCGTGTTCGGGCCGTGCGTGAACCAGTTCCAGATCGAGTCCGCGTCGAACGTCGGGAGGTAATAGTCCACGTCCGCGCCGATGGTCGCCTTCTGACCGAGGTACGCCTCGATCCCGCCGTACGCGTTCGCCATCGTGTTCGCGTAGAGGTCGTAGGCGAATCCGCCCTTCACGCCGAGCGGCGCGCGGAACGGCGCCCCCGCCGCCGAGAAGTTGAGATCAGCCGCGTATCCAAGGCGATCCGACGAAATTCGAGTGCCTCTGACCGCGGGGTATCCGCCCGCCACCCCGGCGTCTGCCGGCGATGGGAACTGCTGCGTGATCGAGGTTCCGGTGTTGTACACGCGGCGGTAGCTGGCCCGTCCGTGCACCCACTGCGGCCCCGCGCTCGCCAGAGCGATGCCGAACGCCGGTGCTGGCTGCGCGTACTGGTACGAAGGGTAGTCGGTGACGCTCGGCTGGCCGGCCTCGCTGCCGAAGCCCGCGTGGCTTCCCCGCCAGATCCCATTGCGCTCGAAGCGGCCCGTCGACAGCGCGAACCCGCCACGTTGCTCGAGCCCGCCGTAGAGCTCTGCCTGCACGAAGAACGGCGTCGTCACGCGCACGAGGCCGCCGTCGAACGACCACCAGCCGAGGACGTCGCTCATGTACTGCCGGCCGAGCCGGAACCCGAGCCACCCGCGTGCGAGGTTTCGTCCCTCGACGTACGCATACATCAAGTCCAGCGGCGCCTCTTCGAGCCCCGGCACGTAGCGCCGCCCCGTCGCGTCGAAGCTCGTCTCCGAGCCGGCGGGCTCGCCTGCGTGGTTCTCGTTGATGCCGAAGTCCGCGTTGAGCCGCAGCTTCATCGTCACGCTGAAGTCGGGTCTTCCGGGCTCGTACTTGCCCTGGAGGCTGTACACGCTGAGCCCCAACGTCTGCATCAAACGCCGGCGATCCAGGACGATGTCACCCCACGGGCTCGTCACCTGGTAAGCCTGCGCCGCCGTCTCCGCCTGCACCTCGAAGTCGGCGGCGCGCGCTGGCTCCTGCGCTCCGAACAAACCAAGCAGAGCCGCGGATGTCGCCATCGCGGCCTGCAAGCATGGAGTCCTGAGGAATCCGGTTTTTCGTGCCACGCTCGTTCCTTTGAGCTCGAACGACTCGGTTCCAAACTCATCCGATCGCGAGCTCCGTCCCTGCGCGCGTCGCCGCCTCGCGCAGCTTCATCCAGAGGGAAAATCGCTGGCTACCCGCATCGCAGCGCGAGGCGCATGACTTTCCCGAAGCTCACCGCAGCCATGCTCGTCCAGTCCGGTCGAGCGTGTCAATGCGCAGTCGCCGTCCGCGTTGCCCGCGATTGAAAGCCATCGGTGCGCCCTCCACGTTTCTTGGTGGGGCGCGCTACTGAAGCAGAGCGAGCAGGCCAACCCAGGGGATCCGGCGCTGCTCGAGGCCCGCCATCGAGCGCTTCCGACCGCTCAGCGAACGACCTTGCCGCTCTTGTCCAGTCCGTATCCCTCGGTATCACGCAGGGCCTTCGCGACCGCGTCGCGTTGCTCTTTCGGCACGGCCCAACCGCGTCGCACGAACCCTTCCGCGACCTTGTTTTTCACCCGCACGCTCTCCTCTGCCACGATCATCTTGCAAAGGGCAGGGATGCTCGCCTCGGAGCCGTGCGCGAACGTGGTTTCCGCCGCGGTGAAGCGCACCGTCTCGTTCACGTCTTCGAGGAACGACTCGACCGCCTCGCGGCTGTCCTCCGACGGAACCTCGTCGAGCGCGATCAGGATCTGGATCTTCGGATCGACGTTGCGCGAGTACTCGATGTCGAACCGCGACAGCAGGACCAGCAGCTCGTCGCGGTAGGCGTCGTCGTCGAGCAGCGCGCGCAGCACCTTGATAGGCCACGTCAGCTGCTCCGAGCGCTCACTGAACGTGCGCGTTGCTTCCACGACCTTCTCGCGCCGCTCATCGGCCTCGGCGAGCGCCGCCTCGCGCTCCTTCTCGTCCTTCGGAAGGTCGCCCGGCTTGCCGGTCGACACGATCCCTTCAAACGCGAGATCCTTTTCCTCTTGATCCGTGATCGACGGATCAATCGAGAAGGCGAAGCGTTTGAGCAACGCCGCTGCGCTCTCGGCCGAGCGCATCTCCGCGAGCGCCTGAAGCGACTCGATGCGGTCGTACGTCTGCGCCCGCTTGTCAGCGACGACCTTCGCGTGGCCGGCGACTTTTCTGTCACCCGGCGGCGGGGTCGACCCCTTCTTCCCGTCGTCCTTTTTTTTGAGGAAGTCGAACAGTCCCAAGGCGGGCAACCCTATCTACGCCAGGGACCGGTACGTCGCCGCTGCACGGGCGCGACCCCCGCGCTGAGCACGCCCGGCACCTGGAGGTCTGTTACTCGGTGCTCTTGATCGCCGTCGGCAGAGCGATCGTCACGTACACCGTCATCATGCTGTTGAACTTGAACTCGCTGTCAGCGCCGTTCACAGCCTGATCTGGGAACGCCTTGTCTTGCCCGGTCCCGTGGTTGTCGAAGCCCGACGTGTTCCACGAGAAGGGCAGACCGCGGAACTCCGCGCCGAACCCGAAGAAGTCGTTGGCGTAGAAGTTCAGCTGAAGTCCGAACGTCGGTGCGATCGCCACGCGATCGGCCAGCGAGAAGCTCTGTCCGCAGGGATCGAGCACCGTCACACCGTCGTCCGCGCGACCACACGCCTTGCGCTCGCGCACCCCGATGAACGCCGGGCCTGCGAAGAACGCGATGTCCGCGTCGGCGAACACCGATGCGAACAGAGCGATCTTCCCGCGGAACGGCACCGCCGTGATCTGCGGTGCAATGAACCAGGTCATCGCCCCGAGCTGGTCGTCCGCGAGCTTGCCCGTCCGGACGGAGCCATCGCGGTTGACGCCGGCGTTGCCGCCCTTGTCGGTGCGCGTGAGGTTGACCTCGGTCAAGCGGCAGGCTTTCGAGGCCGGGTTGTCACCGCAGAGACGGTCGTCGATGGCGACCTTCTGGAGCTCGCTCGTGAGGTTCGTCTGGAACGGAAGGGCGTAGCCACCCCACACACCGAACCCGAGCCAGTCGAACGGGTGATAGGTCACGCGCAGGCCCGGCACGACGAAGCGCTGATACTCGTCGAGCAAGCTGAACGAGACGCCCGGAGCCATCTCGAAACGGCCTTCACGATGAAGCCGCAGCTTGCGCACGGCAGGCGCGCCGGCGAGAGGGCCGGTGAGCAGGATTTCTTGCGCGTCCGCAGAAGTCGCAGACAGCGCCGCGACGGTGCCGGCAGCAGCAGCGACCAGAGCCCGGACCCGCGACGACCAAAAGCGAGAGATGAACGTACCCATCTTCTGTGTCCTCACTTGGGCAACCGGTACTCCCAGGTCGGCGGCAAGAAGAACGACAGGCCAACTTGGGCCTGCACGTTGTTCGTGAAGCTCGTGCCTTCCGCGAGCCAGGTCTCTTTGTTCTGCGCTTCCGTGAAGCCGGCCGGGATTTCCGGGTTCTCCAGCTTGTCGAAGAAGATGTAGTCGCTGACTTCGAGCATCGCGGCGAGCCAGCGGTTGAAGAAGATGCGGATACCGCCGCCGACGCGGAAGTTCACCTTCGGCTCGAACTCGAACACGCGGTTGTCGGGATCGACGACGGCGATGGGCCGGGTCGAGATCGCGCCGACACCGCCCACCACGTAGAAATCGTAGTGGAAGATGAAGTCACCGAAGCCCGCGAACTTGCCGTACGCCGGAACGTACGAGAAGTTCACGTTGGCATTCCACTGGTACTCCGTGATCGGGAGACCAACGCGTGCCGAGCGGCTCGTCTGGAAGTTGAAGCCAGAGACCGCGTTACCGTAGACGTTGCCGTTCACGCCTACCGCGAGCACGTTCGAGATGTACCAGTTGATCCCGAGGCCACCCCCGGGGTGCCCGACGAACTGGTCGTTCATCGTCACGACACCGTAGAGGTTCGCCTCGAATCGATGGTAGCGGAGCGCATAGATCTGCTGCACCGCGTACATCTCGACGTTCAGCGGCCGCTTTGCCAGCTTGTCGAAGTCCAGCTTTTCACAGACTTCCGGCGTGATATCGCAGATACCACCGCCCTCGGCCGGCGGCTCTTCCTCGACCGGCACGACCGGTTGATCAGCGGGAGCCTCTTCGAGACTGACCTCTTTTGGGGTCTGCTGGGCTGCCCCTTTCGGTTGCGCCGCCGCAGTCAGCGGCACTGCGACGAGCGCAGCCGCAACAAGAAGCCCTACGCGAGCCTTTCTCATCGCCATTCCTTCCGCAGTCCGTCCGAAGCGAGCGTCCGAGCGCTCAGGAAAACAGCCGCAAGTGTGCGAATTTCTTAAAGAAAACGCTCGAAGGTGAGAACGCGCGCACTATATCACGCGCAAAATCGTGGAAGCAACTCCGAAATCCGGCGATCGAGTCGCGTTCATTCGCTCGGGTGCTAACCGAATAAGCTTGCCAGTCGCTCACGAGGCTTCTTGCCCGCCACTCCCGAGCATCGCCTCGACGAACTCTTCGGCGTTGAACTCGCGAAGATCCTCGGCGCGCTCGCCGATGCCGACGTACCGAACCGGGAGCTGCTGCTCCGCGCAGATGCCGAGGATCACGCCGCCCTTCGCAGTCCCGTCGAGCTTCGTCAACACGATGCCCGACAGAGGGAGCGCTTCCTTGAACATCGCGGCTTGCTGCATGGCGTTCTGGCCGTTCGTTGCGTCGAGAACCAGGAGCGTCTCGTGAGGCGCACCGTCGAAGGCCTTCGCCATCGTACGCGAGGCCTTCTTCAACTCCTCCATGAGATTCGCCTTCGTGTGAAGACGGCCTGCCGTATCCGCTAGGACAACATCGGCCCCGACGTCCTTGGCCCGCTGGATCGCATCGAAGATCACGGCGCCGGGGTTCGCCCCGTCCTTGCCGCTCACCACTTCGCAGCCGATGCGCTTGCCCCACACGTTGAGCTGCTGCACGGCAGCCGCGCGGAACGTGTCGCCCGCCGCGAGCACGACCTTCTTGCCCTCGCCCTTGAGCTTGGTCGCGAGCTTCCCGATCGTCGTCGTCTTGCCGACACCATTCACGCCGACCACCATGACGACCGTCGGCTTCGTCGTGAGGGCGATTCCGCCTCCGCCGATCGCGAGCAGCTCCGTCGCGCGCTCGCGCAGCAGATCCCAGACGCGCGCCTCGTCCGTCAGCTCGTTCTTCGCGAGGCGGTCCTTGATCTCCGCGAGCAGCTTCTGCGTCGTCGCGACGCCGACGTCGGAGGTGAGGAGCACCTCTTCGATTTGCTCGACGATGCCCGGATCGATCTCTCGCTTGCCCGAGAACAGCGCCTTCAGTCGGCCGAAAAAGCCCTCTTTCTCGCGGACCTTGGTGAGGCCCTTGCGGAGCCCCTCGATGTCCTTGCGCTTGGCGGGTGCGCTGTCCCGCGCGACGACCGGCGTGGGCGCCGCCTTCGGTCGCTCGACGTCCGCGACCTTGGTCGGCGGGGCCTCGACCTTTGCCTCCGGTGCCGCCTCGGCCACCTTCGTGGTCGGCGGCTTCGGAGGCTCGGCCTTGGGCTTCTCCAGCTCGGGCTTTTTCGTGGTTGGTGGAGCAGGCGGCGGCGCGGCTTTCGCGGCGCCCGGCTCTGCGGCCGGCACTTTTACCGGAGGCGGGGGCTCTTTTGCCTTGGGCGGGGCAAGCCTCTGCGGTTCGGGCGGCACCTCGATCTGAGGCGCCGGCTTCTTCCGGAATGCGACGATGGCCCCGATGATCAGGGCAACCACGACGGCGATGCCGACGACGATGATGACGGGATCCACGAAAGGTCCTCCGACGCATCGGACAGCGCAGAAGGACGCGACTTGCGGCGCGCCCTCCCCAGCCCGTTACCGACGAACCTGGAATAGCCGAACGCGTGGTTCCCTCCTAGCGGGATGTTGAGCCGCCTCTCCGAAGGATCGCGTGAAGAGCTTGTTTTGCGGCGTTTCCGGCGCGATCAAGCGCGAGGCTTTGCGACCGAAAGAGCGCTCGGCTCGGCGGCTCGCACGGCTTCTTCTTCGCCCGCATGCACCGGGTCGGGTCCAAACGCCGAGCTCTCGACCTGTGCGGCCCATTTTTCGACGGCTGTCCAGCGCTCGCCTTCGTTGCCCTGCAATCGCGACGCTGCCCGCCGCACATGACCAGGTGTGGGCTCGGCGGGCCCGTCGAACGGTGAGCCCTGGTGGCGGGCCCACCGCACGAGACGATCGAGCACCGCGCGCCGCCGCGTGATGAGCGCGACGTGTAGCGCGCTCGGTGGTGGAAGGGCCTGCTCGTAGGTGCTGTGCAGGTTGGCCTCGACGATGAGCCGGCCGTCGCGCACCGCCGTGGGCTCGAAGGAGAACGCGCCGTGTTCGTCGGCGAGCGCCCGTGCGATCACGCCGTCGCCTTGGAAAGAAGGAGCCACGATGGACAGGCGCGCGCCCGCGACGGTGGTGCCTTCGTGGGCGTCGACCACGACGCCGCGCCAGCCGCCCGCGCTCGTCGCTCGGCCGATCACCTGGACGCCGGGCCGACCCGACGGCGGCGGCGCTCCTGCTTCATCTTCGCTCCGCGGCTTCGGCTTGGCCCGACGCCACCCCGCCACGACCCACGCTGCAACTCCCATCACGAGCACCGCGATCGCGATCTGTCGCCAGATCCCGGTGCCGGCGATCTTGACCTCGACGGTGAGCTCCGCGCCCGGCCGGTACCACGGCGCCGCGGGCACGTAGCGCAGCGTGATCGGGATCGTCGCCGTTCGCTCCGTTCCGATCGCTGCGATCACATGCGCCCGCCCACCGCTCACCGTGCCCGCCCCGACGCTCGTCCCGTCGCGCACGGCTTCCACCACGCCTCCCGAGACGGCGCCCCGGCTCGACGTCACATCGACGTCGAGGGTGATGTCCTCGTCGGAGGATCCTTCCGGCGTCTCGGCCAGCGACAGCCTCGCGTCGACCTGGCGAACGACCGGTTGTGCGGTGGATGCTCGCGACAGCCCGTTGCTCCCTGCGAACCGCAGGCGCAGCTCGCCCAGCCCGGGATCCGCCAGAGATTTCGTTTCGATCTCGAACCGCGCCCGCCCGTCGCCGCCCGTCTTCGTCTCTGCCAGCGCGGTCCCGCGCTCGTCCTCGAGCAGCACCGTGAGGCCATCGCGCTTCGGCGCATCACCGGGCACATCGCTCTTTCCGATGCGCAGCGAGCCGCTCACCGGCATCGTCTCACGATCGAGATCGATCGCCTCCACCCCGGGCTCGAACCGCAGCACCACGCTCGCCAGCGGTCCGCGTGCGCTCTCCACCGTCGCCCGCACTTCACCCCCGTCGTACGTCTCCGAGCCGTCGTACCGCACAGTGACCGTCGCCGCTGCGGTTCCGGCGGCCCGCACGCAGAACGCCCCGCGGTCGTCCGTCACGGCGCTGTCGGTGTTCCGCGGCCCACGAGCCACGCGCGCGTCGCACGGGATCAGGGAACTAACGGGGACCTGCGTCCCGTTCTCCGCGAACGCCTTGACCACGAGTGGCGCGATTGCGATCGGGCTGCCGGCGTCGTCCACCAGCTCGCCGCGCAGCGAGAACCCGTCTGGGTCGGACCATGCCTGCACACGGAGCTGCGCCGCTCCCCTCACCTGGATCCGCAGCGGCTGCGCTCCCGCCGGGGAGGCGAGCGATGCCACACCACCGAACCCCAGGACGCACGCGAGCGCCGCGCCGGTGAAAGCGCGCCGGGCCCGCTGAGCTGTGGACGTCGGCTCCACACCTTCGGCTTACTTTGAAACCCAGGGTCCGCGCAACGCTGCCCCGGCAAGGGTGGGTGCCGCGCCCACATCCACATGTCTTCGATCGAGGGTTGAAGCGTTGGGGACCAGGCCGCGTCAAAGGCCCTGCGGCGCAAAGAAACGACGTGACTTCGTTTCAAAACCGCTACTCCCGCTCAGACCGCGGGTTGCCGAGGAGCGACGGATGGGTGAGTTCGGCAGAGCGGGAGAGGTGGGAGCGGGCTCTCCATCGCGCGTACGGAGACGCACATCACCTCGGGAATGCAGCCTCGCGCGCGTCGCTTCGACGGATCGCTCGTGTATAGTCGAAGCGCTCATGGGTCGGTCGTTGCGAGCGCTCACGTCGTTCCTTCTGGCGCTCGGCTTCCTGTTGTTCGCGCATGCCTCCGTGGCCGATCCGCGAACGACGGTGCTTGCCGAGCAGCTCAAGAGCGACGACTACCGCGTGCGCACTCAGGCAGCGCTCGCGCTGGGAGCGTCCGGCGACGACGCCGCGGTCAAGCCGCTGTGCGACGCGCTGGCGGATTCAAACGTATCAGTGAAGACAGCGGCGGCGGCTGGGCTCGGCAAGCTCGTCAAGCCCGCAGGCCTCAAGTGTCTCGAGGCGGCGATCGCGAAAGAGACCGTGCCCGCCGTCAAGACGACCATGCAGAAGTCGATCGACGGCCTCAAGACGACGGCCACGACCGCCGCAGCGGCCCCGCCGCCGCCCGGTAAAGACGCCAAGTTCTACATCGCGATCGACATCACCAACAAGACGTCCCGTCCCGCTGCCGAGGTCGAAGCGATCGTCCGCGCTGCGATGCAGGCGAAGCTCCTCGGCAAGGCCGGCTACTCGGTCGCGCCCAAAGGGGAAACCGTCGCGCAGGGCGGCACGATCGTGAAGGGAAAGAAGCTCAAGGGCTTCATCCTCATGGCGACCGTCGAAGCGCCCGTCTACGCGGGCGGCAGCCTCGCCGTGAAGCTCAGCATCGCGATGGCCACGTACCCCGACAAATCAATCCAGGCGTCGTTCTCTCCGAAGCTCACGCAGAGCAACACGCCATCGACCGACATCAAGAGCGAGGATGCGCTCTTCAAGCTCTGCGCAGAAAGCGCCATCGAATCGTTCGTCAAAGTGACGGCATCGATGTGAAGAGGGCCAGGCGCCCGCGCCCGAGTTTCGCGTTGAACGCGGCGCCGCGCAGCGCATACGCTACGGCCTGCGGCGCGCCTGTCGCGTACGCGAAGGACACACGATGAGCGAGGCGACGAGCACCCGACCAGGGCCCGGCAAGCGTCACCGGAGCGCAAAAAACTACCTCATCGATCGGCGGTTCCAGCTCAAGTACGCGGGCTTCCTGGTTGTCATCGCGTTGGTCCTTTCCGTGGGCCTGGGCGCGCTGCTGTGGCGCACCAGCAACCGCGTGATCGAGCAGAGCCGCGAGTCCGTCAAGCAGGGCCAGGAAGCGGTTCGCCAGGGTCAGGAGACTGTCAGGGGCGGCGAAGCGCTCATCGTCGAGAGCCGCAAGGTCCGACAGGTGGTCGAGATGACCGCCGAGACTTGTTACAAGGACGTGCCCGAGGTCAAGGAGCAGTTCGCGGCCGAGGCAGCGCGCGACGAGCAGAAGCTGAAGCAAGAGCACGATCGGCTGAAGCGCGAAGCGACTGATCTCGAGGCGCGCGCGACAGACCTCTCGGCCCAGGCGGCGCGTCTCGAGACGCAGCAGCGCCGCGTGCTCACCGGACTCGTGGCCGGGCTCGCGCTGTTCGTTGCTGCGCTGGGTTTCGCGGGCATCGTGTTCACGCACAAGGTCGCGGGCCCCATCTTCAAGATCAAACGGCTGCTCCGTGAGGTCGGTAGCGGCAAGCTGATCGTTCGCGAAAAGCTCCGCAAGGGCGACGAGCTCCAGCACTTCTTCGAGGCGTTTGAGCTCATGGTCGCGGATCTTCGCAGCCGGCAAGAACGGGAGATCTCGAGGGTCGACGACATCATCTTGCGGCTCGAGGGCGCGACGCTCTCGCTGCGTGGAATGAAGGAGCTCGACGAGGATGGCATCGAGCTACTCAAGAAGCTGCGCAAGGAAATGAAGGAGCAGCTCGAGACGTAGGTCGCATCGCGGCACAGGCCGCGTCGCGGCGTTCGTGCGATGGCGCCGTGAACGGCCCCGAAGCTCTACGCACTCCGCGCGCTCAGAATGCCGCGCGCACGTGCTCGACGCGAGCATCTCCCGTCGCTCCGTCGAAGGTCACCGAGACGCAGTCGAAGCGAAGACGCTCGACGCTCCGGTCCCGAGCGAAGCGGTCTCGCCACAGCCGCTGCGCTGCAAATCGGAGCCGGCGTTGCTTGCGCACGTCGATGCTGTCGAGCGCGCGCACGAGCGCACCCGGACCACGCGTCCGGACCTCGACCACGACCACCACTTCCCGCTCGCGTGCGAGCAGATCGATCTCGCAGCGCCCGACCCGCAGGTTGGCAGCGAGAATGTGGAGCCCACGACCGGTGAGATATGCGGCCGCAGCCTGCTCCGCGCGGATCCCCAGCGCCTGCGCCGCGACGCGCACCGGAGACGCTCTCTTCTCAGGAATGGACCTGGGCGCCGCGCCCGTTTCAGCCGCGCAAGACCGGGAGATGCCGTCGCCTGCGGCCCCATCGGAACTAGAAACGCGAGCGCCGCTCACGCCTCAATCGGTGTCGCAGGAGCCGCCGGCCGTCTGGCACTGGCTGCTGGGGACGCCGGCACATTTGATGCCGGTGTCAGCGCCAGACGCCCAGTAGCCGTCCACCAGACCGCACTGGTCGTCGTTGGCGTCGTAGGCGGTGTCGAGCTTGATGCAGTACTTGCCGGTGATCTTGGTGTCACCCAGGCCGACGTTCTTGCGGATCTCGCTGCACTCGAAACCGTCGGGGCAGGTACAGAAGTTGAAGTTCGGATCCGGGTCCTCGCCCTCGGCGACACCGCAGCGGCACGAGCAGTAGACGGCGCTGTCGGCGTCGCGCGTCGGCTTCCGGGCCGGGCCCCTGCACTGACCGCACACCGGCGTGGTGATCGGCGTATCCGACCCCGGCAGGCAGCATGCTTTGCCTGCGTTTTCCTCGGGCGTGCCGCCGATCTGCTGGCAGTCGTTTTCTGTGTGGCACGCGTACGAAACGCACTGCTTCGTCTTGGCGTCGCAGGAGACGACGGCATCGGTGACGAAGGCACAGTCCGCCGTCTGCCCACACTCGCAGAAGCCGCCCGGGTTGCATTTCACACCCGCGCCTAGGCCCTGGCACGCCGCATCGGCCGCCGCGCCCTGTGTAGGATCGCACGACGGCGAGAACGAGCCGGCTTCCACGCAGTTCGCGCCGTCTTTGCAGCTTCCCTGTCCGTTGATGAACACGCCGTCACCATCACGGTCGGGCTCACAGCCGACGAGCTCCTGCTTGTCTCGCGGAGCCGGTTGGCCGAGCGGGCAGCTCACGCGACCCTGAAAGTGGTTCACCAGACAGATGCGGGTCGCGCACTGGAAGGAGCGGGACTCGATGATGTCCTCGGTCACTTTGAAGCCCGGGAAGCGGAAGCTGTACTCGTCCTCTGGAATGCACGGGACGCCCACGCCGCCCGCCGTGCACGCGACGGGGACGAGCCCCACCGCAGCGACACCGACGAGACCAACGAGTCCGTACAGGAACGAACGGTTCATCACGAGAGCTCCTCTCGACCGCAAATCAAGGACAATCGGTGACGTGCTGACGTCGAACCGCCGACGTTCAGCACCCACCACCGCGATGAAGCAAAACCTTCACCATGGGGAGCACGCCGCGCGCCGCGGGGCGCGCGTCGGCTGATCACTGCGTGGAAATATCGAGATTTCCGGCACAATGATCGAGGCCAAGCTAGTCGATACGGAGGACCACCGTCAACAGGGCAGGTCACGGTTGCGTTCGTCACGCCTCGGCACCGTGCTGCGAGTTGCCGTCGTGGCCAACCAACGTTGGCATGCTCTTCGCGAGCGCCCGCCCAAGGCGCACCCTTCCGCTGTGTCCGAAGAAAGCGGTCGCGGATGGACTTGCTTTGTGTCGCTTGTTCAGTGACGCCCGAATTCTCCGCTAAAGTTCGGTTTTGCCAGGAAAAGAGCAGCTTGACAACGTACTTTGGGCCCGACTACCATCCCACGCCGCGGTCCATTATCCGTTGATTCTCATTGGCATTTTTGCCCACCGCCGCCAGGTGGCAATCCCGCAACCAGTACCGCGGGCCCCTTGGTTTGGCGACAGAGCGTTCTCCCCATCGCTTGAAAGCGAGGAACGACGATGCGCACCCGGCTCGCCCGAATCTGCCTCCTTGCCTCCGCCCTGATCCTTACGCCTGCGCTCGCATCCGGGCAGGGCAAGCAACCCGCTGCCGCCGCCAAGAAGGCGGATCCCAAGAAGGGTGACGCGAAAGACGCCAAAAAAGAGGTGAAAGAGGTCGCCCTCGAAGAGGAGGCTGACAGCGGCCCCGTGACGGCCGGTCAGATGACCGAGGAGGCTGCCCAGGCGAAACGCCTCTTCGACGGTGAGCGGTGGGCCGAGGCCGCGGTCATCCTGAAGCGCGTGTTCGACGGCGACACGGGCGACGACGAAGGCAACAAGCAGATCGCCCAGTACCATTACGCGATCTCGCTCTACCGCCTTCAGTTCTTTCAAGCGAGCTACGCAATCTTCTCCGAGATTGCCGAGAAGCCCAATCACCTCAAATTCAATGAAACGCTGCTCTGGCTGTCGAAGTTGGCCACCCAGCTCCCCGAGCCGGCCGACATCATCGAGCGCGTCGGCAAGTACAAGACGGAGCAGATCTCGCGCTTCAACAACCCGCAGCAGCGCGATCTTTACTGGCAGCTCAACTACCTCCTCGGCCGTTACAAGTACCGCAATCGCAACTACGAAGAGGCCATCAGCCTGTTTGAAAAAGTCGACGCGAAGAGCCGCTACTTCGTCCAGGGCCAGTTCTTCTCGGGCATCTCCTACGTCCAGCTCCGCAAGTCCGTCCCCGCGGTGAAGGCGTTCGACCGCATCATCGCCGCGCTCGACGAGGGCGTCGAAGGCGTCGAGGACGAGAGCCGCATGCGCGATCTCGCGTATCTGTCAATGGCCCGCACGTTCTATTCGGCATCCGTTCGCCTCGACGACTCGAGCGTCCCCAAGATCGACGCAAAGAAGCTCTCGGCGGCGGTGAAGTACTGGAACCGCGTCGACGTCGCGAGCGAGTACTGGCTCGACGCGCTGTTTGAAGAGTCGTGGGCCTATTTCATGGCCGGTGATTATCCGCACGCGCTGGGCAACATTCACACGCTGGAAGCCCCCTACTTCCCGAACGCCTTTTATCCCGAGGCAGACGTCCTCAAGGCCGTCATCGCTTTCACCATCTGCCAGTACGATGACGCGACGACGATCGTCGCGAAAATGAAGAAGCGCTACGAGCCCATCCAGAAGGAGCTCCAGGCTGTCCTCAACCGCCCTGCGTTCAAGGGTGAAGGCGGCGAAAAGGCCTTCTTCGACTTCTTGAAGCAAGTACGCGCCGGCAAAGCTAACCTCTCGCCGGGCATCAAACCGATCGTCGAGAACGCCCTGTCAGACCGCCAGCTCCTTCGCAACCTCGAGTACGTCCGCGTCCTCGACGAAGAAGAGGGACGGTTCAAGAAGGCGCCGCAGAGCTTCCGCAGCTCGCCGGTCGGCGGCGACGTGACGGACGCCTTGCAGTTCGCCCGCGATCTCGCGATTCGCAACGCAGGTACGCTCGCCAAGGAACGTTATCAGCGCTACCTCGACGAGCTGGCGGAGCACCTTCGGGACGCATCCAAGATCTTGATCGATATCACGGCCGCGCAACGCAATCAGCTCGACCAACAAGTCGTGAGCGGCCAGCTCACGAAAGAGGAGTCGCAAACGTACGGTGTCGTCAAACCGGACGACGAGCACGTCCTCTGGCCGTTCCAAGGTGAGTATTGGCGCGACGAGCTGGGCTTCTACCGGCAGGTCGTCACTTCGAAGTGCGCCAAGTAGTCCCGACCGCGACGTCCGCTCGATCCGAGCGGACGCCCGGCAGGCTGTTTGAATCGTGCTGTACCCGGGGATTCGGCGAGCTTCTTTTGAAAGTCACCACGTCAAGAGATGGGGTTAGAGAAATGAGCGAGTCCAAAGAGAGTCGCCGTTCCGTATGGGAAGGCCCCTGGCGCACCGTCCGTGCTCTTGGCGCTGCTGCCATCGCCGCGAGCGCGCTCGCGGCCGGCAACGCGTCGGCTGCGGATATCTGTATTTCGCAGCAAGCGAAAGACGCGCTTTCCCAGTGTTCGGGCGGCAAGATCGAAGCAACGGCTGGCAAGAAGCCTGCCGTCAGTTTCAATAGCGCGCCGCAGGGCGTGAGCCTGAAAAAGCGCGACGATCAAACGAAGCCCACGCTTCCGACGACGTCGCAGAACATCGCCCAGCGCGATGAGCGCCGCAACCGGCTCGAAGCCCGTTCGCGGCAGCTGCTCGTCACCGAAATCCAGGGCCTCGAGAGCCTCTACCAGACGACGCCAAAGGACGCTTCCGACCGTCCCAAGCTGATGCGGCGTCTCGCGGAAGGTTACGTCGAGCTCGAGTCGGCCGCCACCCGCGACAAGACCGAGCTCGGGATGAAGATCGACGACGCCAAGCGGAAGAAGCCGGGCGACGTTGGCAAGCTTCAGGAAGAGCTCGGCAAGGCCGACAAGATCCTTGCCGCTGCCCGCCAGGCCGCCATCAAGTATTACGGCTTGCTCGAGACGCAATATCCGAAATGGTGCCAGACCGTCAATGCGGCGGATCCATCCAAGAGCTCGGGCTGCACCGACGAGGTGCTCTATTACCTCGCCTACGAGCACGAGCAGGCGAACGATCTCGAGAAGGCTCGCAAGGTCTATCTCAAGCTGATCCAGAGCTGGCCGCAGTCCCGGTTCATTGCCAACGCGTACCTCGCGTTCGGTGAGCTGTTCTTCAATGAAGCCGCCGGTGATCCCTCCAAGTGGGCGCTCGCCGAGCAGTCCTACAACGAGGTCATCAAGTACCCGCCCCCCGACAACAAGGTCTGGGGTTACGCCCATTACAAGCTCGCCTACGTCGCCTGGAACAAGGGCGATTTCCAGAAGGCGATCAGCGAGTTCAAGAAGACCATCGACTTCGGTCAGCAATACACGTCGCTGCCGAACGCCAAGGAGCTCGCGAACTCCGCCCGGCGCGACCTGATCCCGGTGTACGCCCTCGCCGGCGAGCCGAAGAAGGCGCACGACTTCTTCAAGCCGCTGTCGGGCGACGCGGCCGGAGGCACCGAGAAGACGTTCAAGATGATGGACGATCTCGGGCAGAATTACCTCGACACCGGTCATTACAAGGAAGGCATCGAGCTCTACCAGGACTTGATGACTCGCGACCGGGGCCCGAAATACTGCATCTACCAAGCGCACATCGCCGAAGCGACGCTCGCCATGAAGTCCGGCAACAAGGACCAGATCATGGCCGAGCTGTCCAAGCAGATCGACGTTTACGCCAAGTTCCAGAAGGAGAGCCAGCCCGAGGACGCGAAGCTGAAGTGCGCGAACGTCACGGCCGAGCTGCTCAGCGAAACGGCGATGGCCTGGCATCTCGAGGCCGTCGGCTCCGGCGGTGTTCGTGGAACCGGCGACAAGAAGACGATGGCCGCTGCGGCGCAGCTCTATGACAAGGTCATCCTGAGCTTCAAGCAGGACCAGTTCGCCAAGTTCGAGTTCCCGCGCATCGTGAAGGAGGACTGGCCGAGCATCTCCAAAATCAAGTACGCGATGGCCGATCTTCTTTACTTCAACAAGGATTGGGCCAAGTGCGGCCCGGCGTTCGACGCCGTCGTCGCCGACGATCCCAACGGGACGCAGGCGCCGGAGGCGGCTTATGCCGCGGTGCTCTGTTACCAGAACATCTATACCGAGACCCACAAGGGCGGCCAGGATCGCAAGGGAACAGGCAATCTTCCGGGCGGTGAGGACAAGAAGAAGGGCGGAAAAGCAACGCCCGCGAGCAAGGCCAAGGAGCTCGCCCCCAAGGAGTTCACCGACAACCAGAAGGGCATGCTGAACGCCTTCAATCGTTACGTCTGCTACATCAAGCCGCCGGCGAACGACAAGGAAGCCCAGGAGCAGTACGTCGAGGTGAAGTACGCCCGCGCGCGCACTTACTTCGAGGCGCAGCACTGGGAAGAGGCGGCGCTCGGCTTCCGCGACGTGGCGATGAACCACTCGGACAAGGACGCCGCGATCTACGCCTCACAGCTCTATCTGGAGTCCCTCAACATCATGGGTTCCAGCCTGGAGCCCGCGCACCCGTCTTGCTACGACGACATGGCGACGGACGTCCCGAAGTTCATCGAGTTGTTCTGCCAGAAGGGCAAGGAGAAGGACGCCGAGCAGTGCGGGACCCTGATCCGCATCCAGCGCGACATCGAGCGCCTGCGCGCCGAGAAGCTGGTCGAGGCTGCCGCCAAGGGCGGCGCGGATGCGCCGAAGCAGTTTGAAAAAGCGGCGAACTCGTACATGGAGATGTGGCGCAAGTACAGCGAGGAAGCTTGCAGGAACAAGCAGCCCGCGTGCGAGCGCGCCGAAGAAATTCTCTACAACGCGGCCCGCGCGTTCCAGGCAGCGCGCCTGATCGCGAAGGCCATCTCGGCGAGGAAGCTCCTCATCGATCCGCAGTACAACTTGAACACCACCGAGCTCGCGAAGAAGGCGCTCTACGAGATCGGCGGCAACTACCAGGCGATCGCCGTCTACGAAGAAGCGGCCAACTGGTACGAGCGTTTCGCTCGCGAGAACCCGAAGATGGAGAAGGGTCCCGACGCCCTCCAGGACGCTGTCGTGCTCCGGCTCGGCCTCGGCCAGGAAGACCAGGCGATCAAGGACGCCGACCTCTTCAACAGGAACTACGGGAGCCAGAAGCCTGCGCAGACGGCGGGCATCGCCTTCGCGATCGGGGCTCACTACGCAGAGAAGGAAGACTGGGACAATGCGCGCAAGCGGTTGTCGAGCGCCCTCAGCCAGATCGATCGCAACGCCGCGCTCGATGTCCAGATCCAGGCGCACGCGCTCATGGGGCGCGTGTACACCAAGATCAACAACGCATCGCAGGCGGCGAGCGAATACAACAAGGTGCGGGGTCTCTGGGCGAGCCCGGACGCGCAGCTCAAGAAGCTCGAAGCCTCCTATCCCGACGAGGGGGACCGCATTCGCCGCCTGGGTAAGGCGCTGACGTCGGTGGGCGAGGCCCTGTTCTTCTTCGCCGAGGTGAAGAAGAAGGACGTCGATAAGGTCAAGTTCCCCGAATACAAGGGCAACGGCGACCGCGCGGACGTGCTCAAGCACGTGCAGACCAAGGTCCAGGACTGGGTCAAGAAGAAGCGCACGGCGATCGAGGATGCGGACAAGGAGTACCAGAAGATTCGCAATCTCCAGCCCGTGCCCCCGCCCCGCTGGGTCATCGCCGCCGGCTCTCGTGTCGGTCAGATGTGGGGCAAGTTCGTGGCCGAGTTCCGCGCCGCCCCGATTCCCAAGGAGTGGAAGCAGAACGGCCCGCACCCGCTCATTCCCGACCTCATGTGGGAAGACGTTCGCGGCAACTACTACGCGGCTCTCGACGAGGCGAGCGAGCCTCAGAAGCTCGCTGCGAAGGGCGCGTTCAAGGAGTGCCTGGACCTATCCGTGCGCTTCCAATATTTCGACGAGTTCTCCCGCGCTTGCGAGGTGTGGCTCGCGAAGAACTACGGTGCCGAGTACCACCTCATCGACGAGTTTCGCGGCTCGCCCTCGCGCGTGGCCGCCGGTCTCACGGACAAGCCGCTCGCGTTGAACATCGACGGCACGTTCTACAAGACCGATCAGCCTGCGCCCGAAGAGAAGGAAGAAGCTCCCAAGGCGGATCCCGCGAAGGCGGATCCAAAGGCTGATCCGAAGAGCGGCACGACCTCCGGCGACGCAACACCGTCGAAGGAAAAGAGCGCGCTCGACAAGGCCACGGCGAAGCCGAAGAAGTGAGGAGAACGTTGATGAACCGCATCACGAGCATTGGCCTGATTCTCGTCTCCGCCCTGGCTTTTGGCTGCGGTCCGAGCGGTGGTGGTCCCAACGGGACGACCGCGAAGGACCCGAGCGGAAAGACTCTGACCGACCCGAGGGGCAATCCGCTCAGCGCGCCGGCTGCCACGAAGTTCAAGCAGGGGCTCGACGCCCTCGCACAGCACGACAAGGCCAAGGATTGGGACGAGGCCTCGTGCACTGCGACAGCGCAGGTGTTCCTGGACGCGGCGAAGGAGCAGGAAAAGCCCTTCACCGAAGCCCTGTACAACGCCGGCCTCTCGTACCAGCGGTGCAAAAAGTCCGCTGAAGCGAAGGCCCAGTTTCAAAAGGCGCTCGACGCCGATCCGAAGTTCCATCCCGCCAAGACGCAGCTCGTGATGATGAGCTTCTACGAAGGCGGCGAGAAGAACATCGACCAGGCGATCAGCGACATGCGCCAGACGGCCGTCGTTGACGCGCAGTACAAGAACGTCGAAGCGCTCGTCGCGCTGGCGATGCTCTACATGAGGCGCAGCAACAACACCGCCGACAACGACGGTGCGAACGACTACCAGCGCGCGAAGCGGTTCCTGCAGAGCGCGCTGGCCGTCGACGACGGCTACATGCCGGCTTTCAATCAGCTGGCTCTCTTCTATCTGGAGTCGGCGAAGCAGGCCGCGGGGCACGCGAAGGGCCCGAAGAGCGCGACGAACATCAGCAAGAAGAAGAAGACGGATTCACAAGCGATGGAGCTCGCGGACCTGGTTTGCTCGCAGGCCATCCGCAAGAACCCGAACGATCCGGTCATCTACAACACGCTGGGGATGATCCAGGTCGAGCTGGGCAACCTCAACAAGGCGGTCGAGGCGTTCGATCGGGCACGCCAGCGCGATCCGAACTTCTACGAAGCGCAAATGAACTTCGCGGCGGTGAACCTGCAGTTCCGTGGCTTCTCCAAGTCCGAAGAAGCGTACCGAGCCGTGCTGAAGAGCCGCCCGAACGACTACGACGCGCGCCTCGGCCTCGCGCTCGCGTTGCGCGGTCAGATCAACGACACGAACTTCGATCAGTTCGTCAAGGAGGCCGGCGAGCACCTCGCGAAGGCGAAGGAGATCGCGCCCGACCGCCCCGAGACGTACTACAACGAAGCGATCCTCACGCAGGAGTACAAGACGAAGGCCGCGACCGACTCGGCGAAGGCTGAGCCTGTTCTCCTGGCGGCCAAGGATCTCTTCGGGCAGTTCGTCGCGAAGGCCGGCGCCGGCGCAGAGTACGTTGACGCCGTGAAGCGCGCGAAGGAGCGCATCGGCGAGATCGAGCAGATCATCATCTTCAACCGGCAGACCGAGAAGGAACGCAAGGTCGCTGAGGCCGAAGCTCGGCAGAAGGCCGCTGAAGCCGAGGCCTCGGGCGCATCTGACGAGACGGGTGGGACGGGGGCCGCGGACGCCGCCAAGGCGCCGGCTCCCGGTCCTGACGCAAAGCCGTAGTCTCTATCCTGACGACTCGCCTGACGACTCGCCTGACGACTCGCCTGACGACTCGCCTGACGACTCGCCTGACGACTCGCCTGACGACTCGCCTGACGACTCGCCTGAAGTGTGGGCCGGTATGTAGGCCGGCCCACGCGCCCACGAATAGTCCACACGCAGCAAGTGCACTTGGACGCCAGCGGGCGAGGCACTGCACCCATGACCCCCTCTGCACGAACCAAAGTGCGGAGGGGGTTTTGTTGTCTGTATCTGGTCGGGAACCGAGGCGCGATCGTGGTGTCGTTAGAAGCGGTTCAGGTTTCTCGATCGACATGACGCTTCGGGATCGCGTTGACCAAAGGCCTTGTCCGGCGGTACACTCCCACTGTAATCACGGCGTGACGTCTTCTTCGAGGAGGCCTTCAATGAGAAAATCGACTCGTCTCTCTGCTGCGATCGCTGCTGGTATCTGCATGATGCTGGCTGCGCCGTTCGCGTTCGCACAAGCAAAAGGTGCGGACGCCGGCGGGAAAAAAGACCAGGGCTACGGGTACGAATTCTCGGATGACCCCCTCAATGCAGGCGGTTTCGGTCCGAACGACGCGACCATCCGCGTTCGTCCCGGACCGATCCGCACGACGCTCATCCGGCCCCGGACATCGTTCGTCCCGGAGATGCTCAAGTCGGTCGAAAACCTTTAATTTTCACGTTTCTCGAGCGGGTCACAGGCCCCGATCGATTTGTGTTTCGCGCCGCGCGAGGGTGACGAAACGGAAGGCTGGCTACGATGGAAGGCAAGCAGAAAGTCGCTCTCACATTCGCGCTCTATCAGAACGGCGCGCTCGTGCGCCGAGAGACCGTGACACAGGACATCGTGAAGGTGGGCAAGGATGCGAAGAGCCACCTTCGCGTCGATGACGAGCTTGCCTCGCGCATGCACGCCGTCATCGAGGTCGCGTCACCCGAAGACATCACGCTCATCGATCTCGGCAACGAGCCGGGTACCCTCGTAAACGGCGCGCGTGTCAACAAGTGCAAGATCAACGCAGGCGATCAGCTCCAGATCGGCGGCACGACGATCGTCTTCGAGAGCGCGCAGCCCGTCGTCGCGGCCGTGTCGCTCGGCAAGGCTCCGGCGAATCCGTTCGCTGGCGCACCCGTCGCGGCAGCCGCTGCGCCCGCGAATCCGTTCGGCGGCGCGCCCGCGAATCCGTTCGGCGGCGCACCTGCCAATCCGTTCGCGGCGGCTCCGCCCAACCCGTTCGGTGGCGGCGGCGCAGATCCGTTCGGCTTCAACAACCCGTTCGCGGCGGCTCCTGTCGCAGTGGATGAGGTCCCGCACGATGCGCCCGAAGGCTCGTACACCTATCAGCTCGTGAAGAGCGCACCCGACGTCCCGACCGAAGAGGTCGAGACGCAGGCCGCCTCCGTCGAGGTGATGATCCTCTGGGACGAGATGGTGCTGCACGTCTCGCACTTGACTCCGCCGCGCTCGTTCTACGTGGGTGAGGAGGAGAGCAAGAACTTCAAGTGCGATTACTTCATCCCGTCGGAGAAGCTCGGGACCACGCGCGCTCCGATCGTTCTCGCGGATCGCGGTGGCTCGGTGGCCATCGTGATTCCGCAGCGCGCGAAGGGCACGATCGAGATCCCCGGGCAGCCGAAGATGACGGTGCAGCAAGCGATCGAGAGCGGTCGCACGCAGCCGTGCGCAGAGCTCGCGGGCGCCTACCAGATGGCGCTGCCCGTCGGCTCGAAGGCGAGGATCGAGCTCGACAACCTGATCTTCCAGATCGGCTCGACCAACGCCGGCCGCGTCGTCGCGGGTCATTTCCAGGTCGAAACGCAGAGCTTGCTCTACACCGGCCTGTCGATGGCGGTGCACCTCGGCCTGCTCGCGGCGATGGCGTTCTTCATGCCGCCGCTCGGCTCGACGGACGAAGATGGGATCTCGTCGGACCAGCAGTACCTCATCTCGCAATATCTCCAGGCCGCGGCCGAAAAGGAGATGGAAGAGAAAGAGACCGAGCAGGTCTCGGAGAGCAACGCCGACAACAAAGAAGGCGGAACGGGCACGCGCGCCAAGGGTGAAGAGGGTTCGATGGGGAACCCGAACACCAAGGCGACGGGCAATCGCTTCGGTATCCAGGGACCCGCGGACAACGCGGATCCGCACGTCGCCCGCGCAGCCGCTCTGCGTGACGCGGCTGAGTTCGGCATGATCGGCCTGCTCAACTCGGGCGCCGGCGGCGACCCGAACGCACCCACGGCGCCGTGGGGTCGCGACGACTCGCTCGGCAACGATCCGATGAGCGCGCGCGGCAACATGTGGGGCGACTCGATCGGCGACTCGTTCGGCGCGGGCGGCCTCGGCCTCTCGGGTATCGGCGAGGGCGGCGGCGGGCGCGGCGAAGGCATCGGCCTCGGCTCCATCGGAACGATTGGTCACGGCGCCGGCACTGGCACCGGTCAAGGCTTTGGCTCCGGTCACGGTCGGCTTGGCGGCTCGCACCGCACCAAGCCGCCGTCGGTTCGCATGGGCGCCACGAGCGTGAGCGGTCGCCTCCCGCCCGAGGTCATCCAGCGCATCGTGCGCCAGAACTTCGGTCGCTTCCGCCTCTGCTACGAGAACGGCCTGCGCAACAACCCGAACCTCCAGGGACGTGTTGGTGTGCGGTTCGTCATCGGGCGCGACGGCGCGGTCTCGAACGTCGGCAACGGCGGCTCGGACATGCCGGACAGCGGCGTGGTGTCCTGCGTGGTGCGCTCGTTCTACGGTCTGTCCTTCCCGCAACCGGAAGGCGGCATCGTGACCGTTGTGTACCCGATCATGTTCAGCCCCGGCGGCTGATCCTCGGTCGGTCGAGCTCGCTCTCACGCGGTTTTGACCGGCTCCAAACTGCGAGGCCCTGCGCCCCCGGCGCCAGGGCTTCGTGCTTTGTGCGCCCAGCATGGGCACGACCTTGCGGGTGCAAGTCCCGCCGAGAGGAGACCATCGCTGATCGAAGCGAGCTGCAACTGCGGAAGGGCGACCGACCGTGGGGAGGAAGCAGGGAGCGAAACCGCGGGCCGATGAACAAGAACCCGATACAAGGCGACGCCGAGCGGGGCGAGCGAGCAAAGGATCGCGAAGCTCCGATGGTCGAGGCTCAGGCGGCGTAAATCGGGCGGTCGTGCGGGGAAGGGTTGCGTTCTTACCTGGGGAGATCTCGCCTTGGATCTGAAAGGGTCACGTCGGAGAGGCGGAGCGAGAAGTCAGCAGAGGCCGTAGTAGCCGGCGACGGCGAAGGGCCGAACGAAGAGGAGAGCGAAACGATCGTGCGTCTCAGCGGCAAACGGCCGCAGATGTCGAGGCAACTCGAGCTGTCGTTCGGAAGCAGGGGTGAAGCCCCGAGAGCCGAACGAAGCGCGGAAGCGCCGACAACGACGGACGGAAGCGAGCGCTCGGGAGCGAGCGACCTGATGGAGCGCGTGCTTGAACGCACGAACCTTCAGGCCGCGCTGAAGCGAGTGAGGAAGAACAAGGGCAGTGCCGGCATCGACGGGATGACGGTGGATGAGCTGCCGGGACACCTCAAGACGCACTGGCTCGGACTGCGCGAGCAACTGCTCGCCGGGACCTACCGGCCGTCGGCGGTGCGACGGCACGCCATTCCGAAAAGCGGAGGCGGGGTGCGCGAGCTCGGCATCCCGACCGTCGTCGATCGGTTCATCCAACAAGCCATCCTGCAGGTGGTGGGTCCTCGATTCGACCCGACGTTCTCGCAACACAGCTACGGCTTTCGGCCAAGGCGCAGCGCCCACGACGCAGTCGTGCAAGCGCAGCGCTACGTGACCGAGGGGCGCCGCATCATGGTCGACGTGGATCTGGAGAAATTCTTCGATCGCGTGAACCACGACGTGTTGATGGGGCGATTGGCCAAGCGGATGGAAGACAGACGACTGCTCGGGCTGATCCGCCGTTATCTCGAAGCCGGGATGACGGCGGATGGGATCGCGCTGGAGCGTCACGAGGGAACGCCACAAGGTGGTCCACTCTCGCCGCTGCTCGCGAACGTGCTGTTGGACGAGGTCGACAAGGAACTGGAAAAGCGCGGGCACGCCTTCGTGCGCTACGCCGACGACTGCAACGTGTACGTGCGGTCACGGCGAGCCGGCGAGCGGGTGATGGGGTTGCTGCGGCGGCTCTTCGCGAATCTTCGGCTCCGGGTGAACCAGTCCAAGAGCGCCGTCGACAAGGCGACGAACCGCAAGCTCCTCGGCTATTCCCTGTGGTTTGGCCCAGGAGGCGTGGCGAAACGCCGAGTCGCGCCGAAGGCCCTCGCCGCGATGAAGGATCGAGTGCGCGGGATCACGCGCCGAAGCCGTGGCCCGAGCATCGCTCGGGTCGTGCAGGACCTGCGGTCGTACCTCGTCGGGTGGAAGACCTACTTCCGCCTCGCCGACACACCGGGGATCTTCCGCGAGCTCGACGAATGGATCCGGCACCGACTGCGCGCGCTTTATCTCAAGCACTGGAAACGTGGACGGACGATGTATCGCGAGCTTCGCGCTCGGGGCCTCCCCGAGCGCGCCTCTCGCACCGTCGCCGCCAACGGCCGCCGCTGGTGGAAGAGCTCCGCCATGCTGATCAACGTCGCCTTCCCCATCCGCTACTTCGACGAGCTGGGCGTCCCCCGACTCGCCGCGTGACCTCAACTCCTCGAACCGCCGGATGCGGACCCGCTTGTCCGGTGGTGTGGCAGGGGTCCCGGGGATTTCCCGGGCCCCTATGCCGATTGTCGGCTGCGTGAGCTGCGTGCCCCTCCGCCGACGCACCGGCTCACGTTTCGCACACACGAAATCCAAGTTGCGGCCATTCAAGACGGAAGGGGGACGCCTCGGCTCGCTGCGTTCGGCTGTGCTGAGACGTCGGGATTTTGCCTAGACACTGGCGCGCCCGTCCGCCTATTCTCGCGACGCCGCCACCGTGTCACAGGGCGCTTTTTTCGACGCTGATTTCAAACACTCCGGGCGTAACGCGGGGGTAATCGCGGCGACCCGTCGCGAGGCCCGGTCACGGTCTGCGTGCGTGGGCGGACCTCCGACCAAATGCGGAGCCGTCGAGAAAGAGAGAGCAGGACGATGAAGTGGAAGCTCGTATTGGCCTTTTCGTGCGGGCTCGTTGCGGCGACCAGCGGTTGCAGTCGCAACCGTCAGGAAGCCGTCATCCTCGCGAACCAGGCCGACAAGGAAGTCGCGCTCAACCCCGAGGGTGCCGCGAGCAAGTACGAGCAGGCGACGAAGCTCGACCCAACCAGCCACCCGATCTTCTTCAAGCTCGCGAAGGCGTACCAGAAGAAGGAAGAGTGGGACAAGATGGCCTCGGCGCTGTCGCGGGCGACGCAGCTCGCGCCGAAGTTCGCAAACTACTGGTTCTGGCGCGGGTATGCGCTCGAGCAGCAGGCGCGCAAGAAGACGCTCGCGTGGGACGAGGCGAAGGAGCCGTACACGAAGTGCATCGAGGCCGATCCGAACTTTGCGGAGTGCTACTCCCAGCTCGGTACGGTGATGCTCTACACAGACGACGAGCAGAAGGCGCTCGAGAACTACACCAAGGCGATCGAGCACGATCCGACGAACCTGACGTACTTCGCCGACCTCGCCGACCTCTACATCCGCCTCGGGTACACCAAGGAAGCCGAGCAGGTCTTGAAGGAAGCGAAGGGCTTCGCGAAGGCGGGCGACAAGTTCGTGTTCGGCGTCCACAACCTGCTGGCCATGGTCTACCAGGAGCGCGGATCGACCTCGGAGATGCTGGGCGAGCTCGAGGCCGCGAAAGCGGCGGTGCCGTCGGACAGCCCCGAGGGGGTGCAGATCCTCTACAGTTTGGGCATCGCGTATGCGCAGTCGGGGCAGAAGAAACAAGAGGCCATTCAGATGCTGAAGGGCTTCACGTCGCGGGCGTGCAAGAGCGCGCAAGCGCAGAAGTACAAGACGGAGTGCGAGTCATCGCAGGCCGCGATTTTGAGGCTGGGCGGAACTTCTCAATGACGAGTTCGCGGCTCCAGACACGGGCGGGAAGCTTTTCGAGGCAGCTCTAGGGCGGTCCTAGGACCGGATAATTCCATGGATGTTTCGCGTCTTTCGCATCTCGAAGCGGCTCACGACTGGCACGGGCTCGTCGAGGAGCTCGAAAAGGGAATCGCGGCTGCACAGGATCCGGCGCAAAAAGCCAGCTTGCACCTGCGGCTGGGCACCGTCCTTCTGGACAAGTTCCTGCAGGCCGTCAAAGCGCTGAAGCACTTCCAGGATGCGTTCAAGCTCAACCCGCAGCTCTTCGAAGCGCTGCGGTTCGCGCGCGCGGTCTACTGGGACCTCGGCAAGATCAACATGGTCCAGCGGCTGCTCGAGCTCGAGCTGAAGGCCGGACCGGACGGTCCTGCAAAGGTCGCGGACCTGATCGAGCTCGGCGATGTGCAGGTGGAGCACTCCGACTTCGACAAGGCGACGGCGACGTACGCGCGCGCGCTGTCGGCGTCCGGGGGCTCGGACGAGGATGCGCGAGGCTGTCTCGGCGACGTGCAGCTCGATGAGACGACCTACGCAGCGCACCTGGAGGCGCTGGTGCAAGACGCGCAGGCGACGAACGCGTCGCGGCTGTTCGTCCGAGCGGCGCGCATCGCGAAGCGCTTTGCTCCGGCCGACGTCGAGGCGCTCCTGGCGCACGCGTATGCGGCAGATCCACTGGGCAAGCAGCCGGCGGCGATCCTGGAGACGGTGCTCGCGGAGCAAGATCGACTGCAAGGGCTGCTGGAGATGCAGCGCCGGATCCTCGATGCGTCGTCGGGCAAGGAGCGCGCTGCGGCCGCCTTCAAGTTCGGCGTGCGCTGGGTGACGCGGCACCAGAACCCCGAGATCGGAAGCAATTTCCTCCAGGAGGCCGTCGAGCACGACCCGACGATCGAGGGCGCGTTCCATTACTTGCGCGACCTGTGGGGCACGAAAGAGAACGACTGGGAGAAGGTCGGAAACCTCGCCGAGAAGATGGCGGACCTCGCATCCGATTCGCCGTTCGCGCTCGCGCAGGCCGGGCTCGTGGCGTGGAAGCAACAGGGCAATCTCGTCCGTGCGCGGACTTGGTTCGAGCGGCTCGCACAGCTCGATCCCGAGCACCCGAGCGTGCTCGCGTTCGAGGCACAGATCGGCCAGAAGCTGGGCGGCGCGGGCGATGTCGCGCCTGTGGCGGTTCCGGTCTCGGTGCCGCCGCCGAGCGAGCCCGCAGCTCCGCAGCCCGTGTCTGCTGCGCCCGTTTCCGCGGCGCCTCCGCCCATGCCCGAGCCGACGTCTGCGCCGACGTCTTCCCCCGCGCCGGTCGAGGCCGTCGCAGCGCCTCCGCCGATGCCGTCGGCGCCTCCGCCGATGCCGGTTGCGGCACCTGCGCCCGCAGCCGCAGCGCCCGCGCAGGTCGCTGCCGAGGTCGCGAGCGCATCGCCTGAAAAGATCGAAGAGCTCCAGCAGAAGGCTGCGAAACAAGAGCAGGCGAAGCGTTACAACGAGTACGTCAAGACGCTCGTCGAGCTCGCGGAGGCGGTGCCGGACGAGGTCGACAAGGTCGACTACTACATGAAGGCCGCGGACCTCTACGCGACCAAGTTCTCGAACGCGGCAGAGGCGGTGAAGTGTTACGAGGCCGTCCTCAACCTCGATCCCGAGAACGCGACGGCGATCGACTTCCTGCGCCAGAGCTACGAGAAGCGGCGTGACTGGGAGAAGCTCATCGGGCTGATGAAGCGCGAGGCTTCGGCCATGCCGGAAGGCGCGGCGCGCGGCGCGAAATTCCTCGAGATCGCGAAGCTCGCGACCGAGCGCGTCAAGAAGCCCGAGGTCTGCATCGAGCTGTGGAACGAGGTCGTCGCGAACGACGCCGAGAACGCGGAGGCGCTCAATGCGCTCGCGGGTCTGCACGAGCGGCAGAAGGACTGGGAGGCTCTCGCCGACGTGCTGAAGAAGCAGGCGGAGATCACCTTCGATTCGACGGCGAAGCAGAACGTGCTCGGCAAGCTCGGCACGCTGTACGGCGAGCGTCTCAACAACGACGAGGCGGCCGTCGAGGCGTGGCAGCAGCTCCTGGCGCTGAACCCTTCCGACCGGAAGGCGCAAGAAGCGCTGAAGAAGAAGTACCTGACGCTCGGGCGCTGGGACGATCTCGAAGTCTTCTACGCGGAGAGCGGGAAGTGGGACGAGTTCATCCGCGTGCTCGAGGCGCAAGAAGCCAAGGAGACGGACGATACGGCCAAGATCGGTCTCCTGGTGAAGACCGCGGACCTCTGGCTGAACCAGAAGCAGAAGGCCGATCGAGCGGCGCGCGCTTACGAGAAGGTGCTGTCGATCGACGCGATGCACCTCGCTGCTGCGGAGGCGCTGGTGCCGCTCTATCAGCAGGCGAACAACCCGAAGGGGCTCGCCGGCGCGATCGAGGTGAAGCTGCACCACGAGCAGGACGCGGACAGTCGCTTGCTGCTGCTGCGCGAGGTCGCGGGCCTCTACGAGACGAAGCTGAAGGAGCCGGCGAAGGCCTTCGAGCGTTATCTCGCGGCGTTCGAGATCGCCCCGAGCGATGAGCAGTGCACGCAGGACGTGGAGCGTGCCGCGCGTGCGACGGGCGAGTGGGACAAGCTGGTCGCGTCGTACAAATCGATCATCCTGCGCGCGGACTCGGAGGGCGATCGCGATCTCGGGATCGATCTGCGGCTGCGCCTCGGCCGAGTGCTGGTGGACGAGGTCAAGCGCGTGGACGACGCGCTCGTCGAGTTCCGCGCCGTGTACGAGATCGACGGCGAGAACGCGCAGGCGATCAGCGCGCTGGAGCGGCTGTACCGGGAGACGGGGCGCTACGCGGAGCTGCTCGGCATCTACGAGAAGAAGCGCGATCTGGCGTCGGATCCGGCCGAACGGAAGCAGATTCACTATTACATCGCCGAGCTCTACGTGAGCCCGATCAACGATCGGCCGAGCGCGATCCTCACGTACAACAAGGTGCTCGAAGACGAGCCGATGGACGGGCAGGCGCTCGCCGCGCTGGACAAGCTCTATCTGGCGCAGGAGGACTGGGACAACTACGCCGAGACGCTGAAGAAGCGGATCGACATCGAGGATGAAGAGATCGGCTTGATCGATCTCAAGTACCGGCTCGGCGGGACCCTCGAAAAGCACCTCAACGATCCGGCGGGCGCGCTCGAGAACTATCGAGAGATCCTGCTCATCGATGCGAACAACGAGGCGGCGCGCGTCGCGCTCGAGGCGCTGCTCTCGAACGAGACGCTGCGCGCCGAGGCGGCTGCCATCCTGCAGGAGATCTACGAGGGGCTCGGCGACTGGGAGAAGCTGATCCAGGCCCTCGAGATCCTCGCGGCGGCGGAAGGCGAGACCAACGCGCGCGTGGGGCTGCTCCGCAAGGTGGCGCGCACGGCGGCCGAGAACCTGAACGATCTGGGCCGGGCATTCGACGCGCAGGCGCGGGCGCTCAAGGACGATCCGGCGAACGCGAGCACGCGCAGCGAGCTGGAGCAGCTCGCGTCGCAGGCGAACGCCTGGGACAAGCTCGACGCGATCTTCAGCGAGATCGCAGGCTCGCTCGAGGACGCGCGGCTGGCGCGCGAGTACTGGATGCGGCTCGCGGGGATCGCCGAGCGGCTCAGCAAGGTCGACGACGCGGCGCAGAACTACCAGCGCGTGCTGGCGATCGATCCGGCCGACGACGAGGCGCTCGCCGCGATGGACGCGCTGTATCGGCGGACGGAGCGGTGGAACGATCTCATCGGGGTGTATCGCCGGCGGATCGAGCTGGCGACGGAGCCGCAAGATCGCGAGGCGCTGTATGCGCAGATGGCCGAGGTCTACGAGAACCGGCTCGGGCGACCGGACGAGGCGATCGCGGCGTACCGGGAGGTGCTCGCGCTCGACGACACGTCGAGGGTGGCGCTCACCGCGCTGGACGGGCTCTTCAGCCGCCAGAGCATGTGGGAAGAGCTCGCGGAGAACCTGGAAGCGCAGCTCCGCCTCGCGACCGAGGAGACGGAGCAGACGCACCTGATGCTGAGGCTCGCGGCGTTGCGCGAGTCGCAGATGAACCAGATCGAGACGGCGATCGACATCTACCGTCAGGTGCTGGAGCGCGAGCCCGAGAACGAGCAGGCGCTCGCCGCGCTCGAACGGCTCGGCACGATGCCGGCGCACGAGCTGACGATCGCGGAGATCCTGGAGCCGCTCTACCGGCAGTCCGGCGATTTCCAGAAGCTGATCGGTGTGCACGAGGTGCAGGTGCGCCGCAGCGACGATCCGACGCGGCGCGTGGAGCTGCTCCATCAGATCTCGGCGCTGTACGAGGACGCGGGCGGCGATCTGGGGTCGGCGTTCACGACGTACGCGCGCGCCCTGGCCGAAGATCCAGGCCTCGACACGACGCAGGAAGGCATCGACCGTCTCGCGCGAGCGACCGGACGCTTCGCGGATCTCGCGAAGGTGTTCGAGGATCTCGCGGGCAAGCAGCAGGAGCCTGCGCTCGCGAGCAGCCTCTACACGATGAGCGCGCGGGTCTACGAAGGGGATCTCGCCGACATGGACAACGCCGTGCGGCACTACCGCACCGTGCTGTCGATCGATCCGCACGCGCTGCACGCGGCGGAGTCGCTCGAGCGCATCTTCCACGGCGCGGAGCGCTACGAGGAGCTGTCGAAGGTCCTGCAGCAAAAGGCCGACATCCTCGACGACGTCAATGACAAGAAGACGGCGCTGTTCTCGGCGGCGGTCCTCGAAGAGGACATCCTCGGCCGGCACGACGCGGCGATGGCGGTGTTCAACCGTGTGCTCGAGCTCGACAGCGAGGACTTGCGGGCGATCGACGCGCTGATCAAGCTTTACCTGAACCTGTCGCGCTGGTCGGACCTGCTGGGCGTGTACGCGCGCAAGGCGGATCTGGTCGGCGATCCGGACGAGAAGAAGGGCATCTACTACCAGATCGGCGCCGTGTACGAGCGCGAGCTGGCCGACGTGCCGCGCGCGATCGACACCTACCAGCGCGTGCTGGAGCTGGATCCGGTGGACCTGCAGGCCCTCGGACGGCTGGATGTGCTCTACCAGATGGCGCAGAACTGGGCCGAGCTGCTCAGCGTGCTCCAGCAGGAATCAGAGCTCGCGAACGATCCCATGGAAGCGATCAGCTACCAGTACCGGATCGCGGAGCTGTACGAGAAGCGGCTGGACGACACGGCGCGGGCCATCGAGCTCTACCGCGATCTGCTCGGGCAGATGCCGGATCACGAGCCGACGCTGACGGCGCTCGAAGGGATCAAGAACGGTCCGAAGGAGGCGCTGGGCGCGGCGCTGGTGCTCGAGCCGATCTACGACGCCTCGGGTGAGTGGGCGAAGCTGGTGAGCGTGCTCGAGGTGCAGGTGCGCGCGGCGGAGGATCCGTACCAGCGCGTGGATCTGCTGCACCGGGTGGCGCGGCTGTACGAGGAGATGCTCGGCGACCACGCCAACGCCTTCGAGACGTATGCGCGCGCGGTCGCGGGCGACAGCTCGAACGAGGACTCGCTCGGGAATCTGGAGCGGCTCGCGATGGCGGTCGGCCGCTGGGCCGACGTGGCGAGGCTCTACGACCAGGAGCTCGACAAGCTCGGGGAGAACCCGCAAGCGTTCGTCGATCTGGGGCTGCGGCTCGCCCAGATCTTCGAGACGCAGCTCGAGGACGTGGACAGCGCCATCGCGCGCTACCGCCGCGTGCTCGCCGTCGACATGGAGAATCAGTCGGCCGTTCGCGCGCTCGATCGGCTCTTCAGCATGACGGAGCGCTGGACCGATCTCGGGCAGATCTTGGCGCGCGAGGCCGAGATCGCGCAGGCGCCGGACGAGCAGCTGGAGTTCAAGTTCCGGCTGGGCCAGGTGCAGCAGCTCCGCCTGAACGACGTGAACGCGGCGATCGCGGCGTACAGCGAGGTCATCACGCAGGCGCCGGATCACCAGGCGACGCTCGAAGCCCTGGAGGGGCTGTTCGCGAACGGCGTGAAGCAGATCGAGATCGGCGCGATCCTGGAGCCGCTCTACCAGAGCACGGGCGACTGGGAGAAGCTGTCGCGGGTGCTCGAGGCCGAGCTGGCGCAGCTCACGGGCCGCGAGGAGCGGCTCGCGATGTACTACCGGATCGCGGAGCTGTTCGAGGACAAGCTGATCTCGCCCGACGGCGCGCTCGCGGTGTACGTGCGCGTGCTCAAGGAATACCCGTCCGACGAGAAGACGCTGGAAGAGGTGGAGCGGCTCGCGGGCTCGACCGACGGCGGCTGGGAGACGCTCGCCAACGCGTACGCCGACGTGCTCGGGCTGCACAACGACAAAGTCGTGCAGACGGCCGCGGGCAAGAAGCTGGCGCGCGTGTTCGAGGAAGAGCTCGGCGACGTGGCGAAGGCCGAGGAGACGTACCGCTACGTGCTCGGCGTGGAGCCGCTCGACACCGAGGCGCTCACCAACCTCGATCGGATCTACACGCAGCTCGAACAGTACCCGGAGCTGGCGAGCACGCTCGAGCAGCGCGTGCGCGTGCCGGGCGAGTCGTACGAGGTGATCGAGCTCTACAGCCGTCTCGGACAGACGTACGAGGAGCGGCTCGGCCAGCTCGACGACGCGATTCGCGCCTACCGCAAGATCTTCGACGAGCTGGATCGAACGAACGATCAGGCGATCTACGCGCTCGAGCGCATCTACGCGCAGAAGGGCTCGTGGACGGATCTGAAGGTCGTCTACGACCGGCAGCTCGAGACGGCGGTCGGCGACACGGCCGAGGCCGACATCCGCGCGAAGATGGCGCACCTCTTCGCGGACCGTCTGAACGACGTGCCGGGCGCGGTCGACACGTGGAAGCGCGTGCTCGAGCTGCGCGGCGAGGACCCCGAGGCGCTCGGCGCGCTGGCGAACCTGTACGAGCGCATGGAGCAGTGGGCCGAGCTCTGCGACGTGCTCGAGCGGCACTACTACATCGCGACCGAGGACGAGTCGCGCGTGGCGGTGCTGCTGCGCCGGGCCAAGCTCTACACGGAGCGGCTCGGGCGCGACGACTCCGCGCTGGAGGACTACCAGCGGGTGCTCGACGTCGATTACGGCAACGTCGAGGCGCTGTACGCGATCTCGGAGATCTGGCGGCGCCGCACTGACTCGAACGAGCTGGTGGCGTCGCTGCACCAGACCATCGATCGGGCGCAGCAGGTGCTGCCTGCGGAGAACCAGATCGCGATCTTCCGCGAGCTGGGGACCATCTACCAGAGCACGCTGAACCAGGCGTCGGACGCGATCGACGCGTGGCGGCGCTTGCTCGCGGTGGATCCGCGCGACTTCGAGGCGATGGCGGCGCTCGAGAACCTGCTCCGCGCCGAACAGCGCTGGGAAGAGGTAATCGACGTCAAGATGGGCCGCGCGGCGGCCTACGAGGACGGCGCGGAGCAGGTGCGCGAGTACCTGGAGGTCGCGGCGATCTGGGAAAACCAGGTCGATCAGAAGGATCGCGCGACGCCGGCGTACGAGAAGATCCTCGAAATCGACGCGACGCACGACAAGGCGTTCTTCTCGCTCGAAGAGCTGCACACGGCTGCCGGTCGCTCGGAGCCGCTCATCGAGCTCTACCTGAACCGTCACGAGACGCGCGAGGACGACAAGGACAAGATCCTTCTCCTGCGCAAGATCGCCAAGGTCTACGAGGAGCAGCTCGAAGATCGGGGGCAGGCGTTCGACGCGCTGTTCGCGGCGTTCGAGATGGACTTCCGCGACAACGAGACGAGCAAATACCTGGAGCGCATGGCCGCCGCGACGACGCGGTGGACCGAGCTGATCCAGAACGTGAACGGGATGCTGCAGGCCGAGACGGAGCCGTCGCGCCGCATCGCCCTCTCGCTGCGACTGGCCAAGTGGTACGCCGAGGATCTCGGCCACCCGGAGCACGCGCAGCCGTACTACCAGCTCATCCTGAGCCTGGATCCGAACAACGTCGCCGTGCTGCGGCAGATGGCGAACTTCTTCAAGAAGGCCGGGCGCTGGCAGGATCAGGGGCAGACGCTGACGAGCGCGCTCAACGTGGCGGTGAGCGACTCCGACCGCAAAGAGGTCCTCACCGAGCTGGGTGAGGTCATCGAGCGGCAGATGAACGACGTCGATCAGGGCATGGGCTACTACAAGCGCGCCCTCGACGTCGACACGCTGCACTTGCCGGCGCTCGAAGCGCTGGAGCGCATCTACCAGGATCGCGGCCAGACCAACGATCTGGTCGACATCCTCACGCGCAAGGGCAAGGCGCTCACCGAGCCCGAGCAGATCGCGGCGACCAAGCTGCGGACCGGCGGGCTGTACGAGAGCTCGCTCGGGCAGCCGGACAAGGCGGCGCAGGTGTACCGCGAGGTGCTCGACGTCGACACCGGCAACATGCTCGCGATGCGCGGGCTGGAGCGCGTGTACGGCGCGCTGTCGCAGTGGTCGGAGCTCATCAAGGTGCTCGAGATGCAGCTCGACGTCGTGCAGACGGAGCGCGAGCGGATCGACGTCCTGATGAAGATCGCGGAGAACCAGGAGACGCACTTCCTGAAGCCGGATCTCGCGGCGGCGCGGCTGGAGCAGGTGGTGGAGATCGATCCGACGCACGAGGTCGCGTTCGAGTCGCTCGAGCGCTGCTACCGCCGCCTGCGGCAGTGGCACGAGCTCATCAACGCGTACGACCGCCACATCACGGCGACGCTCGATCGCCAGAAGAAGGTCGAGCTCTACGGCGCGACGGCGAAGGTCTACTCGGACGAGCTCCAGGATACGGAGCGCTCGATCGACGCGTACCTCAACATCGTCGACATCGAGGACACCAACATCGCCGCCCTCGAAGCGCTCGCGAAGCTCTACGAGAAGCAGGCCGATGCGGCGAAGTCGATCGACTACATGACGCGCGTCGCCGACCTGACGGCCGACGGCAAGCAGCGCGTCGAGATGTATTACCGCATCGGTAAGCAGCTCGACGACAAGCTCGGCGATCGACAGGGCGCGCAGGACAAGTTCGAGCAGGCGCTCGATCTGGATCCGAAGCACCTGCCGACGCTCGCGGCGCTGCGCGTGATCGCGATCGACGCGGCGGACTGGGATCGGGCGGCGCGCTACTTCGATCAGGAGCAGCTCAACACCGAATCGCCGCGGGCTCGCGCGAAGCTCCTCGTCGAGCTCGGCAAGCTCCGCGACGAGATGCTCGGCGAGCACGACATGGCCGTGCAGGCCTACGAGATGGCGCTGTCATGTGACGGCGACAACGAGGACGCCGCTCTGCCGCTGGTGAACGAGTACGTCGCGACCCAGCAGTGGGCGCGCGCCGAGCCGCTCGCCGAGCTCCTGGTCAAGAAGGCGGGCAAGCGCGAGCGCCCCGAGCAGCACCGGCTGCAGAACACGCTCGGCAAGGTGCTGAGCTCGCTCGACAAGAACGAGGGCGCGATCAAGGCGTACCAGGCGGCGCACCACCTGGACCTCACCAATCAGGAGACGATCCGCGGCCTCGCCGACGTGTCGTTCAAGTTGAGCGACTGGGCCGGCTCGCTGACGAACTACCAGAAGGTGCTCACGGCGCTCGGCGAGGACGAGTCCGAAGAGCGCGCGACGATCTACTACAAGCTCGGCTGCATCAAGCAGGCGCAGGGGCAGGCGAAGCAGGCCATCAACAACTTCGAGAAGGCTCTCGGGATCGACGCGTCCCATGGGCCCACGCTCGAGGCGATGGTGCAGGTCTACGACGGTCTCAAGGACTACAAGCAGGTCTGCAACTACAAGCGGCAGATCCTCGACAACGTCGTCGACGGCCAGCAGCGCTTCAAGATGCTCGGCGACATCGGCGACATCTGGGTCGACAAGGAGAACAACCTCCCGAAGGGCATCGAGGCCTTCGAAGAGGCGCTCGAGCTGGAGCCGCAGAACCACGTGCTGCTCCACAAGCTGCTGCAGCTCTACCAGAAGACCCAGCAATGGGCGCAGATGGTGGACACGCTCCAGCGCATCGCCGACATCGAGCCGCAGCCCGAGAGGAAGAGCAAGTACCTCTTCACGATGGCGCAGCTCTACCGCGACAAGCTCGACGATCAGATGCGCGCGGTCGATCTGTTCAACGAGTCGCTCGATCTGAACCCGGGTTTCCTCGACGCGTTCGAGCGCATCAACAAGATCCTGACGGCGCTGAAGGAGTGGAAGCAGCTCGAGCGGGCGTACCGCAAGATGCTCCACCGCGTCGCGGGGAAGGGGAACACGGACCTCGAGTTCAGCCTGTGGCACGCGCTCGGGCTCATCTACCGTGACCGCTTGATCGACCGCACCGCGGCGACCGAGTCGTTCCGAATGGCCGCACGGCTGAAGCCCGAAGAGGTTCAGGAGCGCCTGATCCTCGCGGACCTCTACGAGACCGGCGAGCAGTTCGACGAGGCCATTCAGGAGTACCACGCGATCCTGAAGACCGATCCGATGAAGGTCGAGCCGTACCGCAAACTGTACCGGCTCTACCTCGAAAAGAAGGCGTACGACCCGGCGTGGTGCCTCGCGGCCGCGCTCTCGTTCCTGCGCAAGGCCGACGAGGAAGAGCGCAAGTTCTTCGAGGATTACCGGCCGCAAGGCATGCTCCAGGTGAAGAGCCGCCTCGACAACGAGCAGTGGTTCAAGAACCTGTTCCACGAGGAAGAGAACCTCTTCATCGGGAAGATCTTCGAGATGATCGCCGGTGCGGCGCTCCGCGCGAAGATCGAGAGCCTGAAGGCGAAGAAGGAGCTGCCGGTGCTCGATCCGCGGTTCCGTCAGGATCCGGCGACGAGCACGGTGACGTTCGCGCGCACGTTCGGCTGGGCCGCGCAGGTGATGGGCCTGCCGGCGCCGCTGCTCTACGTGCGCAGCGACGTGCCGGGCGCGCTGTCGTTCGCGCCGAACGAGCAGCCGGCCAGCGTCGCGGGTCAGACGGTGCTCACCGGGTTCACGCCGCAGGAGCTGACGTTCATCATCGGCAAGCACCTCGCGATGTACCGCGGCGAGCACTACATCAAGACGCTGTTCCCGACGGTGACCGAGCTGACGGTGCTGCTCTTCGCGGGCATGAAGATGGTCGCGCCGGAGACGCCGTGTCCGCCGGACATCGACAAGCAGGTGATGGCGACGGCGCAGACGCTCCGCGGCTTCATGCAGCCGGTGCAGCTCGAAGGGCTGCGGATGGTGGTGAAGAAGTTCATCGCCGAGGGCGCCAAGGCGAACATCAAGCGCTGGGTGCAGTGCGTCGAGGTGACGGCTGCGCGCTCGGGCTTCCTGCTCGCGGGCGATCTCGAGATCGCGAAGAAGATCATCGCCGCCGAGCAGCCGCTCCCGGGCGATCTCGCCCCCGCCGAGAAGCTCAAGGAGCTGCTCAGCTTCGCGGTCTCGGAGCAGTACTTCCACCTCCGCCAGGCGCTCGGCATCGCCATCGGCGAAGGCTGAGATCGAGCCGTGGAGAGCTGATCGCGGGTTCGTTTCGCCGCGGTCTCGCTCTTCACGGCTGGTTTTCGCGGCTGCCTTCCGCCGCCCGTTCCCTCCCAACGATTCGCAATCCCTCGAATTGTCGCTCGGCGCGTGCCAGGCGATGAACGGCGTCGCCTTGACAGCGACTTTACGGATCGACGACGATCCGGAAAATGACCGCCATGGACCCTTCGGCGGGCGTCAATGACGCTGCTACGTTCGGAAAATACCGGCTGATCGCCAGCCTCGGCCACGGCGGCATGGCGGACGTGTTCCTCGCCGTCGCGCAGGGGCCGGTCGGCTTCAACAAGCTGCAGGTCATCAAGCGCCTTCGCCCCAACCTGGCCGAGGAGCCCGAGTTCCTGGCGATGTTTCTCGACGAGGCGCGGCTCGCGGCGCGTCTGAATCACCCGAACATCGTGCAGACGAACGAGGTCGGCGAGGTGGCCGGCCAGTACTTCATCGCGATGGAGTACCTCGACGGGCAGCCGCTCCACCGCATCATCCACCGCGGCGCAAAGAACGGCGCGCTGACGACCGCGATGGGGCTCAAGATCCTGGCGGACACGGTCGGCGGTCTGCACGCGGCGCACGAGCTGACGGACTACGACGGCTCGCCGCTGCGGGTGGTGCACCGCGACGCGAGCCCGCACAACGTGTTCGTGACGTACGAAGGCCAGACGAAGGTCGTCGACTTCGGGATCGCCAAGGCGGCGACGCGCTCGGCCGATACGCGGACCGGCGTGCTCAAGGGCAAGATTGGTTACATGGCGCCGGAGCAGGCGCGCTGCGAGTCGGTGGACCGGCGCGCCGACGTGTTCTCGATCGGCGTGATCCTGTGGGAGTTCCTCTCGGGCGTGCGGATGTGGAAGGGCATGAGCGACGTCGAGATCCTCGATCAGCTCATGCACGGGCGCATCCCCGACATCCGCTCCGTGCATCCGGACATCTCGCCGCAGCTCCTCACCATCCTCGAGCGGTCGCTCGCGCCGAACGCTGCCCATCGTTACCCGACGGCCGCGGACTTCCGGCACGATCTGCTCGACGAGCTGGCGCGCCTGCAAGCGCGCGTCGGCGACGAGGACATCGGTGGGCTGGTGTCGACGCTGTTCCAGGACAAGCGGCAGCAGCTCAAGGGGATCCTGGAGAAGCAGCTGGCCGGGCTGAAGACCGGGCAGTTCGAGGGCATCCGGATCATGGATTTGCCCGCGTCGTCGGTGAGCTTGCCGCGCATCACGACGACGAACATCAGCGATCCGACGCCGTCGGCGACGCTCAATCCGCTCGCGCCGCCGAGCATGCCGTCGATGCAGCTGATCGCGCCTGCGCCGTCGCGCAAGGTGCCGGTGATCATCGCGGCGGCTGCGGCCGCGGCGGTCGTGGTGGGCGTGCTGGTGCTCGGCGGTCGCAACAACGGCAACGGGGCGGCCGTCCAGCCGGCGGAGCCGCCGAAGGTGGAGGCTGCGGTCGTCGCGCCGGCGCCGAAGCCGCAAGGGGCGGCGACGATCGACGTGAAGATCCAGGTCACGCCGGCGGACGCGACGGTGTACCTCGACGACGCGAAGCTCTCGATGCCGTACACGATGAAGGCGCCGGCCGATGGCTTCGGGCACAAGCTGCGGGTGGAAGCGCCGGGCTTCGCGACCGAGACGAAGATGCTCGTGTTCGAGAAGGACGTGAACGTCGACATCGCGCTCGCGCCGGAGAAGCAGGCGAGCAGCACGGGGGCGAGCAACGCCGGAGGCAAGGCCGTGGTGCAGGCTCAGGGCGCCGACGCGTTCGGGACGAAGCCGCCGGGCAAGCAGCCGAAGAAGAAGCTCGACACGACCGATCCCTGGGGGAAGTGAGCGCGGCGCGTTTGGGGGTAGACGGGCGAGCCGCAGGACGGGTCACCAGCGTGGCAGCCGGGTGCTGGCGTGGCAGGTGCACGAGGACGTGCCACGCGTAGGCCGACGTGCCACGCGTAGGACGACGTGTCACGCGTAGGACGACGTGCCATTTGCGGGGCAACGTGGCAGCCGTGCGATGACTTGGCATTCACGCGACTGACGTGGATACGTGGCTCGCGCTTGCAGGCGCCCCATGCTTTGCTCGGCTGACGGAGCTACGTGTCTGGCGCGTCCGGGTGAATGGGGTTTGGAGCGAGAATTTGAATCGCGGAATGCCCGGGCCTTGCCTGCACGGTTCATCGCGTGAATGGCCGCTCCACCCTTCGTGGCGCCGGGCTAGGCCGCGTTGGCCTGCAAGAGCGCTTCGATTTCGGGGGGGACGCAGCCGTAGGCCTCGGCGGCGGCGAGCAGGCCGGCGTTGTGGGGGAGGTTGAGCAGGAAGGGGCGCACGTAGGGGGTTCCGGCGAGGCCGTGGAGGCGGCGGACGAGGGGGGCCATGGCGCGTTCCATGGCGGCGCGGGCGCCGCGGAGGTCGCCGATGTCGACGCTGGCGTCGTGGAGGGCGAGGTAGATGGGGCCCTCGTTGAGGAGGCTGGGGGCGCCGCCTTCGACGAGGGCGGCGCCCTCGCGGGCGATCTCGACGGCGCGCTCGGCGTGGCCGCTGCGGCGCTCGGCCTCGGCCCAGAAGCCGAGCGCTACCGGGAGGACGTCGCGGTTGTCGGTCGCGCGGTAGGCGTCGGCGGCGATTTTCAGGAGGCTGCGGGCGCGGGGGATGCCGGAGGGCTCGCTGCGGAGGAGCTCGACGCCGCGGTAGAAGAGCAGGCCGAGGGTGGCGCGATCGTGCAGGACCCAGCCGGCTCCGGCGGCCTCGTCGGCGCTGGCGCGCGGCTCGGCGAGGCCGGCGTCGAGGCGCGGATCGGGGCCGAAGGTGGCGACCCAGCAGAGCAGGATCATCTTGCCGTGGCGGACCGCGCCTGCGCTGCCGATGGCGTCGGCCTTGGCGATGCCGGTCTCGATTTCGCGCAGGGCCTCTTCGCGCGCTCCGATGGTCGAGAGGGCGAAACCGACGTTGATGGTCAGCATGGCCTCGCGCTCCTGGAGGCCGGCGGCGCGCGCTGCCCGGGCTGCGCTGCGCCGTGCTTCGAGGGCGGCGGCCACCTCGCCGCGGGTCTGGCGGACCACCGCGAGGGTTTGCCACGCGTCGACGGCGGCCCAGTCGATGCCGCGCTGCTCGGCCAGGTACAGGAGGTGGGTCGCCTCGCTCTCGGCCATCGGGAGCTGGCCGGCGAAGGTGTAGCGGTGGGCCAGCGTCGCCGTGCAGCGCGCCTCTTCGTCGACGAGGTCGAGCGCGCACGCCTTCTCGCGCACGTTGATCAGCGTGTCCTCGATGTGCGTGCCGGAGCCGCGGGCGTCGTCGTAGCGGGCCCGCGCGCCGGACGTTCGGGCCTCGCTCGCCTCGTCGAAGACGTTCTCGGCCATCGCGCGGATCGCGGAGTCGCGCTCGCTCGATCGGCCGTCGAGGCGGCTGTAGGCCTCGTCGAGAAGGAGGGCGCGCTGGAAGGCCGTGGGCTTGT